>Ga0187769_10001247_pt1 | contig 14472 bp, 14 predicted proteins | sample 0116_SJ02_MP02_1_FD_133140 | JGI IMG/M metagenome (GOLD analysis project Ga0187769, IMG submission 133140) | Tropical peat soil microbial communities from peatlands in Department of Meta, Colombia - 0116_SJ02_MP02_10_MG | ecosystem: Environmental > Terrestrial > Soil > Wetlands > Peat | place... | reverse complement strand
TCGCTTGGCAGTGGTACGCATCATTTCATCAGAGGGAACGATTGCTCCGTCATTATCCAATGCGCCGTAAAACCTCGTCCTTTAGGCGGGGATATAAGGCGCGTTAAATCGGCTGGCGTTGCTGCTCGATGGTGACCACAGAGTATCTTTCCAGTATCGCTTGGCAATATCTGGTCGCTTGCAATCTCATAGACCAACCGTAAGATTAGAGGTTGGTTGAGACGCACGTTCAAATACCGATTGTATCCAAGTCACCTGCAACAGCAAAAGTTGCAGGCAACGCTGGATGTTTGCCGAGAACTCTACAACGCTGGACTGCAGGAGCGCCGAGATGCTTGGTCTGTAGCTCGTAAGAGGATCGGATATGTAGCGCAGGCAAATCAACTCGGAGAAATCAGGTCCATCCGAGACGATGTTGCTGCTGTTCATAGCCAAGTGCTGCAAGATGTTCTGCGACGTCTTGATAAAACGTTCCAAGCGTTCTTCCTCCGATGCCAGCGTCGGCAGAAGCCTGGATTTCCTCGTTTCCGCTCCAAGGGTCGTTACGATTCATTTACGTACCCGCAGAGTGGGTACCAACTGCATGGTCAGCTGCAATTGTCGAAAATCGGTGCGGTCAAGATTAGGTTGCATCGTGCGATTCAGGGCGACATCAAGACGCTCACGATTAAGCGTGAGAACGAGCATTGGTACGCTTGCTTCAGTTGCGAAGTACAGCCTGAGCCGCTGCCTACAAGCACCAAGGCTGTCGGTATCGATGTAGGGTTGTCATCCTTCGCCGTTTTGAGCGATGGCGCGGAGATACCCAATCCGCGCCTGTTTCAGCACATGCAGAAGCGTCTGGGTCGAGCACAGCGTCGGGTGGCACGACGCAAGAAGTTTTCAAACCGCTGGAAGAAGGCGGTTCGTTTGGTTGCGCGTATCCATCGAACCATTTTCAATCAACGGAATGATTTTCAACACAAGCTGTCCCGGAGCATCGTCAACGAATACGGAACCATCGTTGCTGAAGACCTCAACGTCAAGGGGCTGTGCCGAGGCATGCTTGCGAAATATGTCCATGATGCAGGCTGGGCAGCGTTCTTCTCGAAACTGTTGTACAAGGCTGAGAGTGCCGGGCGACAGTTGCTGCTAGTCGATGCTCGTGGAACAAGTCAGCGTTGCCCTTGTGGAGAACCCAATCTCAAGTTGCTGTCAGAACGAGAACACGTCTGCAGGGCATGTGGGTTGGTTACTTCCCGCGACCACGCTTCAGCAATGGAAATCCTACGGCTCGGGCTGAGCCTTCAGGCGTCAACGGAACGGCCGGTAGCGTCCGTTGCCTGAGAAGCCCCGTGCTTTAGCGCGGGGAGAAAGTCACAGGTATAATTCCTGCCACAAAAAAGAAAGAATCGCACGGGTAGGATTGCTCGTGCACTCGAGGCTATGTGATCGTCGGACTGGGGCTGGATATCGCAGAAATCGACCGGATTGAAGCGGCAATCACGCGCCACGGCGCGTCATTTATCGAGCGGCTGTTTACGCCTGACGAAGTTTCCTACTGCGAACGATACAAGAATCGGTACGAGCGCTATGCCGCGCGGTTTGCCGTGAAGGAAGCAGCGATGAAGGCTCTGGGCACAGGCTGGCGTTACGGCGTGCGTTGGCGGGATATTGAAGTCACTCGCGAGCCGGGGGGAAAGCCGGGGCTTCGTCTGGACGGGGTAGCGCGCGCCTTCGCCGATCGTTTGGGAGTCCGACAGATTAGCGTCTCCATCACGCACAGTGGGAACCTGGCGCTCGCCCAGGTTATTTTTGAGAATTGATTGGCAGTGTGCTACTGGGTGACCACCGCGTCATGCCATTGATTGGCGGGATGCCGTCCCGGGATTCGAACTTTTAGATAGTTTCCTGTCAGTGCTTCGGTCCAGTTGTCCACGGAACGGGCAAGTGTCAGCGCGCGCAGCGTCTGCCCGAGCTGGGAACTGCGGAACGCCGCAGCTTTCCGTTCACCGAGAGCTCTTAAGGCCTGGGCGCGCTCGCGGATCTTTACAGGCTCGACCGCATCGCTGAGCTGTGCGGCCGGTGTGCCGGGCCGTGGGGAAAACGAGAAGACATGTAAATAGGTGAAAGGCAGGTGCGAGATAAACTTCGCGGTCATATCGAAGTCCTCTTGTGTTTCACCTGGAAAACCCATGATCACGTCCGCTCCAATCGCTGCATGCGGCAAGAGCTGGTGGATGAGCTGAATGCGCTCAGCGTAGTGACCGGTGCGGTACCAGCGATGCATCTTTTGAAGAATACGGTCCGACCCTGATTGCAAGGGAACATGAAAATGCGGCGCGATGCGATCGGATGATGCGATGAGAGCGACGAATTCTTGGGTAATGTCCTGCGGCTCAATGGAGCTGAAGCGAAGCTGCTCGAGTGTGGTCTCATCGAGAATTCGCCTGACTACTTGGGCGAGCGTCGCGCGCGGCACGAGATCTCGACCATAGCTTCCTAGGTTGATCCCGCTCAGGACGATTTCCTTCGCGCCGGCCGAGCGCAATACGTGCACTTCCTGGATCACATCGTCGGGTGGCAGACTGCGGCTTTGGCCCCGCACGAAGGGAATCACGCAGTAGGAGCAACGGTTTTGGCAACCATCCTGGATTTTGAGAATGGGCCGCGTGCGGTCCCCGTCGGTCGCCGTTGGCGGCACCGACGGAAAGGGCCAGTGGGATAGCCGAAAAATGTCGCCGGTCAAAATCTTTGCCGGGCCTCGTGCAAGCGACATCGCGTCGTCGGTGAGCTCGGCCAGGGGGAAAAAATCCGTGGACGGCACAGGCTCTGTACCGAACGGGAGCCCTTCCAGCAAAGCGGGAATTTCGCTCTGGTGAGAGTTGCCGACGACGCACGCGACGCCTTTGATGGAGGCTAACTCTTCGGGCGCCCGCTGCGCGTAGCAGCCGGTAACCACGATACGCGCGCCGGGGTTTAAGCGATGAATTTTGCGAATGGCTTCCCGAGCTTGGGCGTCGGCTCGATGGGTCACCGTGCAGGTGTTCAGTACGACCACGTCCGCCGAGGCCGGATCAAGAACGGCCCGCATGCCGGCTCCGACGAGCGCACGCGAAAGAGCCGATGTGTCCGCTTCGGTCACTCGACAGCCGAAATTCTCGATAAAAAACGCAGCCATTTCAGAAGGAGATTATCACAAGCGAGGGCACGCTACGGGCGGAGGGACTACGCGGTGTCCGCGTTGCGGCGCTGGTAGCACAACAGAATTAGGTCTGCGCGGCGGCGCACGCCGAATTTCGCAAGTAGATTGGAGACGTGGAATTTTACGGTACGTTCGGAAATATGGAGCCGATCCGCCACCTCTTTGTTCGCGAGGTTTTCGAGCAGGCCGTTGAGTACCTCCTGCTCGCGGCGGCTGAGTTCGTTGGGAGACTCCATACGCAAGCGGCGCCCCTGTGTTCCGCTCAGAATCGAATCCACAAAACGGGAAAGAACGGGGCGCGGAACCCAAATCCCCCCCACGGCGACCTGCGGCAGCGCTCGGGGAAGCTGTGTGCGCGCCTCCGCATAGGTCAGGATTCCTTTGGCACCCTGGCGAAGGAGGGCGTAGCTATCGGCCTCTTTGAACTTGTCTCCGACGACCAACAGACGCGCTCCCGGATGATGCTCGAGGATGTTGCCCATGAGCGCCCCGGTCGCCTGTCGCGCGGCATGGGCGTCTACTACATACACCGAGGCGCGTGGAACCTCGAGGTGTCGCAAATCAGGCGCCAGCATCGAGTCCAGTTGCTTGGAGGTGATTTGGAAGCCAGAGTCTTCTAGCAAGCGATGGAATTCATCTAAAACCATCGGATGCGGCGAGAGAAGACACACCTTCAGGTTCGATTTGCTGCTCGGTTTCCTCATCCTGCAATCAAGGCTAGCTGAATCAACCGGCGCGGGCAAGAAAGACTCCGCTGGCGATTTCATACCAGGCACGGGTACTCAAAAGGTGACTCACGATCGCTCGCCCAATCATTGGGAAAGAGCTGAGCGGTCCAGGGTAGCAGGTATGTTTCTGTCTGTCCTTGCTCTAGCGCAATCGGATTCTGCTGCGGTCAGTCAGATCCAGCGGAGTCAGGAGGGAGGCCCTCCTTGTCGCGTGTCTTTTGGCGGGGGCGTTTGGCAGGAAGACCGGCCTGGCGAACCTTGTAGAGCAACGCGCGGTAGCTGATTTTTAGGATTTCGGCGGCTTTGCGACGATTCCAATGATTTGCTTGAAGAACCTTTAGAATGACATCTCTTTCCATCCGGCGGGTCACCTGTTGCGAGATGTGCTTGAGGGGAATACTGCCGTCCGCGGTGGGTTCGTAGGTGAAGTGACTTGAGGCCCGCTCCGAGCGCTCGCCATAGAAGCCCTCTTCCGAGCCGAGGACGACATAGCGAGCGATACAGTTCTCTAGCTCCCGAATGTTTCCGGGCCAATCGCGTTGTCTAAGCACGTGCAATGTGTCGCTCGACAAGGGAGGAGCCTCGCGCTGGAATCGGCGGTTGAACTGCAGGCGGAGGTATTCGGCAAGATAAGGAATGTCGTCGCGGCGCTCGCGCAATCCCGGCAGCGTGATGGTGATCACGTTGATTCGGTAGAGTAGATCGGATCGGAACCCGCCGGATTCGATCTCACGCTGGAGCTGCCGGTTCGTCGCACATACCACGCGAGCGTCCATTCGTTTTTCTTCGTGATCGCCAATGCGGGTAAAATGGCCATCCTGCAGGACGTGGAGCAGCTTCGCCTGCAGGCTCGCGTCAAGCTCAGCGATTTCGTCCAGGAACAGAGTACCGCCCTGCGCCATCTCGATGTGGCCCGGCTTCGCAGCGTGAGCGCCTGTAAAAGCGCCCTTCTGAAAACCGAAGAGCTCACTTTCCAGTAGCGTGCCCGGGATCGCCGGACAGTTCACTTTCACGAAGGGCCCGCTTCGCCAAGGCGAGCGCTCGTGTATCAACCGAGCCAGAACCTCTTTGCCCGTTCCGCTCTCGCCGAGAATCAATATGGGAACATTCAGACCGGCGGCGCGCTCGACCTTCTGCCGCACGGCCTGCATAACTGGCGAGGGGCCAAAATAGATGTGGGCGGGCGGCAGCTCATAGGAATTTGCCGGAAGCGGTGATTTGGCTGTCGCCGTGGAGGCCATGAATATCGCGAATGAACCGGAATCCCCCAGTTCCTCGGTCGAATGTTGCACGCGGCAAGCCAAACTCAACTCGATCGCAGAGCCTCTCCGCGGTCCCATCGATTCGCAGGCCCCCGCTAATTGATTCAGCCAATTGACGTCTGATGGCGGAGCTACCGAGTTGAAACGCCTGCACCTGTCGATAGATTTCCCGTCGACGGCTGAAAATTGTTATCACTTTAGGGAAGAGGCGTTCCTGAAGGGATGCAAAATGGTTTTCCACAGACGCTTCGTTGTCAGGAGGGCTAGAGGTACTGTAAGGGATGATCCAGTTAAGGATGAACCAACGAAATCTCGCCTGGCGGCCGATTCTAGTGTGAAGCCTCCCCACGAATGATGTCGTAGCGCTCGATGACGGCAGCCACTCCGACGGTCGGATGATCATCATCGGAACGCTTGTCGACCCGCACGACGCGACCGTGAGCGCGGACGAGCACCTCCGCTCCTCGCGTGATCTCCGAGGGAAGGGTCAACGTGAAATCGAGTTCGGTGCCGGGGGCCAGGTCGTTCTGCAGCACGAAGTACACGCCGCGTGTAGAGATATCGCGGGTCTGACCGCTGTGCGTCCTGGGTTCCCGGGTGATCGGCATACGAACGCTTACGGGTAGCGACAGATCGTACCGACGCGCCATGCGACGTTCCGTCATTACTGTGGCTCCTCCAGGACGGGGTTGGAGTTCACAGTGCTACCCCCACCGGCGGAAGTAGCAATCCCTCTTCCAAACAAGATTACACCATCCGTCATGAGCCCGTCTCCTGTTGAATAATCTGCTTACGAGCAATGGCCTTGCGCCCCAAAGCGATCCAAAAACAAACAACCCCTTTGGAAACAATAACCGCGCAAGTTCTGTTTTTCGGATGCTTGAGACTAAAAGCTGGATTCAGCCCGCGAAGATCTGTGCGTGCCGCCTGTTCCGGAGCGGAATACTAGATCAGAATCTGTCAAGCGGACAACGCTAATTCGCTCGATTGTTTCTAGATATGCAACTATTTGCAGGTCTAGGACTACGCGCCCTCACACGACCAGGTAGAGATTTGCTGACAGTCGCGCTGATCGATATAGGACAGGATGCTTCGTCTAGGAGCCACGAACCGCTGGAGTTGAGGGAACCTCTTCGCTCGGCGCCTCCACCTTCGCCACGGGCTCTCTGGCCGCTGCGGCTGCCTTTGCGGCGGCCGATCTCGAGCCGCGGCCCGAATCTAGGTTGAACTGCCGCATCTTGTAAAGCAGAGCTTTGTAACTGATTCCGAGCATGCGTGCCGCGTCCTTGCGGCACCAGTTCGTTTTTTCCAGCGCGTCGGCGATGGCTTCCATCTCTGCTTCATCTTTCAATCCGCGCACCAGAGCCTTGAGACCTTGTTCTTTGGGCACGAGAGCTTCTTCGCGCGGGGCCACGCGCTGCTGTTGGCCGGTCATTTCCAGCAGTTCTCGGAAGCTTCCTTCGTCATCCTCCAAAATCACGTAGCGCTTGACAAAGTTCTCGAGCTCCCGCAGGTTTCCGGGCCATGGATAGCGCATCGCGGCTTCCAGCAGATTCTTCGATGGGTCGGGCGCTGTCTTCTGGTATTTCTCGCTGTACTTCACCAGGAAGTGTCGAAACAGGAGCGGAATCTCCCCCGTCCGCTCACGCAACGGCGGAATGTGCAGCGAGAGAACGTTTAGCCGGTAATAAAGGTCTTCGCGGAAACGCCCGCTGCGCATGGCCTCTTTCACATCCACGTTCGTCGCAGCCAAAACGCGAACATCCACGTTCACAACCGAACGCGCACCGAGGCGGGAATACTGGCCGTCCTGTAGCACGTGCAGAAGTTTCGCCTGTAGGTGCGGGCTCATCTCCGCAATTTCATCGAGGAAAATCGTTCCCTTGTTGGCCAATTCAAACTTCCCGGGCTTTGCGCGTACGGCACCGGTGAAGGCACCTTGCTCGAATCCGAATAGCTCGGATTCCAAAAGCTCGCCCGGCAGGGCCGCACAATTCACCTTTACGAATGGTTGCTGCTGCCGCTTCGAACGCAAGTGAATCATCCGCGCCACAACTTCCTTGCCCACACCGCTTTCGCCGCTGATGAAAATCGGCACGTCCACGGGTGCGATCTGCAGGATCTGCTGGCGGATTTTCAGCATTTGAGGGCTGGCGGCGAGGAAGGAAATATCCTCGGTCAAGGCTTCGCAGTATTCGCGCAGGCTCTGATTTTCGGAGCGGAGCTGCTGCTTCTGTTTGCACTTCAGAAATGCTGCATCGAGTTCCGGTTTTTCAAACGGCTTGGTCAGATAATCGAGCGCCCCGAGGCGGATGGCTTCGACGACCGTGTTCACTTCGTTGGCGCAGGAAAGCATGATGACGTTGAGCGAGCGGTCGACCTGCATCAACTGCCGCAAGGTTTCCAGGCCGTCGATTTCCGGCATCAGCACGTCCAGGATGATGAAGTCGGGCCGCTCCCCTGCTCCGACGTGCTTCAGGGCCTCCTTGCCGCTCGAGAGCGTTTCGACCTCGAAGCCGTCCACCTCCAGTAGCGTCCGGAGGTATTTTCGGATGCTCGGTTCATCATCCACGACCATGATTCTTTCTTTGTGATCCATCATCGTTTCCGATCTCGCGCCGGAAGTTTTTGTTTATTCGGCACGAATCGGCAGCAGGAAGGAAAACGAGCTGCCGCGACCCAATTCACTATCGACCCAGATCTTGCCGCGATGGGCTTGAATCAATCGCTTGGTGATCGCCAGTCCCAGTCCCATTCCCGAGGAGGAGGGATCGACGCGCACAAACTCATCGAAAATCTCTTGATGAAACTCCGCCGCGATTCCCGAACCCGTGTCGGTCACGGTCAACAGAATGCTGTTGGGCCGTTGTTCACCGCTTTGGCGACGGTCCTCAGCCGGCGCAGTCTCGGCCACGCGCCGTTCCCAAAAATGCAACTGCACGGTCAAAGTGATGGTCCCTCCGCTCGGCGTGTGTTTCAGCGCATTGTCGAGCAGGTTTACGATGCATTGCTGCACCTTCTGGTAATCGAATCGGAACGCGGGTAAGCCGCGGGGCACGCGCGTCTCCAGGCGTACATTGGCGCGCTGAAAGGCATCTTTCCATCGAGTGACAACATCTTTGATGCAATCGCGCAGATCGTTTTCATGCAACTGCAGGACAAGCTTGCCGCTTTCCAGGGCGGAGTAATTCAAGAACATGGAAACCAAGCGGACCAGACGGTCGCAACTCTCCTTGGATTCCCGCAAAATATCGACTTGGTGCTCGCTCAGCCTCCCGAGAGAGCCGGAAAGCAGCAAATCGTAGTAGCCCTTCATCACGGCCAGAGGCGTCTTCAGCTCGTGTGCGGCCGACGCAAGCAAAACCGTCTTCTGACGGTTCGCTTCTTGAAGACGCAAATAGGCGGCGAGAAGATTACGATAGGTGATCTCCCGCTCCTGCATCAGCTCCTGCACGGTTTGGCGCATTTCCGCTTCCTCGGCCGGAGGCTCGGGTTCGATATAGACCGCGAGCCAATCGGGCTCGGGAAGCCAGCGAATGCGCGCCCGGAAGGCGCCCTCGGTCGTCGGCACGGGCAGGGTCACGTCCTGCTCACCACTTTCGAGCTTGCTGAGGACGTGCTTGCGATCCGTGGCGAGAATGTCATCAAACAGATCCGGCGTCCAGTTGGTTCCTAGTTTCGGGGAGCGCAGCGCGTCTTGCGCATGCAGGTTTACGAAAAGAATCTGGCCGGCTCGGTCCGACACGAGAAGGGGCCGGTCGATGGCGTCCAATAGACTCGCGACCATCTGAAACGTGGCCGGACCGGCTGCCTGCTTCTCAACTGCCGCGCTCTTAGACAACCCACCCTCCGCCACGGGCCATGCTCCGGGAGGCATGTTTTAGTCCTCTCCGATATCAGCCGGGGGATTCGCTTGGAACCGTATGCTCGCAGAAGGAAACGAATTGTGTCAATGGCAAATGGGTTCCAAGATTGCACAATCCTGGAAATGAATTGCCGCAGTTTTGCACATTTCCATTCGCACTCCCCAAATCCATATCCCGCGTTAGCTCTGTAAGTCATTGATTTAATTACTTCTAATCTAGAGCCCCTCGAGGGCGGAGAACGTGCATAGGAATAGCCGGCTCTGATTTAGTACTAATACTTGGGTACCGAATGGCTCTGAGAGAAGAATTGGTCAATCCGAATTTCGCTGCCCAGACATTGACCGACGAGCGTAGGCGTTTTCAGCGGATTCACTTGCAAGTCCCCTTGTTTATCCGCGGTAGGGACGCTCATGGCGAGCAGTTTGTGGAGCTAGCGAAGACTTTGGACGTTAGCGGTCTTGGCGCGTTCCTAACCAGTCCGCGGCCGTTGCCAATGGGTGGGGTCGTCACGCTCACGATCCCGGCACCCTCGATTACATCATCGGCTCTGGTTCCAGCCGGGATGCCTCCCATTCAGGCGAGGGTCAAGCGGCAGCAGGAAGCGGGCGATATCCACTTGGTGGGGGTCGAGTTCCTCAAACCGATTGCCTGATTCTCCATCCTCTCACACAGGACACGCATCGAGCCTTAAGTGGAACAGCTTTTCACTCTTCATTCGGTTTCCGCAAGCCCGTTCCGTCTCGATGCCGCTAACACATCTCCACACAGTGAGTTACAGCTCGAGCGCTTGAGACCCTGGCCGGGTCTGGGTTGGTATGAATGGACCTGTCCGTGCTATAAAGTGTCTTGCCCCCGCAGATGCCTCTTTTTGTCTCAAGGCAGGTAGGTTCGGACTCCATCGATGCCCCAGCCCGGCGAGGTTTTTCAGCCGAAGCGATCGGCCGAAGATTCGTTGCTGGATTTGCTCGTAGAGACCCTAGGGGGTCTCGACGAGGAGGCGCGCGCGCAATTCCTCCGGCAGTTCTTCCGCACGATCGCGCAGATCGACCTAACCGAAGCGCAAAGCAGCGAATATTGGACGAAGATTCTCGAGCGCCGCAGGGAGCTCGTCACCAGCACCGGAAAAAACGTCTCCCTGAGGACGGCGATGGTAGACGTTCTTTCTTCGATGAGCTCTCTGCGCGTTCCCGTCCTGGTCGAATACGACGAGTTCAAGAAACTGCAGATTAATGCGGCGACCGATGCGCTTACGGGACTCTACAATCGCCGTCTGTTCGACGAATATCTGGATAAGGAGCTGAATCGCGCCAAGCGTTACGGCCAGCAACTCGCGGTGGTGATCTTAGATCTTCACAAATTGAAAGAAGTGAACGACCGCTTCGGGCATCTTCAGGGAGATCACGTCCTGCAGATCGCAGCCACGACGCTCCGCACGACTCTGCGCGCCGCCGACTTCGCCTTCCGCATTGGCGGCGATGAATTCGCCTTGCTACTGCCACAGACCGACACGGAGCAGGCCGTTACACTCTGCCGCCGCGTGCGAGCCGAGTATGAGAATCAGCTCCGCCCCCTGAAGATGGATGTAGGCGTGACACTGGACTTCGGCGTGGCCGTGCATCCCCACGACGGAGATCAAAAGGGCGCGCTGCTGAGCGTCGCAGACGAGCGCCTCTATGCCTTGAAACACGCTACCCGCACACCGCCGCGGGTTGTTCCGATCGAGAAGGAGCCTCCCCCGGAAGCAGCTCCTGCACCCCCATCCCCGCGCGTTACTCCGCCGCCCACGCCCGGCCCCAGCGTCGTCCGCGGAGCGCCGTCCGAGCGGCGCAAGTGGGAGCGCGTCTTGCTCGGCGGAACCAAGGCGCACGCCGTGTTTGCCGAGGGTCAGAGAACCGCGAAAGTCATGGATCTCAGCTATGGTGGTGTGGCGCTGGCGCTCGAGGCAGGCGATGATTTGCCCGAGCAATTCAACGCCGTGCTACACGTGCCGATTTTGCCGCCGGTTCGCGTCCTACTGCGCAAGGTATCCTCGCTGCGTATGGAAGAAGGCCACCTTCGCCTGGGATGTGCGTTCATCTCTTAAAAGCCCTGCCTCGTTTTTCCACAGCTGTGGAATTCGAACGCATTTTTCTAAGGCTTGGACTAGCGCACCCGGGTCGGCAGCGTTACTATTCCGATTCAGCAGCCCGCCCGTTGATCTGGGACGAAGATGGCTGAGACGATTTCATTGCCCAAGCGTGCTTCCCTAAACAGCGGCTTTGAACTGTGGATGGAGCGGGTGCTCGAAAGAGCCGACGAAGCCGAACGCGACTGGAATGCGGATGCCGTACACGACCTACGTGTCGCACTTCGGCGCTGCCGCACCATGGCGGAGGCCTTGGACGAAGTGAATCCGAGCCCTGGTTGGCGGAAGCTTAAGAAGTCCAGCCGGGACCTGTTCCACGCCTTGGGTGAACTTCGTGACGTACAAGTCGAGAGTGGCTGGCTCAAGAAACTGGCACCGTCCGGGGATCCGGTACGAAGGCACATGCTCACGTTGCTAGCGAGCCAGGAGAAAATAGATCGCGCCAAAGCCGAACGTGCGCTCAATGCATTTGATCGCAAGGGTTGGAAGAAACTCACGCGCAAACTCTCGTCCAAAGCGCAATTCTTCCCTCTGGAGAGCGTGGTCTTCCAGCGTCTGGCGCTTGCTCGCCTGAACCAGGCGGCCGAGCTGTTTCAAAAGGCGCGCAAGAGCCGGAGCACCGTTGCCTGGCACCGGTTGCGGATTGGCGTCAAGAGATTTCGCTACATTGTCGAGAATTTTCTACCGCAGCGCTGCGAGGCCTGGTGCGGCGACCTCCAGCGGATGCAAGACCTGCTCGGTGATGTGCACGATATGGACGTGCTGCGCGCGAAGATCCGCCATCTTTCGGTCGAACGGCGTCCCTCGCTTGTGGCGCAGTGGAATGAGAGGATTGACACGAGGAGAAAGGCCTGTCTGGAAGCCTTTCTCCAATTGAGCGCGGGACCGAGCTCACCGTGGCTGACTTGGCGCGCCGGATTTCAGTGGGGTCACGCGCTGGTCGCGGCGTCGGTTCCCCAGCGCCGAACCGCGTGAGGCTAGTCTCCGAGATCGCGAAGCACCTTCGGGCTTAGGATCCAGCGAAGCTCCCACCGGCTGTGGCTGCCTTGCTGCTCGAAGCAGGCCACGCCTGCCTTCTTCAAAGCCGTGAAAGCTCCTCGCGCCCCCGCCAGAAGCGAGATCAAAAGATCGAGGTGCGGGGCGTGTCCGCAGCACATCACTTCTTTGGCCCGCAGGCGTGCAATCTCCGCTACGATGGTGGCCGGATTGTCGGTGGGCTTTAGAGCTTCGCTCACGCGGATCTTTTCCGGCGAATACCCCAGCGCCTCGGCAAAGATTTCCGCTGTCTGCGCCGCACGAACGTAGGGGCTCGTGATCAAAATGTCTGGTTTCGCGCCCAGTGCCCGAAGGCCCAAGGCGGCCGACCGCGTTTTCTGCACGCCCCTGGCCGTTAGAGGACGTTCGGCTTCCGGCGGGCACTTTGGATCCGTGCGATTGACCGCGATCCCGTGACGAACCAGATAGAGAATCATTGGCTAGGCCACCTTTTCCCGCCTCTGCCTCTGATCCCGCCGAAACTCCGCTTTGAGTTGAAATTCCTTCTCGAACAGATCCGCCTTGCGTCCGAGTCCGGCCAGGTCAAGCCGCGTTCCCTCGGTGGCAGCGATTAAGAAGATGGCGCGGCGGCCGACGATCTGCACGTCCAGGCCCGAGATTTTCTGTGCATGCTCGGATTCGAGCTTTTCGGCAATGCGCAAAAAGGATGTGAGCAGTCGCAGTTGTCTTCGTCTTTCGTTGTCGAGCGCAGCATAGGACGCGTGTCCTAACTGCGGTTCGGACTTGCAGTTATGATAGCGCACCACTGCCGCAACCATCTCCCGTCTCCAGCCACTGAGCCCCGGAATCTCGCCCCAGCGCACCAGGTATTCACCGTGTCGGTGGTGTGCTTTGCGGTGCACGAAGTGTCCGATGTCGTGCAGCAGTGCGCCCATCTCTAGGATGAGGCGCATTTCCGCGCCCATTTCGTGCAGTGGACGCAGTTGATCAAACAAAGAGAGCGCGAGCCGCGCGACTTGATCCGCGTGTCGCGAATCGCCATCGTGGCGCCGTGCAAACCAACGGACACCCGCCAGCATTCTTTCCGCGCGATCTCGCTGCTCATCCGAGGCGGCTCGGCCGGAGTATTGCTCGGCCACGAGATCGAGCAGCAATCCTTCGCGCACGCCGACTCCGGGAACCAGCAGCGAGCGCAACTGAAGCCATTCCGCGACCGTGTTGATGATGATGGCGGCGATTCCCATCACTTCGGCCCGGTCCCGCCGGACCCGGAATACGCGCATACGGGAGGCGATGTCTAGGCCCAGGATACGCCACATCTGGTCCCGCAGCAGGCGCCCGTTAATGGTCGGCGTTCCGGCCACTTGGGGGCCCGGAGCGAGGCGTACCAAGGCTTCGGCATTGCCTCCACAGGCGACGGCGATCGCTCGTGAGAGATTTGGCGGAGACGGCATGGTGCTGCGCAGCATCGCCAGCACATGATGGCGCAGCCGTCGAGCGCGGTCCTCGTCGATGGCGCCCTCGATGGAAAACGTCTCCATGACCCGGATGGTTCCGAGCGGCAAAGCGATGCGGCGAACGAGCGAGCCGTGCTCGAAGAAATTCAGCTCCAGGCTGCCCCCGCCCAGATCGAAGATCAGCCGCGGTCGGATCCGCTCGCCAAGAGCCCAATGTACGGCCGAGCAGACCAGCCGCGCCTCTTCGGCACTGCTGATGACCTCGAGTTTGATCCCGCTCTTGCGCCGGATTCGCTCCATCAGCCGCCGGCTATTGCGAACCTCCCGCGCCGCCGACGTGGCCACGGCTCGGCAGGCACTCACCTGATGGTGATCCATACGCTCCCGGAAATGGCGGAAAGCGCGCACAGCCCGGGCAATGGTCTTGTCGTCGAGCAATCGTTGCGTGAAGGCATTGTGCCCAAGCCGGACCGCGGCGCGTTCGCTTTCGAGAATCTGGACGTGGTGGGGAGAAGTCGCTCGCGCGATAACGAGACGAATGGCGTTCGATCCGGCATCGATCGCACTCAGTTGGACGGGTGCGGCCACTCTTCAGCGCCAGAGGTGCGCGAGCGCGTGCGAAGGCTTGTACTGCGTGCTCCGGATTGCCAAGTGCGACGCGATCCGCGTCCTGAGCGCCCGGTTCACCTCGGCAACACTTGCCTCGCCATCAAGCTCGATAAAGCCGTGCCTGTTCGATAGATATTCGAATTCCTGCTTGATCAACAACTGATACCGGATGAACGATTGAAAGAGATCGTTTGAAAGCGACATGTCCCGGCCCGACTCCCAGTAACTGATCGTTTGCGATTTCT
>Ga0187769_10001246_pt1 | contig 14486 bp, 13 predicted proteins | sample 0116_SJ02_MP02_1_FD_133140 | JGI IMG/M metagenome (GOLD analysis project Ga0187769, IMG submission 133140) | Tropical peat soil microbial communities from peatlands in Department of Meta, Colombia - 0116_SJ02_MP02_10_MG | ecosystem: Environmental > Terrestrial > Soil > Wetlands > Peat | place... | reverse complement strand
TTCGACCGCGTTAAGCCCGATTTCGACGGGAAACTCAGTGCCGTCCTTTCGGACGGCGAAAAGTTCGCGATTTTCCTGCATCGGCCGGGTTTTGGGCGCCGTAAAGAACCCCAAACGATAGCCCTGGTGAACGCCGCGGAAGCTCGGCGGAACCAGAATTTCAATCGGCTTTCCCAGCAATTCCTCCCGACTGTAATCAAACATCTGTTCCGATTGGGAATTCACAAGCCTGATGCGGCCGCCTCGGTCCACCAGGATCATCGCACCGGGGGCCGAATCAAATATGAGACGAAATCGCTCAGTCGTCTCCGCGCGCTCAGTAACGGCCGCAGCCGAAACCAGTCCGGTGAACGTGAGAACCACCAAGTAGATATCCAAGGCCAGCATGGAATTATTGACGTCTCCCAGCAGGAAAGGACCCGTCCCATTGGTGGTGGCCCAGGCAGCCACAGCCGAAGTGAGAAGCGCCAAGAGGGTCACGCCCTTTTCGCCAAATCGAAATGCGAGCCAGACCGTCAAAGGAACAAACATGTACGGGCGGGGATAGGCGGGAAATCCGTCCGGGGCCTGCACGTAACGGAAGGTGAAGAGACAAGCTGCCAACACCAGCGCGCAGGAAAATGACGCTTCAACAATGCGTCCAGTCGCCCAACTGAACTGCAGCTTGGTGGACCAAGATAGAATCAGAGGAGCCACAACGAGCGCACCGGTTAAGTCACCCAGAAACCACGTGGCCCAGGTCCCGGTAAGAGCTGACCAGTGGCTGAAACCACTTGCGCAGAGACTGGTGACCCCAATAGAAGAGGAGATCAAACAGGCAAGAAGCTCTATCCCTATGAAACTAAAGGTGTCATTGGGCTTGGCAAATCGGTTTTGAGGACCGATGAACTTGCGAATCAGGTACGCGGCGGCGAGGGCCTCCAAGGCTGCCCCTGTGGCGATGCTCCCGCTGACCAGAATGGAAACAGGGGAAAGCGATTTGGTCAGGCCCCAAAAGAACCAGCAATTAACGAGAAAGGAGCCAAGCCAGACTCCCGGCCAAACTCGTGTACCCAGCAAGAGGACTGCAGCCAGGGCGACCCCTGCGGCCGGCCACACGGCGGATACGTTCCCTGGGGGAATCGCCACGAGGAACCCAAGTTTACCGGCCGCGACATACACAGCAGCGACCGTGGCCAGTTCATAGATCCCACGCAATGGGGAGACGGGTTGAGCTATGGGCTGGGCATCAGAGAGGCGTCCTCCCGCGCCTCTGCGTAATCGAAACAGGTCAGCGAAGTCTCCTGCTGCACTGCGAAGGTAAGTAATTGCCTGCCGAGAGGCAGCGCGCAGAGACCCGCTGGACCATACGAAGTACCAACTCGCGGTGGGGGGCGCTGCCTTCCGCGTTTCCATATTCCAGCCTCTCTGTGCAGGGATGCCGAGCTTAAGGCCAGCTTGCCGGGGGAATCAACCCAAGCAGGTCTCTAGCGTGTCTAATCTGATATAGCGCGGGTTGGGTCGCTCTAAGCGCTGCCCCGCTTTGAACCCCTTCAGCGCAGTGGAGGGTTGAAGGCTCGTCCGAAACGGAGCAACTCCAGTTGAGGGATCTGACTGACGCCCAGTGGGCGATTCTCGAACCGCTATTCGAGCCGAAGCAAGCGGAAGCAGGCGGAGGTAAGCCTGCCTCCCCTGCTTACGGAAGCAGGCGGCAGGCAAGCGCCCTTCGACTTCGCTCACGACAAGTCGCACCTACGGGGAAAACGACCAACCTACGCGGGCGCTCACGACCGGAACCATCCATACGGCGTACCCGTTCGGATCGCGGATGTTCGCGATCATCTGATTGAAATAGGCCTCCGCGGCCTCGCGCGTGATGGGCGTCAATTGGCCGATGGATTCGGCGTAGCCGTCGCGCCAGGCCTCAATGATTGCCGCGAAGGTTTCGCGCGGCACGCGCAGCGTATCCACGACCACGTAGTCCATCGTGATCTCCTTGAGGTTCATCGCGGCGAGGATTCCGAAAATACTGCGACCGATGAAGAGGTCGGTCCCGGTGGCCTTACCGAAGCTCGTCGGGGCGCGGTGCCAAAAATCGCTGGGATCAAGCGGGGCTCTCTGAAAGTGAATCATCCCGTAGTCCTCGGCAATGAGATGCAGATAGCCGCCCGTGCGCGTGACTCGCACCAGCTCGGCAACCGCGCGATTCGGGCGCGGAATGGCTTGAATGACATGGCGGCAAACGGTGAGGTCGAAACTTTTGTCCGCGGCGGCGAGCTCGAAGATGCTTTGATGCTCGAAACGCACGCGGGGCGCAAATGCGGCGCAGCGCGATCGCGCGAGCTCGAGGTGAGCGTCAACGATATCGACGCCTAGAATTTTCGCTTGCGGGAAAAGTTCGGCGAGCCGCCAAGACGCCTCACCCGTGCCACAGCCGGCATCGAGGATGCGCGCTTCGGCCGGGATCGCGTAGCGGCGGAAGAGCGGAGCTTCCTGCGGCCAGATCGCGCGCGCCTGCGCGTCCAGATTCCGCACCATGGACTCGTCGGCCATCTGCTTCGCCTGCGGATTGAGATCGGTCACGGCATTCTCCTAGCGTTCGGCGGTAGCAAGGGCAGCGAATGAAAAGATGAGTTTACCCTGAACTTAGAAACAATTCTTCAGACGAAGGCGGGCGGGGGCAAGCTCGCCCCGCACGGCAGGCAGCCTTGCGACTGACGAGAAGCGCGCGCTGGATCTCCAATTGCGGTTGACAATTCGCGCTTGGCGTGTAGACTCGCGCGCTGGTTCGCAGGCACCCCCATCCCGGTGAAATGAATTCCAAGAGGAGATAGAACATGCCAAAGGTAATCGTGACCGCGCAGGTGCAGGACGCAGTGAAGTGGGAGGCAGGTTTCAGAACGCACGCCGATTTCTTCAAGACTTTCTCGATCCGCAAACCGGTCCAATACTCGGTAACCGCAGGGAATCAGACCGCTGTCATCTTCGAGCCTGAAGACTTGGCTACATTTATGCGAGTGATGGAGTCGCCGGCGACGGCGCAAGCCATGGCGTTCGACGGCGTCAAGCGCGAAACGGTGAAGGTCTTTGTCCTCGATAAGGAGCTGGCGATTTAACGAGCCGCGCCGCTCGGCGTGCTCAAGACAAAAACGTTCCATTCAAAACAAAAACGCGTTGCCGGGGCTTCCCAAGGAACCCGGCAACGCGTCCTCGATTCTTCCGCTTGCTTACGTCGCGCGTTTGAAGATGCGCGTGATCCCCACCAGAATCACCGCACCCACAAACGCCACGATCAGCGACCCGATAATTCCCCCGGCGTGCCAAATCCCCAGCTTCCCAAAAATCCATCCACCGAGGAGGCCTCCGAGTATCCCAAGGATGATATCGACGATGACGCCGTATCCTCCGCCCTTCATCACTTGGCCCGCGAGCCAACCCGCAATCAGTCCCACGACAATCCACTCAAGAACATTCAAATGCGCCATATGCGCTACCTCTTTCTTCTTGCTTCCGACGCAGGAGGGGTCCTGTGTGTCCTCCTTGTAGACCCGTTGCTCGGCGATGTCAATACACGAGGACGGTGCCGGCCGGCGCAGCGCGGGCTACGACTGCGGCGGACGGAAAAGCGCGAGGAGTTGCTCGACCAGATCGCGGCCGGCATCGCTCGCCAGCGTGGTGGAAAAATCGGAGGAGAGCAGCAGAAACTTCGCGCGCGGAGCCGACTGGCGAAGATTCTCGACGGCGAATTCGTTGGCGCGCAAGCCCGGCCCGCACACGAGCACATCCGGGTTCGTCGCGGTGATGAGCATCTTTGCGTCGGCAACACTCTTCGAGGTGATGGCTTCGTAGCCGGAGCGCTTCAGCAGCGCGCTCACATAGGCCAGGAGATCGGCCGAGGTGTCAACGCAGAGAATCCTCCCGACTTGGCCCGCAAGAGTCGTGGCATGCGATCGCCCGCCTTCTTGGAACGCGTCAATAGCCTCTTTTTCGGATGCAAACGTGTGGAAGACCCTCAGGAGGCCCGTGGCCTCGAGCACCTGGTGAACGAAAGGCGAGATCTGACACAGCATCAAATCGCCATGCTGGGACCGCAACGCGCCCGCAATGCGAACCACCGCTCCCAACCCACCGCTATCGACGTATTTCACCTCCGCCATTTGCAGAACAATCTTCTTCGTTACCGGCGAGTGCCTGTCAATTTCCTGCTGGAGGGTGCGCGCCTCCTCGCCCGTGACGATGCGCCCGTTGCACCGGATCACGACGACCTTGCCGATGGCTTCGGATTTCAGGATGAGATTCACGAGGCAGGAAGGTATCACACTCGTTGTGGTTGCGCACGACCGGAACGCGCGAGGGTTGCGCTGGCGCGCAGAATAGCGCACAGTTGTGCCCTGGCAGAGTGGATAAATTCAAGTCGGGCATAGTCGGGACCGAAATCTGCCGCACCCGGCCCGATGACAGTTCCAGGACGGTGAAGCGAGCATGTCTGAACAGTCATTCGCAGATAAAAGAAAGATCCCTCGATTTGCGCTGGTCGCCGAAGCCGAAATCACCGAGAGGCGTCGTGGCGGCTCTCGTTTGCGCGTGCGTATTTCCGAACTTGGCGTGGGCGGCTGCTACGTGGACACACTCAATTCTCTTCCGCCCTCCACCGAGATTCTGGTTCGCATCGAACACGGCGGCGTTGCGTGCGAGCTGCCCGGGACGGTCCTCTACGTCCACGAGGGGCTTGGCATGGGCGTGCAATTCGGCGACGTGCCCGCCGACCAGCGCGCCATTCTCGATGCATGGCTCGCCGAGATGGCCGAATCCTAGAACGAATGATCGCCTGCGCTGGCGCGAATCGGTATTGTAGATGCGGCCTGTCCGACGCTCGCTGAGAACGCTCGTGGTGAACCGTGGGGGAGCCTGCGGGCAGGCGGGTCCAGCATGACAATGATTCCCGGCGCGCTGTGCATGCGCGGTGTTCGTGGCGCATACCGCTGGCCCGCGCAATTCCGGAAACAGGCGACGAAAGAGCGTTGCGTTGGGCGCAGGAAAGGCGCAAAGTCAGGATTAAGCGCGCCCCTCTAATCCACCGAGGGCCCCCTCTCGCCAGGCCCGAGGCGAACAGGGTGGCGTTAGGTGTGATTTCTTCAGCTGCGGAGGGAACATGCCTGAACAGCCGTTCACGGAGCGCCGAAAGGGTCCTCGATTCGCGATGATCGCCGAAGCCGACGCCACCGAGGTGCGTGGCGGCGGTTCACTCTTGCACGTGCGCATTTCCGAACTTGGCGCCGGCGGCTGCTACGTGGACACACTCAATCCTCTTCCCCCATCCACCCAGATTCGACTGCACATCGAGCACGGCGGCTTAGCGTGCGTGCTGCCCGCGACGGTCATCTACGTCCACGAGGGAATAGGCATGGGCGTGCGATTCGACGACGCGCCCCCTGACCAGCGCGCCATTCTCAATGCATGGCTTGCCGAGATGGGCGCGCCGCCGAGCCAATAATCGCCTGCGGCTGCGGCGTAATCGAATGAAAGATGAATCCCCGGCATCAACCCGACTCGCGGAGCACACGTGCATTCGCGCGGGCCGACAGTCGTTGACACTAATCGGCGGCAACAGCAGCCTCCTGTGACAAAGCCTGGCGGAAGGATGCGCCAGCGGAAAGGCATGACATGGCGAATCGGCGCAAGACGCTGGCGGCAATCCTCATCCCAGTGATCCTCGGACTCGTTGGCCTGTTAACGGTTATGCAGAGACCGCGATTCCAGGCGTTTCGCACCGTTGATGTTGTGCAGCTCGTCGCATCGGGAATGTGTCTTGGCGTTGCGCTTGTGGGAGTCGTTGCCGCTCTTCGCGGCGAACGCCACCAGTAAATCGTGATCGCGGGGCGACCCGCGCGCTCGCGGCGTCCAGGCTCAGAGGCAGCCCTGCAGCCAGTGGTAGATGCTGACCGCCTTTAGCGTATCTGAATTAGCGGCTTTAAAGCCTGCCTCGGCTTCGCGTCCTGGGTGGGATGTAAATTGGAAGGCCACATATACGTCATTTTCGCTGCAATACCAAGGGTGGTCCTCTTCGCCGATTTTCGTTAGGTCGTCCAACGGTATCTGCACGGAGGCGTGGGCGAAGTCAACACAGCACATCTGCTCGAAATTGACATTCCTCGCCTTGAGATAATCCTCCACTTCCTTGCGAGTCATTCCCGGTCGGAGGACCCGTGCATAGGAAACCAATGCCGCCTGGTAAACGGCTTCTCGCCTCTCTTGCGCCCGCTTCGCCGAGATGTGTCGTACGCCCAGTACGCACAGACTAGAGGTAAGCAAAGTCAGGACTACCAGGAGAACCCACCTCATATCGTCATAACCTCTGGCGATGTTTCGCTGATTTCTTGCGCGGCTTCCGGCGCCTCGCGGATTTCGCCCGCGCCTTAGCGCGCGCCGCCGATTCGCGCCGCGCGCCCGGCAGTTTCCCGATGCGCGGATCCCCCGCCAGAATCAGTTCGCACGCGCGCAGCGCGGCCTCCTCAAAATCCGGCGCGTCGGCGGGCAGAATCTGCCAGCTCGTGACGTCTCTCCCCAACACGCGAATGGATCGCATGTTCGGGAACTCGCGCCGCAAGCTTTCGTAGTGTTCCTTGCCGGTCGCGAGCCAGACGCCGTTGTCGTCCGTGTAGCTGGGCTTGTCGCGCAGGATGAGGACAATCTTTTCGCCGACGTACACCGCGACGCAGCCGAACATGGGCCGCGTCCACGGGGAGAGCGGCGCGAGCGCATCGAGCACGAATTCATGCGGCGCGCGCTTGCGCTTCTTGACGGCGAACAGAGCGTCGTCCGGCGAGAGAAAACGCGTATTGCGGCGCGACTTCAACATGCGAGCGCGAATCCCGCTTCCCTTCTCTTCCGGTTTCAGCAAAGTCTCACTGTACCTCACCGGACGGACTTCTGTCGCAGCTTCTGCCGGCAGGCTGCTGAAAAGCCCGCATTCGTGTCATTCCGAGGAGCGGCAGGCGACGAGGAATCTGCCTTTTTCTCGGTCTTTTAGCAAATAACAGATTCCACGCTTCGCTCGGGATGACAGTAAGAAGACTTCTTCAGCAGCCTGTTCGAAGTGGTATATACTCCGCGCCATGGAGAAGATAAAAATCGAGCAACACAGTTTTTTCGGGGGCATGTGGTGCGCGGCATGGCTCTTCACGATTGGATTTCTGCACCTGTCCTTTTGGAAGGGCGTTCTCGCGATTGTGATATGGCCATACTATCTTGGCGTGAAGCTCAGCTTCCTGCTGCACTAAGACTCCAGATGTCCCCGCGAAGCCTGACGCTCGGCAAGTAGCGTGCGTCTAGGACGACGCACGCGCGACTGCCGACGCTCGTGGTGCTCGATCGGAAAGGAAACGTGCGCTTAACGCACACGGGCTTCGATTTGTCGGAACACCTCGACGCGGCGCTTTCCGAGCAGATCAATTTCCTGCTGCAGCGCCATCAGTGACCTCGCAACGCAGACTGATGCGCGGGGCCCGAAGCAGCGAACTAGAACACTCCGGGGATCATGCGCGATGTGCGCTCGCAATATGCGGCGTACTCGTCACCGAATTCCGACCTCAGCAGCCTCTCTTCCGCGCGGATGCGCGAGAGGAGCGGCACCAAAGTAAGCGCGGTGAGCATCACGCCGGCCCACGCACGAAAGGCCAGGCTCCATCCCAGCGAGTTGACGAGTAAACCCAGATAGCTGGGATGACGGATGACGCGATAAATCCCGCTCGTGACCAGCGTGTGCCCGGGCTGAATGGCGACCAGTCCGCTGAAGCGTTGGCGCAGCACAAAAACCGGCCACAGCCGCAGCACTCCGCCCACAGCAAAGAGAGCGACGCCAATCCAGCGAGTCGTATCGCCGTCGATCGTCCAGAATTCTTTTCGGTCCGTATACGCCGGCACGTAGGCGCCGAGGGGCCCCATCAGCCCAAGGGCTGCTACAACCCAGCGGTTCCGACGATCCTCGCGCACGCCGGAACTCACATTTCCGCTACTGAAAAGCGACGCCACCAACATCAGGAAGAGCGCCACAGCAAGCGCGGTCAGCGCCGGGTGGGAGAAGAAGGCCGCAAACCCGCCCCAGCCGAGAATGGCCAAGCCCAAGTAAGCACAAGTGCCCACAATGGCGCCAAGCGTCCATTTGGAAAGCCTCAAGTTAGTGTCGGGCGTCGCCATCGCTGACTTCCCTTCTCCGCTCGGAACCGGCACTCCCCTGATGGACTATTAAATCAGGAATTGGTCTCAATTCGGAGGGTTTTGCGGTGGCTGCACTTCGCGCGCGGCGGCGATGAGTTTTTTCAGTCGGCCCTCTATCGAGGCGTCGCCGACGTGCTCCGCTTCCAGGATGCCGTCCGCGTCAATAGTGAACGTGGTGGGAATGGCGTCCACGTCAAACAGCCGCGCCATCGGGCCGGTAAAGCCACCGTCGCGATATTGCGGCCAAGTCATCTCGTTTTTCGCGATGAAATCCTTCCATTTCTGAGCATCGTCATCCAGGCTCACGCTGAGGATCAACAGCGGCTGGCCCTGAAACTCCCGGGCAATTGCTTTTATGTGCGGCAGAGCCTGGCGGCAGGGTCCGCACCACGTAGCCCAAAAATCGATCAGCACCACCTTGCCTTGCAAAGCGTCCATGGAAATCCGCTGGCCGTCGACCGTGGTTACATCAAACGCCGGCGCCAGTCTTGCCCGCGCAAGTTCGGGATGATTGATGTAGCGTTGCGCGCGCTGCGCAAGGGGATCGCCAGGAGGCGCCAACTGCAGATACTGCTCGAACCGGGCTTTCGCGGCGTCGTCCTGCTCCAGATTCGCGAGCGCCCGGCCATCGAGAAAAACTGCGGTTGCGAACTGCGGATACGCGGCGAGGGCTTGGGTGAGCTCGTTGTGCGCGCGCGTGAAGAATTCGGTTTTGTGCTTCGGCATGCCTTCATACATGAAAATTCGCGCGAGATCGTAGTGCGCCTGGGCCGTTTCCAGATTTCCCTGCGCCTCCGTCACTATCTCCGTCGCGGCGAGTTCGCCCGCCTTCCAATCGCCAAGCTCCACGCCGAGTTTAATCATCTGTCTCTGGCAGGCCAGACAGTGGCCGCCGTCCTCCTTGTCCGCTTTCTTGAACGCATCGAGAGCCCAGTCTGTATGCCTGTCGTGCAGGTACTGCATGGCTTGCGTATACGTTTTCTGCGCCTTTTCGTTCGCCGGCCCGTCCACGGTCTGCTGGGCGAACGCCGGCGTCAGAACGCAGGCCGCTACCAGACTGATGTGGATGAATCGCACAGGAGGCCTCCTGCTACTGGAGAAATGCGGCGCAAGGCTACTCGTCGGCCGGAGCTTAACTCACCTTTCTCCCGCGAGCAATTCCATTTGTGAAAACTACCCTCTTGGTTATCGCCCGGTTGAGGATGCCGCGGCTCAAAGAGGCCCGGTTTTCGGCGGGCATCGGCCTGCGGTTCGTAGGATGTGGCGTCAGTGAGTGGATCAGATCGGAAGAGAATTATTTTATGACGAAGGAATTCATGAAAGCGTCGCGATCCGCTGCCGTGTAATTCTTATTCGTGACAACCATCACGTCATAGAGGCGGCGGCCCGCGAGATACTGATGCACGTCGAACGTGGTGCCGTCCGAATCCCGGTACGTGTACGCTCGGCCCGGGACGCCGTTCAAGCTAACGGCCGTGTCGGTCAGAAGCGTCTTCCCCTCGGTAGCCCCGTCCCGAGCCCTTTGCAGCACGGCTTCCGGCGCATCGTTGGCCAGGTCCGGCGGGTAGTCGTTATAGAGCACCATGTAGGAGATATTGTCGTTCTGCTGCGAAACGACGAAATAGTAAAGCGTCGCGGTTCGCGCCGGAGTGTCGTTGGTGAGCGCGACCTGCTGGGAATCGGCCTTGGGCACGCCTGGCATCAGAATGCTGAAGCGCCCCTCGGCCGAGTCGAATTCCTGCATGTCCGAAACGTCCGTGATCGTGAAGGAATTCATGAACGCGTCGAGATCGGTTACCGTGTAGCCCTTTGCCGCGAACGTAATCAATTGATAGAGACGCCGCCCCGCGAAGTATTCGCGCTGGGCAAACGTGCCCCCATCCGTATCCCGATACGTGAACGAGCGGCCAGGCACGCCGTTCAGCTCGACCGGCGTGTCCGTCAGCAGCGTCTTCGAGCCCACGGCCCCATTGCGCCCACGCTCGAGCACAGCTTGCGCCGCACCGACGTCGACATCCGGCGGGTAATCGTTATAACTGACCATGTAGCCGACGTTGCCGTCCCCGACGGTGAGAATGAATTCGTAGAGCGGCGCTGTCCGCGCGGAATCCCCCGAGCCGATCGTCACCTGATCCGTGCTGGCAGTCGGCGTGCCGGGCATCAGGACGCTGAAACGCCCGTCCGCGGAAGTGAACCGCTTCAAGCGTGAAGCACTTTGCCCCGAGCCCGTGCTGCTTTGCTTTGCATTCGTGGCGGCTTGCTTCGATGCTTCGCCAAGTTGTTTCGATTCCGAAGCGCCCGCCGTCGCCGCGACCGCGCACAGCAGCGCCGATCCCAGGAGACCGATCAGAATTCGTCGCATGCTTTCCCTCATTTGGTGGAGTTCGATTCCACCTCGGACAGAATTACATCTATGCTATCACTTTGCCATCGGGACGGCGCTCGAACAGCGACAATTCCAAGCGAGGTACCGTTTCCGCCAACTGGCAGCCGAAGCCTGCTCGCCGCGGCGGGCTTGTCTCTGCCCGGTCCACGTTTTTCTTCGCCGCGCGAAATCCTGCCTGCCGACAGGCACGCCTACCTGCCGGCGGGCAGGCGCTCCGAGGCGGCTCGCCCTCCTAAGGAGGGCGCGAGATAGAAGAGCCGCCTCTCCGACTCAGTGTGGCAACGAGCTACGCGGGGCTTGACGGCAGACCATTAGTGGCCGGGACGTCCTCCCCCGCTGCCAGCGTTCCCGCCGCCGCCACCGCCACCGCCTCCTCCACCACGCGGGGCTCCGCCTCCTCCGCCCATTCCCCCACCCCCACCCATTCCACCGCCGCCACCGCCACCACGGGGCGCTCCGCCCCCTCCACCGCCGCCACCGCCACCACGGGGCGCTCCACCGCCGCCGCCACCTCGCGGACTGCCCCCTCCTCCACCACCACGGGGAGCGCCGCCTCCCCCACCGCGGGGCGCATTGCCACCGCCGCCTCGTGGCGGATTCCCACCGCCGCCTCCGGGGCCATGCGACCCGCTGAAGTTCCCGCCTCCGCTGCCGCCGTTATTTCCGCCAGTGCCTCCACGGGAGGGCGTGAAATGTTCGCCATGAGGACCGAAGTCGGCAACGACGACAGGCGACTTCGGCCGCCCAGCAATGGGCGCACCCGCTTGAACGAATTTCTTTGAGGCGTAGTCATACGTGATTGGGAGACCGCTATTCCCATTTCGTATGAGCCGCGCTTGGATTACCGGCTGTGGGGTGTTGGCGACGACCGGAAACGGCGGGTTGCGAAAATCCTTCGGAGCTTGGCTCAGAAGTGTGAATTTGTCCGTAGGCTTGAAGTCTTCTCGCACGAAAGGCCCGTCCGGCCCGTTCGCCGTTTGAAAAACGCCGTATTTGAGATTGAGCGGCGGCTTCCCCTTCACGTCGCTCGGATGCCGGGGCACGTAGCAATCTTTGTCGTGCGCGTGCACCCATCGGACGGGCGGGTGGTGCCGCTTCTTCCCAACTACGAACGTGTAGCGCGTTGGGTGGCTCGGCAGATGAACCCAAGCGCCTGAATGGCACAACGCCCAGGGCCACATCGGAGCGGCGAAATTGTATTCGCGCCGCACAATTTTCGTCTTCCCCGTGACGGGATCCTTCACCGTGATGATGTGGACCTCGTAGGAAGGGCATGTCGGAGTCGGATAGTAGTAATCCTTGAATCTTCGCTGTGAAGTTATACCCTGCGGCGTCGTTGACGAACTTTGCCCCGGCGCTGCCCCGGGCGCGGGCGGCGTGGCACCTTGCGCCGGCGTTTGCGATGGCGTCGGCGCTTGCTGCGTTCCCGCTGCCCCACCCTGCTGAGTGTCCGGCTGCTGGGAACCGACGCGCATAGCGACCAGCTGAAACCTTGGCGCCGGCGGAGCTGCACTACTCGGTGGCGAAGGCGTAGGCGACGACGGCGTGGCGGCCGGGGGAGCTACGCCCGGCGGCGGCGTATCGGGCGCAGGCATCTCGGCCAGCACATTCGGTTCCCAGCACGTTCCGAATGGCCGGCAGGGAAAGAAGACTCCCTCGTTATAGAGATCGAGCAATCCGGGAATGAATCCAGTGAGGTTGGATGCTTTCAGGGCCGCGACCGTGTCTTTTTGCCGCTGTCCATCGCGAGCCGACACCCATGAATTCCAATCCACCGGCGTCCCGGACATCTTGTTCAGATCCCCGCTTTGACCGGGGGCGTTTGGCCCGTAGTAGATTTCGCCCGACTCCGTCGCCCACTCCGTGATGCCAGTCGAGCTGCTGGTTTCCAGCGTCAGCCCGGCACCATCGAGAAAGCTATCCACTCTCGACAAAGTTGGAGCTACAAATCCGTATTCTTGCGTCGGCGTGGTGAGAAAAAACGCTTCCTTGGGAATCGGATGATAGGAAACCGTAGCCGTTCCCGTGACGAGCTCCATTTCCGAGGAAGGCAAGCCGTCCTTGGTGCTCAGCACCTGGAACATCAAAACGGAGTTCTCGGCCAGGTAAACGACCGTGCCGTACTCAAATTCGATCTCAGCGCGGCCGTCGCCGGTCGCCAAGCTGTAACCCTGCACGATGGGGAGATTGGGCACGGCCTGCTCCCATTGCTGGGTGAGATCGGGTTTATTGCCGTCGCCGCGGTTGAAACGCACGTCGCCTTGCATGTAACTGATTCGGACGATCTCCGGGTAGGTGTTAGCTTTGGCCGGTGTGGTTGCAAATGCGGAAACGAACAACGCGAAACACGCAAGCCTGAAAACTGGGCTGAAGCGGAAGAAATTGCTTGAAGAGGTTTTCATCGCACCCCTCCAGCTGAAATTGGGGCGCACCTGATTAGACGTATCTGGAAATTACCCAGTTTCGCAATTTTTCATCCCATCGTCGCGAGGTTATGCGCAACTCACGAGATCGCGCCGGCAAGAATGCACGCGCTACCTAACCCCGCGCGCGGTCGATGATTCTTCCGCATGCAGGGGCGGCCTATCCTGACTGAAATCGAAGGGAGACTGCTTGCCGGGACGTAGACGTAGACCTGGGCCTGGGCGAAGGAGGGCCTCCGCCGCATTTCGCTTTTCTTCAATGCGCAAAACCGCTAGATTCTTCCCGTTACAGCAGGCAGGCGGCAAGCAGGGTTGCGCACGGAAGGCGAGGTGCAAGGTTATGAGGTCACGACTTATGGTGTGCGGTGTTGTGTTCGCGGCACTGCTGCTGTGCGCCCTGGCGAAAACTGGCGCCGCGGCAAATAACCCGCCAATCCTTGCCGCCACGCCCCCGATGGGCTGGAACAGCTGGGACGGCTACGGGACCACCATCACCGAAGACCAGGTGAAGGCCACCGCCGATGCATTCGCGAAAAATCTCAAGCCCTTCGGCTGGCAATACGTCGTCGTGGACGCAGAATGGTTCGTGACGAATCCCACGGCCGAGGGCAACAGCAAATCATCGCAGTATTCGATGGACGCCTACGGCCGGTACACGCCCGCGGCGAATCGCTTTCCCTCTTCCGTTCCCGGCGCAGGCTTCAAGCCGTTAGCAGATTATTTGCATTCGCTGGGATTGAAATTCGGCATTCACATCTTGCGCGGGATTCCGAAAAAAGCGGTGGAAGCAAATCTCCCGATCGCCAATTCGAGTTACCACGCGAGCGACGCCGCCGATACGGGTGATACGTGTCCGTGGAATCCCGACAATTACGGCATCGACGCGTCGAAGCCCGGCGGGCAAGCGTATTACGATTCGATCGCGGCGCTTTACGCGAGCTGGGGCATCGACTTCCTCAAAGTCGATTGCATCTCCAGCCATCCCTATCGCGGCGATGAAATTCGCATGTTGTCCGCGGCCATCGCGAAAACGGGGCGGCCCATCGTTCTGAGCCTTTCGCCGGGGCCGGCGCCGATCGAGAAATACTTCGAGTTGCGAGAATACGCGCAGATGTGGCGCATCTCGAATGACATTTGGGATCTGTGGCACAGCACGAGCGACTATCCGCAGGGCGTCGGCGACCAGTTCGCGACTGCCGCAAAATGGGCGGGGTTGGCGCAACCCGGCCACTGGCCCGATGCGGACATGCTGCCACTGGGCGAACTCGGCCCCGCGCCGGGTTGGGGCGCGCCGCGCACCACGCGGCTCACGCACGATGAGCAACGAACACTCATCACCCTGTGGTCGATCTTTCACTCGCCGCTGATCGTCGGCGGCGACCTGACGAAAATGGACGATTGGACGCTCTCGCTACTGACGAACCCGGAAGTGCTCGCCGTGGATCAGCATGCGTGGGACAGCCGCGTGCCGTTTGACGACG
>Ga0187769_10001244_pt1 | contig 14493 bp, 14 predicted proteins | sample 0116_SJ02_MP02_1_FD_133140 | JGI IMG/M metagenome (GOLD analysis project Ga0187769, IMG submission 133140) | Tropical peat soil microbial communities from peatlands in Department of Meta, Colombia - 0116_SJ02_MP02_10_MG | ecosystem: Environmental > Terrestrial > Soil > Wetlands > Peat | place... | reverse complement strand
GCTCGTCCGGGCGATGCGGCGTCTTGTAGTGCGTTGAAAACATGCCGAGGGGGTTTCCCGACCGGCTCACGAGAGGCGTGGATTGAACCGCTCGTACGCCAGCCTTAAGTTGGATTTCCAGGGCGGGCGTACCAACGAAGATCGGGCTTTGCTCAACGTCCTCAACGATGATGCGCTCTCCGTGTTCGAGCGCCGTCCCACAAGCCCCCTGGCCCTTAGCAGCTCTTTTCCAGAAGTCAAGCCACCACGCCGGGAACCCGCGCTGAGCAGCAATATGAAGGTCGAATGACTTCGGATCCAAGAGCTGAATGTTGCCAAAGTCGGCGCTGGAAATGGCAATTGCCGCTTCGACAATCTCGCCAAGGACCGACCCCAAGTTGCCTTCACGCACGAATAGCGTCCCGATTTTCTGCAGCCTTGTCATGGTCTCCAGGTCGCCTACAAGCCAATTCTCTCTTTCGCGAAGCGCCTCCTCGGTTCGCTTAAGGTCAGTCAAATCGCGGGAGACCACAAGAACATTAGACACCGTTCCATCGACTCCGTGTTCAGGAACGCAAAGCGATTGATAATACCCTACGCCATTTTCGGTCGGTAAATAGTCTTCCACCTCCATAGGTTGGCCGGTCTCAAAGACCTTTTGAAAGCTCTCTTTCAGAAGCCTGCAATATGCCTCCGGGAGTCCCGTTTCTTCGATCCCCTTTCCAATGATGGAGCGGGCAGTTTTTCCGTATAAGCGGGCACCTGCTGGGTTGATGTAGATGTGTTTCATGTCTCTGTCAAACCGATCGATAACGTCAGGGGAGTTTTCAGCGAGCGCCCTAAATTTTTCCTGTGCCGGGCTAAGAAGGGCGGTTAGAACATGATCGAAGGATATCTTCCTGGTTTGTGCGCGACGAATCGCCGTCGTGACGGCGACAAGGAAATAGATGCCTCCGAGATATTGGGAAAACCTACCTACCCATCCGATTGGACTGCCGACCGCATGCTGGATAAAAAAAGCCGTGAGGCTGATGGCGGTCAATGCGAGGGCTGAGGAATACCAGTAGAAGAAGGTCTCTCTACTTGTCAGGTACGATCTCATGAAAATAAGAAAGGAAAAAGTAAACAAAATGGCAGCTCCGCCTAGGACGAGTTGCCGCAAAATGGTCGGTCCTACCCCTTGGACGAAGAAAAGAGGGATCATGCCCTTTAAGCATGCGATTGTGAACAGGGCCATAAGAACGATCAATCCAATATAACCAAACGCCGACCAAAATCCTTTTCGTTTCGACCCCACTTCCGAAGATATACCCATCAAAAGAATCAGTGCAGCGGCAAAGTGAAATATCGCTCCTATGAGCGCGCCCGTATTATAGATTGTTACATTCAGGTTTGCGCCGGCCCCGGGAGCACTTCTTACCCAGCCCGCAACAACTCCTCCAATTCCAAAAGACAAAAGTCCGCAGCCCAGCAGGAGAATTTGAATCTGGCCGGTTGCTTTATAGTTTCTCAAAGCAATATAGGCCACGATAAAACATACGAGGGTAACGAAAACGGTATTGGTGATCGGGAGCAACCAGGCGGGTTCAAAAAACGCGGAAGGCTTGACGGCCAAGTAGAGTACCAGGACGACGACGATCAGAGCAGGGATTGGTAAAAAACTTAGGTGCTTCTTATCCATTTTAGCCGTGTCTTTGTTGCTCCCTTTCGACTACTACCTAAAAAAATTAGTTTATTCCCTCAATAGTACTCTTGTCAACCCTCGTTTTCTACTCGCCTTCCGGGCATGCCCCATCCCCTCATCTCCCTATCTTTCTTTTCCCATTCTGCAGCAAAAAGTCATTGACTTCCCAACACAGACTGAATAAACTTTATTCGTATGAACGTTGGGAAAAGGTAAGAAACCTTACTCGTTCTTGTCTCGTAAGCATCTTGCCGAACAACCAGCATGGTTCCCTCTCCATTCAATTGAACCCGATAAATGATGTTCGGTCAGGGCAAATACGAAAAGAGATCAGTGTCAGGCCTTGAATTATGAATTAAGGAGAGATAACTAGAATCGGTGTCATCGATAAGAAGTTGGCCTTGCAATTGCAGAAGGAGGATTTCGGAATGCGGAATCTGAACCTAAAATCACCAGCTCCATAGGGCTAAGGGCATAGAGCGAATCTAACAGATTGGATCCGGATTCGGCAAACTGAAGCCACTCAAGGAGGAACCCAAAATGGAGGAAAACAAGGCTGATAGAGACTATGATATTTACAGGCAACTCGTTGAGCTATGGGGAAAGGAGAATCCCATAAAGACTAACAAATTGCAAGTACTATTGGTCGTCAATAGTCTACTTCTTGCAGCAGTAAACATCACTGGGGGATTCAAGCCTAAGAATTGGCCACTTTACTTGGGAGGTGCTGTATTCTCTCTCGTGTGGGTACTTTCTATCGGTAGGACTTCGCTGTTTCAAGAAATATGGCAGACCAAGCTCGATGAACTGGCAAGAAAATATTCAGAGGATGAGAGGTTTCAGATCTTTAAGCACACAACGGAAGTTCGCCAAAGTCCTTTATTCCTCCGAATCGTCGGGGGTGTCCCTTCAAAATATTATCTCATAGGTGCCCCCTTTGTCTTTTGTATTGTTTGGCTATGTTTGTTTTTGTATTCAATTATTTGAATATAGAACGTACCATTTAATTTATCAGATAGGAATCTCATATGCGAAGTTGGATTTTTTTTGTTATCATGGTTTTGATATTTACGGTAGCCGGGATAGGCAACGGAGAAGAGAAGGTAAAAATGAATCAAAAGTTCTCTCTGCCATCAGAAGCCGATGGTTGGAAGTGGGACGGGAAGGATACGAATTACAATTCCAAGACATTATTCAGCTACATGGACGGGGCCGCAGAGCTTTATCTGGCGTATGGTTTTGAGAATCTCACGGTTCGGCGGTTTGAGAAATCAGGCCGACCTCCAATCCTGTTCGAACTTTATGAAATGGCCTCTTCAGAGGATGCCTATGGAGTTTTTTCTTATGAGCATCAGGATGAAACTGCAGGCATTGGCCAGGGATCGGAGTTCGGGGGAGGGCTGCTCCGGTTCTGGAAAGGAAAGTATTTTGTCAGCATGTATGCTGAAGGGGATGGGGCTGACGTTGAATCAGTAATCGTCAACATTGGCAAGGCTACGGCAAATTCAATCCCATCGATGGGTCCGAAGCCGAAATTGGTTGGTTATATTCCAGGGAAGGACCTCGGACTAGTCGATAAAAGCGTTCGCTATCTTAAGAGTCACGTTCTCCTGAACCAGCGGTTTTTCATAGCCCAGCAAAATATTTTAAATCTGAGCCGAAAGACAGAAGCCGTGCTTGCTCAATACCTTCAAGATAAACAGAAGACCCAACTTCTTCTGATTCGATACCCCAATCTCAAAGAGGCCGGAGATGCTTATCAGATCTTTATGAAGGCTTACCTTCCTGATGCTCGGGGCAAGGATCGCTCAAAAATCGAAGACCGCAAGTGGACTTATGCCCGTCAGCGGAGTGAATTTATTCTCATCGTCTTTGGAGCTTCTACAGAGGCCGATGCCGAGGCCCTTCTCAAGGCTACAGAGGAAGGATTACCTGGGAAACGTTGAACATAGATCCCTTTATTTTGATTGTCATTCCGGGCTTGACCCGGAATCCGGGATTTCTGAACTGGATTCCCGCTGGATTCTGCCCCGATACGGGGCGGGAATGACAGCCTGGTAGCTAATATGAAGAAGTGTTAGATACGCTGTACTAGCTTGTGAGCCCGCTATGAAAGGAGATTGATTGAGATGAGAGAAAAAACGATCACCCGCAGAGATTTTCTTCGAGTGACGGCTGGAACCGCAATGGCTGCTACATTGGCACCGGGACTCCTGGGGGAAGTTCGGGCAGAAGCAACGGCGGAAGTCGTCCTTATCCGGAGTGCTGAGGTATTAGGACCCCAGGACAAAGTACAGGAGGAGGTTCTCCAATCGATGTTGGACGAGGCCGTCAAGAGCCTTCTGGGAGTCAAAGAACCTCTGGAAGCTTGGCAGAAGCTCTTCAAGAGCTCAGATGTGGTAGGGATTAAGAGCAACGAATGGCAGAAGCTGCCGACCCCCAAAGAATTGGAGGCAGCCATCAAGCGCCGGCTGCTGGATGCAGGAGTTGCGAAAAAGAATATCAGTATTGACGACCGGGGGGTGCTGATGAACCCGATCTTCCTTAACGCTACTGCGCTCGTCAATGTGCGACCTTTGAGGACGCATCACTGGTCCGGGGTAGGGACCTGTCTGAAAAATTACATCCAGTTTGTCCCAAACCGGCCGGACTACCATGAAGAAGGTTGCTCACCCCTGGGCAAAATTTGGACGTACCCCATCGTGAAGGGAAAGACCCGTCTGAATATCCTCTGTTGCCTCACGCCCCAATTTTATGGCAGAGGAGCGAGTTTCTTCGACAAGAGATACGTCTGGCCCTATAAGGGACTGATCTTGGGGACCGATCCCGTGGCCGTAGATGCGGTAGGCGCTCACCTGCTCCAGGCAAAGCGGATCGCCTTTTTCGGCGAAGACAAGGCTCTGGATGTGCCTCCCGTTCATATCACGGCGGCGGACAAAGAATATCACATCGGGGTGAGTGATTTGAACCGCATTCAACTGGTCAAATTAGGCTGGACGGATGAAGTCCTGATTTAGGTTTCGCCAAGGGAGGTGAACGATTTGAGCGTGACTATGAGAAATGGCGTGATCAAGCCCTTGTGGATCATCCTGCCAATCGTTTTTTTCTCTCTATTCTCCTGTGCCTCGACCCAGCCAAAACAGAATGAGTCGAGGGATCCTAAGTTCTACAACAATCGCGGGACTGCCTTCGGAGAAAAGGCGCAGTACGATCAGGCGATCTCAGATTTCGATAAAGCCATTGAGATAAGTCCGAGGTATATTAAAGCTTACAACAATCGAGGAGTCGTCTATAGGCTCAGAGGACAATACGACAAGGCGATCTCGGATTTCAATAAGGCTATTGAGATAAACCCGCTGGATGCGGAGGGTTACAACAACCTGGCATGGCTCTTGGCAACGGCTAAAGCACCAGGTTTTCGTAATGGGAAAAGGGCCATAGACCTTGCACTCAAAGCGTGTGAGCTATCAGATTGGAGAAACGCAGAATATGTGGACACGCTTGCGGCCGGTTATGCAAGAGCAGGAGACTTTGACAATGCAGTGAAGTGGCAGGAGAAAGCTTTGGGATATCCCAAAGTGGCCAGGCCGTCGGAGTTTCAGCAACGACTCAATTTTTATCGTGAGCGTAAACCTTGGCCGGCAGAATAGATTCGTGGATCATAGGTGCCTGCGGTCGAAGAGTCGAAGGGTCTACTTCCTCTCTTTTTCGTCGTCCAGCTTTTCCTCAACGCCGGAAGACGGAGATCCGCCCATGGCTATAAAAGAGGTTGTCTTTCCACCTCCTTCAAGGTTGGCGATAGTGCGGATCCTCTTGTCAAATCCCTTCAATCTGGCGAGTTTTCTCTCCAGGTCTTCGATTCTTGTAGAAAAGAGCTGAATGTGGGATTTCTGAATCTGCGCCTCTTGACGCAATTGATTTACGAGAAAGGTTTTTTTCCTGACTTGGATGTAATCACAAAAGAAAAACGTAACCGAGAGGATAAGAAAGGCGAGAAGATAGACGCCAATCTTGAAACTTTCCTTCTTGATCCTCAGACGTCTTATCCCGAAGGTGGTATGGCCCAAAATAAGGATATTGTAATATTCCCTATCCATCGTTCATCCCGAGACACCTAGAACGCAATGGTGAACCCCGATCCCTTCTCAAGAGAAGGGGATATCCTAATCTCTGGGAGCATATGTGTATTTTTCGAGCCAAACGAGAAACGAAGCCCTACAAATATTTCATCGAATATTTCTTCCCTCTTAGATTGGAGAAGTTTAAGTGCTGATTGGATCTTCCCCTGTTCAAAATATTCGTCCCCGCCGGGACTAAGATGCAGCTTTGGAACGAACCGACCGGGACTTGAATCCGGAGGATTCGTTTCGTTGGTTTCCCGAGTTCTTAAGGATCTGTCTCTCCATGGATCCTGAAAAAGCTCGTAAGAGGAGATGACTTTGTGCACAGAGTCTGTCCATTGGAACTTCTTTTTTTCTTTCGAGGCTTTTAAAAAGTTGACGCGCAGCTTCGCGCCTCGTTCTTTCGCAGGTTCTGCTCTTTTCAGGACGTGCACTCTATTGTCATCCATTTTTATTATCGTTTCTTGATTGGCCGTGTTTTTCATTGATTTGACACCTTCGGCCCCCGCTTGATTGACCATTACAAGTATGAAAAAAGTTAACAAAATTGAAATTATTTTAACGGTCATTTTTATTCCATTCTTTCAAGAAAACCATGTAACCTATCGAAAATGAAGGGCTAATTTATCTTTACAATTTTCAGAAAGAATCGAAAATGAGAAATCATTCCGAAAATGTGCAATTAAAATGCCAAAGATTCTTCATTGTGATAATCAGAGAAATGGAATAGAATTGATTAGTTTGATAAGCACTTAGTAAACCCCCGGTTCTGCGGGGGGATCGTAACTGAACGAGCAGTCGTCGATTTTGAAAAGAGGAGTGGAATCGACGGTACCATGAAGCGATAGAGCTGGTGGAGCTATTAAAGCGGATGCGAAGAGTGACGCTCCGGAAAGTTCGCTACACGACGGAGGAGAAGTAACGTGGAGAAGAGAAGCTCGAGACGATCAGGGATATTTTCAGTTCTTATTCTTGTGTCTCTAGCCATTTTTGTTCGGGATGCCCTTTCTCAATCTCAGAAGAGTTTTTTGTGGAAGGTCCAATCCAGGACGAGCACGGTTTATGTGTTAGGCTCAGTACACTTCGCGAAGAAGGACATTTATCCCCTGAACCAGAAAATCGAAGATGCCTTTGATCAATCTGATTCCTTGGTGGTTGAGGCGAACGTGAATGACATTAATAAGATCGATATTCAAAAATTAATGGAGCAGGCTGTTTATCCAGAGAATGATACGCTGGAAAAACATGTTTCCTCGGAGACGCTTGAATCGCTCGAAAAAGAGACGGGTGGGCTTGGTATTCCTTTTGAACTTCTGAATAGACAAAAGCCATGGTTTGTGGCCATGACCCTCGTGTCGTTGGAGACCATAAAACTGGGGTTGGACCCAAACCTCGGGATCGATAAGTATTTTCTTTCGAAAGCCGAGGGGAAGAAAAAAATATTGGAACTGGAGAGCATGGATTATCAGGTCAGCCTCCTCTCTGGTTTTTCGGATAAAGAACAAGAACTCTTTCTCATCTCTACTTTGAAAGACTTAAATATCATGGGGCAAGAAGTGAACCAACTGACCCAGGCATGGATGTCAGGAGATACAAAAAGCATGGAATCCATCCTGATGAGAAGCATTTTAGAAGATAATAGATTATCTCCGATTTTTGAAAAGCTGATTTTCGAAAGAAATAGACGAATGGTTACAAAAATAGAAGATTTCTTGCGGACGAAGGAGACCTATTTTGTCATTGTGGGGGCAGGTCATCTTGTGGGCAACCAAGGGGTCGTCGAGCTTCTCAGAGGAAAGGGGTATCCTATAAAACAATTGTGAAAATCGTAAGGTGTTTTGATCCTCATCTGCTTATCTCTTCAATCTCACACGGTTTATTTTCCGGATATTTTTGTAGACAGCGGTGATAAATTTCTGTTATATAAAAGAAAATTTTCGCTCTATTCCGGACAGAAACGCATGTTCCATATCGCAGCCTTTAAAGAAATATAAGTAGGGTAAATGAGTGGATGTCTATTTTGTGAGGACAATGGAGGTCCTCAAAGCAAAGAAGATTGAGCCTCCCCCGAAGAAGGGGAAGATATCGGGCTCGATGAGTGTTTTACGGTGCTCGAAATGTGTTCAAGACAAAATGGTTCCGTTCCAGAAGAACCGAGAGCAATCTTCTGGGCGCGGATCGATACTCCTGTGGGGGCCGGTTTCAAGAGCTTCTTATCCCGTTTATCCTGGACGGAAAAATCCTTTGAGAGCTCCCCAAACCGCAGGCCATACGAGAATATGTTCTTGGGCAACCTCCTCATTTCGATCTTTAGGTACTGCCCGTATTTTAATCAGGACATGTCCCCTCCGGAAATAGGAAAGAGAATATGAAGGAAGCCATGCTTTACAGTCCTTTAAAGGATGGGAAGGTGCAGTGTTCCCTTTGCAACCATCGCTGCATCATCTCCCCTGCCAAAAGGGGAATCTGTGGAGTGCGGGAGAACCGGGAAGGGAAGCTTTACACCCTCGTCTACGGTCGGGCGATCTCGCTGAATGTGGACCCTATCGAAAAGAAGCCACTCTTTCACGTCTTTCCCGGGTCGAGCTCTTTCTCCGTCGCGGCTGTGGGTTGTAATTTCCGATGCCTTCAGTGTCAAAATCATGAGATCTCTCAGATGCCGAAGGATCGGGAGGGTCGAATCGAAGGGTCGGAGGTCTCTCCCTCTAAAATCGTTTCGTTAGCGAAGCAGTACCAGTGCCGATCCATTTCTTATACGTACACGGAACCGACCATCTATTTCGAATATGCTTATGACACCGCTCGGCGGGCCAGTCAGGAAGGAATTAAGAATGTCTTCGTTACCAATGGCTACATGACCGGGGAAGCCCTTGAGACGATTCAACCCTATTTGGATGCAACCAATGTGGACTTAAAGAGTTTCAAGGAGAAATTTTATAAAGACATCTGTGGGGCGAAATTGAAACCAGTTCTGGAGAATCTGAAACAGATGAGACAGATGGGAATCTGGGTGGAGATCACCACCCTGGTCATTCCCACCTTGAATGACTCCGATCAGGAGTTCGAGGAGATCGCCCAATTCATCGTTTCCTTGGGGCGAGAAGTACCCTGGCATATCTCGGCTTTCTATCCAACTTATAAAATGTTGGACCTTCCGAGGACGGCTGCCTCGGCGCTTCATCGAGCGAGGGAGATCGGAATCAAAACAGGACTCCAATTTGTCTACTGTGGAAACGTCCCCGGTGACGAGGGCGAAGATACGTTCTGCCCCAACTGCGGTGGAAGGGTGATTGAGCGCATAGGATTTCGAGTGACGCGGAACGATGCGGTGAACGGGGTGTGCCGTCGCTGCTATACGAAGATTGACGGAGTCTGGAAATAATTTTTCCAACGGGCGCGGATTACGATTTTATAAAATGGAGCAGGATCAGAGGATTCATCGGAAGATGATCTGGACCATCGGGGGTGGCAAGGGAGGAAGCGGGAAGAGTTTTATCACCGCCAACATGGGTGTCTGTCTGTCCAAACTGGGCGTCCGGGTTGTCCTCATCGATGCTGATTTAGGAGGGGCAAACCTCCACACGTTTCTCGGAATTTCCCCTCCTGCCCTCTCCCTTTCCGACTTCATCAAGAAAAGGGTTTCCCATCTTCGAGAGGTCCTGATTCCAACGGCCGTTCCACACCTTCAGTTGTTGACCGGCGCACAGGACCTCCTGAATGCCGTGGATGCAAAGAGCGTTCAGAAACGCAAACTGGTCCGCTCCATTCAAAATCTGGACAGCGACACAATCCTGGTGGATTTAGGAGGAGGAAATTCGCTGAGCGTCTTGGACTTCTTCTTGATGTCTGATGGAGGGATTTTGGTGGTCACCCCTGAACCCACTTCCATTGAAAATACGTATCGGTTTCTCAAAAGCGCCTTCTACCGGAGGCTTAAACAATCGGTTTGCTCTTCGTCTGTGAAGACCCTCATCGATGACGCCCTGGATCGAAAGAATGAAATGGGAATTCAGAACCCCCATGACCTGATCAGAGCGGTGAGGCGGATCGACGAGGCGGATGCCCAGAGGATTGTCGAGGAAGTAAATACCTTTCGTCCGAATCTGGTTCTGAATCAAGTCCGGTCGAAGAAAGACATTGAGATCGGTTTTTCAATTCGGAGTGCCTGCCTCAAATATTTTGGCATCCACCTCCACTATTTGGGCTATGTCGTCTACGATCAGGAGGTGAGTCATTCCATCCGACGAAAAAGACCTCTGGTTTTAGAAAATTCCGGGTCCAGAGCTGCCCAATGCGTGATGGAGATCGCCTCCAAACTCGCCAGCAGTCATTCCATGGCTAATCGAGATTAAAGGGTACGGGTATGAAGGACATTAGAGACCAGACTTATTATGAGATCTTGGAGATCAGCCCAACCGCTACGTCCAAAGAGATCCAGAGGGCCTATGAACATGCCAAAGAGACCTTTCATGCGGATTCGGTGGCTGTTTATTCTCTTTTTTCGGAAGAAGAGGTGAAAGGGATCGAAGGCGCCGTTGAAGAGGCTTACCGGGTTCTCATGGACGAGACGTTGCGGAGAGATTATAACCAGTCGCATCCCCAAATGCCTCCAATAGCTGAGGGGCAGTCGACAGAGACCTCTTCCGAAGCCCAAGGGATCCTCGGAAAAGAAAAGCCCCCGCTTTCTTTTACAGGTCTTTCGTCTAGTGTGGAAGAGCGGCCGTATCGTGGTAAGACATTGAAGCAGATCCGAGAAGGAATGGGAATTGATCTCCAGGCCATCTCCAAGGAGATGAAGATCAATTCAAAAACCTTGGAGTGGATCGAAGAAGAAGCCTTTGAAAAACTTCCGGCCCTGGTGTATCTCAAGGGTTTTTTAAAGAATTATGCCCAATCCCTCGGGTTAGATCCGTCCAAGGTCATTGAAGAATACATCCGGTTCAAGGAAGAATCTAAGAAGAAATAATCCCAGCGCTTTACTTATATCTCAAATCCTTGGCAGGTTTGATGCCTGAAATGTCAAATACCAAAATTCGCATGCCAAATCAAATCCAAAGCTCAAAACTGACAAACTCCTCATTTTGAACTTTGACATTCTTTTGATATTTGCCTGCCTGCCGGTAGGCAGGGATTTTGAAATTTGGATATTTGCAGTTCTACGGTTTTTCTGAAATGAGGTTTGCCACTTGGGTAGTTAGCTGACGAGCAATGGTGCTATTAAACCCAACCATTTTTTCTCGAATTTTCCCTTCCTTATCGATGAGAAAAGTCGCCGGGATGCCGGTCACTCGGTAGCTCCTGACCACATTTTCCGGCGTGGTCACGACGGGGTAGGGGATATCCATAGACGTGACAAAGCGTCGAACGACCTCCGCATCGCGTTTGTCAACGTTCATTCCAACCAGCTCAAATCCGCTTTCCCGATAGTCCTTATAGAGTTGAATAAAATGGGGGATGGATTCCTTGCAGGGTCCGCACCATGTAGCCCAAAAGTCAAGAAGAACCACTTTCCCTTTGAGCCGGGAAAGGGTCATCTCTTTCCCATCGAGGGTCTTGAGGGTGAAGTCCGGGGCAAAGCCTGACACCTTCTCTTTTTTAGCGCAGCAGGGAAGAGACAGTACCCATACCAGACAGAGGCTGGAGATAATGAGCCATCTGAAAAGTGACTGTTTCATTTCAGAAATGTCAAATGCCCAAGTTCTTGCCTGCAGCAGGCGGGACTTTTGCCATTTGGACCTTGGTTGGCACTATAAGGCTTTTTCAATCATAGCCTTTAAGCGGGCCTTCGGCACCGCGCCTACAATTTGATCGAGAATCTTTCCGCTTTTGAAGAGAATCAGGGTAGGAATTCCCCTTACCCCATATTGACTGGGGGTAGCAGGACTTTCATCCACATTGAGCTTGGTCACCTTGACCTTACCCAGAAACTCTTTCGCTAATTCCTCGACGATGGGACTGATGCTACGGCAGGGACCGCACCAGGTGGCCCAAAAATCGACCAACACAGGAAGATCCGCATTGAGCACCTCGGAGGCGAAACTCTTATCATCGACGTGAACCAGACTCGATTCATCTACCATTTTCTACTCCCTTGCTTTCCGTATTCGTCTTACTTATAACCCTAAAACTTGAAGTCTGCAATTCAAAATCCCTTACAGCTTCCGTTCCAACACGTAATCGGCCAGGGTGCAAAGGGCTTCCTTCTCTTTCGAATCTGGAAAGGCACTGAGAAACGTCTTCGCCCTTTCGACATGCCCTTTCGCTTTTTCCCAGGTATATTGAATTCCCCCATATCGTTTGATAATCTCCACCACGCGGAAAAAGGCGTCTTTGGTAATGGGAACGAGCGCGACCGTCTGCCGGATAAGAGCTTTTTCCTCCTGATTGCAATGATGAAGGGCGAAAATCAGCGGGAGGGTGATCTTGCCATCGTGGAGATCAATCCCGATCTTCTTCCCAAATTCCTCTTCGTTGGAAGTGTAATCGAGATTGTCATCGATCAATTGAAAGGCAATTCCCACATCCATCCCAAACTTCGCTAATGCCATCTCTTTTTCCTCTGAAACATTTCCAAGGATAGCACCGATTTGCGTGGCCGCTGAAATGAGATGGGCGGTTTTGCGGGCGATGATCGAGAGATAGCTCTCCTCGGTCAAGGAGAGGTCTTTGGTTCTGATCAACTCCTCTAGTTCTCCTTCGGCAATAATGGTCGTCGCTTCGGAAATGGTATGAAGGATCTTCCAATTGCCGCATTCCACCATCCGAGTGAAACATTTTGTGAAAAGGAAATCGCCGACGAGGACACACGCCTCAGGACCCCATTTGGCGTTGGCGGATTCAACGCCGCGCCGCAGTCGGGCGTTGTCCACGACATCGTCGTGGAGCAGGGTGGCGGTATGAATAAATTCGATCAGGCTTGCCATGGAGATATGATTTTCTCCGGAGTACCCGGACAACCTCGCCGAAAGCAATAAAAGCTTTGCTCGAAATCGTTTGCCGCCGCTCTGAAGGAGATGTTCTCCAATAGCGGAGATCATTGGGACATTGGACCTTAAGTTCTTTTGGAACTCGTGATCCACTTTTCTTAAATCCTCCTCCATCCCTTCCAGAACTCCCTCCGCCACGGCAGAGGTCTTCTCTTCAAAAAGGGGAGGTATCGTGATCAATCCGCTCATATTAAAAATTATTATCCTATTCAGAGGACATTGTCAAAATGTTTTATCTCCCGGGTCAGAGGACAAGCTCTTTCCCATGTCAGACTCGTGAAGTATGAGGGGATTCATGATCTTCAATTCGACGCCACTGGTTTTAACGGATTCGGTGAGGACGAATTTTGCTTCTTCTTCGATACGGGGATAAACGAACTGCAACCGCTTTGGCTCTAACTTCCCATCTCTCAGGGCAACGAATAGATCCACGGTTCTCAAAGCTGGGAAAATGACGTAGCATCTTCCTTTGGGGGGAAGAAGGTAGGAAGCGACGGCGGTCAGGTCTTCCAGCGTTCCTTTGATCTCGTGGCGTGCAACCGCCCTTTCAACCGATGGGTTGATTCTCCCGGACCGATATCTCCGATAAGGTGGGTTCGAAAGGACGACATCGAAAGAACCTGGCGGAAAAGTCTTTTTTAATGCTCTAAAATCCTGCTCAAGAATCGATATCCGGCTGTCAAGATCATTCAAGACCACATTTTTTCGGGCGCATTCGGCCAACGCCCTTTGAATTTCGACGCCGACAAATGAGGAGGCTCTTGTGGTATGTGATAATAAGAGCGGCAGGATTCCGCAGCCTGTACCCAGATCGATGACTCTTTCATCTTTGCGAATTCTGGCGAATTGGCTCAGGAGAATGGCATCCACAGAGAATCGGTACCCTTTTTTCTTCTGAAGAATTTGGAGCTCTCCGTTGAAGAATGTATCTAATGTTTCATCGGATGAAGGGAGAAGGTTCATAGGTCAACGAGCGAGACCGAAGAGTAACGTTTTTTTACCACGCGGAGACCTCATCTGTCAATCGGATCACAACAACAACGTCTCTTCTTGCATCTCGCTCGACAAATCCCTTGCCGAGCCTTCACAAGGCCCATGAGGCCTCCTGAGAGACGGGGAAAAATGTGTTCAAAAATATCGGAAAACTGCACAAAAACTATCCACCCGTCTTCGGCAGGACATATAAATAGCTCCTCTTGTTTTTAAAAATTTCTAATATTTTTCGATAATTAAAAGGAATAGTATGAGGTTTGGTACGGATATTGCTTTGAAATCTTCCTTGACAAAATAATGTTAAGAGGCTAATTTTTAAACAAATTTTGTTTTTGTCGGTGCTATAAAAGAGTTTCGGAAAAGGAGGTAATTTATGAGAAAATTCTTTGGTTTCTTTTTCGCCATGGTTTTGGTGTTCTCCTTCTGCTTTGTTCTTTCAGGATTGACACAGGAGAAAAAGGAAACGGAAGGTGTGTATACGATCAAAAAAGGGGATACGCTCTGGGATATCTCCGCTAGGTTTCTAAAAGACCCCTTTCTTTGGCCAAAATTGTGGGAGAGAAATCCTTATATTACCAACCCTCATTGGATCTATCCGGGAAACCCCATTCAATTGACTACGGCTGAGCCGGAGAAGAAAGAGGTGGCCAAGGAAGAATCCAAGAAGGTAGCCGAGGAGAAGCCCAAAGAGGCCGAAGAGATACCCAAAGAGGCAATGAAAGAGCAAGAG
>Ga0187769_10001243_pt1 | contig 14493 bp, 9 predicted proteins | sample 0116_SJ02_MP02_1_FD_133140 | JGI IMG/M metagenome (GOLD analysis project Ga0187769, IMG submission 133140) | Tropical peat soil microbial communities from peatlands in Department of Meta, Colombia - 0116_SJ02_MP02_10_MG | ecosystem: Environmental > Terrestrial > Soil > Wetlands > Peat | place... | reverse complement strand
CATGGTGCTGGTTTCGACCTTGAATTCCTGAATGGCGTCAATCGGTGGCTCGATCAACTCGAATCCGATCTGCTGTTCGTTGTTATCGAATCCGTTCAACAGGTAATTGTTGTTCGTTGCCGTCAGACCGTTCACCTGAATCGCCCCATTGTCGCGCTCGTTCTCTGGAATGTTTCCCGACTGCACCGTGCCCGTCGGGCCCGCATTCACGCCGGGACTCAGGTAGGCCAGCGTCATGAAGTTTCTTCCATTCAGCGGCAATTCCTCGACGCGGTTTTCCTCGATGACCTGCCCCGTCGAAGATGTATCGGTTTCAATCAGCGGTTCTGCGGCGGTGACGGTGACTGTTTCCGAGATCGACCCCACGGTCAGCGTGAAGTCCACGCGCACCACCTGGTTCACATTCAGTTTGAACGCGTTCTGCACAGCTTTCTTGAAACCGGCGCGCTCGACCGTCACCGTGTACATGCCGGAGGGGAGTTCGGTCACCACATATTCGCCCTGTGCATTTGTAGCCGCCTTCCGTTCCACGTTCGTCTGCGTCTCAGTGACCGTGATGACGGCATCCGCCAGCAAAGCACCCGACGCATCTTTGACTGTGCCGACAATCTTTCCGGTTGTGACCTGTCCCTCGACGAGAGCTGCAAGAAAGATGAGAAGCGTCAGCGCGAGAAAGTGAGAATTCCAAAGGGTGCGGCTTCGGTGTACTGAGTGGGTAGTCATGACGCGATCTCCAGGTTCAGGGCCATCTTGAACAGCATGTAAACCGCGTATGTGTATATGGTGTCAAGACAATTCCGCGGAAAACTTCGGAAGGGTTTCCCAGTACATCGCTAAGCTTAGTTAATTCATTTATTTTCATCTATATAGCAAAAACTTTCGCGAGGAGTGGCGCTGCCGTGAGAATGGGATGAGCATTTCTATCTTGACATATATACGTTGTATGCTATGTTGATGCACGCCGAAGGAAGGGATGGTCATTTTGCAGCGGACCAACGATATCGCCGACCTGGTTACAGTCGAGCAGCTCGGGCTGACCATCGACGGCGACAGTTTCGTTCCGTATTACGTGCAGATCGTCGATCAGGTCCGCGAGCTCATCAAGAAGAAAAAACTAAGCCAGGGCCAAACCTTCTGCTCGGAAGGCGAGATCGCACTCGCGCTCGGCATCAGTAAAATGCCGGTTCGACAAGCCTTTCAGAAACTCAAGTCCGAGGGACTGCTCCTCATTGCCAAGGGAAAACGGCCGGTGGTCGGCTCCGGGCGCGTGCCCTGGAACTTCCAGCAACTGCGCGGCTTCAGCGAAGAGATGCGCAGGCGCGGTCTCGTCCCATCGGCGCGTTTGCTCAGCATGAATCTTGAGGAGCCGGATCTCGAAGTGGCGCAGGCTCTGAAACTCGCACCTGGCGAGCGGGTCTATTGCGCGCGGCGCCTGCGTTCGGTCAACGGCGAGCCCGTGGCCGTGGTGACGAGCTATCTCCCGGCAAGAATTTTCGCCGGGATCGACAAGCTCGATCTTGAACATCAGTCTCTCTACGCCATTCTGGAGCACAACTACAAACGCAAGCTGCACTGGGCGGAAGAAGTCATCGGCGCGATGATCGCCGGCGAGGAAGAGGCCGCGGCTCTCCAAACTTCCGCTGGCAGCGCACTCCTCGTGATTCGCGAAACCACTTACGACGCACAAAGCGTGGCCATCGAATACAGTCTCTCGTTATTGCGGGGAGATCGCTACACCGCCTCGGTGATTTCAGTCAGGAAAAATTGAAGAACGCGTCGACCCTTGTCCCGCGAAGAGGAGAAAAATTGCCTCGGGCAGTTTAGTGGCTGGTGGCCCCGCTGTCGTTATTCACGATAAGGCTGGAGACGTTAACTGGTTCGAAGTCGGCCAGGGTCAGGCTCGTAATGCAGGCAAGATCGTTGTCGTTCCAACGAGAGTCGGGTGTGCCAATCAAGCCGCCGCTGTCTCCGTTGTCGGCCAGGATGATTCCATAGTTTCGGAATGCGGTGATGATGATGGCCGCCTGCGGACTCGTCGACGCACAAGACGGAGTCACAACGGAAGCCTTGAGTCGATAAATCTCGCCGGCGGGTCCGGTCATGGTGCAGCTGGCAGGTGGAGAAGACTGTGAGATTTCCGATTCCACGGGAATAGCACTCCCGCTCGATTCTGTGCAACTGCCCACGCCCGCCGTTTCCGTCGCTGGCCAAACCCAATAATTCAACATGTGGTTCAGCGTGAACCGAATGGGATGTTGAATGGTGCCGTTCGGCGCGGTGGGTGTGCCGGTGCCGATGACTTCGTCGGCGTTGGCGAGCAGCGGACCGACAGGAAGACCTGCGGCGTCGGAGGTTCCTTCGTCCTGGGTTGTCAGGTTGTTGGAATTTGCGTTTGGCCAGAGCGCGTTCGAGGAATCGGTCCACGGGCCACCCTCGTAGATGCCCTGCCACATCTCGTAGAGAGCGGGATTGTTTCCACCGCCGGCTTCGAGGTACACGAGAACGTGACGATCGCCGTTCGAGTTGCTCGTGCCTTCGACCGGCGCGTAGGGCGGAATCGGACCGGACGTGAAGTACGACTGATACACGGTGGTTGTCACCGCGACGTCTGGCTGGTTAAAGGGAACCTCAATGGCCGGGATTCCATTCGGAAATGGGGCGTTGGAATTGTTTCCGAAGAATGGCTTAACCGTCGCCGACAAATAGCCGCTGTACATCGGCGCGGCGGGAGAAGTATCGACCGGCAGGCCGGTCGAAGCTGCGTCCACGCGATGATGAAAAATGGAAGTTGATGGAAAGACGCTGGCGAGAAATGCATTGCTGCCGTTGATCGCGATGCTGATCTGCTGAATTGCCTGGTCAGCAATCGAGTCCGTCACGATGAATTCGGGCGTGTACGTGCCCTGACCGCCTATCAATGAGCTGCTGATGATCCCGGTGCTGGCGTTGAGCGACATCCCCTCAGGCAACGGAGGAAAGCTGGCGTTGGTGCTGATGGAATAGGTGTATGGCGGAGTGCCGCCGCTTGCGACAACGGTGCATCCTGCATATGCCGCGCCCTGCGTTCCACCCGGACACGACGTTGTTTCGATCGTCAGCGGACCGCCCGCCGCGGTCACGGTGACTTTTGCAGTTGCGGTATTCGAGCCCACCGCGTTGGTCGCAGTTAGCGTGTAGGTAGTGGTCGCCGTCGGGCTGACGCTGGTGGAACCACTCGCCGACGCCGACGTAAATGTCCCGGGCGTGATGGCGATGCTTGTGGCTCCGGTCGTCGCCCAACTCAGTGTGCTGCTCGCTCCGGAGCTTATGCTTGTCGGACCTGCTGCAAAGGAACTGACCGTTGGCGCCGACTGCGAGCTCTTTCCGCCGGATGAGCTCGATGATCCGCAGCCTATGAGTCCGGCACAAAGTAGAGCGACGGCCAGCACTGCGCTTTTCCGGGAGTAAGGGTTCCATCCATACAACGAGGAGTTACTTGCTGCGCAGCAATTCGGCGAACTCATCCCACCACTTTATTGCCGGCACAGCCGTGACTGTAGCTCCCGGTGGTTGTAGCCCCTAGGGACACGTACGCTGGAGTCACAGTGCAGAGCCGGGCTGTAATTCGAACCTGTACCAAAGAGGCAAGCAATCTGTTGAAACGGCCGAGATCACTGCGCGGTTTCGGTGAAATTCGCTACGGCGTTTCCAAGTGCATAGGGCGCTTGCGCCTGCACGTTGACGGTTTGGGCCGCGCTCGGCAAGGTTAATGTGACCGAGGCGACGCCGGACGAATTCGTCACGGCAATCACTTTCGTCCCGCTCGTGGTTCCATTGGAAAGCGTACCGGCGTTGGTTGTGAACAAGATGCTGGCCCCAGTGGCCACGCCGCCGGATTCTCCGGGCGACAGGGTGACAGCCAAAGGCTGCGACAGGGTCGTGCCCACGCCGCCAGTTTGCCCATTTCCGCCGCTCACGGCCAGACCAGCCGGCGGGTTGCCGACGATGATCCATCCGCCTTCGGTCTGCGTAACTGTGCCATCACTTCCGGTTACGGTGAAATGACAGAAGCCAGAAGTGCCACCGGCATCCACTGTAATGGTGCCGGGCTGACCGGAAGTGATGGTGGGATCAGTCAGGGTGAGAGTTCCGCTGCATGCTGACGCGCCTTCGTAGCTGTCGAAAACAGCTGACGACAACGTGACGTTGGCCGTTCCGCTGCTGATTCTCGGCTGCAGCGTCGCGGTGCCGCTCGCCGCCACCATGATTACATCGGGATTCAAGTCCCAGTCCGAGCTGGGTGTATTCGCCAGACTGCCCGAGATGACGAGCAGTGTCGCGCTATACGGCACAAAAGTCTGGGTCGCAGTCCAAGTCTGCGAAGAAGACGCAGCGATTGCCGTTGGAGCGCTCGAAGATAACGTGTAGCTTACGAATGAACTGGGATTGAAGCCGGCGAGCTCAAACTGCACCTGGGCTGCGTTCTGAGGATCTTTGTTGAGCACCACCACAGTCAGCGTCTTGCCAGTCGAATCGAGCGCGGCGTAGCTGCTGAAGAGATCAGGATTGCCATTGTTTGTATCGGAGACGGAAGTTGTGCCGAACGTGTGATGCGCACCGTCGTAATTGGTGTAGAGCTTCAGCGCCAGGTAGTTTGGATTTGTCGGCACGGGCGCCTCCCAGCGTGAAGCCAGGGCCATGCGCTCGCGGCCGAAGATGCCGTAAGCATCGGCGTCGCCGAGAGCGGTGGAGAAGTCAGATTCTCCCGCAAATGCAGCACTCCACTCCGTAAAGCTCATCGGCGTCCCGGGATAAATCATGTTTGCGATCGCTCGCATGCGGGGAATGCGGAAGGGAATCGTCTTGTTGGGTTGGATGTTGGTCGTATATGGCTGGTTGATCGAGTTCGATGGACTGACAAACGTCGGATCCCAGTAATCGCGATAAATGCTCACGGCCAGCGCCTGAAGTTGCGCCTGCGTCAGGCTGCCGGTGTTGGCATCCGGGTAGGCATGAAGATCGAAAATGTCGAGAGTACGCGTGCCTGAAATTTGATCCTGCCAATAGACCTGGTTGAGCCACCAGGGCACGAAGTCCACGCCGCCGTGCGCATTTTTGTCGTTGCCATTTGCCCCGTTCCAGTAGAACCACCAGCAACAGGTAATTGGACCGAACCGCACCGCCTGCGGATCCCAGGTTTTCAGATTGGCGGCTTCGCTCAAATACACATTTGCCAATTCGTCATAGCCCGAAGGATTGGGATGAATGTCGAAATGCGTGCTGCCCCAGATCTCAATTTCGTTATCCATGTCATAAAAGTGACACGACGTGAGGTTGGAGTACGGGATGGCACAGGTTCCATTGCCAAAGGCAGTGGCCAGAGCCGCAGCCCAGTCGCTGCGATACACGCAAGTCGATCCCGGGCAAGTTTGCGTGTGATCGTCAAGCAGCGGGTAGTAAGCGGTGGTCACCGCGTTCGTCGTGACGCGAGTCGAACAATCGGTCTCCAATCCGTCCCCGGCGTCTGCGTTCCAGTAGTCCGTGCTGCACTGCGCCCCGAAAGTGGCGACGGAGAAACTCCAGTGGTAGTTGTTGGTTCCTCCCTGGGTTACCGATGTCTCGGCGCTTTGTGCAACCCACGGCAGCATGACCATCGTCATGAGGGGATGGCTGCCGGCGTTCTGGACGTCGGTGATGAATTGCGTCGAGCTGCTGTCGTTGCCGTTGCTGAATCCTTCCGCATTGTAGTCTTCGAAATAGTAGTCGTTGGCGGCATTGTCGGTACCTAGCTGCCAGTTGTATGTGGAAGTCGCGTCGCCGCCCCAGCGCACTTCCGTCATTCCGCTGTCGGTGACGTGGGCGGCGTCTTGCGGGTATGACCCGCCGTAAATGTACGGGCTGATCTTGTGACGATTGGCAAGCACATCGATGCTGACGCTGATGCCGCTGAACGATCCTGTGGGTGTGGCCGAGGCCTGATTCGAATCGCCGCTTTGTCCCCCGCCGTTCACCGCCGTCACGACGTAATAGTAGGTCGTGCCGTTGGTGACAGCGGTGTCAAGGTAGCCGGCAGTGGTCGAAGTCCCAATTTGTGTGTAGGGACCGCCGCTCACCGTTCCCCGCAGGACGTTGTAACTCGCGGCGCCACTGCTCGTATTCCAGGAGAGACTTACCTGCCCGGTTCCAGCAGAGGCCGTCAGACCGGTTGGTGCGGCCGGCGCTGTCGCGGTGGGAGTCGCTGAAGCTTGATTGGAGTCGCCGCTTTGTCCCGCGGTGTTGACCGCGGTGACCACGTAATAGTAAGTCGTGCCGTTGGTCACACTGGTGTCAACATAACTGGTCGTAGCCGGCGCACCAGTTTGTGTGTAGGGCCCACCGCTCGTTGTACTGCGCAGCACGTTGTAGCTCGTTGCGCTGGTGCTTGCGGTCCAGGAGAGGTTGACCTGCCCGGTGCCAGCCGTTGCGGTCAAGCCGCTGGGGGCCGCAGGCGGGTTGGTTCCACCGCCGCCACCGGATCCCGACGGTCCACCCGACCCTGCGCAGCCCTGCAGAAGGAGAGCCATCGCAACCAGACACAGCCAACTCAATCGCACCGGATTCAATCGCACCAGGTTTACTCGGCTGACCATAAGCCTAATGCTAGCCAACTATGCACGCTTTATTGCGACACGAAGGGGCACGTTCGGTCTGACCGTCGGACACACGATCCTGTGCATACGGCCGTGTACGACACGGCATTGTCCTGTTTTAGCGCCAAGCATCAGTATTGCTCGCCGAGCTTGTTAACTCCTCGGTCTTGAGTGGCGTGCGAAATTCGGTCGCATTTGGCGTATAAATGTGTCTTACCGGATGACTCGCTGGCACAAACCGGAGGGGGCATTCTGGGCGCCCGCGGTCGGCAGTGCAATGTTTGAAGGCTTCTGCCGGACGTTCTTCACTGTCTACTGTCCGCTCACCGTCGAAGGGCTGCATCACCTTCCCGACGGGCCTTTCCTGCTCTGCAGCAACCACTCGAGTCACGCCGACAGCGCCGTTCTGATGACCGCCAGCGGACGCAGCTTTCGCAGTTTCGCGCTTCTCGGCGCGAGCGACTATTTTTTCCAATCCCGAAACAAGCGCTGGATGGTCGCGCCCTTGATGAATGTCATACCGATCGAACGCCGCCCCGGCGCCAGGTCCCTAAATGCTTGTCTGGAGATATGCCGCCAGTTTCTAGAGCAGACCGGTGGCAGTCTGATTCTGTATCCGGAAGGCACGCGATCGCCCGACGGCCGCATGCAGATGTTCAAGGCGGGCGCCGGTCTGTTCGCCACTGAGCTCGGCGTACCACTCGTGCCGGCATACATCGAAGGCACTCACAGAATTCTGCCCAAGGGAAGATCGCTGCCCCGCTCCGCCCGGGTCACCGTGCGCTTTGGAGAGGCACTGGTCATGGCGAAGATCAGCGGAGGCGAGGAGTCGCTTCGCCATCAGCGCCGCGCCGTAGTCGAACAACTCTACCGGAGCGTCTCTCTTCTCAGCGAGCGATACCAGACTCAGGAGTTGGTAGCCCGGATTCAGTAAAAGGGATACCATCGACCGCATGCGTCAGTGAGGGAGCAATGAGCTACGAACCCAGGCACATGAAATGGTGGGGCTGGGGGAACGAGGATGCACAATTCAACGCCCAGGCTCATCCCGGCTTCTGGCCGTACGCGAAGAACGTGCTCGCCATTGAACGGAAAGATTTTGCGCCCCGCGAATGGACGCTTGATGCCATTGAACTGCCTGAACGCTCGGTCGACGATCGTTTTCTGACGCGATTGCGTTCCTTTCTCAATCCCACCCAGATTACTACTGACTGCAAAGAGCGGGTGATTCACGCCTACGGCAAGGGCTTTCGCGATCTGTTTCGCATGCGTCATGGCATGGCAAGCGGCGCGCCCGATCTGGTCGTGTATCCCGAGACCGAGCAGGATGTTTGCCTGACGCTTCGCGCGGCAGCTGACCGCGACGTCGTGGTGATTCCGTTCGGCGGGGGCTCGAACATCTCGGGGTGTCTGGAGCGGATGGAGCCCTCGCGCATGACCGTCTCGCTCGACATGCGCCGCATGCGGAAGGTGCTACAGGTGGACCGGACGTCGTGCACCGCTCGAATCGAGGCTGGAATATTCGGCCCCGATCTGGAACAGCAGCTGGGTGCTCAAGGCGTGACCCTCGGCCACTTCCCAGACTCGTTTCTGCACTCAACGCTGGGCGGCTGGATCGCGACTCGCTCGGCGGGAATGCAAAGCGACAAGTACGGAAAGATCGAGGATATGGTGCTCGCCTTGCGCATGGTGACGCCGGAAGGCGTACTGGCAACCCGCGCCGTGCCCAAGTCTTCCAACGGCATCGACGTGAATCATCTCTGCATTGGCAGCGAGGGAACTCTCGGCGTTATCACCGAAGCCACCATGCGTGTTCATCTCAAACCGGAATCGCGGCTCGTGAAGAGTTATCTCTTCCGCGAATTTGAAGCCGGCATTGAGGCCGTCCATACTTGCGTGCGCCAGGAATGTGCGCCTGCGATGGTGCGCTTCAACGATCCCTCAAAGACTGCTCTCTCGCTGGCATTCCGGCCACCGTCATCGGCTTATTCCGAAGCTGTGAGCGGGGTCTTCAAGCGATATCTGCGGATAAAAGGCTTCGTGCTTCCGCAAGCCTGCCTGATGTTGACCGCTTACGAGGGCAGGACAAGTGCAGTTGCCCGCCAGTTGCGCGAAGTGCAGTCCATCTATCGGCGATTCGGCGCGGTCAGTATGGGCGCGACCGCGGGAAAATCTTTTGAAGCGACAAAGTACGACTTTCCTCACATCCGCGATTTCCTGCTCGATCGCGATGTCACGACCGATGTCAGCGAAACGTCGACGGTGTGGAGTAACATCGTTCCGCTATATGAGAAGACAATGGCCGTTTTGCGTTCGAGCATTGCAGCCAGCGGAGTGCAGCCCTGGGCCGGATGTCACATCAGCCACACCTATCAATCCGGTGCGAGCGTCTACTTCACCTTTGGCTTGCGGCAACAGCCCGGACACGAAATCCAGCAGTATCTTCACGTCAAGCGCGCGGCACAGCAATCCTTCATCGACCACGGCGCCACGCTCTCCCACCACCATGCCGTCGGCACCGAGCATCTGCCCTGGCTCGTCGACGACATTTCTCCGCTCGGTGTGCAGGCCGTCGCGGCAATCAAGCACGGGCTTGACCCGGGGAACATCTTGAATCCTGGTCGCTTGATGCCATCCGCAGATCCGTTTTGCGACTGGATGAGCGGCGACTGGATGAAGATGAACATGAACCGGTCGGCCCACGGACCTCGTGTCGCATCCCGTTCGTCCGCTTAGAGTTGGGAATCGCGGCTAAGCGACACACCTTTCGCTTGACACTGGCAAGCAAATGAAGGACTATTTCTGCCTGTATTAAACGCATTTAATACAGCCCTTCCCGCCCTCCAGGAGTTTAAGTTATGTTGCCTTCCCGTTTTCGTTCAGTCCGCGCCCAAGTTGTCTTTTTGGTTATGCTCCTGTTGGCATTTGTCCGGGTTGCTGATCTGCGGGCGCAGTCCACCTATGTGCGTGTAAGTCAAGTTGGCTATGAAGCGGGCAAGGCGCCCTTCCGCGCGTACCTGATGTCGACCGCCCCATCGAGTGGATCAACTTTCAAGGTTATCAATTCAAACGGAGTCACCGTATATTCTGGCAACGTCGGCACGCTTCTCGGCACATGGAGCCACAGTACGACCGTAACCTACTCGGTGTATGCATTAGACTTCGACGCGCCTGCAAGTCACGGCGATGTGTATGCGATTTCCGTTTCCGGGCCGGTGACAGCCGTTTCGCCGGCTTTCGCGGTCGACACACCGGATGTCCTCTACTCTGGCTTGCTGCTCAACACTCTGTTCTTTTACGAAACCGAGCGCGACGGCGCTGACTTCATCCCCAACGCTTTGCGCACCGCCCCTGGGCACGTAAGAGACGAAAACGCGCGAGTGTACGAAACGCCACCGCTCGATACGAACGACTTCATCGATAACATTCCGCCCGCGCCACCTTTAGTGGCGGCAGAACTGCCCAACATCGATGCCTCGGGCGGATGGTGGGATGCCGGCGACTACATGAAATATGTGGAGACTGTTAGTTACACGACGGCGCTCATGGAGATCGGCATTCGCGATTTTCCCGGTCAGATGGGAGCGCGTGCTCCGATATATCCTCCCACACTGCCAGCATCGATTTCGTACGCCGGCAACAGTGGACCAGGTGCGCCGACATCTTCCGACTTTACCGGCGAAGCCCGCTTCGGCATCGATTGGCTGATGAAGATGTGGGACGACAAAACGCAAACGCTCTACTACCAGGTGGACAATTCTCAGGATTGGGATTACTACGGCGAGGGCGATCCCAGCTCTGCCACCGGCAATTGTGGCGGCACATACGTGACGCCTTTCTGCCTGATCACCGAGTACGACATCTGGACGCTGCCGCAGGCCGCCGACAATTTCGAGGAGCAGGGAGATCCGAAGCCTTGCTATCAATACACAACGTTCTTTATTTGCTATCGCCCCGTGTTCGTCGCGGGACCAGCCGGTTCGCCCATCAGCCCGAATCTTGCGGGACGGCTAACCGCGGATTTTGCGTTGTGCTACCAGCTCAATCGCGCGACTGATCCCGCTCTTGCGAACGCCTGCCTCAAGAATGCGGAAGCCATCTTTGCGCTGGCCAACACAACCTATCCAGATCCGGCGCCTTCGGGTTCGGGATCCGGCACGTGCTCGAATTGCCTGCTGACCATCACTCCCTTCGACGGCTATCCCGAGACGGTTTGGGAAGACGACATGGAGCTTGGCGCCGCCGAACTTTATTTCGCATTGCAATGCGCGCAACGCGCCGCGGACAAGGGTCACAGCCTGCCGGCAGGGTTGCTCGAGACCGACCCCACGTTCTATCTGCGGCAGGCGGCGCACTTCGCCGCCAATTACATCACAAACATCTACGCAGCCGGCTACAGCGATACTCTCAATCTGTACGACGTCAGTGGACTGGCGCACTTCGAACTGTATCGCGCGTTGGCAATGGCCGGTGATCCGGGCGGCCTCGCCATTTCGCGGGCGGGCATTCGCGAACAACTGTTGCGGCAAGTAAGCGATGCCATCACGCAGGCGAGCTTAGACGCCTGGGGTTTTGGCTACGTCTGGAGTTATGGCGACACGACTTCGCACGGAGCTGGCATCTCCGTGATGGCCAGCGAAGCAAATTACCTTACCCGCTCTTCCGACTACGACATATACTCGCAGCGCTGGCTCGCTAACATTCTGGGCGCGAACGCCTGGGGCTCGTCGTTCATCGTGGGCGATGGCAGCACATTTCCAAATTGCATCCAGCACCAGGTCGCGAATCTGGCCGGCGCGCTGGACGGAACTTCCGGAGGCACTCCTATTCTTTGGGGCGCAGCCTCGGAAGGCCCATCCAGCTATGCCAGTTCGGGCGTTCTCGATGGCATGATTCTGTGTCCCGCGAACGGCGTCGACACCTTCAGGAAGTTCAACGGAAATGATGGCGCATATAATGCCTCGCAAGCGGCCGTCTATCGCGACAACGTCCAGTCGTACAGCACGACTGAGCCGGGAATCGATCTGACGGCAACATCGTTCCTGATGTGGTCGTGGCGATTGGCGGGACATCCTGAGTTTTGACACTGGGTGTTTCTAAGTCGCCGTTCTGAACCCGCGCGTTGAGACAACCGGATCACGAAGCGACCGGCGACATGAGTGGCGTTCACAAACCATATCGCGGCAGGCTGCAGGCCCTGATTCTCGACTGGGCGGGCACAACTGTGGATCACGGCAGCCTGGCGCCGGTCCGCGTCCTGCAGAAGATTTTTGCCGATCGCGGAATTGACATTACCGAGGAAGAAGCCCGCCGCGACATGGGCGTTCTCAAGAAGGACCACATCCGCGCGCTGCTCTGCGCGCCCCGTATCGCGGAGGCTTGGGGACGACGCTATCAGCAAACTCCGGGAGAGAGCGAGGTCGAAAATCTCTTTGCCGATTTCATCCCACAACAACTGAAATGCCTTGCCGAGTGCTCGCCGGTAATCGCCGGTGTAAGTGAAGCCGTGCAGCGCCTGCGCAATCGCCGACTGAAAATTGGCAGCACCACGGGCTACACGCGGCCCATGCTCGACATCCTTCTTCCTCACGCAGCAAGCCAGGGCTATGTACCCGATTGCGCTCTGTGTCCCGACGATGTCGGCGCCGGGCGGCCGTTTCCCTGGATGATTTATGAAAGCGCCGTTCGCATGAAGGTCTATCCGCTCGAAGCGATCGTCAAGATCGGGGACACGATCAGCGACATTGAAGAAGGACTGAATGCCGGAACCTGGGCCGTGGGAGTCGCCCGAACCGGAAACATGATCGGCCTGACGGAAGAGCAATGGCGGGCTTTGGCCAAGGCCGATCGGATTACGCATTTGCGGGACGCGAGTCGCATTTTTCGCGAGGCCGGGGCGCACTATGTAATCGCCACCTTGGCCGACATCGATCCAATCCTGGACCAGATCGAAGAGCGCCTGCGCGCAGGCGAGCGGCCGTAGCTTGTCTTGGGAAAAACTTCTTTTGGGGAAAAAGTGGGCGACAGGCCGCCTACCGAATTTCCAGCGGCAACGGCCCCTGATCGCTCCACCAGACCCTGGGTTCGTCCGGCGAGGACTTTTTCTGGTGGTCGAAGCCCAGACGATCCAACTCTGCGAGAATCGCCGCGACGACTTTCCCGACTGCACACTGCACAGCCCCGCTGAGCGGTTCTCCGGGCTCGAAGCTCCCTCCAACTATGCCGACCAGCAACACATTTTCCGGGCTGGCGCCCAGCATCTCGGCGGTCATCAGACATTCGGAAAGCGCGGGTGAGTGCGGGTCCAGCCGCTGCTGCGGGGTTTCGCGCACAATGTCCGCTTTGTGGTAGAGCACGACAGTGCCGGGAGCGTGTTCGGCGGAAGCCACGCAATCCACGAGAATCACCGAATGCAATCCTGCAATTCGGTGGGTCAAGTCGAGTGCCGGAGTGCCTAGGTCAGCAACCTCAACCCGATCGTCGAAACGATACAGGGATTCCAGCACGTGGACCACATAAGGCCCCACGCCGTCGTCTCCCAGTAAGACGTTTCCGATGCCGCCGATGAGAGCCGTTCTCACAGAATCTTCGTGACCCCGATTTTTCTTCCCGAAGGCTCGAAGGCGTGACAGGCGCACGCCATGCAGGGATCGAACGAGTGCACTGTCCGCAGAACTTCCAGCGGCTCTTCCGGCTTGGCCAACGGCGTGTGCAGCAGTGAGGCCTCATACGGTCCGTGCGCTCCGGCGCGGTCACGCGGGCTTGCGTTCCACGTTGACGGAACCACCGCCTGGTAGTTCTTGATCTTCTCGTCCTTGATGACGACCCAGTGCGAAAGCGTTCCCCGCGGAGCTTCGTGGGTTCCCACACCCTCCACTTCGTGCGAGGGCAGTACGGGCTGATTGTGCACGGTGTAGTCGCCTTTGGCGATGTTGTCGACCAGCAACTGCCAGTGTTTCTGCGCCAATTCGGCCAGCATGCAGGCGCGGATGGCGCGGGCGGCGTGACGTCCCAACGTGGAATGCAGCGCCGCAGGCGTGGCGCGGACTCCACCGATGGCCGCGATCTTCTCGATGGCCAAGTCGGTGTATTTCTTGGTCAGAGCGTGTCCCTGGGAGTAGCCGATCAGCACCTGCGCGAGCGGCCCCACCTGCATCGGTTCGTTGTTGAAGCGCGGGGCCTTGACCCAGGAGTACTTCTGCTCGCCGTCCCAGCCAGTAAAGGCAGGCTCGGTTTCGCCGACCCAGGGGTGAAGCGCCTTGTCGCCCTGATAATAGGCGTGCGTAACATCTTCGCTCACCGACTGCCGGAAAATGGGATCCGCAGCCGTCTGGAAGCCCCGCACTCCCGACAACTCTCCATCACGAATGTAGCCGCCGGGCAAATCGTAGGCCGAGCCCTTGCTGTCGAGCGGCAGGTCGGGAACGGCGAGATAGTTTTTCATGCCGCTGCCAATCTTGAACCATTCGGGATACATTGCCGCGACAGCGCACACATCCACGAAGTACACCTGCTGCACAAACTGCGTGACCTCGTCCAGCAAGGTCCGGATCATTTCCAGCTTGTCCATGCCGAGCGCGGACGTGCTGTCGAGATCGATGGCGTTCGCCACGCCGCCTACCGTAAGGTTCTGAATGTGTGGAGTTTTCGATCCGAGAATACCCACCACCTGCAACGCCTTGCGCTGATACTCGAGCGCCTGCACATAATGCGAGAACGCCAGCAAATTCACGTCTGGCGACAGCTTCATCGCGGGATGACCCCAGTAACCGTTAGTGAAGATGCCCAACTGCCCGCTGCCCGCCACCGCATTCACGCGATCCTGCGCGGCCTTCAGCTCGTTCCGCGAATTGCGCGTCCACGGCGAGATGCTTTCGGCCAGTTT
>Ga0187769_10001242_pt1 | contig 14494 bp, 17 predicted proteins | sample 0116_SJ02_MP02_1_FD_133140 | JGI IMG/M metagenome (GOLD analysis project Ga0187769, IMG submission 133140) | Tropical peat soil microbial communities from peatlands in Department of Meta, Colombia - 0116_SJ02_MP02_10_MG | ecosystem: Environmental > Terrestrial > Soil > Wetlands > Peat | place... | reverse complement strand
GCTGTCCTGAACTCATCGGCCATGGACGAGTTAATTCATATTAAAGCCATTATGCAGTAATAATCTGTTTTCTGGATTCCCACTGCCGATTTCGGCCATTGTTTCGCTATGGGCTCAATTCCAAGATTGTACTCTCTGAATTGTGGGCAGAAGCAGGTGAGACACATTCTTGATACCCTCCCTTCCCTGATTATCCAATTCTCCGAGCAGAAGCCCTGAAGTGGAGGGTAAGGCGTCTTTCAAAAATGACAGAACCTCAATCGATAATATGGCCATGTACGGAAGAGGTTTTGGGAAATGTCCGAGGAACCCGATCTTGCCCAATTCCATGAATATGGTCTCCGAATCCATATCATTGATTGACAATGCCTAATATGGCGTTGCCAGCCCATTGTAAATGATGTCTAACAAGCTTGATGAGGCCGCCGCAGGGACCGAGGCAGCCACACTCAACAGGCCACCGAGCGAGGGACGGAGATCGCTACTCCAGATAAAGGTGGACATTCTACGGGCGGTCGAAGGCGGATACGGCAAGCCGACGCAGATAATGTACAGGGCGAATCTCTCTTGGAACGTCCTCCAGGTACAGTTGAAGTCCTTCCTGGAGTCTGGCATGCTCGAAGTGGAGGCCTACGGAAGCAGGCGTAGGTATCTGATAACGCCCAAGGGTACCGAGATGGTCCAGTCCTATCAAAAAGTCGTCAAAGAGATTCTCAAGTAAAGGGCCATAGCCCAATGATTCGCAGGGGACGGGCGTCTTCCTGATCCAGCATCTCTACCATTCTTACGCCGAATGCCTCCGATTATCGCGTCGGACTGGTCGTTGATCTTCTTGGCACAGCATTCCTTTGGCCGCGATCATATTTGTAGGACCACGCTTGCGCCACAGAGAAAGGGCCCGAAGCGCTTGAAGGCGAGTGCGTGGAACTCTAATTTCCTATCTTAGCCCAACTAGACTTGGGTCGCTTTCAGCCTATCGAGGTAAGGCTCTATCACGTTGTGAGCTGTGTCCCTAAGATATGTCAGGTTCTCAAGCCTCAAGGTGTGTGCGTTGGGGAACGCCGCGGCGGGCCCGAAGGCAAGCTCCTCTTGCCTTCTGCCAGCTTCATTTACGCTCTGCTTGCTGAGGTACAGAGACTCCAATTCGTCGACTATTTTCGGGGGAAGCTTCCTAAGCAGCCCGAGCTTCTTGTATTCATGGAAGGCGTCCATTTCATAGCGGGGCATCGGCTGGACGGAGCCCTCTCCGCTCAGCTGAGTGTCGGCGTAAGTAACGATCGCCGTAGTCACCTTGGCGTTTGTCCTTATCTCGAGAGAGAGCGCCCTTCGAGCTTTGTACTTCATGTTCCTCTCGTTCAGATTAAAAGCGAAGGCCACCGTAAGAAAGGCGATCGCTAGGACGATTATGTAGGGGAGGACGTAATCCTGGAGGAACTCCAGAGCGAGCTGCCAGAACTGGTCGATTGCCGTGGCCAAGGGATTGAGAGGAGGTAGGTTTCGCTATAAAGCATAGATGGAGTTGGGAACCGGATTCGGATTCGGTTCTCCTGACTTTTCTGGACATACCAGTCAAGCCAGCTTCGGGGCCTCTGCTCGGAGGATTACCCAAGGCCTCGGGCTCCCCTTCACGGCCTTCGTCCGTGCCCTTCGCCCAGGGGCGAACCTCACCCACGTCTAAAGCTCGAGCCCAGGAGATCAAGTGGGCCTCAGAACAAAGTGGAGGGGGAATGCGGGCGATTAGTGAAGGGAGACCATTGCGAAGGCGTTTCCTCTTCTCATCCAGATTAGTCCTCCGTAAGAATCAAATGCGGAACAAAGCACTAATTGGTTCCCGTGCTTCAAGAGAGGGACGGAGAACCGTGCGAACGGTGCAGGGCAGGATTACACAGAACGTGTGCCCGACCCGTCCCGATACCAACCCTTCTGGCGTACCTCAGGGGTAAGAAATACGTCACGTCGGAGACTCTCACCTGCTGCGACAGGAAGGAGTTCTGGACGACTCAAGTCTCCGAATGAGGGGTCCGTTGCGGCCGGGTACATTCTACCATTTGACTAGATAGAATGGCAGAACCCGACTACTTCGACGACTCGCCTGAAGCCCCACCGCCTGCGGTGGGCCCGGCATAACGGTCTGCATGATTGTCCCCTTCCTGAACAACCTCCGCAAGCGCGTTGGACAAGGAGTCGAGCATCTCCAGGACGGCTAGCCTGTCTTCGGGAGATTTCGAGAGGTCAGACGCCTCGCGCCTCAGACTGAAGGCGACCCAGGCCGTGGAGATTATCGAGTTGGACAGCAGGAAGCCCATTGCCAGATTCCCATGGAGGCCCACTTCTTTCGCAAGATCCGTTGACTGTCTCCTGATCAGTTCTTGGATCCTTGCCTGGATGGCTTCGACCTCGCCGGGAGTCTTCCCCGGCCCGATGTCCGCGATTGCTCTCCTGAGTTCCTCCTGTATCTCGTCGATATACTTGCCAAGGTCCACCCTTGAAAGCGCCGCTTGAAACGTCTCGCTCACAGGAGAACAGCTTGCGAGGCCTTGCGACTTAAACTTTGTAGTCCCTGCGTCCTTAACGGGAGCATTGTTTTTGGAGTAGCCAAGCCCCTGCTCACCACGGCTCCTGAGTTCTTTTTTTCTCTCGAGGCGGCTATGGATTCAAAGTTCATCTTCAAACTCCAGCGAAAATGCAAACTGCCCATTTCCTATTTTGCCGGAAAAGCGCGAAATGACTTAAGAGCGTCTTTGGTGGCGGAGATGTTAAGATGTATTACGAGAAGCTCGCTCTGGAGGTCGGTGCGACGGTGGCCGGGCTGGATGTCGTTAAGCCGGCCGTGATAAGGGGGGAGTCAGGTGCAGAGCAGAGGTTCTCATTTGTCGCCGAGGATCGTGGTGAGCTGTACGCCTTCGACATCTATACGGAGGTGACGGAAGTCGACGTGCTTCGCACCTACGTTAAGAAGATGGACACGGGCGCAAGCGCCTTCATTGTTTGCCTGAGTGGCCGTCCAGATGGGAAGGCAAAAGAACTCGCGAGGAACTATGGGATCGATGTCCTGAGCCCGATGGAGGTGGGGGACTTCTTCAGTTCTCGGATCACGCAAAGCATCCGGTCTAACGCGATGCGAGCGCGCATCTGAAAATAACGCGTGCGATTAGCTTTCAGATTCTTTAAGCGAGTTACCCCGGTTGGTCATACTCGATGGGCTTCAGAAGAAATTGCCCGTACCGCTCGACAATTTGTTCTTTCGTCAAATGCTTCCCCCCTGGCGCACCGTATCCGAAGTGCCTCCTTACATCGTGGTAGTCTTTGTCCTCTGGGAATTTGCAAGGGGCAAGGTAAGTTTCTATAACATCCTCACTCAGAAGTTCCCGTTCCTCAGCGAGGTTGGGGATTGCCCAGGGTGGGCGATTTGCTTCCGTCCTTTCCGAAATGAAAAAGCGCCGCATTCTCCCGTCCGGCCAGACAGAGGTAGCGTGGACTCTTCCGCACAGGTACTCCCAGTATTCAGAAAGGTAGTAGACCCGGCTACATGCTGGACAATAGTAGAGCTTCAACAGCGCCCCGACCATCGCCAGCTGCCCCGCGTTATTTAATGGGGAACCCGAAGGAGCATCGTGGTTTGAACCGGACACGGGCTTTGGTCCTCTCACTGGTCCTCGCAGTGACCCTGAACATGCTCGCGGGTGTAATCACAATAATCTACGCGAACGGTAGCACCATAGTCGAGACGAACCCGTCCAGCGACTACCTCCTAGGGCTGCTTGGGGTGGCGGGTATCTTGGTCAGAGGCCTCGAAATCGCTTCCTTGTATTCCCTGGCCTATCTTCTGTCGGCGGCAATAGCCTCGAAGAGGCCCATTCTCAGCTCTAAGAGGATCTACCTTTTCTCGTTCTGCTTTCTTATTTCAATCCTGCCTGCTTCGTCCTTCGCAGACTTCTTGAACGACGTATTGGTTGTCTCCGTCGGTTCTGATTTGCTCGCGGGAATCGTCCGGATCTTCGGTATTGGCCTGGTGGTGTCGTTGGTCCTCGCGGGGGTTCAGACGGCTCGGGGCTGGACCCTTCATGCCCATGTGAAAGGCTAATCGTCTGCCCTGATTCCTTCACCGAAGATAGAGTCAGCATCCATTTTGAATAAATAGAATGTTAGGGACTTTCAGCATCTTTGCTCTGCAGCGAATGTGAAGGGCACACGAAGGGAACCTCGCAGCAAGGGAACCTAGGGGTGCTGTCAAATGCGACCATTAGGGTGCAAAACCCGAGGTATATGGCTCTCCTCCACGAGTGCCTTCATCGGATCCCTGCTACAGGGCTCCCAGTCCGGCTTCGCACAGACATCCTACTCAAGAGGCGGGGGACGCTCCCTGGGGTGGTAGGGCTGACTACATTTTGTGTCGAAGGATTCGCTCCCAACGGGGTCGCTACAGAGGAGTCGGGAACGCATTCAATCACTTTCTACACGGACTTGATGGACAAGCTCACAGACAGGGCTGTCGTGGCAGTGATGGCCCACGAACTCGCCCACGCCTGGCTCAACGAACACCTCCGACCCGAGGCATCCAAAACCAGGGAGGACGACGCAGACATGTTGGCTGAGATGTGGGGTTTCGAAGCAGAGCTTGCCGCACTAGCCGAACAGACGGAGCCGGTCACCTGCTAGCGACAATACCCAAGTCTAGACCCAGGGAATTCTGCTCGTTAGAATCCACGTAATTATCTGTGCGTCTAGGGCTATTTTCCGAGCCTTCCCTCTATTCTTTCTCTCCAGTTCTTCAACAGTTCTTCTTTCCTCGCTTCGTACTGCCTCCTGTTCACCAGTCCTTTCTTGTACTGGTTCTTGATCTTGACGAGCTCCGCTTCATAATCGACCCCTTCCCCCCGCAATCCTCCTTCGGTCGTGAAGCTGAGTTCCACCTTCTCATCTGGAGCTTGCTCGGGGCTCATCTCGGCTGCCTTTGCTTCTGATGGTTCCGCGAAGAACTCCACCGAGAAGTTGATCTGCCTCTGAACCATCAGGCTCGAGAATTCGTTGAGAAGTTCCACTTCGGTGTCATAGGACTCGGTGGGCTGGCGGACCTTGACCGAGGCAACCTCCCCTTCTGTATGGTCTACTCCTATCCAGAAGGCCGCCGTGATGTAACCTTCGAACTTCTTCGTCGGTTCGTTCGTCCCCGTGGAGTAGATTGTTATTATCGGCTTCAAATGCCGAATGCTCGCCGCACCACCGCAGTGAGAACTGCAACTATAAGCCTTGAGGGGTTGCATCATGGGGATAATACTGGTGTTTCGCAGCCCGAAATCGGGTTAATGGGCGGGAGAAGTTCAACAAATGCGCCGCGCCCTGGGCACTGGGTGTTCCTATCTCTAGCACTAAATAGCAGGCAAACATGATGCGTGGAGGCGACCGAGTCTCTTGCATCCATGCAGGGGAGGAGTCTTGCTCGCGACTGCCGGCCTATTGGTGATACTGCTTGCTTTCACGCCATCTCCTGCCCATGCGGCCTCAACCGTCACGATCACTGTCACGGTTTTTGAAACGGGAGCGCCGTCATTCACCTGGACTATTTCGGGGTGTTCCGCATCACCGTCCTCCGGCACTTCAGGGGCCGCCGTAGCGGTGACTATGGACTCCAACTGTGTCTACGCCATAAACGCAGGGAGCGCGACGGGCAACGGGACTCTCAGATACAGGCTCACCAGCTCTTATCTCACCTCAGTGACTGAAACGAGTTCCGTCTCGACCGTATCGATAATTGCCTACGCGGAGGAGTATCTGGCAATCAGCGCGAATTGCAACGGCCCCGTAGTGTCCGTCGCCTCCCCCACTTCAGATTCTTGGTACAATTATGGCACTTCTCTCACTGTGAGCTGCACTGGGGTATGGGGAAGGTCCGGAGGCGCGGGAACCAGGGCGGCTTCTTGGAACTGGAACGGGGGTGCGAACAACTTCGTCGCCACCACGGGGTACTTCTCCTCATCCCCTCAATCAATGACATCTCATCGCTCCTTCAATGTGAATACGGTCACTCAATACCAACTTAGCCTTGACAAGGGCGCCTCGCTTGCACTGGACGCTGTAACTAGCCCAACAATAACCAGCGACGCCTATTGGTATGATTCGGGGACTGGAGTCACGTACGAAGGGTACGGTGTATTCGGCAGAGCCAACGGATTCGGGAACAGATCCGCATCTTGGTACCTCGACTCGGGGACGCCCGTTACTCTCTCTACTTCGAGCACTTTCACCTTCTCCATCACGATGTCATCCCCGCACACTGTCCACGTCACAGTCAGGCCGCAATGGCAGGTGAGTCTCGACAGCGTGTCCAACAAATTCGTGAAGTCAATCACGCCCCCTACCGTTCTGAAGGACAACTATTGGTACGACGCTGGGACTGCCGTGACGGTTTTCCTTAACGGGACAGGGGCGAGATCCGCTGGCGTCGGTTCGCGACTTGTCTCGTACTCTCTCAACGGCGAGACGGCTGTCCCTGTGACGACTACTGGGTCGGTTGTCGTCCTGAACTCCGTCAGCATCTCGGGACCCGAGTCAATCACCGCCGTCTCCACCACTCAGTACCAGATTGTGCTCGATTCAGGTGCGTCGGGAGCACTCTCTTCAATCACCCCCCCTACGATTGCCGGAGATAACTTCTGGTACGACTCCGGGGCCCAGGTGACGTACCTTGGGACTGGGGTATTCGCCAGGGCATCGGGAACGGGCCTGAGGATAGCAAGCTGGTGGCTCGATACTGGTGCTCCCACCTCAATCCTGACGACCGGTACCTTCCCGGCCACGGTGACAATGCTCGCACCCCACTCCTTCCACACGCTGGTCGTCACGCAGTACGAAGTGGCCCTGGTGGGCACCTACGGTGTTTCCGCTGCCACGACCCCGACGATAAGCGGAGACGTCTACTGGTACGACGTGGGGACGACTGTCAGCATCTCGTTGCAGGGGGAGTTCGGCAGGGCTGCTGGCACAGGATGGAGGATGGTCTCCTATTCTGTCAACAACGGTGCTTCTGTTCCCACTGACACTGGAGGAAGCGTAGGTGTATTGGCCCTAGGCGCTCTCACCTCACCCCAGACCATCACGGTCCAGGCTGTGAAGCAGTACCAAGTGTCGTTCGACCGGCCCATCGCGCTAGCGCTTGACTCCATTACCCCGCCCACGGTCGCTGGGGACAACTACTGGTACGACGGCGGGTCGCAAGTCGCTCTCTCGATACATGGAGTGTGGGGAAGGACTTCGTCGGAAGGTTTCCGGATCTCTTCGTACTCGATCAACGGGGGAGCAAGCGTCCCGGTTGAATCCTCGGGGACGGCGATTATACTCAACCTCGCAAGCATATCTGGGCCACAGGCGATAACCTCGAACGAGACGGTCCAGTATTTCCTGACAGTGGTCGGTGGTTCAGGGAGCACATACAGCGTTCCTGCTCCTATCTCAGGGGACACGGGGTGGTATGATTCTGGGACAACACTCCGTGTCTCGACAAGTGGCGCCTACGATGCCAGTGGGGGCGTGAGGCAGCGGATTTCAGGGTGGAGCATCGATGGTGGTCAGACCAATCCCGTCGGAATGGTTGCCGAAGCAACCACATCGGCCATAGTCATGGACTCGACGCACTCGGTTGTGTTCTATTCGGTCACGCAGTATCTCGTGAATTTCATTGTAAAAGACAACGCAGGCGCCTATGCCCTCGTTCCAGACAGCATGACACTGAATATCAACGGCGGGAGTCAGATGGCGACAAGTTCCGCATGGGTGGACAGCGGTTCCAGCCTACAGGCTACTATAATCATGTGGCACGGATCGAACGTCGCACCGACGCCCCCATCCAACTACGTCGTCTCCTCCCCCCTGACTGTCACCGTAAACGCCCAGGTGTATGATGCAACCATCTCGGTCAAGGATCCCCTAGGACTGCCGATAGGGGGGGCAGACTGTGCCATCACACTGGCCAACGGGACAACGATTCATACCTCGACTGCCGGGGACGGAACCGTTACCCTTCACATGATACCTATGGGATCGTACCAGGGTACGGTGTCTGCATTCGGGATATCATCCGCACTGTCAGGTAACTCTGCGGTCCGGGGGGAGGTCGTTGTCAACCTGCCTATCAGCTGGGCTGTGATACTAGTATTCTTGGTAGTGGCCATAGTCGTTATCTTTGGGGCTGTCTTCTTCTTCCGCCGGAGTCGCAAGCCGTCGTACAAGTACAGCGGCTGACACGATAATAGAGGGTGGTTCGGCCATTGATTAGATTTCGCCTAAGATTATCTGCCTCTGGCCTTGGCTTACTCCAATAAACCAGCCTCGATGAAGGGCTTTGGTCGTTGGAGCGGTTCTACAATAATCCGGGCTGAAATCGAGGGTCAAGTGCGGCTCGGCTATCGTTCTGATTGCCTCGATTGTATCCCCTAACCCCGAAATGGCTGAATGCCATCTCTCTTCCTGTCATACATCCTGGGAGGATACCTTACACTCAGAAGCCCAGACGTACAAAGTCTTGAGGGGATGTCGGATTCTACTCCGAGCAACTCTGCGGAATCCGCTGAATAGAGGCGAAGTCTGGATTGGGCGTACATTATGGTTAATTCGAACACGGGCAGGTAAAACAAACATGAGGTTCACCGATCGATGCCCGACATCTCGAGGAGTGTATCCGCTGTCGCTGCCTTTTGTTTGGCCGCGAGTCCCCTAATTCGCGTAGCCGATTCTAGTCCGCTTTGTCGGAGACCAAAGAAAACGGGGGCGTATCAAACGAAGCCGAGATTGAGGACCAAAACAGGTTCACAGCCGCGCGTTAAGCGAACACGGGCTCGCGGAGGGTGAAGGGACCCTGTTGATTACAGATGTGCTTGGTTACATCTGGCTACTCTGGCTGGTCCCTGCTCCGTGCTTTGTGTACTTCTTCATTAGCTACCTCAGGGAAGGCGGGAGATTCGTCAACAAGGACCTTGGGGAACCAATACCCAGGAACGCCAAGATATTATTCCAGATAACGTCGAGGAATTGTCCCCCAATAGTCCACGATGCCGTTAATCGAGTGATTGAAGTCGCGGCGGGGACCAGATACAGAAACTATCGGATAGACGTGGTGACAGACCGTGAAGCGACGGTCCCTGGGGCGAATATGATAGTCGTTCCAAGAGCGTATCAGACGAGGAATCATGCCAGGTTCAAATCACGCTCCTTGCACTATGCAGTTGAATACCGTCGGCTTAGACAAGACAACACCAGTGATACGTGGATCCTCCACCTAGACGAAGAGAGTTTCATCACGCGGCAGACATTAATTTCTATCCTGAAGTACCTAGGACGGCCGGAACCGGCCCTGGTTGCCGAAGGTCCAATCATCTACCCTAACAAGATGTTCGAGGTCGGTATCACCCGCTACTCCGAATCCCTGAGGCCATACACCTGCTACAACTGTGTCTCTCAGATGACAAGCAGTGTGCCTTTGACCATGCATGGGTCAAATCTTCTCGTCCGCGCCGACGTCGAGGACTCCATCGGATGGGATTTCGAAGGGATTGGCGCGTCCGAGGACCAGAGGTTCGGACACGAAGTCTGGCGGAAGAAGGGTAGTGTGTTTGGGTGGCATGGCGGCCTCCTTGAAGAACAGCCCCCGCTCACGGTATCAGACCTGATCCACCAAAGGCGCAGGTGGCTTCTTGGAAACATATCGAACGCGCGGGTTGGAAAGTTGCCATGGCAGAAGAGGGTAAATTTCATGGTACAAACGACCTCTTGGATTGTAGGTTTCCCAGCCGGCATCGCGACGATGCTAGCGTTCATACTCCCACAGAACATTCCCTTGTGGCTCCACGTACTCCTAGTCGGGTCTACCCTGCTCTGGTTGCTCTCCTACCAGATTGGGCTGGCTCACAATATTCAGCCGTTCCATTTTCCACAATCGCGAAGGATCAAGGAGCACGTAACCATGTTGATATTGACGGTGCCGCTCGGTCTGCTGGAGACGTATGCGGCATTTACGGCCCCATTTCACAGCAGAGGATGGGTTTGGGTATCAGCCCCTAAGAGCAGAAGCGAATCCTTCTTTCCGAATCTTCTCCCGGGTTTTCCAAGTGGCCTCGTAACGCCCGCGCATTCGAAACGAAGGGGAGGAGGGCGACTTTGACAGGCGCAACTCCACATCTGGGCCTCATTGGAACAAGCCTTGCCTTCTCTCCTACTGATTTTCAGAAACTGGAATTGGTGCAAACTGAGAAATGACCTCTCTTCTACCTGCTTCAGAGCTGGCTTACGCATCCTGCTTCTTTCTCACACTCTCCTTCCTCGTATACAGAAGGCTGGACTTCTTGGAAAGTCTGCTCATTTCTTTCGTGACCATGTTCAGCGGCGTGATACTTTACGAGATAGCATACCACTATGGATACGGTCTGGGCCCATTCATAGGGGATTTGACGACGTTTGACATCCAATTTGTCAGCAGTGTTCATCCACAGTTCCCGCTCCTCTTCGCTTCGGTAGTAGTTTGTTCTCCATTACTAGCTTGGAAATACATCTCCATGAACCGACCGTTCTTGATTGTGTTGAGCACGTCAATTGCCCTATTTTTCGTTTGGATAATCATCGGCTATCCCCAGTTTGCAGACCCAACCTGGTGGCCGACACAAAAAATGATAATCTGGGTCTTTCCCCAGAGTTACATAAATGCGCCAACTCTGGAAGCTAAAGAGGAAATAGAAACTGTGGGGTATTGGATGAACTCTCTTACCAAGGTATTGGCGGTGGCCCCATCATTTCTCTTCTATCCGAAGTCCAAAATCCCGCCAGTGTAGATAGCCCCTGGGCCCCTAGTTGCTCATTACTGTGCCCTATGCCTCCGAATTCTTCGGTGCTTCATGTCGCGAGTCGAAACTGATGTGGCAGCGAGGAACCTCTCTCGTTACGACTGGAATCCGTCGGCTCCGTATCTCCTACCTCTCAAGTGATCTTCTAGAAGAGCGAAAGCCAAGAATGTTACGAGCGTCACTATGCTGACGATGGGAACAATGCTCGCAAGAGAGTTCCAAAACGTGGTGAAGAACGCCCAACCTATGTTTATCGCGACAAAGACGTCGGTGGTTGCGACGAATGCCGCAAATAGGGTACCTTCCAGTATGTCAAGCTTGTTCATAATGGCGGTTCGGCTCTCGACAGTATCGAGACTTCGTCCATATTAGGGCTACTGAACCATAAACCAGCTACGGTGAGTCTCGAAATCTGTTTGATACCTCGTAATGTTCTAGTGTAATAACCATCTCAATTTCATAACTAGGGGCTGACTAGTTGCATGGTTTTGAAAACTCAGAATATTGGATCGCCGGCATGTCCGGTCAATGAGCGACTAGACCAAGCCCAACGGTCGAGAGAACGTGGAAGCGGGAGCGGACACATGATCGAGTTAGCAACAAGATGAACCGGGAGTCTGCGATCTACGTTTTTCTTATCTACCCCGACCGCTTAGGTCACCCAATTCCTTGTCGATTAAGGCCAACCTGCGGGCGCGAAGGCGCAAGCGACGAATCCTCTATGCTACGCTAATCGCGGCGGTCGTCGGGATAATCATTGTAGCTTACCTCATAGCGGCCTCCTTCAACAGTCAATACACCCCGTACATAGGGAAACCCGTGAGCACTTCTCTCTACCAGGAACTTGAGGGCTTCAACAGCACGTACCTTGGTGACGTGGCTGCCGGCTCGGGAGCTTTGCCCTCGACGATCTCGGGGACCTCCCTCACTAGCAACGGCAAGCCAGAGGTCCTCTACGTCGGAGGAGAGTACTGCCCGTTTTGTGGCGTCACTCGGTGGAGCATGATAATTGCGCTGTCGAAGTTCGGCAACTTCACCGGCCTCGAGTACATGTTATCCTCGGCGTCTGACGTGAACGCGAATACCCCTACCTTCACGTTCGCTAATGCCACCTACACCAGCCCTTACATTTCACTCGTTACCGTGGAGCATTGGGACAGGTCTGACAACATCTACCAGCCGCTGACCACAGACGAACAGTCACTCGTCTCCCAGTATGACACGTCGGGGAGCATTCCCTTCATTGATTTCGCCAACCATTATACGATTGTCGGGGCGGTCGGGGGGCTGGGCGCCATAGACCTATCAGGGATGAACTGGACACAAGTCGTGACTCAGCTGACGTCCCCTGGCAGCACAACTGCCCAGGCCATCATCGGGGAGGCAAACTATTTCATTAGCACTATATGCGCTATCGACAACCGTGAGCCCTCCTCGGTCTGCTCCCAGTCTAATAGTACACTTACTCTGGCCTACACACCTCCTTCAACGAGGGTTTCTCGTCCTATGACGCTCGCGATTCGAACTTCCCGACCTGATTCACCATGGATCGCCTGAGCAAAGCTTTCGGTGTCCTGGCAGCTATTGGGATAGTGGTTGCCATCTACCACGGCTACGACGAAGTCACAGCGTACTCAGCGCCGGGGACGGGAGTCTGCAACATCAACAACGTCTTCTCGTGCGCGAGCGTCTTCAACAGCGGCTACACCAAGTTCCCGCCGGGAGCCTACGGTGTGGACCTGTACGTCTACGGAGTCGTTTGGTTCCCGCTGATGCTGCTCTTGGCGTACAGATACGCTAGGAAGAATGGGACAATAAGTGGCGAGGTGATGGTGCCCGTATTGATGGTGGGGAACATGTTCACTCTCTACCTGTGGTATCTCGAGACATCGGTGATTCACGCGTACTGCCCTGTCTGCATAAGCATGTACGTCATCAACTACGCTATGACTGGCCTTGCAATAAGGCAGCTGCTAGGACCTGATCTGTAGTCCCGAAATCTGATTACCATTAGTGCAAAGTAGTTACGAACCTAGGAGATTCTTCCTGGTCCGCCTCTTACCCCAAACATACCCCCCGACTATCGCCACGGAGGCTGCAGAGGCGAGGAGAACCACGAGGACGAGGAATGCTCTCGAACCCAGGGCGCTGCTAGTCGCGGTTGTCGTTTCAGTTACGGTGGCCGTTGTTGTGACCCGAGTCCGGGTGTGCGTAGTAGTTGTCGTCGAAGCCGTGTTGGCTGCGCCCACGCTTTGGATAATGATCAGTGATAATGCGAGTAGCAGCAGAAGCGCCGATGTGTGCCCGAGAATGCCTGGATAATGTTTGTTCATGTTGGGTCATTCCTATGGGTGCAAACGATATCAGCTTCTATTCCCAAAAAAAGTCTCGGCCTCGAGCGCCTCCCGTATCCTGCAAACAAAGCACCCCGACTTGGCACTTCGGATTAGCTCAGCCTTCTCAGCCTCGTTCCTCCTTTGCCAGAACCATAGCTGAGGTGGGGTGAGCCAGTAGTATTCCCAATGGCCATCCCCAGCTGAAACTGGAACGAAGTGATTACCATGATGGCCCCTGCATTCGCGCGCGGTCGCAGGGGCCATTTCGATTTGGGCGGCTATCTGCATTCAATGGTTCGCAGGCCCATTCGGATTTATCGCATATGGAGCAGAGATTCATAGGAGGGCTCTACATCCCACGACGAAGGAAACTGAACGCATAGCGAACTAGATCAAATGGCAGGGTTATGGTGGTCTGGTAGGAAAACATTCAGCACAACAAACGCAGTGTTACCGGACGGGACGTCCTTCTCTGGACCAGAGTTCAACGGGTCGCCCCTGGCAATGCCTTTCGGGACCTCCTTCGCCCCCATTCGTATCCCCTTGGAATAGAAACAGACGCCACGACGACCAATCCCACAATTACTGCGAGCCTGGTTGGTACCAAATACGGACGCGCGAATGGGTACCTCCCGTTTCTAAGAAAGGTTACTTCCTGAACTCGACGACGCACATGTTGTCAGACACAATCACCTTGTTCGGTTTCCCCAAGAAATTCTCGAAGATTGATTCGACCGAGCCAGCGTAGTATGCCGACCAGTTCCTACCCAACTTCTGGCCTATCGTGTAGACATGCTTGCCTCCTTCGTCCCGGTGGTCAAATGTAAACCTCCTACCGTAGTCCCCTAGCATCCTAATATTGTCCTCAGCCCTTTCGAGGGACATGGTTGGGTTTCCTGCCTTCACGTTGGGCATGAAGAGCTGCTTACCTGCCCACTTCCCTAACTCGAAGGCCTTCTCCTCCTTCAGCTCGGCCATGAGCTTGACCAGGAGCATTGAGGGGACCGAGACGAAACCGCTGGTTGTGGGGGCCCTGTCCCATTCCACGTACCTCCTCAAGGCCCTGTTAGCAAGCTGGCTCAGCGAGGTCCTGTCCTCCTCCGCGAGCTTTGCGATAGCCTCGTCCACGTCTGCTTCGAGTCTGAACGTTCGCGCCCTGCTCGGCTTCAAAGATCCCTCGGCTTACCCTCGTGCATCTCGAACTCTATCGAAGCAAGCTCTTCGGTAATCACGGGCTTAATCGCGAGGCCGAGGGTCTCGGTGAAGAGGGAGGTCGCAGTCCCGACGTAGAAATTCGACCAATTGAGTCCTCCTGAATGCCTGATCGTG
>Ga0187769_10001240_pt1 | contig 14496 bp, 15 predicted proteins | sample 0116_SJ02_MP02_1_FD_133140 | JGI IMG/M metagenome (GOLD analysis project Ga0187769, IMG submission 133140) | Tropical peat soil microbial communities from peatlands in Department of Meta, Colombia - 0116_SJ02_MP02_10_MG | ecosystem: Environmental > Terrestrial > Soil > Wetlands > Peat | place... | reverse complement strand
TCCGCGCAAAGTTCGGTCGACCTTGGCGACATAGGCCCGCACACGATCACCGATACGAAGATTCTCCTTCGGAATCATTTCGGATCGAGGAAGGCGTGCTTCGATCTTGCCAATTTCCAGGATGACGTCGCCTTTGTCCATGCGCTTTACGGAGCCGTTGACGATGGCGTCATTGCGAGCGAGAAACTCCGTGAGCAGCTGTTCGCGCTCTGCGTCCCGAATTTTCTGCAATATGACTTGTTTGGTGTCCTGCGCAAAGCGTCGACCCAGATCCTGACGTGGTAGCTGCTCTTCGATGTACTCGTCAACTTCGATGTCCGGAATCTGGTCGCGCGCATCGGACAAAATGATCTGGTGGCCAGGCTCCTGCAGTCCGGCCTCGTCGGGAACCACGTGCCAGCGGCGAAACGCATCGTATTCTCCGCTTTCGCGATCCACAGCCACGCGTATCTCGACGTCTTCTTCACTAAACAGACGCTTTGTCGCCGAGGCGAGCGCCGACTCGAGCGCGCCAAAGACGATTTCCTTGGGCACGCTTTTTTCACGCGCCAAGGCGTCAACCAGCAGCAAGATTTCTCGACTCATAGCTTCTCAAACCCTATCGACAACAATCACTCAGTGTGCAACTGCGTGGCGCGGTTCATCGCGCCCCGGTCGAATTCCCACTCGGGCGCAAGTCGCGCCTTTTGAACATCAGCCAGAGCAAACTCGACAGTTTCCCCAACTTGCAAATTGCGCTCGCGCGACTTGCGCGCTCCTCGCGGCAATGGTTGCGGCGCGGGCACCAGCCTCATGCGCACCCGCTCCGACACACCATCGCCTGTCGCCAGACCCAACAGCCGTCCGCGCAGGCGGCGCCGACCGCCAACCGGCGCGGCTAACTGCACCGTTGCCATCGCGCCAGCAAAACGCGCGAAATCACGTGCCCCGCGCAGCGGCCGATCCAGCCCTGGCGATGCGACCTCAAGACGATCGTAATCAACGCCTTCGACAGCAAACAGGTGCGTCAGTTGCCGACTGACGCGTTCACAATCATCGATACTCACCGATCGACCGCGCCCACCCGCGTCCGGTCCCACACTTTCGACGGGGGCAATATCCAGCGTTACCCGCAAAAGGCCATGCGCGCCGCGCTCCAAACCCAGCAGCTCGTAGCCAAGACCTGCCACCGTGCGCTCCACGAGTACACCTAACGGCGAGGAAAGTAGCTTGCCCGCGTCGGCAACTGCTGCAGAACGCTTCTGCATATTGTTTCGCGCCTCGTTCACCCGCCACCCATCAATAACACCAACACAACGCGCGCCGTCGCCCAAGACGCCGACCATCCGATCGTTCCAACATCGATGAACGGCCTGCCGCTTACGGCAAAAAAAAATGGGCCGTCGTCGAGCCCATTTTGTCTCATCAACAGGCTGGCGCTTTGGCTCCGACGGCTCGGACCAATGGCGCCGGGTGCCTCATTTGCGCGATCGACCCGAGATTACTGCCTGCCGAGCGCGGCTACTCTAGACCCGCCAGCAGGCACACCGCTGCTGGCAATCGCAAATTATATACCGACGCGCCATTGTCGTCGCGTCGCAAGTGCCACCCGGTGGCCTTATCCGACTGTCTTGCCCAACAATTTAGCCGATGCGGCCCCGACCTTTGGAGCGGCGGAAAACGGCAGGCCCACCCCCCGCGGGAACGGACCCCGAACCGTGCCCCCGAGCGATGTAGTTCACAGTGCTAGTCATCGGATCGGGTTGGCGGCCACCACCTTGCCGAGGTGACTGATTGCCGGTTGCCCCGCGCCGACCTCCATAGGGTTCCTGCGCCAGATAGTTAACGGTACTGGCCATGGGATCAGGCTGTCGGTTGCCCCCGGGACGGTTGGGTTTGCCATTGCGATTGCCGCGACGCATCCCGTTAGGTTGTTGGGAAAAATAACCCGCGGTACTGGCCATCGGATCGGGCTGCCGATTCGTGTTCGGTCCCGCCGGACGGTTACCAGGGTTGCCGCGGCGAACCGCGTTGGGGTTCTGGGCAAAGTAGGTCGATGTGCTTGCGAGCGGATCCGGCTGACGGGCACCAATGTTGCGGTTGGGTCGGCCAGCCTTTGGCCCACCGGGCTTGCGTCCGTGAGCGCCGGAGCGCGAGCGAACTTCCTCTGCACCGATGCCAAGGTCGTGCAACCACGCTTCGACCCAGGCGGGAGCAAGTTCCTGAAAACGACCTCGGGAGAGGGCGCGCGGCAATTGCACGGCCCCGAAACGGATACGAATCAGGCGGCTCACCTGCAGACCCAGCGCCTCGAACATGCGCCGCACTTCCCGATTGCGGCCTTCGCCAATGACGGCACGGTACCAATGATTAGCCCCCTGACCCCCGGCGTCTTCCAAGCGCGAAAACCGCGCGGGACCGTCTTCCAGATCGACACCCTCGAGAAGCTGGGTTCGTTGCTCCGCAGTCAGCTCACCCAACAACCGAATCGCATATTCGCGCTCGACCTCAAAACGCGGGTGCATCAATCGATTGGCCAGTTCCCCTGAGGTCGTGAACACCATCAGGCCCTCGGTATTGAAATCGAGCCGGCCAATAGCCACCCACCGACCGCCGGAGACCTTGGGCAGCTTTTCAAAAACGTTCGGCCGCGATTGGGGATCGTCCTGCGAGACAATTTCTCCCGCGGGCTTGTGGTACAGCAATACCCGCGGCGGCCGGCCAGGCTGTCGGCGAGTATTTAACGGCCTGCCATTGATGCGCACCTGATCGGTTGGCAAGACGCGCTGGCCAACATGGGCCGGCTGCCCGTTGACAGAGACGCGACCGGCAACAATGAGTTCCTCCATGTCCCGCCGCGAGCCGATCCCCGCATCGGCAAGTACCTTATGCAACTTGTCCGATTGCGCGCTCAATGCGACCTTGGCGGCACGTCGCCCTTTTTCCAACAAGGACTGTGGCAGCGGGTGTTCGGCCATTGCCAGGGCATTGACTTCTTCACCTTCTCCAGCCAACAAAACCGGCACGGCCGTCGCTTCCCCGCTGGCGTCAGCTGCCGCCGCAGCATCGCGCGCGGTGCGCTCCTGGCGCCCGCGCCGGCGCCGGCCATGCGGCCCGCGGTGTCGACGTTCGCCGGCAACACCCTCTACCCCCGCTTCGACGCCAATGTTCGCATCAGGGGCGTCACGTTCGCGCAGCTCTTCTTGCTCGCCCGTCGCCTCGGAAGGTGGGGCGACCTCCACTGTTCGGGGAGGCGCTACGTCCTGTGCGTCCGGGACAGCAACTATGGGAGCCGAAGCGGCAGCCGGTTCTTGCGGCGTTGATTCGGTCGCCGATGTGATCGCATCGTTTATTGAAGTCGGATTCATGGTGTTACTGAAGTCATCTGACTCATAGGGGGATTCGCTTCTCGGTATTGGATGGGCGTTTGCTCGGTCGAAGGAGAATCTGACGATGTGCAGTCATTGCGATCGGTCGCGATCTGGCCACTATCCGCAATCAATGCCGGTAGGGTATCCGCGACGTGTTCGATTTGCTCGGCGTTGCCCGATGCGGGCGGTGTCGCTGCCAAATCAGAAAACGGCAACTCGTACTTGCTATCGGTCGCAGACGCATCCACGCCGATGGGGGGAAGTTCCTGCAAAGAGCGCAGGCCAAAATCGTCAAGAAAGGCGCGAGTCGTGGCAAGCAAACCAGGGCGGCCCGGTGCCTCACGGTGGCCGATAGTTTCTATCCACCCGCGCTCTTCGAGCGTCTTAATTACGGGCGCCGATGCGCTCACGCCGCGAATTTCTTCGATGTCCCCGCGCGTCACGGGCTGGCGGTAGGCGATGATTGCCAGCGTTTCAAGCACCGCCCGCGAGTACTTTGGCGGCTTTTCGGGGTTTAATCGCTCCAAGACGGGCCGCATAGCCGCCGTGCTCTGGAAGCGCCAGCCGCCGGCGAGCGCAACCAACTCCACACCGCGACCTTTCCAGTCGCTGCGCAACTCTTCGAGCAGCGCTCGAATGATGTCATCGTCGAGTTGCTCAGTGAACAGGTTGCGCAGCCGATCGACCGGCAGCGGTTGCTCTGCCGTCAACAGTGCTGTTTCCAAAACTATTTTCGCCTCGTGCGTGTTCATGTTTCGCGTGCGAATGCATCGAACTGGCGCGCGCGCCAGGCGTGTGTGTGCGAAGCCGCAATGGCTAACGCGAGGTGTTCGGGCTTGCCGAACAAAAACATAAGAATCCGGTTTTCCAGTTCCGCTTGGCCGAACGACCCTGCTTAGCAGGTTTCGTCTGTGGGCGTCGTCGGGAATTACGCGGCAGAAACCGTGGGTGCGGGCTGCCGGCGCATGGCGCATCGGCACGTTCGCGGCACTACTCTCACGGTTAGCCGCTTTGTCAGGAGCCGCCGTCGGGTGCCGGGCAGCTTCCGATTGATGCCGATGCAGTGTATCACGTACGCGACGTGTCGCAAGGCATGCATTTCGATGGTTATGGGTACCGCGATGACGGTTGACAACAGATACTGTATACATTTACAGTGTAACATCTTCAGTTCGTGATACGACTATGACTATCGATCCGGCCACGATCCTGACTGCCCGCCAAAACGAAATTCTTGAATTTATCCGCAGCACTCTTGCGGAAAGTGGCGCACCACCAACACGCGAGGAAATCGCCCACGCTTTTGGTTTCCGTTCTTTAAACGCCGCAGAACAACATCTGCAGGCATTGCAAAAAAAGGGGTTGATCGAACTGCTCGCCGGTACTTCGCGCGGCATTCGGCTGCGCGATTCGGTGCGCGCCCTTGGCGAGGCGGCACGCGAATTCGGTCTACCCCTAATTGGCAAAGTCGCCGCTGGCAGCCCAATTCTGGCGCAGGAGAACGTGCTCAAGCGCCCGGCTGTCGACCCCTCTACCTTCCGGCCACGCGCAGACTATCTGCTTGAAGTGCGCGGCATGAGCATGCGCGACGCCGGTATTCTCGATGGCGACTGGTTGGCGGTGCACCGGCAAAGCCAGGCACATAATGGGCAAATCGTCGTCGCTCGGCTCGGTGATGATGTCACCGTCAAGCGGCTGAAGTTGCGCGGAACACGCGCTGAGTTGATCGCCGAGAACCCGGACTACACCTCCATCATGGTCGACCTCAAACGTGAGGCACTGACCATTGAGGGTATTGCGGTGGGCGTCATCCGCGCAGCCATCTGACAAAAGCCATGATGAACTATCCATGCGTGCCGCCACTACCCTAGTTCCCTCGCTCGAGGCGGCCGATGTCAGCACCATTCCCAATCTTTGGCGTGGCGTCGATTGGATTCGCGCGGATTCGCGCATGGATTGCACATCCTCTGGTTATGAGGACCTCGACCGGGAACTTCCCGGTCACGGCTGGCCGCACGGACAGCTTGTCGAGCTACTGCTCGATCATCCAGGTATTGGTGAGCTGAGTCTGCTACTGCCCGCACTGGCGGCAGTAACACACAGCGGCCGCACCTGCGTTTGGGTGTTGCCAAGTCAGGAAGGTTCACCGGCCACGGCGCGCCTGCCCCAAGGCCAAGGCACCATACAAAATCAAACAGCAGCACACACCTTGCCCTATGCCCCAGCGCTGGTAGAAGCCGGCATCGATCTGGCACGCAATATTTTTGTCAAACCACTGACCGCGCGCGAAAGCGGTTGGGCCCTGGAACAGTCTCTGCGCGCGGCCCATTTGGGCGCCTTGCTTGGTTGGTTACCTCAGGGCGCTAGTGCCGATGCCGATTTCCGCTCCCTGCGCCGACTGCATCTGCTGGCGCAGCGGCACCGGGCATTGGTTTTTATCTTGCGCAATGCCCGCCATGCGCGCACACCATCGCCCGCAACCTTGCGCTTGCAGCTACAACATGGGGATGGCCAACTGCAGGTACGCTTACTCAAACGCCGCGGCCGCCCGCTAATCGAGCCCATTGCATTGCAAGTTCACCCCGCGCGTTGGAACCGGACTGCGGCTCCATCGATTGTGCCAACCGAGCACGCGCCCGCCGCGGCACCACCCTCCCTGGCGCAATTGCTCGACGCGCTCTCGGCAAGCGCGGGCCGCTCCGTGCGCACGATCTTTGCTCATTAGGCGCTGCGGCCGGCGGCGCCTGCATCAAAACGAAAACGACCACGTCGTCACCGGAGTCCCCATTCCGGGTAGCACACCACCGGAAGTAGAGCAAAGCGTTGCTCCCGAGCGCGAAATCGTCGTGCAGCGCGCACCGCCAAACGCGGCGCGGCTAAGTAGACTTGTCGACCCCAGAGGCGAACCGAGATAACCCTCAAAAACTTCGCTGGGCGTCGCCTCACGAATGCGCTCTGCGGTGACGACGATCTCCTCGGCATCCGGCCCGGCAATATGAACCGTCTCCCACTGCACAGGCGCACCACCCAACACGCGCTGACCCGAATCAGCCAGCACCGATGGCAGGCGCAGACGGCAATTGCGGATCACGAGCGAGCCGCAATTGACCCCCGCGCCAACCGGCTCGGGTTTGACGAAGACCAAAGCCCCATCGCCTTCGCTTGCTGCCAGTGCCGTCGATATTGCAAAGACCAGCGCCAAGGCGCCGGCAGTGGCTTGTGCCAAGCGCATTGGCCTTGGCCACCAGGCAGTAAAGTGCGAAAGCCTCATAGGCCCTTCATAACTCTCAGGTGCCGTTGCCTCGAAAATCCGCCATGTCTTCGGCGCAAACCGAGCAATACCGGGTTGGCTTTGGCATTTGCAGCACACACCAAAATGTCACCTTCTTTTGCCCGCTTAGCATCAACTGATTCTGGTCGGGGAAGCTGCCCGGGGAAATTGCCGCTTAGGATCTCCAGAGCTGCGCAATTGCGCTGCAAGATAGTCTGCCCTTGCATCTTCGGCCCTTCATTGCGATCGATCAAGCCATTCCGTTTTGCATTTTTTCACAAGGCGAAGGTTGCATCTGCGTTGCAAGCGTGCCACCCCCATGCGTCGGCAAGCCGTCAAATCACTTATGCAGCGATCCACGATACACCCGCACCATTTGATTTTTTTCACAGACACGCTCCGCGATCAATGCCCACAGTTTGACCTGTGTTGCGGCCGCGGGCAACCGAGCGCGGCACCTAGGGCGATGAGTGAAGTCCCCCAAAGACGGCCGCGCGCGCCCGCGGAAGCAAATCACGCAAAAGGACACGCGAATTCATCAGAAAAGTGTGCATCGCGGGGACCAGCACCAGTGGAACTCCGGTCAAACGCGTTTCCGAGACCTTTAGCACACCGTCGTTGGGTTCGTCGCCGATCGGAAAATAGTGAGCGCTCGGGCCACCCGTGCCCGCGTAGATCCAGGTGGGACATTGCGGAGTGGGCACGCTTTGCATGAAATGCTCGTCGGCCAGCAGCTGGCCCATTTCGCCCATCACAATTCGATAGGGCAAGCGCGGCGCCAACAAGCGCGCAAAAACACACGCCCGCGAGGGAGGTGCAAGCAAAAAGCAGGCTGCGGGCAAGTGTTGCAGCTTCGGAACCACACAGCGCAGCAACACGCCGCCTAACGAATGTCCAACAACGATGTAGGCCTGCTCATCGCAACGCAGTTCAATAAAGCGCTGCAGGCGCGCCAGGACGGAAGAAAATTTCTCCACCGTCACCGAATATCCGAAGATCGCTGTGCGAAATCCGTTCCGACGCAGCCGATAGGCGAGCAAGGCCATAGAGATGGGTGTGCGAACCATCCCGTGGACCAAAACTGCTAAAGGCCGACGCATTGCAGTTAGGACTATAACCAGTCAGTGTGAGCAAGCGCTAAGACGCGAAACGCCTGGCATTAAGGTCCAATGGCGCCACAGCCTGCGTGCGCCGTAAGAACAAGCGATGACGCAATGGGCCCATCAACACAAACAGCACAAGCACGGCACACTGCGAAGTGCCCGCGTCCGTTGACCATGTTTTGCGCCGACCGCCTTCCGCAGCATCGGTAGCCGCGTCGCGATTGCGCCAAACGCTGATTTGCAAGCGCCTGCGGCGAAAAACCGCGGTTAGATTTTGGGCGCATGTAACGCGATTCGATTGCCTTCGCTGTCGACGATGATCGCGCGCCAGCCGTGGTCGCCGATCTGATGAATCGACTGAAGCACGTAGCCGCCATGCTCCTGAACGGCCTGCACGGCCTCGCGCAGTCGACCGCTTGCGTTCAGATAGACGAGCGGCCCGCGTTGTGAAGGCGCATTTTCTGGCCCAGGACGGTACAAACACCCGCTCACCGCGCTCGCGGCGTGTGGCAAAAGACCGAAGAAAAATCCTGGACCGCCCTCACGCGAAACGGTGCCCGCGAGTACGGCCGAATAAAAAGTGATGGCCCGATCAAGATCGATAACCGGAATGTCCACCCAAACGAATTGATGATTCACGATCTGGCTCCCTGCGCAAGCGCGACCCATGCCATCTGGGGTCTTTAGATGATATGCGCTTGGTCTTGATATCCGTGCGCACACAGCGCCAGCAGGGCATAGACAGGAATTTGTTGGATAATACTGTATAAATATACAGTATCAACACCATGCCCACCTGGCTTGCCCTTAACTTGCCCGCGCTATCGCTGCAACTGGCCCAGCGGGGGCTCAACGCGGCACTTGCGCGTAACTTGGCGCTGGCCATTGTCGATGGGCCCGTGCAGCGTACCGACATTGTCTTTTGCAACGACAAGGCACGCAATGCAGGAGTTTTGCCCGGGATGAAATTGGCCGCAGCCCAAGCCCTGGTTCATGACCTGGTCGCCATTCGACGAGACGCACAATGTGAGCGCACAGCGCTAGAAGAATTGGCATGTTGGGCATACCAGTTCAGCGCCCAGATTGTGCCCTTTCAAGTGCGCGACAGCAGCGCAGTACTTATCGAAACCGGAGCCAGTGAGCGGCTGTTTGGTGGGCGCGATGCGTTGCGCCAACGCATCGTTGGCGCCCTGCGCAGCCTCGGTTATTGCGCCACCGATGCCAGCGCCGCCACGCCCGCAGCGGCACGCATACTTGCCTGCGCACGCGCAGCCGGTTTAAAGCCGCCTGATGCAGTAACAGCGGCGCAATTGCCCGGCGCACTGGGACTACTGCCATTGCGCCTGCTTGGCTGGGAAGAACAAATCAACGAAACCTTGCATGCACTGGGACTTAGTACGATCGGCCAAGTGCTAGGGCTGCCGCGCGAAGCCTTCGCCCGACGCTTTGGGGTGCAACGCCTCCGCGATCTGGATCGGATGCTTGGCATCATTCCCGACCCGCACCCCCCCTTTACCCCATTAGAAGAATTTCGAGCGCATATCGAGTTGCCCGCCGACCTGATTGACATAGAGCAGCTGACTGTGCCGGTGCACCGCCTGCTGCGCCTGCTGGAGGGATTTTTGCGAGGCCATGGTGCCGGAGCAACGGCATTGCTGCTGCGCATACACCACAGTGCGCGTCGCGAACAACCCACGACACCTACGACGATCGACCTTGTACTGGCTGTTCCCGAGCGAGATGCACAACGTCTGCTGCGGCTATTAACCGAACGGCTGGCACGCATCAGCTTGCCCGACCCTGCGATTCGGCTCGAGCTCGAACTCGAACGCATGGCAGAGCTGGTGCCACCCAATGCCAGTTTCCTGCCCCCGATTCCACCGTCTGCAACACAGGGAATCGATGCCCTGCAACTGGCCGAAACACTTCATGCGCGTCTGGGTTCAGCGGGCGTATTCCAATTGCAAGCGCTCAGCGATCATCGGCCCGAGTTTGCCTACCGCGTCGTGCCCCTTACGCCGGGTCTGCCGTACCCGCAAAGCCAAACACCATTGCCAACACAACGGCCTTTGATGATCCTGCCGACACCACATCGGTTGCCAGCGGCACCCAAAGAGGAGTTCGGCACCCCGCACTATGGCGACGGTGCACCGCTGGCACTGCTAGCGGGGCCGGAACGGATTGAAGCGGGGTGGTGGGACCTAGGGCAGGCACAGCGAGCGACTGTGCACCGGGATTATTTTGTTGCACGCAACCGAAGCGGCCAGACCCTTTGGATCTATCGCGAACTGGCCGCCCCGCACAATTGGTTTTTACACGGATTTTTCGCGTGATCAACCACAACACCAATCAGAGTTTGGCCAAACTCTCGGAGATAGCTTTGCGGTACTCGGCAAAGTCCTCCACATCGTTGTGCGCCGCGGCCGCAATCCCGACAAGCTGGGCGCAGCGCGCAACCGCCTGCAAGCGCACGCTGTGCGCAAAGGGTATCAGCGCATCGCGACCACCGTGCACCAACAACACCGGTCCATCGATGCACGCCACATCCCGATAGGTCTCCAACCGGTAGCGCATCAATGCCGATGGCCACAGCGGAAAGTGCATGCGCCCCAACTCCGTCATGCTCCAGTACGCCGAAACAAGGATTGTCAGATCGGGGCGGATCTCGGCGGCGAGTCGCGCGGCCAACGCCGAGCCTAGCGAGCGGCCAAAAATCACCTTGCAACGCCCCTGGTATTGGGGAGCGATTCGCTGCCATGCTAGGGCGACGTCGGACCGCAGTTGCGCTTCGCTTCGGATCCGTCCCGTGCTCTTGCCATAGCCCCGATAATCGAGCATGAAGAGATCAAAGTTCGACTGCCGATAAAGCGACGTGTCCGCAAACCATTCGGAAAGATTGCTGGCATTGCCGTGCAGGTAAAACACGATTCCCTTTGATTGCGGTAAGCGCAAGTGCAGTGCCGAGAGCACGGCGCCGTCCGTGGTAATGGCAAGCTCGACCACGTCGGGCTGATCAAACACAAAATCGGCCGCAAGCCGCACAGGATGAAAGATCAAAAGCTCCTGGTGCCAGTAGATTGCTGCGATCAACGCAGCAAAAACTCCTACGACGATAACAACGGCCAAAAACAAGACGTTCACTCCTTTTGATTTCCTGACCAACGAGGCGCCCTCTTTTCTGCGCCCGTTACAAAAAAAGCTAGGCAAACACGGCCAAAGAAGGTTTTTCGAATCCTACCGGTGGTCGCCAGTATGCAAAAAACGTCCAAACCGCAGCAGGAAGGTAAAACCCGTACGTGTCCCTGCAAATCACCCTCGCCCGCGGCAAGGGCTGGCGGTGTTTTTCGACCTCGCGCTCGACCTGCGGTGTTGCTCGGTGCACCCGGCAGGCCACCGTTGAACAACATGCAGCCGGTTTGACTCTTGTCATGGCCACTAACACGGAACCGGGCAAAGTACTCGCTGAGTTTTAGCGGTCGAGCGCCCGCGTGCATGACCGAACGCAAATTGGCGCGTTACGCGCACTTTGCTTGTCGATCTGTAGGCATTTTTGGACGACAAACATGACTGTTGCACATTCGCTAGGAATCGGGGTAATTCTAGGCATTGCGCTGTTTTTCGTTTTGCAGCGCCTCGGAGTGCTTGACAAGTGGATTGAGAAGCTCGACCGATAGAAATGTCGATTTCGGGTTCCCACGCAGACGCCCAAGCACCACACGCCATGGTGTTGTATGCCGATAGCGCCGGCGTCCTGGGCCAGGGTCGTGAGAACCACCGCACAGCTGCCCAGCGTTTATTCGATACGAATTTGGGTCGCTTGCGCGCCCCGCGAATTGATCGCGTACACCGTGCAAGCGCCGCAGGCATCAAAACTGTGCACCGCGTGTTAAATCTCCAGTAGGCGCTACAGGTCGGCTAATCGGTGGCGGTCCTTCGGCAAGGATTCGAAAGCGCAGTGCTGGCCGCCGCGTCACATGGACCCGCGTTCCAAAAGGCGGGAACCGCGGCCTGGCAGTCGTCAAGACGTGCGCCATTGCTTGCGACACATTGACAAAGGGCGCCGCACACTGAGCTTTCGTAAAAAGACGCCGGGTGCCTCACGCGATCAAATTGACGGTTGCCAAAGTGGTTGCTTGTGCAGCATTAGGTCCCCGCCCTTGCTGCGGGCAATCGGTGCGTCAAGCCACCCAGGCATTTGGTCGTCCGACACTTTGCACTCGATGGTGTGCGCCGCGGTGCGACCTAGCGTCGAAAAGAGCGCATCCAGTGGCAAATTCAAGATGCGCCGCGCTGGTCGATCAGTTTCCCATTTAGGTTCGTGTCCCTTCGCATACAACGCCGGGACACCTGCGAGAGGTTCCACTTCAACAGCCTAGCCTAGCCAGCACAACTTTTAAACACTGCAGCGTCAATTGCGATGAGCTCTGTTGCCCGCGCGTTCTGCGCTGAAACGATCGGACCGATTGTGCCGCTATCTAGAAACAACGTGCGGGCGCGACCCTTGTGTTGCCCCCTTAGCGGGCTGCTAGCCAACGGCCCCCAACTGTCGTCGGATAGGACACGGGTGCTCAGTCCGACTACTGGTGCCGCCGCTGCTAACAAGATGATGAAATGACCACTTTGAGGGAAGGTAATTGAGTTTGTAAGAACTGCGATGCCTTGCGGATCGGGTTTGCAAGAAAACACCGGCGTTGACGCCGGTCAATAAAGCGGTATGTCACACTGGTCATATTCGCGTACCGTTTGCGCGAAAAAATGGAGCGCGAAGATGTGTCTTGCCATTCCGATGCGCGTTGTTAGAGTCGATGGCCTGCTTGCGCGCTGCGAGGCCAAGGGAATCGAGCGCACGGTAAGTCTGTTTCTAATGCAAGATGAGTCGATCGTACCCGGCGATCAGCTCATGATTCATGTCGGTTACGCGATCCAGAAAATTTCAGAGCAAGAAGCGCGCAGCGCCTGGAACCTGTATGACGAGATGCTCGCGGCATCGGCACGGGATGGGGACACTTCGCATGCATGAGTTTGCTTTGTGTCGAGCTCTCCTTAATGCGGTCGAGCGCATTGTCCAGCGGGAGGGTGCGGTGGGCGTATGCAGCCTGACAGTCACGGTCGGTGCGCTTTCTGGCGTCGAGCCCCTGCTGCTTGCACGAGCCTTTGAGATAGCGCGCGCAAGTACCGTCGCAAAAGACGCGCTGCTGAACGTCATTGCCGCGCCGGTGCGTATTTTTTGTCAGAGTTGCGGCCTGGAGAGCGAAGTGCCCACTCAGCGGCTGCTTTGTACGCATTGCACAGGATCGCGCGTGCAGATCCTGACCGGAGACGAACTCGTTTTGAGTCGAGTCGAGCTCGAAGTGACAGCCGCTTCGCACCAAGCTGCCGACCGTGACCTCCAGATGAGGAGCTAAGATAAATGTGCGAATCATGCGGTTGCGCGCTACCGCGAGACTCTAGGCAAGAGAAGGCCAACGTTGCGCTCGATGTGCTCGAGTCGTTACTTGAGACCAATAACCGCGACGCTGCGCACAACCGCGAGCACTTTGATGCTCATGGCGTGCTCGCGATCAATATGATGTCCTCTCCCGGTTCGGGAAAAACGAGCCTGCTCGAGTCAACGATCGATGCCATTGGAGCGCGCTTGCGAATCGCCGTCATTGAGGGCGATCTGCAGACCGAAAACGACGCGCGTAGGATTCGCGCAAAAGGCATACCCGCGGTACAGATTACGACGGGCTCGGCCTGTCATCTGGATGCGCACATGGTCCACCACGCGCTGCACGGGCTCGACTTGGACCAAATCGACGTCCTGTTTATCGAGAATGTCGGCAATCTTGTGTGTCCGGCCGCCTTTGATCTGGGCCAGCATCAAAATGTCACCCTGCTTTCGGTCACCGAGGGCGACGACAAACCAGCCAAGTACCCGGTGCTGTTTCGCAAGACCGACGTGATGCTGCTTAGCAAGTCTGACCTGCTCGATGTACTCGATGATTTTCGGCCCGAGGCCGCGACGGCGCACTTGCGCGCGTTGGCTAACCCGGCACCTGTTTTTTGCCTGTCGGCAAGACGCCCCGCAACCTTGATCCCGTGGCTGGAGTGGATCGACGAGCAGCTTGTGCGGCAAAAGGCGCTGCGGTCTGTGACCACCAGCATCGAGTAATTATCGATGCATAGCGCGCAGGAGTGGCTCGAACGCATCCGCGGCCTGCCGTTATCCGGTGGGCTGCGCGTGATGAATGTTTGCGGGGGACACGAACGGACAATCTCGGTAGCGGGACTTCGCGCGGCCCTGCCAGGCTCGATAGAGCTTATCCCAGGACCCGGCTGCCCCGTCTGCGTGTGTCCCGAAGAGGATATCCACTTGGCGGTCACGCTGGCATTGCGTGGCCACACCACGGTGGTTGCCTTTGGCGACATGCTGCGGGTGCCGTGCAACGCACCCAAGGGAGCTCCGTGTTCGCTTGTCGATGCGCGCGCTGCAGGCGCCGACGTGCGCCCGATTGCTTCACCGCGCGAAGCCGCGAATATGGCCGCAGCCGAACCGCAACGTCAGTTCGTTTTTTTCGCGGCGGGCTTCGAAACCACGATGGCGCCCGTTGCAAGCTTGATCGCCGAAGGCGTGCCCGAGAATCTGACGCTACTCATCTCGGGTCGACTGACCTGGCCAGCTGTAGCCATGCTTCTTGATAGCGGTGAACCCGGGTTCCAAGCGTTGGTCGCGCCCGGCCACGTTGCGACAGTCATGGGATCGGAGCAATGGCGTTTTGTGTCGCAACGT
>Ga0187769_10001239_pt1 | contig 14501 bp, 11 predicted proteins | sample 0116_SJ02_MP02_1_FD_133140 | JGI IMG/M metagenome (GOLD analysis project Ga0187769, IMG submission 133140) | Tropical peat soil microbial communities from peatlands in Department of Meta, Colombia - 0116_SJ02_MP02_10_MG | ecosystem: Environmental > Terrestrial > Soil > Wetlands > Peat | place... | reverse complement strand
ACCAAGCTAATGGTTGCCGCCCAGCTGCCGGATTCTGATCCCCAGAAAAAGGTCATTCTGGATTTTATCCATCTCTACACGGAGGTCTATAAATATGACCGCCAGTTTCCCATTAACACCCATTCCGGATATGCCTGGGACGCCATCTACATCGTGGCCAACGCCATGAAGAAAGCCGGAACGAACAACGAAAGACTGCGCGAGGCCACTGAAGGCACCAAGGGATACGTGGGGGTCAGCGGCATATATAACCTCACCCCGGAGGATCACAACGGGCTGGGGACAGACTCCATGGTTATGATCCAGATCGGGGGCGGCCAGTGGAAGATGCTTCCCTAATGCGGCTTGCGGATTGGCGAATGCGGAATCAAAGGAGAGAGAAATCGTTCGAGGATCTACAGGAGCATCCTTTCCGTGGCGCCCCGCGATAAGGGCAGCCCAAAGGGAGCCACTTTACAGGATCTATCAATAAAGAATTCATCTTGGTTTAAAGGAGAGAAAAATGGAGGAAGCGAGAATCAACTTAAGTGAAAGAGAAATACCCGGGCAATGGTACAATGTGCAGGCCGACCTTCCTAAACCCCTCCCCCCTCCGTTGCATCCGGGGACGAAGAGACCCCTGGGACCACAGGATTTGGCTCCGATTTTTCCCATGGGGCTGATCGAACAGGAAGTCAGCCAGCAGCGCTGGATCGAGATCCCGGAAGAAGTACTCTCCATCTACAGGCTCTGGAGGCCAACTCCCCTCTGCCGGGCCAGAAGGCTGGAGGAAGCGCTGAAAACCCCGGCACGTATTTATTACAAGAATGAGAGCGTGAGCCCTGCGGGAAGTCATAAACCGAATACGGCCGTAGCCCAGGCCTATTACAATAAAAGAGAAGGGGTCAAACGCCTGAGTACGGAAACCGGCGCAGGCCAATGGGGAAGTGCGTTGGCCTTTGGGTGTAACCTCTTTGGCCTGGAATGCCGGGTTTATATGGTCAAGGTCAGTTACCATCAGAAGCCTTACCGCCGCATTCTGATGGAGACCTGGGGAGCCAAAGTAACCCCCAGCCCCAGTGATCAAACCGAATCAGGACGGAAAATCCTGGCCAAAGACCCGAATTCTCCAGGCAGTCTGGGCATCGCCATCAGCGAGGCGGTGGAGGATGCGGTCAAGCGTGAAGATACCCGGTATTCCCTGGGTAGCGTCCTCAACCACGTGATCCTTCACCAGACCATCGTGGGACTGGAGACCAAGGCCCAGCTGGAAAAGATAAAAGCGACCCCTGATATTCTGATTGGATGTGTGGGCGGGGGGAGCAATTTTTCCGGCTTCTGTTTCCCCTTTTTCCCGGAAAAAAAGCAGGGGAAGAAGATCCGCTTCGTAGCCGTGGAACCTACCGCCTGCCCCACGCTGACCAAAGGGCTTTACCGATATGACTATGGGGACACAGCCCAGATGGCTCCTATTGTGAAAATGCACACCTTGGGGCACACTTTCGTCCCCTCGGGAATTCATGCCGGGGGACTGCGCTACCATGGAGACGCTCCCCTTCTTTGCCTGCTGTATGACGAAGGCTTTATCGAAGCAGTGGCCTATCCCCAGACCCCGGTCTTCGAAGCGGCCATGCTCTTCACCCGGACGGAAGGGACCATCCCGGCTCCGGAAACCGCCCATGCTATCCGGGCGGCCATCGACGAAGCCATAAAATGCCGGGAACAGAAAGAGGAGAAGGTAATCGTCTTCAATTTCAGCGGTCACGGGCATTTCGATCTCGCCGCCTATGACTCCTTCAACGCGCATAAATTGGAAGATTATGAGCATCCCGAGGAGAAGATCCGAGAAGCTTTAAAAGACCTGCCGAAAGTATGAGAAGAGGAAAAAGTTACCAATCAGTCTGAAACCTTTCACCCGGGGTAACCTCGCCAGGAGAGATAAACCTCCTCCCTCACCCTCTCCCTTAGAGGGAAAGGGAGCTGGGGGATACCTTGGAAGAAGTTTTGGCAACGTTCAGGTTAAGAGTCGAACAGCCCCGGTCTATTACTAGGTCAATTTCGATATCCCTGCTTCAATATCATTGATATGCGCACCACGGTGGTGGCCCCGGTTCAGCCTGAAGTCCGTCGCCTGGGCTTCGATCCTGGTGATTAAGTCTGGATTCAGGCCTTCAATTTCCCTATCGACTGCGGTCGCCGCTTCCATCACCATTTCGGCAATCTTTCGGGGGGGAATCGCAAGCAGGAGAGGCTTCATACCATCATTGATCACATCTACATCCACTGGAGAAGGTTTAACCCCCGTTTGCTTCCATCTCTTGATTAGAAGAAGCGCCCGGTAATCCCAGAAAGCCAGATGGCCCAAGAATCCTGCAACGGTCCACCCGTCCCCCAGCGGACGGGTTAAATCCTGATCGGTTAACCGGGCTAGAAGGGCGCGGAGCCTCTCCCGCTGCCGGGTATTTTCTTCAATGTATGCCCCTGACATATTCTTGCCTCCTTTCTAATTTAAACTGAAAAAAATCTGGAGAAATACCTTTTAAATTCTATCACAATTTGACTCTAGTTCTCTCCACAGATGATGAAAAAATGGCCTAGATCAGGGCCGGCTTCAACAAAACACCAGCCAATCCCGGAGCAAATCGAGCGGTTTTTAGTGCCGAAACCAACCGAGGGTAATCAGACGTTCCGGGTGTAAGGAATAAAGGAAAGACTCAACCGCGGGGAGATAACTGAATAAATATTTGGTCAACACTGCGCCCGCCACAATGGGCACCGCATAAGCAATGAAATCCGTTTCATTCTTACCCACCCCTGAATACTATAGTGTAACTCCGTTCTTGATATAAGCTTTTCGTGTTTTTTGTCGTCTTTCTTTTGAGACTACATGGGAGTTGCTTCACTGTTTTTGGCGCCCGCCCGAAGGCTTTTGCACCTTCGAATGTGAGACGTGGGACGCAAAGATTTAAATACGAAAGGAATAAGAGAGAATTTCATGGGGTTATGGACCAATATCAGGCACCTTTTTTCAAATAAGGATAACTCGAAGCTAAAGAAGGATATAGGAGATACTAGGTGCCGACCTAATGATGTACCCGATAATGCCGAAAAGGAACACATCCGTGCCCTTGCAGAGAAAAAAAGATAATCTCGTTAGCTCTGTTTCACTACTGAATTTTTGGGGTTTCAGATTGACTTGACTTATCTCGGCAATACGGAAACACACTGTATGGACTTATTATTCTTCTGGTGCCCATCCCAGGATTTTGCATATTGCTCTTTGTTGTGGACTTAGCTCCTTCCAGTGGAGTTTTACGCGCCTCTTGGCTTCTTCATCCGTCATAAGAAAGAGACATTGCGCGGATGGATTCATATATTTTTGTCGCGTAATTCCGGAGGGGTTTCTTTGTTTCCGGAAGGCCGGGGGCTGGCCAAGAATTCTTGTGTTGCTATTCATTCCATTTCGAGATAAGATGAGACATTACCTCAACTCGGAGGTGGCAAGTGGGAAAAGGACGCTTGCGTGAAGGGGAATCGGTGGTGGCCAGTGGGCCGGGGAGTGTGAGGGCTGCTCTGTATGTGAGGGTTTCGACCATGCACCAGGTGGACCGAGACTCCCTCAACACCCAAGAGACCAGGCTGAAAAATTTCTGCGCTTCGAACGGCTTGGAGGTCTACAGGGTCTACCGGGACGAGGGCGTGAGCGCCAAAGACACTAAACGGCCCGAGCTCGAAAGGCTCTTGGACGATGTCCAACGCGGAAAAGTCGGGGCCGTAGTGGTTAATGCCTTGGACCGGATAACGCGCTCCCTAAGGGACCTGCTGCGCTTGGTCGATTTCTTTGCCGAGAACAATGTGCGCTTCATCTCCATCACCCAGAGTATTGACAGCTCTACCGCAGTCGGGAGACTGATGCGAGACCTCCTGGGACTGCTGGCGCGGTTTGAGCGAGAGGTGGACTCGGAACGCGTGGCTACAGGCATGCATCACCGGGCGTTGCTTGGCAAGTGGAACGGAGGCGTTACTCCGTACGGCTATACGACGTTTCAGCGCGTGCTGGAAGAGCTGGTAGAGAAAGGATCTCCTGAGGAGGAGGCCCGAAAGAAGGCGAGGGCGCAGGCGCCTGAGCCAAAAAAGCTGTACCCGGACCCTGCAGAAGCCGAGGTGGTGAAGAGGATCTTCGAGACTTTTCTCTTGACTAGGAGTGTGCGGAAGACGACTCACACGATGAACGGTCTCGGCATGAAGACGAGGGCTGGTGGCGCGTGGGTGGCGTCGAGCGTACACCGCGTACTCACAAGCCCTATCTATGTGGGAAAAATCTTGTACGGGAAGCGGAAGGCAGACATCGAGACTGGCAAGCTGAAAAAAGTCCAGCGAGCCGCGTGGAAGGTGGCCCAGGGCAACCAGGAGGCATTAATTTCCGAGGACCTCTTCAGGGAAGCAAAGGCGATAATGGAGTCCCGCTACCAGAAGCCTACGCGGGCGTTCCGCACCTACCTCTTGTCGGGGCTGATCCGGTGTGGGCTCTGCGGTGGCCCGATGCACGGCTATACCTTCCGCAAGAAGGTTTCCGGAAAGGTGTACGTGTACTACAAGTGCCATTACCGCAGCTCGAAAGGCCCCACTGTCTGCAAGGGCTTGACTGTTCCTGCTAAGGGCTTGGAAGAGTTTGTGGTCAAGACCCTGACCGACCTGTCCAAGGACCAGGTCTTCCTGCAGGACAAGGAAAAAATGCTTGCGGCCGTCACGGAACAGGCCCGGCCGGAACAACGGCAGGAGGATGCGGAGCGCCTCAAGAAAGCTGAGAAGGAACTGCAAGGCCGGATAGACACGCTTCTCGAAAAGCTGGAAGCAGGCCTGATACAGGACGAGGACTTCAGAAAACGGTACGAAAGCCTCAAAGCCCAGCTACGCGAGAACCGGGCGGCCCAGGAAAAAGCGTCAGACACAATGGACCTTTCCAGGATTGCCTCGGAAGCCCTGAACGCCTCCTTCGAAGAAATCTCTTCTTTCGGAAAAAACTGGGAATTCCTCGACGAACAGGCACGAGCAGCAAAAATCGGCACCATCGTGAAGCGGATAAAAGTCTTTGAAAACAAAGTGGAAATGCAGGTCTACTTAGACGTCAAGGAAGTGTTCCGCACGGACATCCCATGACTGCTCCAACCATTCCCATGGCGAGAAGATCGTAAAAACCAATCCTTCCCCTCACGAAGCCAATGAAATGGATGACAAGCGGGAAGATGAAGGCGAGGGCAGCTAATTTGAGCGAGTCATGCTGGAAATGGTAAAAAAGGGCCAGCAGGAGCGGGATTTCGATGAAAATGGCGGGGGCCTTGAGGCGAATGATATCCCACACCATCAAAATCACGAGGCAAACCCACATGACATAATGAATGTCTAAGCCATAAAGGACCAAGGCCACGCCCTCCTTGGAACCCTATAGCATCTCTCTCGAATTCTGTAAAGGCTGGGAAACTGGACCCATCTCGAAATGCGGCATCTCTATAGCCACCAGCCGGAAGGAACCACGGCAACCGGCTCGAAATCTGGCCACTCAAACCGGCGTGATCCGTCCTGGCCACCGGAGGCAGCGATCTTTTATGAACGGAAGGGGGGCAAGGAAATCTGGTCCTGATTTACAGCCCGAGGAGGCGGCGGGCATTCTCTCGAAAAATCAGTTGTTTTTCTTTTTCCGGCAAGGGAAGATCTTTCCACCACTTGATTTGAGGGAGGGGGTCTGTAGTAGAAGGATAATCCGTGGCAAAGAGAACTTTTTCGGCACCATGTTTCCGGATGAGATCGATCACCTCGTTCTGCTCCAGGCTCTGGATGTTCGGCCCCCAGCAGGTATCGATATAAATATCCTTCCCGATAATCCACTTCCGGGCCTCGTCCAGCATAAAGAGTCCGCCGAAATGAGCGGCCACGATCTTTAAAGCCGGGAATCGCTCTTTCAGGTGGGCAATATCGCGAGGGCCGGTCCCGGGAGGCTGCGATGGATGTATGGGGTCTTTCCCTACGTGGAAATAGGCGATCATACCGGCTTTGGCCATAGCTTCATAAATGGGGAAGAGATTCTCATCTCCGCCTCGAATAGGCTGGAAGATGGAATGGAATTTTATTCCCTTGATCCCCTGGGCATTAATTCTTTTTACCTCTTCAACGGGGTCTTTCACATCTGGCAGGATGGTGCCGAAGCCGAAGATGGTCTGGTTATCATTGATCTCGATGAGAAAGTTATTGGCGGCAGCGACCACTTCGCGCCTTTCCGCCACGCAGAAAGTCACAATCGCCTCGATTTCGCATCTTTTCATGTAGGATTTTATGTCCTTCAAGGTAAAATCTCCTGCCAGGGGAAAGGCGTCTTTTACCGTGGCCGCAACCTTGGCCGCAATTTTATCCGGGTAAATATGGGTATGGCTGTCGATCATTGAGATCTCCTTTCCATTGGGCGATAGACCGCGAGCCTTTCAATTTTTGCAGGGTTCCGCCCAAGTATAAGCGGGCTTTGCCTCGTGAAAAGATCGCACTCAGGCAGAAGGATTACGGCTTAAAACCTGGATCGAGCTGTACATCGATCAAAACCGGACCTTGATGGTCCATGGCCCGGGCGAGCGCTGCCTTGACCTCGTGAGCTTTTTCGCATCGTTCCCCGGCTACGCCCAGGGCGCGCGCCAGGCCCACGAAATCGATCCCGGGCCGTTCCAGATCCATCCCCAGATAAGAACCGGTCTTGGCGGAGAACCCTCCCAGGGCATGGGTTCGTTCCTTGAGGATCCGGTAACTGGCGTTATTGCAAATCACAAAAGTCACTGCTAACCCATAATGAGCGGCCGTCCAGAGGCCTTGATAGGAATACATCGCGCTCCCATCGCCTATGAGAGCTACAACCGGACGATCCTCCAAAGCCACTTTTACTCCCAGCGCCGCGGGTATGCCCCAACCGATTCCTCCGCCGCGCATGCCAAAGTAGCTCTTCGGGTCCTCGCCCTTAAACAGGGTCCGCAGAGCCCGCCCGGAAGAGATCGTTTCATCAACGACGACAGCATTCGCCGGAAGGCTACTGCATATGGTTTCTATGAAAGCCAGGGAAGTGATCGGTGTCCGGCCCATCTCTTCTTTCGCCTTTTCCTTCAGGGCGGAAAGGTCCCTTTCTTTTTTTTGGCGGATTTTATCCAGGCGGAGTCGGGCTTCCTGTCTTTGGGTCGGGCTCATCCGCTCGACCAGGGCCTTTTCCAACTCGGGAAGAGTTACCTTGGGATCGGAGAGGATAGCGATCTTGGCCGGATAATTCTTGCCCAGCTCCCAGGGATCCAGATGGAGATGAATAATCGACAGGCCCGGGGGTAGGGGGTCCAATTCCGAAGGCAAGGACATGGTCATCAAGTCTGAGCCAACGGCAAAAAGCACGTCTGCGTCCCGCAGGGCAGCCCGGGTGACTTTCTGCAGGCGGGGAAGCGTTCCCAGAGAAAGGGGGTGCGACGCGGGGAAGTTGCAAGTTCCTGATACTGTCTGCTGATAAACGGGGCCACCGAGCAGTTCCGCCACCCGGGCCAGTTCCGCGTGGGCGTCCCCCCGGGCCACCGCATCCCCCGCAATGATTACTGGGTTCTTGGCCTTAGCCAGCATTTCTGCCGCAGCCTCGACGGCCGCAATGGAGGGGCGCAATTGAAGGTCGATCCGGGTGGGGCCTCCCAGGTCCACTTCTCCCTCGGCCTTCAAGACATCCACGGGAAGAGAAAGGAAAACGGGACCCATAGGCGGTGAAGCGGCGACTTTCGCCCCCCGGTGAACGGCCAGGGGCAAATCCGCAAGCCGGCGAATCTCGTAGGACCACTTGACAAAAGGCTTGGGAACATCCGGGAGGTCGGAAAAGAGAATGGGTTCAGCGAGGAGGAAACTCTGGTCATGCTGGCCGGCCGTAACCAGGAGAGGAGCGTTCGCTTTATAGGCATTGTACAGCATTCCCATCGAATTCCCAATTCCCGGCGTTGTATGAACATTCACGGCCGCTAATTTTCCAGACGCGATGGCATACCCATCGGCCATCGAGATGGCTACGCCTTCATGCAGAGCGAGGAAGTAACCGATTTCTTTTTGGCCCATCAAGGCGTCCATGAGCGGAAGCTCTGTGCTTCCAGGATTTCCAAAAATATACTGGACTCCCTCCTGTTGGAGGATATTTAAGAACGCCCGGCAACCGGAGATGTTGGACATGGCTACTCCTTTCAAATTCATCGGGAAAATGCCTGAATGGCGGGCGCGATATCGACCGGGAAGGGATTGCCTCTCCGGCCAATCTGCAAACTACTTTGATCGATGAATCCCGGCTTCGGCGAGGTTGCGAATGCCAGGATTTTTCCCGAACTCACACCCTCCAGAGAATCATGATAGCATAGAAAAAATGGAGCTGGCACTGGAAAAGGGAAGCACAGCGGAAGCTAGGAAGACTCCCCTGCCGGAAGTGTCCCCATAGGCCAGCCTTGAATCCTGGATCGTAATGTCCTGATCAGAAGAAATAAGGATTGCCCCGAGCAAAGGAAATCGCTATAATTTTCTCTCAAAAATGACAGGTGATTCAGGAATAGGATTTTATGACCTCCAAGGCGGTCAGCCCATCCCTTTTGAACCGTTCCCTCACCCCCAAGGGAATGACCACGCGAGCTACCATTCTGGATACTGCCCACCAGGTTTTTAAAGAGATGGGGTATTACGGGACCTCGATCTCGGAGGTCACCCGGCGTTGCGGCATCTCCATGGGGAACTTTTATCAATACTTCAAGAATAAAGAACAGGTCTTTCTGGAGTTGAGTGACCTGATCCGATCCCGGTTCATGGACCGGGCCAGATCCCTGCCAGTTGAGGGTCTTCCCTTCGAAGAAAGACTCCTGAAAGGGGTCCAATTACTTTACGAGCATACGCGGGAGAACTTCGCCTTCCACCGCATTTTGGGAGAATCTGAACTTACCGACCGGGTGACCATCGCCTACTACGAAGCCATCGCCCGCCACTACCGCAATTTTATCCGGCGGGAAGCCCGGGCCGGCAACATTCGTTCCCTGGAGCCTAACATGATCGCCTACGGTCTCATCGGCATCTGTTATTTTCATTCCCTCGATTGGGGCAAGAGGAAGAAAACTGCGGCCCGGGAGGTGATCCGGCAAATCACCGACCTGATCTTACAGGGCATCAATGGACCGGCCCCTTGGAAAAAACCGCTCGGGGATCGCCTGCTTTCGGTCCCTCATCCCGTTCCCCTTCACTCGGTCGAGGGGGAGCCCCTGACCAAAGGTGAGAATACCCGGCAGGCCATCTTCCGGGCGGCCGAAAGAGTGATCGGCCAGCATGGGATCAATCGCGCCAACATCTCGGAGATCACCCGGGCGGCCGGTGTAGCCCAGGGGACTTTCTACGTCCACTTCGGCAGCAAGAGAGATCTGATCGACGGTTTGGTGAAATATATCAACAGCCAGATGCGCCGGGAACTGCAGCGCACCGTCGCCCGGACCCAGGATCGACGGGACGCAGAACGAGTGGGGGCGCTGGCTTTCTATAAATTCCTCCAGCAACATCGGGAGATCTATCGGGTGGTGCCGGAATGCGAGATGATTGACCGCGAGGTGAGCCTCTGGTACTACAAAAAAATAGCCCAAGGGTACATCCAGGGCCTGGAGCAAGGTATTGAGAGGGGAGAGATTCGTAATCTCCCGGCGGTCTTTTTGGCCCGATCCCTCATGGGCTTTACCCATTTTATCGGCCTCAAATGGATCGTTTGGAATTCGAGTAACCGGCCCGAAATTCCTACGCCCCTGCAAAAAGATATCATTGAATTTCTTCTTTTTGGACTCCAACCATAAAAGGGCGGATGGTCAATTTTTGAGCCGCGGTTGATCCCCGGGAAAAAATAGGAATCAAGGCTTAAAATCTCAGGCCGCCTTCATTTTTAGCTTGACAAAAGAATTCCTTTTCCCTAAAAATGTGACAGTTGATTCATATATCTTAAAAGGCGCCGAGAAGAATCCATGATGGACCTCAAGGGGATGGTGGCAATCGTGACCGGTTCCAGCTCGGGCATCGGCGCGGCTCTTGCTCAGGCCTTTTCCGGGGAAGGCGCCTGGGTGGTCTTAACCGCCAGACGCCAAGATCGTCTCCGCGAAGTCGCGGGAAGATGTACGGGGGAGGTCCTGATCATCCCCGCCGATTTAAACCAGGAGAGAGAGCGGAAGGAAGTGGTCCAGAAGGCCTTGACCCGATGGAAGCGGATTGACATTCTGGTCAACAACGCCGGGTCCGGGATGTATGGCCATTTTAGAGATACGACGGAAGCCGATTGGCGGTGGATCTTTGAGGTCAACGTTTTCTCCCTCGTTTTTATGACCCAGGCCGTTCTTCCCATTATGCAGTCTCAGGGGAAGGGACTGGTGGTCAACATGGCTTCCATCGGCGGCCTCATGGCGCATTCGGATCTGGTGACTCCTTATGTGGCCAGCAAACACGCGGTGGTTGGTTTTTCCCGCGGACTGGCCCGCGACCTTGCGGGAAGCGGGGTCCGGGTTCTTGCCATTTGCCCCCATCTTACCGACACCGAATTCTTCCGAACTTCTCCCGGCGCCCAGGAAATGGCCCCGGTGGTTGAAAAATACAAATCCTTTATGGACACTGCTGACGAAGTAGCCCGGGGAATTTTGAATCAGCTAGATTCGAATCACCTGGTGGTTTTTCCCACGGAGAAACCGGCCAGAGCCTACGAGAAGCAGAGAGAGATTTAATCTCCGTATTTTATATATCCTCTCCCGGTGGAGGCTGTTTCGCAATTGGTCCGGCCCGCGAAGAAGGGCATCCAGGTGATTGAGATTGCAAGCAAGATCGCTGCCGGATTTCCGCTTTCGGGGGAAGGAAGCCCCTTTGGAGATCGCGGCAAAGCCTATCGAAGGGCGAGGGAAATAGATGAGGCGAGCGGATCCATGAAAACCCGAACGGTTGAAACGGCCCTCATTGTGGGGGGGGGATCCGGCATGGGTCAGGCCGCGGCCTTTAAATTGAGCCGGCAGGGGATTCGGGTCTTTGTCGCCGACCTCGACCTCTCAGCGGCCGAAGAGACGTCCGGGAAGGCTTCCGGGATGAGAGGTCAATCCGAAGCCTTCTCCGTGGATGTCTCCAGCAGCGAATCGATCGGGTCTCTTTTCAGAAAACTGCAGGACCGGGTGGAACGCCTGGACCTCCTGGTTCATACGGCGGGGATTTTGGGCCGGACTGTTTCCGTCGAGGATATGGAAGACGAAGAGTGGCGGCAGATGGTGTCTATCAACCTGGACGGCGTATTTTTCTGCTGCCGGGAAGCCGTCCGATGGATGAAGGGTCAACAGGGGGGACGCATTATCCTTTTCAGTTCCGTGGCTTCTCTAACTCCCACTCCGGGCGCCCTGCATTATAGCGCCACCAAGGGCGCGATCAATATGCTGGGCAAGACCCTGGCCCAGGAAGTGGCCAAATACAACATCCGGGTGAACGTGATCGCTCCCGGCTACATCGAAACGCCCATGTTGCAAGGTCTACCCGAAGGGTTCTCCGATTACATTCTTAAACGTACGCCCCTGCGCCGGCTGGGAGAGGCGGAAGAGATCGCCGGCTTGGTTTCTTTCCTGGCCTCGCCCGAAGCTGATTTCTTTACCGGTCAGGTTTTCAGCCCCAACGGAGGGTTGGTCATTTGAAATCCGTGCCATCCATAGAATTGGTCGAGAGAACCCTGGGCGCTTCCCGTTATCTTTTTGTTTCCACCCTCCTCCCGGCTTTCGGCGCGACAAGCTTTAGGGGAAGAACGTCTTTCAGGATGAGGAAATGACCGGTTGCGCGATTATTCGTTTAGGAGAGAGAAAATGACCAAGCAATATTCCCGGATTCTGGCCGATCCGCGGGGAGATATATACTGGGTGACCATTAACCGGCCCGAGGACCGCAATTCCATTGACTCGGCGCTCATGGAGGAGCTGGAGCAGGTCCTGAAGGAAGCAGAGAAGACCCCGGCCAGGGCGATTATTTTTACCGGGGGGGGAGGGGTCTATTTCATCGGCGGGGCCGATGGGATCGAGATGATGCAGTGCAGCCCCGAGGGAGCCCTCGCCTTTTCCATCCGGATCCAGAAATTATTCAACCGCATGGAGGCTTCTCCGCTTATCCTGGTGGCAGCGATCAATGGGCTCTGTTTTGGCGGTGGGTTCGAGTTCGCCATGGCCTGCGATCTTCGCGTCGCCAGCGAAGAAGCCCGGATCGGCCTGCCGGAGGTCAAGGTGGGTATCATCCCCGGCGGGGGGGGGACGCAGCGTCTCCCGCGGTTGGTGGGAATGGGGCGGGCCATGGAAATGATCCTCGGCGGAAAGCTCTACAACGGTAGGGAGGCCGGTGAAATGGGGCTGGTTCATTCCGTGGTTTCCGCGGATCAACTGCTACCACAAGCCGGGAAGATGCTCGAACCCATCTTCCGCCATCCCCAGCACGCCCTTTCTCAGGCGAAAAAGGCAGTCCGGTCCTCGTCTCAGAAGACCCTAGCCGCCGGCCTCCGGGTGGAAAGCGAAGCCTTCAGCCGGTGCTTTTCCAACGATTATTTCCTCCGGCTAATGCGGCAACAGCTCCGGGAGGGAACCCTGAAAACCACGGTCAGACTTTCCCGGAGAGCGCTGGAAGAAAGGAAGAAAAAGGGATGAAGGTCGTTGGCATTGCGGGAAGCCTGCGTCCCCAGAGCAACACGCGGCATTATGTCAAGACGGCTTTAGAGGTGCTGGAGAAGCAGGGGATCCAGACCGAATTGATATCCCTGATGGGGAAGGAAATCAAACCCTGCACCGGCTGCTATGATTGCACCCGCCAGGGGCGCTGCACCATCGAGGGGGATGATTTTGATGAAATCATCCATCAGATGCGCACGGCCGAGGGATTGATTCTGGGATCCCCGGTCTACCTCAGTTCGGTCGTGCCGCAGATGATGGCCCTCCTGGGCCGGGCGACCTTTGTGGCCTACTGGAACAATAAATTCTTTACCGGAAAAGTCGGAGGCCCCATCACCGTGGCCCGCAGGGCCGGGCACAACATGGCTTTTTCTCAGCTTCTGCTCTGGTTCTTCATCAACGGCCTCATCGTTCCGGGGTCTACCTACTGGAACGTGGGTACGGCCGGCACGGGCGGGGCCAGGGATGCGGAAAAGGATACCGAGGGCCTTCAGACAGTTACCAACTTTGCCCAGAATATGGCCGGGCTGATGAAAAAGCTCTTCGTTTAAAAAGGAGAACAGGCCATGCCGGGAATCGGGTTTTGGCTGACCAGAAGGGAATTGCTCAACGGGAATAAGGAAGCAGTGGTAGATGCGGGGAGGCGCTTGACTTATCGCCAGCTGAACCGAAGGGTGAACCAGTTGTCTCGATCGCTCCAGGGAATGGGCCTTACCTACGGTGACCGCTGTGCCGTGCTGGCTTACAATTGTCTGGAGTTTGTGGAAGTCCTTTTCGCGGCCGCGAAGCTGGGGCTGATCGTGGTGCCCCTGAACTGGCGGCTGGCCGCGGCGGAATTGGCCTTTATCCTTTCTGACAGCGGTACCGAAACCCTGTTTTTTGATCCGGACTTTGCAGGCCCAGCGGAAGCGCTGAAAGGCCAGACTCCGCTAAAACGGTTCATCTCGCTTGGCCAGAAGCCGGTGCCGGGGATTGCCTCTTATGAAAAGGCGCTGGCCGCGGAGCGAGAGGACGAACCGCAACCCGACCGGGGGACCGACATGAACACCCCCCATATCATCATGTACACCGCCGGGACCACCGGGCGGCCCAAGGGCGCCGTCCTGGGGCAGGGGGCCAGCTTCTGGAATGCCGTGAATATGTCCTTGTGTATCGACTTGACCTCCCGGGACCGGACCCTAACCGTCCTGCCTCTGTTCCATGTGGGCGGCATCGGCCTGTATACCCTGCCAACCCTCTACCAGGGTGGGACGGTAATCATCCAGCGGGCCTTTGATGCGAAAGTGACCTTCCGGCTGTTGGCGGAGGAAGGAGTAGATGTTCTATTCGGAGTCCCGGCCATTTTTCTCTTTCTCATTCAGGACCCGGGTTTTCAATCGGGGGTGATGGGCCGGCTGCGCTCGGTGATGAGCGGGGGAGCCCCTTTGCCCGTCAGCCTGATCCATCAATACCATGAAGCGGGAATCATCCTGCAGCAAGGGTTTGGCATGAGTGAAGCTGCACCCGGAATTGCGGCCCTGGACCGGGAGAGGGCCTTGGCCAAGGCGGGGTCCATCAGCCGGCCTCTCTTCCACATGGAGGTGGGCATTGTGGATGATGAGAATCGGAGCCTGACCATCGGCCAGACCGGCGAGCTTCTGATTCGCGGGCCCAATCTCATGCAGGAATATTGGAAACGTCCCGAAGCCACGGCAGAGGCTTTCACCGAAGGCTGGCTCCACACCGGGGACCTGGCCCGGATGGATGAAGACGGCGACCTCTATATTGTGGAACGCAAGAAGGACATGTACATTT
>Ga0187769_10001237_pt1 | contig 14503 bp, 22 predicted proteins | sample 0116_SJ02_MP02_1_FD_133140 | JGI IMG/M metagenome (GOLD analysis project Ga0187769, IMG submission 133140) | Tropical peat soil microbial communities from peatlands in Department of Meta, Colombia - 0116_SJ02_MP02_10_MG | ecosystem: Environmental > Terrestrial > Soil > Wetlands > Peat | place... | reverse complement strand
TTCGCCGGCGGCTGGTTTCACTCCGGCGATCTCGGCGTCATTCATCCCGACGGCTACATCCAGCTCAAGGATCGCTCCAAGGACATCATCATCTCGGGCGGCGAGAACATTTCCTCGATCGAAGTGGAGGACGCTCTCTACAAGCACCCCGCCGTCGCCGCCGTCGCCGTTGTCGCCAAACCGGACGACAAATGGGGCGAGACGCCGTGTGCCTTCGTCGAGCTAAAGCCCGGCGCGAGCGCCACCGCCGACGAGTTGATCGCGTGGTGCCGCTCGCATCTCGCCAGCTACAAATGCCCGCGCTACGTCGTTTTCGCGGAGATTCCGAAGACCAGCACCGGCAAGCTGCAGAAATTCAAGCTGCGAGAGGTAGCGAAGGGGGTCTGAACGGGGAAGCCCCATTCTCGCGACGATTCGCTTTTGCGACAAAATATCTATGAGGTCCCCTGCCGGTACGGGGACGCACCAAACGCAGAACTAGGCCAGATAATCAACTAATGAACAAACGCTTCCTGCTTGAGGCGCGCGATCTCGTCCTTGACGTGCAACTTGCGCCGCTTGAGTTCTACAATTTTCAGATCGTCAGTCGAGGGGTGGGTAAGCGCTTCACTGATTTCCAGTTCCAGCGCCTGGTGCTGTCTTTCAAGTTCCGCAAGATGCGATTCAATCGCCATGTGGCTTGCCTCCTTGCGTCTGTTACCCCCGTGCGGGAATTCTACACCAGCTTTACCGTCACGAAAGATACCCCCTTTACCGCATCCCGAAAATCCCCGTTGTGCACCGTTGGGCGCCGGGCTTGTCGGACATTAACCAAAACGCGATACTCCCTAGGGAATTACCGGGCGAAAGTCGGGCCGCGCAGGCGAGGCCAGCCGGGTTCTAGCTCATTGTATGGGCGTGATCTTTTCCAACAGACCGTATTCGCTGGTTGAGATCACCCTCAACGACAGCGCTATGGCGCAACCAAGGCGGCGATGACGCAAGAGGAAGAACGCGAGCTTCGCGAGCAGCTTGCGCGCTTGCAGCAGGAGCATCGCGACCTCGATGCTGCGATTGCTGCGTTGCAGGAATCGCCCGGAGCCGACATCATCCAGGTTCAGCGGTTGAAAAAGCGAAAACTGCAACTGCGGGATCGCATTACCTTCATCGAAGACCAGTTGACGCCAGACATCATCGCCTGAGTTCGCGCCGCGCACGGGAAAAGCCGCCATGGGCGTGGCGCACGGCTTTGCGCGCGTACATCGCCGCATCGGCACGCGCGATCACCCCGGCCGGGGTATCGAGTGGCCCGACAATAGCCACACCTGCGGAGGCGCCGACCACCAGCGTTGAAGAACCCCATCGCACCGGCGTTGTGTAGACGGTCGCTTCGAGCGCCGCGGCTTTCGCGTCGGCGGCGGAGTCGCTGAGGTTCCACAAAAGCACCACGAACTCGTCCCCGCCGATGCGCGCGACCACATCAGAGGCCCGCACGTGCCGCGTCAGCGCTGCCGCGACCGCTTTGAGCACCGCGTCGCCGGCGGCGTGTCCGTAGCGATCGTTCACCGGCTTGAAATCATCGAGATCGATATAAATCAGCGCCGCATTCACGCCGTAACGTTTGACGTAGGCGAGCGAGCGCGTGAGCGCGCGCTCAAAACCACGGCGATTGAGCGTCTCGGTGAGCGGATCGATGTCGACTCGAGCTTCAAGCTCAGTGATGCGGAGCCGCGACGCTTCCAGTTCGGCGGCAAGCCGTTCTACTTCGGCCGTCAGCCGCGTCGCGGAGGAACGCGAGCGCGCCCTCAACGGCTTGGCTTCTCCTGCACGGGGGAACCGACGAGGCTTGCTGTCCTGCTGCTTGGCTCGCGGGGGCCGAAGAGCAGTCGCCTTCCCCTGCGCCCCTGGTCTTTGCTTCACGGAATCCCCTGTGCGAATCGCAACGCTAGCTTAGCGCGCCGTGGCAAACCCATTCAGTGCCCATTCCACCCGGATGGCGCACGCCTGTGCGTCATGCGGCGGAATGACGCAGACCATAAACCACTCAGATTACTTGTAAAAACGCGACCGGCTTGGCTTGATCAGCAGAAAATACCGCCGCGGTCAGCGCGCCGCCATACACGGCACCGGTATCGATATTCAGCCGGTTGTTGCGAAGATCCGGCGCGCCGGTGGTAACCGGCGTGTGACCGTGCACGACCAGTCGGCCGTATTCCCGGTGATCAGACAAAAACGGCTCCCGGATCCAGATCAAGTCATGATCGTCCTGCGCCGACAGTGGCCTGCTTGGATTGACGCCGGCGTGTACGAAGAAGCGGCGGCCGTCATCGTAGCTCAGCGGCAATGAACGCATCCAGACGACGTGCTCTTGCGGCAACTGGCGCGCATTCGCGATTCCATAACTGCGCAACGTCGCATCTCCGCCTTGCGAGAGCCAGTGGTCCGGTAGCGCCGTTCCGTCGGACACGGCAAGAGCGGTGTCCTCATGGTTTCCCTTGAGCGCAACGACGCGATCCGGCAGCTGCGATTGAAGATCGATGAGGTGGCTGATGGTGCCAGAGCTATCCGGTCCGCGATCGATGTAGTCGCCCAGGAAGACGAAAGTCATCTGCCGGCCGTCGGCATGCTGTTCGCAGCGCGCGAGTAGTGCACGCAGCTGGCGTAGCGATCCGTGGATGTCGCCGATGGCGTAGATGAAGGACATTCAGCAGCCCGTTAGCAGATGGTTCCGACGATCCAATGATGGCCACTTTCGGGCTTAACCGTTCAGTCGCCATTCACCTATAAATGGGAACTTAGGGTCAACGGGGGCGGTTTTGGAGTGTCGAGAAACAACTCTGGTCGAGGTGATGCCATGAGGAAGATTCTGACTGCTCTCGTCACGGTGGTGACCATCGGCGCTACGGGTATTGCGATATCGAGCCCGGCCGCGGCATGGCGCGGTGGCTGGGGTTACGGCGGTTGGGGCTGGCGCGGTGGCTGGGGCTGGGGTGTCGGCGCTTTCGCGGCCGGAGCCCTGGTCGGCAGTGCGCTGGCGGCCCCGTATTATTATCCGGGCTATTACGGTTACGGTCCGTCTTACGGCTATGGTCCGTCTTACGGTTACGGTCCGTACTACTACGGCCCGAGTCCCTACTACTACGGCTGCCGGCCGGTATGGAACGGCTACGCCTGGGTGCGCGGCTGCTACTAGGCATCGCGTCCTGATCACCACTTGACCGGAGCGCTGGCGCCCCGGCGGGCATGCCAAGCGTGTTTCGCCAGTGTCCCGCCGCAAACTGTGAGGCACCAAACTTCCGCCAAACATTAAGCGCTTGGTGCAGCAGCGGGGGCCGACAAGGGTTCGGGGGTCTTCGGGGACTTCCGCTCGATTTAATTGGCGCTCGGTGCCCGGCCGATCACGAGGAGACTACATGCACAAATCACTCATCGCGCTTGTCGGCGCTGCGAGTGTTGGTTTTTCAGCTTTGGCTGTTCCGAGCACCGCAAACGCCGGCTGTTACGGCTGCGCGGTTGGCGCCGGAGTACTCGGCGGCATTGCCGCCGGCGCGATCGTCGGCAGCGCCATAGCCAACAGCCCGCCGCCTCCGCCACCCGGGTACTATCCGCCTCCGCCGCCGCCCGGCTATTACCCGCCTCCACCTGGCGCTTACTATCCCCCGCCGCCGGCCTACGCGCAGCTGGCGCCGGGCTGCCATTGGGGTCACCGCCGGGTCTGGGTTGAAGGCATCGGTTATCAGTGGCGGACCGTGCAGGTTTGTCCCTGATCCGGCATCAGACGTGATGAATTTGACCGGCCGGCGTGCGTAAGCCGGCCGGTTTGTTTTTTAGGTTCGCGCGACTACAAGGTTGGCCGCTAGACGAGAGATACCATCGTGCGCTCCATTTCACTCCGGAATGAAAACAGCGGCGCGGCGGACTCCGTGATCGGCCGGAAGCGGCCGTTCGCTGCTCGCCTGCTTACTGTAGCGGGCGGCCTTTCCGCACGTCTTTGGTTGACGGAAACACGCCGTCGCTGGCTTTTGCGCGCCATCGTCGCGCTCAAGGTGGGCGCACTCCTAGCGCTCTGTCTCTACACCGGATTCGCTGCGACGCTTTACTTCGGACAGCGGTCGCTGATGTATTTTCCCGACCCGGTCCGCACTACGCCCCCGCAAGCCGGCTTGCCCGAGGCCGAGGAAATCCCGCTGACGGCATCGGACGGTGTTGGCAGCATCGCCTGGCATGTTGCGCCGCGCGATGGCAAGCCGGTGATTCTCTATTTCCACGGCAATGGCGGCGCGCTGCGCTACCGCGTCGCGCGTTTTCGGAGGCTGATTGCGGACGGCATCGGGCTCGTGGCCCTGGAGTATCGCGGCTACGGCGGTTTGAGCGGAAGCCCGAGCGAAGCCGGCCTCATCGCCGATGCGGAAGCCGCGTACGCCTTCGCTGCCGCGCGATATCCGGCGCAGCAAATCGTATTGTGGGGCGAATCGCTGGGGTCCGGAGTTGCGGTTGCGCTGGCGGCGGAGAAACCGGTCGGACGCGTTATCCTGGAAGCGCCGTTCACGTCTACCGCCGCGGTTGCCGCGATCCGTTACTGGTATATGCCGGTGAACCTGCTGATGAAGGACCAATTTCACTCCGACGCGCGCATCGGAAAGGTCGCGGCCCCGGTCTTGATCCTGCACGGCGTCAAAGACCGGACTGTGCCGTTTGCCATGGGTGAACAGCTGTTCGGCATGACCAAAGCACCCAAGCACATCGTGCGTTTTCTCGACGGCGGCCACGAAGATCTCGACGCCAACGGCGCGTTACACGCGGTCGGGCGTTTTCTCGCCGGTGATCTGGACTAACGAGCCCCGGCCTATTGCGGCGCCGTCATCAGTTCGAGCACGTGGCCGTTCGGATCCTTGAAGTAGACGCCGCGGCCGCCATTCCAGTCGTTCAGCTTGCCGTCATCCAAACTCCAAGGCGCGCTGCCGAAGCCGATTTTAGCCGCTTTCACGCGCCGCAGGATGGCATCGAATTCGCGGTTACCGACATGGAACGCGTAGTGGTGGCTCTCGAATCCTTCGTCATCGTCGAACAGAAACGTCAGCGATTTATTGACCGGAACCGGCACGAAATAGCCGGTCCGTCCGCGCTTCAATCCAAAGATATGGGCGAAAAATTTGGCCGCGCTGACCTTGTCGCGTGCCGGAACGATCGTGTGATTGAGCGTGATAGTCATTGGCGCCTCAAAACGTCTGGTAGGACTGTCCCACTTTGCCGCCAACGCGCACGAAGCCGGCGTGCGCCGGCTCGTATTTTTCGTTGAGATTGAGCGCCTTGGCGTATGAGCCCGCCGCCTTGTCCTTTTGCCCAAGGCGCTCGTAGGCGAGTCCGCGGCTCGTCCAGGCTTGCAGGTTCCCCGGCTGCATCTGAACTGCCGCGTCGAGATCGGTTGCCGCCGACTTGGCGTCGCCGACGGCGAGGTAGCTCAACGCCCGCGCTACATACGGTTCTGCCTTCTGATTGGCGAGGCCGATCGCGGTGGAGAAATCATCGATGGCGAACTGGTGCTGATGCTGGCTCTGATAGAGCAGGCCGCGGTTGTAATAGGACTGCGGGTTGTCCGGGCGCAGCGCGATTGCTTTGTTGAAGTCTTCGAGCGCCGGCATGCTGCGGCCCTGCTGCCGATAGACGATGCCGCGGCCGAGGTAGGCGGGCGCATAGACGCTGTCGATCGACAGCGCCTTGTTGTAGTCGGCGAGTGCCAGATCGAGCTTGTTGGTCTGGCGGTACACCAGTGCGCGATTGGCGTAGGCCTGCGCGTAATTGGGATCGAGGCTGATCGCCTTGTTGAAATCCGCCAGCGCCTGTTCGGAACGTCCGGCTTCGCCGAGGACGGAGCCGCGCATGTTATAGGCTTGCGGATCGTCGGGATGCTTTTCGACAACCTCGGAGAGCGACATCAGGTTGGGCTGCGAGGTCGCGTAGAGCGCATCATCCTTTTCCGACGACGGCGGATTGCCAAGCGTCGAGCAGCCGCCGAGAGCGAAGGCTCCGAACACCGAGACTACAAGCACTGAATTTCGCGGCATGCCATGCCGCCGCTGACGCTTTATGAACGCTGTCATCCGATGCCTCGTGGCACCGCGGCCGCCCTCCCTTTTCGCCCTACGGTAGATCACGCGGAAGCAAGGCGATAGCCCTTGATTCCAAACAAAACACGGGCCCCAAACGAGCCCGCGCCGACGAAAAAGATCGCTTGAGGCCTCAGCCGAAACGGGGAGCGCGCGGCGGTCCCGATCTGCCGGCGCCTGGGCCGGTCGTGGGCTTCGGCTTCATCGGCAACAGGCCCTCGCGCTGCAGCCGCTTGCGCGCAAGTTTGCGGGCGCGGCGGATCGCTTCCGCCTTTTCCCTTGCCTTTCGTTCTGATGGCTTTTCGTAGTGGCCGCGAAGCTTCATCTCGCGGAAAATGCCCTCGCGCTGCATCTTCTTCTTCAGCGCCTTAAGGGCCTGGTCGACATTATTGTCGCGAACGAGAACCTGCACGCATCCTCCTTTTCAGTGCGCTCAGTCGAGTGCGCTCGAGTCAATGGAAAGGCGGCGCAAGCTGTGAGCTTGCGCCACTTGGCGCGCTCTCTAGCAGAAACGACGGTACAAGTCCACCGGCGGTTGGCCGGCGTACAGATCACTCGCCGAAAACCCGCGTCACGTGCCCCATTTTACGCCCAGGGCGAACGGCGCCCTTCCCGTAGAGATGCACCGCAGCGCCGGGGACCGAGAGCCAGCTTCGATATTCCTCCACCTCGTTACCGATCAGGTTCACCATTTCAACGCGTCCGCGGCGGATCGGCTTCGCCAACGGCCAGCCCGCCACCGCCCTGACGTGCTGCTCGAACTGCGATACCGAAGCCCCATCGAGGGTCCAATGGCCGGAATTGTGCACCCGCGGCGCGATCTCGTTGACCAGCAGTCCGCCGTCGCGCAACACGAACAGCTCGACTGCCAGCACGCCCACGTAAGCGAATGTCCGTGCGATCGTCTCGGCGATGCGGCGCGCTTCCAGCGCGGTGGTTTCCGGCACGGCCGCCGGGACGCGCGAAATCTTCAAGATATGCTCGCGGTGCTCGTTTTCGGTGACGTCGAAACATTCCACGGCACCATCGTGTCCGCGCGCGGCAATGATCGAAACTTCGCGGTCGAACGGCACGAACGCTTCGAGAATGCTGGGCTGGCCGCCAACCGCGCGCCAAGCGGCTTGCGGATCGGTGCCGTTTGCGATCGCCGCCTGGCCCTTGCCGTCGTAGCCGAACCGGCGCGTCTTCAGCACGGCCGGCCGGCCGATCCGGTCAAGCGCCGCCGCAAGCTCGGAAGGTCGATCAATAGCAGCATAACGAGCGGTAGCGATGCCGAGACCGGCAACAAAATCCTTTTCCGCCAGCCGATCCTGCGTCGTCGCCAGCACCTGCGGATCAGGCAACACCGGCACCCGCGCGGACAGAAACATGGCGGTCTCTGCCGGGACGTTTTCAAACTCATAGGTGACTATATCCACCTCGGAGGCGAAACGGTCGAGCGCCTGGGTGTCGGTGTAGTCGGCGCAGGTGGCCCGATGAACGACGTCAAGGGCGGGTGCGTCGGGACTCGGTACGAAGACGTGACATTTGAGGCCGAGCCGCGCGGCCGCCAGCGCCAGCATGCGCCCAAGCTGCCCGCCGCCAAGAATACCGATCGTAGCCTGCGGCTCGAGAACGGGCGCGGAGACGCTCACGCGCCGGAGTCCTTCGGCGCTTCAGCGACAGCGGCCGTCTGGCGCTGGCGCCACTCTTCAAGCCGGTTCGCCAACGTCGGATCGCCCAGCGCCAGGACACTCGCCGCCAGCAGCGCCGCGTTGATGGCGCCGGCCTGACCGATTGCCAGCGTGCCGACCGGAACGCCCGGCGGCATCTGCACGATTGAATAGAGCGAATCGATTCCCGAAAGCGATTTTGAATCGATCGGTACACCGAAAACCGGCAGGCTGGTCAGCGAGGCAGTCATCCCGGGGAGATGCGCTGCGCCGCCGGCGCCGGCAATGATGATCTTGAAGCCGGCCGCTTTCGCGCCCTTGGCGAAGGCGTAAAGCCGCTCCGGAGTACGATGCGCGGATACGATGCGCGCCTCATGCGCGACGCCCAATGCATCAAGCGTTTCGGCGGCATATTTCATAGTCTGCCAGTCGCTCTGGCTGCCCATGATAATGGCTACAGATTTCGCTCCCGGCGGCGCCAAAACAATCCCCTGCGCGAAGGAAGCGGCGGATTATAGGGCCGCGCTTTAGAGTAGCAAGGCGGGTCATGTAATAAGGACTAACGACCGCGGAGACAGGCCGATGCAGATGAGCCAATTCCATTATTTGCCGCTGACGCCCGGCTTCTTTTCGATACTGGTCGGCGCTTTTCTTATCATGTCTATTCTTCTGGTCCTGGGCGCGCTGCGCCGGGCTTATTTGAGCCTCGGCGTCAGCCCCGGCACTGCCATGCTACTGCTCTTCGGCTCGCTGGTCGGCAGCTATTTCAACATTCCGATCGCGGAATTGCCGGGCGAGCGCGTCGTGTCCAACCAGGTGATCGACTTTTTTGGCTTCCGATACACGGTGCCGGTCGTCGAACACTGGGCCGGCACGATCATCGCAGTCAACGTCGGCGGAGCGGTGATTCCGACTTTCATGTCGCTCTATCTGCTGATCACGCGAGACTTGTGGACCAACGGTATAATCGGCACGGCTGTGGTCGCGCTCGTGCTGCATTGGCTGGCTGACCCTGTTCCCGGCCTTGGGATCGCGGTGCCGGTATTCCTGCCCGCGCTGGTCACGGCCGTCGTCGCGTTGGTGTTGTCGCGCGACAACGCCGCCCCGCTTGCCTACATCGCCGGCAGCATGGGCACGCTCATCGGCGCCGACCTCACCAACCTTGACAAAGTGCGCGGTCTCGGAGCGCCAGTTGCTTCCATCGGCGGCGCCGGCACCTTCGACGGCATTTTTCTCACCGGCATCCTCGCCGTGCTGCTGGCCAGCCTTTATCATCCTCGGCCGTCGCCCGCGCCATAGACCAATATTCAATCTTTGAGGACGGCAAAGCCGCAACAGACCCCGCATCGAAGGCGAATATCGCATGAACCTGCATATTGCCCGTGTTATCGCGTTACTTGTGTTCGGGCTGCTCGCCGGCGATGCCGCGGCGAGCCAGGAAGGCCGCGACATGAAGCTCGAGGATGTCGGCTTCGTCATGCGTCCGGCCAACACACCCGCCGAGCTGCAGCGCCTGAAGCTCTTGCCGCCGCGGACCTTCGTTGCGCGCAACAAGGCCGGGCGCCGCTATTATCTTTGTGCCGATCCCGACTACTGCAAATGTGTCTTCCTGGGCGACGAACTGGCGATGAAGAATTATCGGGACCTCGTTTCGCCGCCGCCGCAGGCGCCGATGGTCATCGGATCAGACGTCTCGCCGGCGACCGCAATCGTCCAGGATATTGATCCGAGCATAGATGGCTCGATTCCCGATGGCGATATTCTCGACTTCCCGTTTCAATGAGAGATAACTCGTGCCTTTCCATCCGGAACCCCGCACGTTTCGCCTGTGGCGTTTGGAGCACAGCCTGGCTCGGAGCGAACGCCGTGGCAGCAACGCCTTGCGGAAACAAACAGTATCGAGTTAACTTTAACTGTTTTTGGCATCTCGAGGGGGGAGTAACCCATGCGAACAACATTAGCCGCGCTTAGCCTGGCCACGATCATCGGTTTCGTTTTCTGCCAGAGCGCCAATGCGCAATTCTCCGAGCACCGCACCAAGAGCGGCCACTGGGTCAAGTGCTACCGCGAACTCGTGGTGGGCCCCTACGTCTGCCATCGCTTCTGGAAGTAGCCGATCGCAGCTTGGCGGCGGGTTCAGCAATCTGCGAAACCCGCCCTAGGGCAAATACCTCAGCCGAGAGAAACGCACGCGGGCCGAACAGCCCGCCTTGGGGTTCGCTCAGGCAGTGTCCTCGACGTCTGTCTCCGGCCGGTCGCTGCCGCGGGCAAGCTCCCTGTGCCACTTGCCCGTCTCGTCTTCATATTCGATGGCTTCGGTCCGGCCCGGCAGCCGTTGCTCGGCGGCAGCGCGGCGCGCGGCGTCCAGCGCCTCCGCGTGCGTTGGGAAGCTCTCCGAGAAAGCGCCGTTGACGGTATAGGCCCAGCCGTCTTCGTGGCGGACGACCTTGTAGGTAACATGTGTCATCGATTCACCTGTCTTCGGGCGAGAATTTAAAATCCGAATATTGGCTCCACTTCCGCCCGTCGCCCGGGCAATTGTTTAATTCTACCTTGCCGGTCGCCTAAAGCACACCCCGCCTTGCCGGATCGGCACCGAGGCGGGGCGCTTGTATTCTTGATCCGCATCAAAGTGCAGGCGGCCGGATTGCACAGAATGCACGCACCAACCTCGGCCGGCGCGCGGGCGCTTCGGAGGCTGCAAATGTCGATGCGGGTCGCGCTCAAGTTGCTCACTCTAAGCCTGCTCGTGTATGCCGTCGCGTTTGCAACGCGGCGGCTGTTCCTGTGGGACGTCATGCCGGTATCGTGGGACCAGCCGTCACAGCCGCTCTGGGCGCTGGCCTCGGCGTTTTTACTCCGCTCGATCGAGAACGTCGCCGTTGCCGTCGCGGTGATCGTGCTGGCGATCACCTTCGCGCTCTGGATCGATCGCCGCCGCAAGACGAACAGCGCATAGCGGTCTTGCTGGAAAGCGGTCAGCCGGTCCGCGCGGTCCGGCCAATCGCCGATTGCCAGCGCCGCGCCAACCACGCCAGCATGCCGGGGCGCGCCGGCGAAATCGCAGCCGGCAACTCTTCGGCCTTTTCCACCACAGCGGCCGATGCAACAGCAGCGGTTGCAACAGCGGCGGTGGCAACGGCGGCTGCGGTAGCAGCGATCGCCGCAGCAGCAGCCGGCGGCGGCCGCTCCGGAAGCGCCGTTTCCGGCGGCGGCTGCCGCAAGCGCGCCATTTCCAGCGACTTTCGCAAAGCGTGATGACCAACGTTGCGCAGAAAGACCTGCTCGTGCGCAAGGTCGAGGCGGTCGATCGCCGCCGGCAGCGGCAGCCAATCGACCGCCTTGATGTCGCTTGCCAGCCCGCTTGCCGCCTCGCGGACCGGCTGCATGCGCCAGAAGTGTGCGAGCTTCGGTCCGCTGCCGACAAGATATGAAATCACGCCGAGAAACTCATGCACGCGCACCTCGCAGCCGGTCTCCTCGATGACCTCGCGCCGCGCAGCGGCGATCGGCCTTTCATTCGGCTTGAGCTTGCCTTTCGGCAGCACCCAGGCGCCATCGCGGCGGCGCTGAACTATAGCAACGAGCGGCCGCGCACCTTCACGGATGACGATGCCGCCGGCCGCCATAACGGGCGTGTGCCTGACTTTTCCCATGCGGCGTTGATAGCCGAACCCGTGACGGGACGCGAGACAACAAATAACGAACCGCACGTGACCCGAGCGAACGATATTCGGCCGAGCCGCGCTCGTGCTATAAATGCATCATGAGCCGGCGTCCCACCGATCCGCGCACCGCAGCCGAGAAGGCCTTCAAGGCGGCGACAACAAAGCCGCCGCCGGAGCTGCCGACCAAACCGCAGACGCTGCCGGGCGTCAAGGAAATGGTGTCGCTGCGCATCGACCGCGACGTGCTCGACTTCTTTCAGAAGGACGGCCCCGGCTGGCAGGACCGCATCAACGCGGCATTGCGCAAGGCGGCTGGTAAATAGTTCCCGCAATGCGTGCGCACCGCGCCGCGGCGGTTTGGCGCGGGCGGAACCGCCTTCGTTCATCCCGCGACCCCTGCAGACAGGATATATTTACGCTGTAATATAGCGATCTCAATTTCGCCCCATAGCGACCGTTTGAATCGCGGCCGGGGCGCGGTGGTTGGCGACTGTCGGGGTAGTCGGTGGCGGACAGGGTTTCGCATTTCTCGCGTTTGGCGGGCAAATTCTTCGAGATCGTTGCCGCCGGCATCGCGACCGCGGTCAGCGGTTATATCGTGGCGCACCTTGGCGGCTTTCTCTCGTCGCCGGCGACTACGCCCGCTGCGGTTACGCCTGCACCAAGTGCTGCCGTCGTCTCGAAACCCTCGCATGTTCAGCCTGCTCCTCCGGTTGCCGCCGATGCCGGCGAGCAACGGCCAACGCCAGCGCCCGCGCCCGACATCAAATCTCCCGCCGCTGCGCCGGTAACGACAGCATCGGTGCCGCCGACGGCGCCCGCACGCAAACAACGCTCGGGCGCCGTGCGCAACGTCGAACCCGCCGACAAGCCGCGCGCGGCGGATACCGCCGAAAAGCGCAGCACCGACGCTGCCGCCGACAAGCCGCGTGACAACGAATCGGTCGAAGCGCAGATTCGCGCCGCGCTCGCCAATGTCGACGCCAGCCGTCCGCCGGCTGAAACTCTCACTCGTCCCACGGCGAACCCAGTGGCGGCACCTCCGGCCGCCGCGCTGCAGCCGAAGCCGGCCGACATTCCGCCCGGCGCCGTCGCGAGTACGCCGCGCGCGATCGAGGCAGCGCCGCAGTCCGTCGTGACGCAGCCACCCGTCCAGCAGACGCCGGTGCAGCCAGATGCGCTGCCGACGGTCGAGATCAAGTCGCGCCCGGTCGCGACCGTCGATGCCGAGCCGCCCGGTCAGTCCGCGGCGGCCGGCGCCGACGACGGACAAGAGGACAAAGGTCCGTTCTCCGCCCTGAAGAAGATCCTGCTGCGCGCGGCCGGGCCCGAGCCGGCCGATCAGGCGCCGCGTCCGCCGCAGCCGGTCGGTGAATAACGCCACGCTCTTTCGTCTGCGCCATCCGCCAGAATATCCCTTTCTCTCTCCGTCAGCCCCGTTCCTTCGGCGTCACCAGCGCGTGGATTGCATTGCAGTGGCGTACGAGGTTCGGCCGTGACACGACGAACCGTTTGAGCGGCGTGTCGATCGCATAGAGATAGATGTTGGCGATGAAGCCGTAGATGCCGGCATCGATGCTGGTCGGCTGCGTCCCGTGCAGATAACCGTCGGCCGGTACCAGATTGGCGATAACGGCAAGATCGGCGAGCCCGCGCGCATAGGCGGCTTCGGGCGCGTAGCGGCCGATGCCCTGATAGTAGTAGCGCTGGCCGTTATAGTCGCGCGCCTTGCGCATTCCCTCGTCGGTCAGGTTCTTGTGCTCGCGCATCAGCGCGGCGCGGAACGTGGGCCAGTATTGCTCGTCCTTCCAGCGCGAATAGGACATGACCCAATAGAGGTCGTCGAGCATGCGGGTGATGAGCAGATTCTGGTCGCGCTGCGCCTCGGTCAGCCCGGCGTCGATCGTCAGCGCGTATTTGGTGATCAGATGGGCGATGATGGTTTCGCTGTCACCGATCGTGACGCCGTCGTCGACCACGTAGGGAAGCTGGCCGCGCGGCGCGGCCGAAGCATCGAAAATGTGCTCGTGCACGAACGGCACGCCCGCTGCATGGTCTGCCAGAGTGGAGGCCGGTTTTCCGAAACGGTCGTGCATCGCCGCGACCAGCTGCAGAAAAGCAAAGACCTTGAGCCCGTAGCCATTGTTGTCGGCGACGCCAAACAGTTCGGGATAGGAGTAGAGCGTGATCATGACACACCTGTCAGGCGGCGATACAACGCCACCGGGGAAAACCATTGACATGACCGGCTGGCGGCGCTGTCTCGCGGCGGACCACTCCAGCGCAGCGCCCGGCCCGATCTGCCAAGGCGCACTTTAAGGATCTAATCCGCATGCACGAAGACCGTTTTACGCCGCATGCCGGTGCGTTTACCCGCAGCGTCCCGATCCGCTTCTCGCACTGTGACGCCGCCGGCATCGTCTACTTCCCGCACTATTTCGACATGTTCAACGGACTGATCGAGGACTGGTACACGCAGGAGCTCGGCCACGATTATGCCGAGCTGATCATGGGCGGCCGCACCGGATTTCCGTTCGTGCGCATCGAGTGCGACTTCAAGATCCCGAGCCGCATGGGTGAAGTCATCGACCTCACGCTGCTCGCCGAGCGCATCGGCCGCTCCTCGCTCGGCATCGCCATCGTCTGCCATCGCGACGGGCTCGAGCGGCTGCGCGCGCGCATGGTCACCGCCATGATGTCGCTCGAGACGCGCAAGCCCGTGCCGATCCCGCCGCCGCTGCGCGCAGCGATCGAGGCCTACCAGCGCCGCACCGCGGCGGCGTGATGCCTGCACGCCTCGCCTCAAAAACCGTAGGGCAGATACTGCCGCGCAAGCTACTCGGGCGGACCGGCATTCGCCGGCGTCGACCCATCATCTGCTCGCGCGCCGCGAACTGAACGGCGCGCGGTACCGAGTCGATCCGCCGCTTAGGCAAGCCTGCGCGTCGCCGCGGCACCGGCGCTGCCGGCGGCAGGGCCCGAAATGGCAGGCCCGCCATAATTTGAATGCGTCGCAGTAGTGGCGCGCGAGCGCCGCCTTCTCGGCCTCGAACCGCTTTTTGTAAGCCTCGGGCGACAGCAGCCTGCGTATTTGTTT
>Ga0187769_10001236_pt1 | contig 14513 bp, 13 predicted proteins | sample 0116_SJ02_MP02_1_FD_133140 | JGI IMG/M metagenome (GOLD analysis project Ga0187769, IMG submission 133140) | Tropical peat soil microbial communities from peatlands in Department of Meta, Colombia - 0116_SJ02_MP02_10_MG | ecosystem: Environmental > Terrestrial > Soil > Wetlands > Peat | place... | reverse complement strand
TCGCCAACACGAAAAAGATCTCGGCGGTGGTGTTTGGCGGGAAGTTCTTCCCTAGGACGTCGTTGGACGAAATGCTCACGAAAATCGAGGCTCTGGCCAGCAGACTCTCTATTGGCGACGTCCTCTTGAAGACTATCCAGGAACAGAATGTGGATGCCGCAATTAAACAATACCACGATCTGAAGACTGCGCAACCCACGACGTACGACTTCGGTGAGACCGCGTTGGATGACTTGGCGGAGCGGCTTGAAGAGATGAAGAAATCCAAAGAAGCGCTTCGCATCCTCGAATTGAACGCCCGCGAAAATCCTTCCCCTTACACGTATGACAGCCTAGGAGAAGCGTGCACGGAGTCTGGTGACAAAGATTGCGCCGTGAAGAGCTTCAAGAAGGCGTTGGATCTCAGCCCAAACGACACAAATGCGGCCGAGAGATTAAAGAAGCTGAATGCTCCGTCCGACTAGTCCACAAGCTGATTCGTTTTTCCATTGACAATTTCTCAAAACGCGGTGAGGTTGTGGCGAGTGTCGAAATCGCTGTTGCCGTAGTCGGCGTTTGGGTTGGTGCTGTCCTGGGGGGCACCGCCGAAACTGGAGATATCGAGCGTGTGCGCCCACGTGTAGTGAAACTGCGACACAACTCCGTGCCAATTCGAGGTGCGCAACGAAGCCTGAAGAGAGTTGTAGTTGGAATTCGCCCGCGTTTGCATCTCATCGATGACCCCGTATTGCGGAAACTTCGCGTAATACGGTCGCGTGATGTTGTTCCCGTTCTGATCGAAATCACCCGGGTTGAAATCGCTGCCGAGCGCCGACTGATTGAGATCGATCAGTTCCAATAAGTGGCGGCTTTGGCTGCCAACATATCCGACCTGCACAATCGCCGATTTCCCCAGCGCCTGTTGGATGTTCAGGTTGAAGTTGTACGTATAAGGAGTGTGGAAGTGCTGGCTGACCGAATACAGGTTGGCGAATCCGCCAGCCCCAGCTTGCGCAAAGATCGGCGATCCATCGGAAGGCAGCAGCGATCCCGGCGGAAGAGAAACGCTAATTGCCGGATTGGCGCCGATGGGATTTTCCTGAACCCCGCTGGGCCCTCCATTAAAGACGAAGCTGTTGCCCAGAAACGGCGACACATTGACCGTGTCGTAGTAGATTCCAAATGCTCCACGAAGCACCAAGTCGTGACTTGCCGCCGGTTGATAAGCGAATCCAACTCTCGGGCCGACATTACTCCATTGTTGCGGGTACAGCGAACTGATTCCTGATCCCACCAGAACTAAACCCTGATTCGGGAGGAACGTGGAGAGGTCCTGCTTTCCGTCGTGGATCGGCCCAATGTAGTCGTAGCGCAAGCCCAGGTTCAGATTCAGCCGCGGAGTCACCTGCCAGTTGTCCTGGCTGAAGAGAGCAAAGCTGTTTTCAAATACCTTGCGCGCAGGATTTCCCTGGACGATGCTGGCGTCATAAACCTCTCCCGAAAGGAAGTCCGCCAGTGCTGCCACATTGCCATCGGTGATCAGCGGCGAGCTCGCCCAGCGGTCCGTGGGCAGTTCTTGATAATTGAAGACACCGCGTTGCCCGGTGTGCTGGTTGTCGTACACTTGCCCGCGTCGAATCTCCCCGCCGAAACGGAACTGATGTTTTCCTACGACATAAGAAATTGCCTCATCAATGTGGCCCGTAATGTCTTCCCGCCCAGAGTTTGGCGTTGGGCCAATCGGATCGAAGCTCCCAATTGTGATGTTAGGCGCTCCGGAAAGCCCGGGGGCAGTCACGCCTGTGTTGAACCCTAGCGCGACAGGATCGTAGCTGTGGTCCGCGTCGGCAAAAGTCTGGTGAAAGTAGTTCAAGCCGAATGTGAACTGGCTGGTTAGTCGCGGAGAGAAAATGATATTGTCGACCAACGCCCAGTTCTCAGCATGCATCGGCGCCCGCTCGAAATAGGGGGTCAGATAAGAACTCGTCGGAGCCGTCTGCGTTCCATCTCCCACGAATGCACTCAACGACAGGTGATGGTTCGGCGTGAAGGAATGGTCAAACTTGATGATCCCGTTGTTGCTGGAGCCATTCTCATGTCCGGGATTGAAATAGTTTTCCGGGCTGGCCGGACCCGTCAAAGCACTAGCCGGCCACAGGTTCTGTAACAACGTGAGAGAAAACAGGATTGACTGCGATGGGGGCATAGTTGCCGTATATGCCGCCCGGATTGTTCAGCACATTTTCCGCCGCAGCCTGGTAACCGAGAGAAGGCTCGGTGACATGCTCGGGCAGTCCAATCAGGAAACTCTGTCTCTCAAAGGCGGCATAGTAGAAGGTCGAGTTCTTGCGAATTGGGCCTCCCACGCTGCCCCCGTATTGCTGGTTGCGAATCTCTTGCCTCTCGGAACCGGTTGTCGCGAACGGGGATATGACAGCCAGGGCCTCATTGCGGTTGAAGTAATAAGCAGTCCCGTGAATCTGATTGGTGCCTGATTTCAACGAGACGTTGGCCACTCCACCGGGATTGCGTCCGGCTTCCGCGCTGCCCTGCGTCACCAGCGAAAATTCCTGCACGGAATCGAGCGGAAGCAGCACACCCGGCACGCCATACACTCCTCCCTGATTTACCGCCGAGGTGTTGTTCCAGAGATCGTTGTTCTCGGCGCCCTCGATCTGCCAGTTAATCTGGTCTCCCTGAGTCCCGTTAATTGCTCCCAGAAAGCCCACTGTGTAACCGGAGTATCCGGAACTGAGGGCGAACGGTTGCGTAAAATCGCGTCCGTTGAGAGGAATGCCCTCGACGGTTGAGTCGTCGAGCACGTTCGATTGAGTCACAGTCGATGTCTCTATGGCTAACGCATTCGAGCTCACATCTACTCTGTTCTGCGATGTTGCGACTTCGAGGTGAACCGGCAGGCTGTAAACGACCCCAGCCTCTAACGGAATGCGAGAGACGATCACGTCGCGGAAGCCGTCTTTGTGCGTGAGCACGGTGTAAGTGCCGAGCGGCAGATCCTGCAGCGAGAACTCGCCCGCACTCGATGATGTCGTCGAGTACGTCAATCCGGTCGAATCGCTCTCTGCCTTTACAGCGACTTCGGCGATAACGGCTCCGGTCGGATCGAAAACCGTTCCGCGGATCCCGCCGCGAAAGGTTTGAGCTTGAGTGGTACTCCCGATGGAGAGGAGTGCAAATAGAACAACCAGTGACCCGATGCGTGGACGCGCCATGTGTCGTTCTTGCCCCTAGCAAGTTTGTCCATTATAGTAATAGACATAACATACTATGAATTCAAATTGTTTTTGGACTGTCGATCGCGGGTGCGTGATCCACGTTTGGGCAAACTTCTGCGAGAGCGATCTCGATGAGAGTACAGCGGGATGGGCGCTTAGTGCGGGAGCCTCGGCCATAAGACGCCGTAGAGCCAGGTGCCGGCCAACGCGCTAAGGATCGCGACCGCCATCACGGTAACGCCGTTGCCTACTAATGCAAACAGGGGCCCCGGACAGGCACCCGTGAGAGCCCAGCCAAGACCGAAGATCGTACCGCCCGCGGCATAACGCACGCCATGACCAAGAGTCTTTGGTGGGATGTAGATGGGCTGACGAGAGATTGTCTTTGCGCCCAGCCCCTTTATCAATACAACAGAAACCCCCGCCACCACAATCGCCGAAACAATAATTCCGTACATGCGCGGCGACTGAAAGCGAAACATTTCCTGAATACGAAACCAGGAAAGCACCTCGGATCTCGTTAAGACGACACCGAACGCGATCCCGAGCAGGAGATAGAGGATAAGCGCGCCCGCGGTCTGCGTGGGGCTCTGATACGGCGTCAGGTCAGTTCCCGGTTGGGTCGATCTCGGTTCCGTCAGTTTGGGTTCAGTCAACATGGAAAGCTCAAAGCAGTAGCGGGAGGATGAAGTGCGTCGCAATTAATCCCCCCGCGAAAAAACCCACGACCGCAATCAGTGAAGGTAACTGCAAGTCCGCCAAGCCCGAAATCGCGTGGCCGGATGTGCAGCCACCCGCATAGGCGGCTCCGAATCCAACGAGAAACCCTCCAACGACAATAAGCACAAACCCCTTGAGCGAAAACAGGGTCGACCATTGGAACAATTCGCGCGGCGCCAATCCCGAGAAATCATGAATTCCGAGCTTGGCCAGATCAATCTTGGTTGCCTGGGATATCGCAACGTTGTGCGGTTCACCGTAGTGTGAAGCGAGAAATCCTCCGACAAGGATTCCGAGAACAAACAGCAGGTTCCAGAGACCGACCTTCTTCCAGTCGTAGCGGAAATACTCAATCTCGCCCGGAAACACCGCCGCGCAGGTGTGACGTAGGCTGCTGGAAACCCCGAACACGGCATTCCCGACGATGAGTAGCACGGGAACGAAAAGACCAATCACCGGACCGGCGACGTACCACGGCCACGGGTCGATAAAGAGAGTCGCCAATGTTGTTGGGCTGTTCATTCGTTGAATGCAGTTATCGTCTCCAGCCAAAACTCAGACCGACTGAATCCTGATACATCTTGAGGTTTGCGTTACCTCCGCCGAATGCTGGAGCAATGGAGTTGACCCCGTCTAGCGTTTTTTCGAACGCATGTTGATATGCAATATTGATTTCTTTCCCATTCCGCAGACCCAATGTTGCCCCTGCGGTGAGATGATTCTGCACTACCGCCGGCGCTAGCAGATTAAAGAAGGTCTGTGAACTGCTAAACGGCAAGCCGGAGTGATTGTACCCTCCGCGCACCGTGAGCGTAGGCCGGACCTTGTAGTCGACGCCCACTTTCTCGACCGTTATGTCATGCCATCCAAAACCCGGCCCATTGTCAGCACCCAACTGCGCCTGATTTGAATCAAGATTGGCGATCGACTTGACCTGGCCGTAGAAGATCCGCTCGACGTCGAATGGTACTGTGACTTTCTCCGACAGCTTGAAGGCCGCACCACCCGTAACCGTCGCCGGAACGTCGAATCCGCCTTGCTCCGCAAACAGGCCACGATACTTGCTGAATTTCTGCATGTAGGTACGGCTCTGAAAACTCACGCCCAGGTTGAGGTATTTTCCGAATTCCCCAATCCAACCCACGCGCACTCCAGCTCCATAAGAGGCGTCGTAGCCGCGATTGGTAAGGTTGGCGGGATCGATGGAGAAACCGGGTGCGGTAAAGTTCTGCAATCCTTCCCCAGAGAATCTTTGCCAGGCGATGTTCAGCGAGGCCCCGACAGCCTGGTGGTCGCTCAACTTGAAGGCAGCTGTCGGTGACACGAACAGTTGTTCGAAGTCGACCCCCGCACGGGTGTTGCCAAGCAAAGGAATCGGAGTGGTGTAGGAGGTATTCATTCCCCCATTGCCGCAAATCGAGACGCCCAAGGAAAATCGAGAGCTTACGAGGTGATTGAAGCCCAATTCCGGTACAAAAAAATTCTTGTGCCGGCTGGCATCGTAGCTGCCGTTAACTGGCGCAAGGCTACCGGTAATGGAGGCGCTGCGAATCGGCCGGAAGAAGGTCAACCCGAGATCGAAACGATCCCCGACGAAAACCATTCCTGCCGGATTAGCAGCGGCGGCCAGGCTGTCCTGTGGAAACGCAACACCAGCTCCACCCTGACCTTGTTGCTTCAAACCGCAGCCGATCGAAAAATATCCATCCGTCGCGAGGGCTGGAACCGCGACGGTAACGACGAATACAGCTAGCAAAAGACGATAGTGGTGATACCTCATTCAGTTCGCTCTCCTGAGGCTTGGCGTAATGGCGAACCTTCCGACCTGTCGAATGTGGAACCGAGGACAACAGTGACCACCTCGTTCCAGGCGCGCCGGATGCCGTGCCTCAAAGCTGATCCCCGAAGGGCGGGAAACCAATCAGGGTACACCATGTTGTCTATTATGTCAATTATCATACTCTACATTGTCGAGAGGGAGCCGAACCCGTCGTATGAGGGAAGGTAAGGAATGAGAACGCTGCGAATTAGATTCGTTCCCTTGCGCGGTGTCGGGCACATCCCCATACGCTGCCAGGGGCGTGCTTGGGGTCACGAAGAAGTGTGACGCGTCTCACGGATATATATAAGTATGTCCATTATGTTAATCGTGTTTAGTGCTTCTCGGAACCTCAGGGAGTTTATCGTGCTCCCAGGCCCCATCGCCTGGGAGCTCGGCCTTCACGCCCTTGCATATACGCACTTTGCGTAATAATATACGCATTATGCGTAACACCCTATCGATGCTGGATAGCCTTTTCCCGAGTGTGCGGCAGGGTGTGCTGGCGGCAACTTTGACCCGGCCTGAGAAGTGGTGGTACCTCTCCGAATTGGCCGAATATCTTCATACGCGGCCCTCAAGTCTTCAACGCGAACTTAGTTCCCTAGAACAAAGTGGCATATTGCAGTTGCGTAAGGATGGGCGCAGGACATACTTCAAGGCTGAGACGAGGTCCCCGATCTTCCGCGAACTGCGTAGCATATTCGAGAAAACGGTCGGGCTGATTCCTACTCTGAGGCAAGCTCTTCGGCCTTTTGACACCAAGATCGTCTACGCCTTCGTGTACGGCTCGATGGCGCGTCATGAAGAACATGCGACAAGCGATGTGGACCTAATGGTAATTGGGAAGGTGGGGTTAGGAGACCTGGCACCATCTTTACGCAAAGCCGAAAAGCGCTTGGGCCGAGAAGTAAATGTGACAAACTACTCAGTGGATGAATTCCGCAAGAAAGTGGCTGAAGGCGACCACTTCTTGACCACCGTGCTGAAAGGCAGTCTGCAATTCGTGAAAGGTGAACAGCGTGACCTGGACGCAGTTGCTAGCAAATAAGGAAGTTCAGCCACACAAAACGTCAAAGAAGGAACTGGACAGGTTGCGGGCTGTCATCAGTCGTGACTTGGCGGATGCGTCACTGGCCGGAGCGTCTGCAGACAGGCGTTTCGCGACCGCCTACAATGCCGCACTCCAAGCTGCAAAAATGGCTATTGCGTGTGCCGGCTATCGCGTCGTCGGCGCTGGACACCACAGGATTTCCTTCGACGTGGTTAAGCTCGCGATTGGGAAGGCCGCAGCGGCGGGTATCTTCCCCGCTCTTGCAAGTTGCAAAAGCTGTCGCCGCTGGATCGATAGGAACTTCGCTGCGACCACTGAGTCCACGAACCTCTCAGGCTCGCTGCGACTCTCCTGCTGCGCTTCCTGTTCTCTCAACACTTCGCTGCGCTGCATTGCGCCCCCTTTACCCGCCCATGCTCGACCACTGCCGACCTTGGTGATCCGCATACTCCCGTCCGGCTGACTGCGCACCTTTACCCTGTCCAGCCGCGCAGCAGCGTACAAGCCTGAACGAAATCGGTTGCGGCTCCGCTCGTCCGTGCCGACACCGCGCACGTCGAAGTGCTGACCGATCTTCAGCCTGTGAACACGGTCGGCGAGCTTGCGATACGTCCCCGCTTGCTCGACTCGCGGACGGAGATAGGCGTGTTTCAACGCGATGCAGTATCGATTGCTGCACGACGCATCGACAACTTGACCGGGAGGCACTGCACCGTGGGCATCAGTCCAATTGCGCCGACGCCGACCGTAGGCGGTGGACGGGTTGGCGATCTCTTCGCAGTCGCCATGTCGCTTTGTTGGTGAGAACTTTCCCATTACTTGGTTTTGGTTCAGCCGTTGGCAACTGCGGATCGCGGCTCGAAGCCCACGTCGATCTTCTGCCGCCCAGCTTGAACCGCCGCGTTGATAGCGGACTCCTCTGTTTGAAACGTGCCCGGCAGGAAGAACTGTGTCACGGTCACACCGGACGAGTCATGTTCTTCGATGTAAAACTCCACCGAGAATCCGCCATCCCTTGACCTGCCCCCCGACTTTAGTCCAGGGATAATGAGACTTTCTCCGGTTTTGTTCGCCCCGCAGCGTAGCGGGGAGGGGGGTCTGGGGCAAAAGCAACTCTCTGCCATCTGTGTCGAGCTTCCCTGACTTCAAGTCTAACTCGAACTCATGGAAACACAGGCCCATCGAGACCGGTGCCGACTCGGACATGCTGCCCCCAAGCGGCCTCAAATTAGGATGAACCAGGCGGAAAGAATGTGATTGTGCTCGCATCGAAAGTGTTGCATTCCTCCGCAGATTGGGGAGTTCATCCATACTTCAGGCCAATTTCAGGCGATGTTCATTGAAAACAATGCGCTGGCATGAGAGAAGCACTGGGTAGATGGTGTGCAAAGGGCCTTGGAAACCAAGGTCGATATTGCAAGAAAAGGCTCTTCCCATTCCATTCCAGGCCATGCTCCAAACGCCGGGGAGGCAGTTCTCGCCGGAGCCACCTCCCGCTTCCGTGGACAAAGGTATGTCAAGCCGACCGAGCATGCCATTAAGGCGTAAACGGGCATGAGCACCAAACGAAGTCAGACCCAGTATCTGAAATAGGAAAGGATGGGAACCATGACCAAATCGGTTACTCACATGGTCACAGCAGCGGCTAGTGCAGCGTTGTCGGTCGTCCTGGCCGCCAACATGCACGCGCAAGCCTGGCATCAACGCTCGTCTCGAAGTCCATCCGACGCGACCCCAAAGGTAGTTGCCAGCAGGAAGGCGCATCCGTGCTCTATCGCAACCATCGCCGGCCAGTGGGTATTCATTACTGACGTGCTGTATACGCAAGCAGGGGTGGTGGATGGCGTCGCTATAGGGACCATAAACATCGGCGTGGATGGCTCCTACCGCGGCACGTATGACTGGTCGGGGACTGGCGGAGCCGCTCTCGGCAACAACTACATCGGAACGGTGACCGTGAATCCCGATTGCACCGGGACCGTGAGCTTCCACGCTGTCGGAGACACGTATGAGGTCGTGCAAAGCATAGTCATCGCTCGTAACGGGCAGGAGATCTGGGGCGACTTCCAAAATCCTGTAGATGATGTGGGAGTCTGGAGGGCAGAGAGGATCACGGGGATTGAAACTTAGCCGTGCAGCAGCGCCGTCAGGCTTAGCGACGAGAACGGCCGCCGCGAAGCAGAACTACACAGCGTGAAAGCGCAGATCGTGCACTACTGGCGCTAACGCCAGCAGTCGTTTAACCGGGTTTCTCTTTCGTGGAGGCGCATATGAAACGCATCAGCATTCTGCTGTTGATTTTCCTCACGTGCTTCGCCTCAGCGGCGTGGCCGCAGGCGCAAACACAAACCAATTATCAGCAGTACACGCTTTATGATCTGGGTACACTCAAAGGCCCCGACAGCATCCTTTCCTTTTTTGTAATTAGTGTTACAAACAAGGGAGTGATTGGCGGCGCCCAAACCGCAGTTTCCGATCCGTTTAACCCCAATTGTCTCGGTCCTACCATTTACGACATGATCCAAACCGGCTGCTACGTGACGCACGCCTTCCTGTGGAGCCACGGCACCCTGACTGATCTGGGCAGCCTCCCGGGCCACCACGGCAACAATAGCAGCTTGGCTAACGCGATCAATAATGAGGGCGTGATCGCAGGGATGGCAGAAAATGGACATGTTGATCCGGACACAGGATACCCAGAAGTCCGCGCTGTGATCTGGACTAACGGCAAGATTACGAACTTGGGCACCTGGGACGGTACTCAGAGCGACGCACTGGACCTCAATGATAGAGACCAGGTGGTGGGTTGGGCTTCGAACGCTACCGAGGATCCATTCTCGACAGCATTTGAACAGCTTGGGTTGTGGGGGCTTTGGCCCGTGACGACGCAGATCCGCGCGTTTGTCTGGGAAAACGGTGTGAAGCACGATCTAGGTACGTTAGGCGGTCCAGACTCCATGGCCTACGCCATCAATAAGAGTGGACAGATCGTGGGCTACTCGTACACGAATGACACGCCAAATCCCGACACCGGAATCCCCACAGTCGACCCGGTTCTCTGGGAAGGGGGCTGGATGATCGACTTGGGCACTTTGGGAGGCACAATTGGTTATCCAGTTTGGCTCAACGATAGGGGACAGGTAGTAGGCGATTCCAACCTGGTTGGCGACAAATATTCTCATGGATTCCTTTGGGACCGGGGCTTACTTCGGGACCTGCCGCCTCCCAATAAAAATGGCGGAGACTATTCCTGGACCTATTGGATCAACGAGCTTGGCGACGTAGTGGGAGGGGCCACCCTGTCCGGGGACGAACTTAACGACGCCATGCTCTGGAGGTTCGGAAAGCCCATAGATTTGGGAACCATCGGACAGGACGTCTGCTCCGAGGCCACGGGCATGAATGATCTCGGGCAAATCGTGGGCATTTCCAACGAATGTTCGGGTCCGTGGGACCCCAGTGGGTGGGCCACCATGCGTGCTTTTCTTTGGCAAAAGGGCAAGCCCATGGTTGACCTGAACGCGCTCGTAGAAGAAAACCCTTCAAACCTGCATCTGTTCTGGGGAGCTTATATCAACGATTCGGGAGAGATTCTCGCCGAAGGCCTGCTCTCCACCGGCGACATCCATGCGGCCCTGCTGGTCCCCAGCGGCGACTGCAAGGAGGATTGCCAACAGCGAATCCTTGCGAGCCAGAATACTCCAGTCGCGCGTGCCAACGCAGGCTTGACGAGTCCAGCGTTTGGCAAACAGGCAAAGTGGCTGCATAATCGGCGAGGACAACGTTACGCTCTGCCTGGGCAGCGTTAATCCTGGCAAGTGATTTCAACCAAATGATCGGCCAGGCCATCTCGCACTACCGCATCATCGAGAAAATCGGCGCTGGCGGGATGGGCGAGGTGTATCGAGCACACGACGAACACCTCGACCGCGAAGTAGCCATCAAGGTTTTGCCTTCGGGCACGTTGTGGGACGAATCCTCGCGCAAACGCTTCCGCAAAGAAGCACTGGCTCTGTCCAAGCTGAATCACCCGAACATTGCGACCATCCACGATTTCGACACGCAGCAGGGCGTGGATTTCCTAGTAATGGAGTACATCCCTGGTGTGACGCTGAGCGACAGGCTGGCGGGCGGGCCGCTGCCGGAGAAAGAGGTAGTCGCTCTCGGGATGCAGCTTGCGGAGGGTTTGTTTGCAGCTCATGAGCACGGAGTCATCCATCGTGACCTGAAGCCCGGCAATTTGCGCCTGACTCCTGACAAACGGCTGAAGATTCTGGACTTCGGGCTGGCAAAGCTGCATCTACCGGTGACGGCGAGCGCCCCGACTGCGAGTTTCAGCGAAAAACAAGCTGTCGCTGGGACTCTGCCCTACATGGCTCCGGAGCAACTGCTGGGAGGAGAGATTGACCCCCGTACCGACATTCATGCCGCGGGTCTCGTGCTCTACGAGATGGCCACGGGCAAGCGCGCCTTTGCGGAGTCGGAAAGCGGCCCGTTGCTGGGCGTCATCGTTAAGCGTGCCCCCATTCCTCTGCAACAGCTCAACCGGAAACTTTCTTCGGAGCTGGAGCGGATCGTGGAGAAGTGCCTAGAAAAGGATCCGGAGAATCGCTACCAGTCCGCCAGGGAACTCGCCGTGGATCTGCGCCGGCTGGAGCACGGATCAGAGGCGTCGTTCGCCTCCGGACCGGTTCCTTCGAGGGCACGGCGGGCCTTTCTTTGCCGAGCCTTCCCGGCGCGGCGAAGCGTTCTGGCGGCCGTAATGTTGCTGGCGGCGGCCGGGCTGATTCTGACCGGCTTGCGCGTGTGGGAGTGGCAGCGCGCCGGCTCTGCTCCGCGATTTGAGGCGCTCGCGGTTCTCCCGGTGGTTGATCTTTCCGGAGATCCGGCCCGGGAGTACTTTGCCGACGGCATGACGGAGGAATTGATCACGCAGTTGGGCAAGGCCACCACGGCACGCGTGATCTCGCGCCAATCGGTCATGCAATTCAAAGGCACGAAGCTGCCGCTGGCGGAGATCGCCCAGAAGCTGAAGGTTGACGCGGTGGTGGAAGGATCGGTGCTCGAATCGGGGAACCGCGTGCGCGTGACCGCCCGGCTGGTTGACGCGGCAGCGGAAAAACTGGTGTGGACGAACGACTATGAGCGCGACCTGCGCGACGTCTTGAGCCTACAGGCGGAAGTAACGCGCGCCATCGCCAATGAAATCCGGATGAAGCTGAATCCGCGGGAGCAGGCGCGGCCGACCGCGCCTCGGCCGGTGAATCCTGAGGCCTATGAAGCTTACCTGAAGGGGCGCTTCCAGTGGTACAAGATCTCCAAGCAGGGCTTCGAGGAGGCGGAGCGTTACTTCCATCTCGCCCTCGAGAAAGATCCCAATTACGCTCTGGCCTATGCGGGCCTCGCGGATGTCTGGCTGATGCGCACCGATGCCGGCTACGCACCGCCGTCTGAGACCCTACCCAAGGCGAAGGCTGCGGCTCTCAAGGCCGTGCAACTGGACGATACCCTCTCGGGAGTTTACGTCAGTTTGGGCAACATCGAAGCGGACCGGTCCGCCGCTGAGCAGGATTTCCGCCGCGCTATTGAATTGAATCCCAACAATGCCGATGCCCATTTTTTTTATGCGGACCTGCTGATTTCTACCAAGCGCAACCAGGAGTGGCAGGCGGAGATCGAGCAGGCGATGAACCTGGACCCGATGAGCTCCTTCTACCGCTGTTTCTATGGCTGGCACTTGATCTATCTCGGCCGCTACGACGAAGCCATCGCTCTGCTGCAGCAGGTGACCGCCACCCAGCCGTCTTCTGCGCACCTGGGCCTGTGGGGAGCGTACTACCGGAAGCACATGGAAAAGGAAGCTTTCGAGGAGGCGGTCAAGTTCTACGAAGCATTGCCGAGTCAAGAAGACATCGTGGCCGCGCTGAAGAGCGGTTATCAGCAGGCCGGATACCGCGAAGGCATGGAGCGCGCAGCCGACACGCTGGCGGCTCGCGCGCAGCACGCGTACGTACCCGGCGTGCGCATCGCCCGGCTCTACGCCCACGCCGGGAACACGGACCGGGCCCTGTTCTGGCTGGAGAAAGCGTATGCGGCGAGGGAAACTCCCTTGGCACATCTTGCCGTGGCCTGGGACTGGGAACAACTCCGGCCTGACCCGCGCTTTCAGGATTTGCTGCGTCGCTTGAACTTCCCGCAATAGACCCGTCTCGCTACGCTGGCACTCAACCTGCTCGCACGTCGCGGGGCGTCGCCCCGCGCAAACGCAGTGTTCGCCGTACCACGCCGCGCGCCACGCCGCACCACTTTACGTCGCAAAGTAAGGGTGGAGCCGTTTTCCCCGGAGCCACACACTACCCCTCGAAACCGTTCCCCTTGCGCGACGGTCGTATCTTCCACCGACCAACAACCCGGCCTGCTTCAACACTCGCTACCCAGATAGTGAACGACAACCGAGAATCGCTTAAGGACCCTATCGCAGCCTTGCTAACTCTGATTTGGCTTCTTTCAGGATGGGGATATCAGGGTCGGCGCCTTCCCAGAGTATAAGGAATTCTTGGTACGCTTCTCTCGCTTTGTTCCGAGCATCCATATCTGACGGGCTTTGACCAGTGTTGTGCTGCGAAGCTGCCGTTCCGGCACGCTTCCTTGCTTGCAAACCATAGGCGCGGGCCAAGCCAACACGAGCCAGAGGTCCAGTCCAGCAATTCCAAGTGATTCCATTGTGGCCGAGGATCTTGCTAAACTCCGTCGCGGCGGCAGGTCCGTCGCCCGAGGCAAGATAAGCTTCGCCACGCACGTAAACAGAGTTCAAACACGAAATGTTCGCGAGGAATTGAACGGACGCCAGGTCCATGGAAGCCGTAGTGTGTAGTTGATCGAGGGCCGCAGCGGGATCCTTCCTGTTAAGGGCTAACTGGGAACGAATAGTGGGTAGCCAAACAAACTGGACCTGCGTATCGAGGGGAAAGCGATGGTTCAAATCTCGGGTTAGGGATAGAGTGCGCTGCGTATCGCCGATCATTGCCAGCGCCAGCGCTGCTTCTATCTCAACTGCCTGATCGGCGGGCAGTAGCTTCAGGGCTTCGCCGGCGAAACGTCTTGATTCGATAGCATTTCCAAAGCCTGCTTCTCGCAGAGCAGCGTTCGCCAACCATATGGCCCCGTTTTCTTTGTGACCGTTGCGGACGGCAGAGTCTACGGCTCGTGCAGTAAGCTCCCGCGCCTCTCGTAGATGACCAAAATACGCCTCTGTGTCGGATTCGAGCGAAAGCCCAGAGTTCTCTACGGTTGCCTTGCCAGTGAACCACGCTGCCTGCTCCCGCATCGCAGACTTATCATCCTTGAGAAAAGCCAGAGCATAGAGAACTTGCCGGGCTACAAAATCGTCCAGCTTTCGTCCGGCAGCCTGTTTAGCTGTTTGCCCGGCCTCCTCAAACCGTTGCAGGGCGACCAAGTCGTAGGCAAGATTGCCGCGCGACGCCGCATCGTCGGGAGCGATCTGGATGGTCTGGCGCGCCATGTTGGCGGCGGCTTCATACTGTCCTTGCTGTCCGTAAACGATAGCCAAGTCAAGGTAAGCTCTGTAGTCGCGAGGATAACTAGCAATCCGCTCTTTGTAGGTCTGTGCCGCCTTGTCTAGCTCTCCCGTGACGCTCTGGTAATAGGCAGCCGCGATAGTCAACTTCTCGCGTTCGCTGACCTG
>Ga0187769_10001234_pt1 | contig 14514 bp, 15 predicted proteins | sample 0116_SJ02_MP02_1_FD_133140 | JGI IMG/M metagenome (GOLD analysis project Ga0187769, IMG submission 133140) | Tropical peat soil microbial communities from peatlands in Department of Meta, Colombia - 0116_SJ02_MP02_10_MG | ecosystem: Environmental > Terrestrial > Soil > Wetlands > Peat | place... | reverse complement strand
GGCCTTCTTGGGCCGGAAGGGAAATGGCCAGCAGCGCCAAGCTGAGCAGGATAGTCGTGGCCTTTGACGGTTCAAAGGATGCAGTCAAAGCCGTCCAACTCGCCTGTTCGTTGGCCGCTAAGTACGACTCTGACATCTCGGTGGTGCACGTCTACTCGCCTCCCTTGATCGGGTTCAGCGCTGCGTCGGGTATGCCGGTCCCTGACTACAAGGAGTTGGAGGACTCTGCTAAGGAGACGGGCCAGAACGTGCTCTCGAGAGGGGTTCAGCTCGTCACTGAAACAGGGGCAAAGGCAAGAGGGGAGCTACTGCAGGCACCGTCTGTCGTCGATGCACTCGTCGAATATGCCGCGAGGGAGAAGGCGGACCTCATAGTAGTAGGGACCAGAGGAATGTCAGGATTCAAGAAGCTCATCCTCGGCAGCGTCTCATCGGGACTCGTCAGTCACTCGCCGTGCCCGGTGCTGGTGGTGAGGTGAGCGGATGATCTACGTGAAGGACATAATGGCAAGAAACGTCAAGACGATTTCCGCCGATTCCACCATAACCCAAGCCGCAAAAGCAATGGCCAAGTGGAAAATAGGGGCACTTGTCATAACGGAGGGTGCTTCTCCTGTCGGTATCATCACCGAGGGGGACATCTCCAGATGTGTGGCCAAGGGCGTGAGTCTGAGCACGAAGCTGCACGGCTTCGGGAGGAAGAAGCTGATTTCCGTTAGTCCAGGCGAAAGGGTCGAGGTGGCTGCGAAGAAGATGGCGGAGGGGGGCGTGAAGAAGCTGCCCGTCATGGAGGATGGGAAGCTGGTGGGTATGATAACACAGACGGACATTGTGAATTCTAGCTTCGCCCTTGTCACGTCGCTTAAGGAAATGGTGCAGGCCCGCTACCGGCCTCCAGACTTCGAGATGTAGGGCCCCGGCCCCATTGTGCGTCTTCTCCCAAGAACTGACTTTAAGCACCCGCACGAAGGGGCGACATCCGGTTGAGTCTCCCCCCATACACCATCGTGGTGGATTACGTGAGCGAAGGTGAAATCGCCAACCTCATACGGGGATACGTCGAGCTGAAGGGGAAGAAGGTCCGCTTTTCCGGCGTCGCCTACGGACGCTTCGGAGGCCAAAACTTCTCCCCGCAGTTCACCGAGGCCGCCAAGGACCGGCTAGCCTCCCTCACGGGTGACTTCTCGAAGTTTGAGGAAGACGTGCAGTTGAGGCTTGTCAGAGGGGAGTTCGAGGCCAAGCCTAGGAAGGGCGAGCACCATCATCATCGCCACCTAGGCGAAGGCGGGGGAGCAGAGAGCAGTTGAATCTGCTGGTCGGCGCCACCGGGTTCATCGGGGGGCACGTTGTAGAGTACCTATTCCAGCAAGGAGAGATATCGAAGGGCATTTTTCGAAAGGGCTCCCACCTGAAGATAATGGATTCCAACGGGGTCCAAGGGATTGAGGCAGACCTTCTGGACCATCACGCCCTGCACGAGGCAATGGATGGGGTCGACGTCGTCTACAGCATGGCCTCGCCTATGCCCGGGTCGGACTCGGACTTCCTGAAGGCCAACACCCAGGGGTTGCTCAACCTTCTCGAGGTGGCGACCGAGTCGAAGGTCAAAGTGTTCGTCCAGCTCAGCACCCTGGATGTCTATGGCTTCGGTTCTAAGAACGTGAACCCGTCGTCTCCCCTCATCCCCTCAGCCGAATATCAGAAGTCTAAGGCGGAGGCAGAGAGGCTACTCCGGGAGTTCTCCAGACGAAATCCCGAGCCGAGGATTTCGATCCTCAGACCCGCTAGAGCGGTGGGGTCGAGAGATGAGACCCTAGCAATACCGATTCTTAGGATGATTGAATCTGGTAAGGTGACCGTTCCGTCCGAGGGGAGAATGTCTTTCTCTCACCCCCAGGACATCGCTCAAGCCCTGTACCGGGCGGCAACGGGGAAACTAAACACGGGCAGCACCTTCCTAGTGAAGTCGTTCGACTCCACACCTGAGGAACTGGTGAAAGGAATGGCAGCTTCCCTTGGCAAGGTCGTCGAGGTCAGGAGGCAGGGCCTCTTCTCCAGTTCCGCCCTCCCGAAGTATGTATCGGAGCAGCTGAAGGCTTCATTGAGGATAGAGGAGCAACCAAGTTGGGCTGAGTTGGGGTATGTCCCTAAGTACGACCTCAAAGGCACATGTGAGGAGATTTCGGCCTGGTACAGAAGAGAACCCTGGGTTACAGAAGACGCGTAGGAATCGCCAGCATCCTCAGGGAGATGAGGCAGATGGTCTACGGCTCCGGCAGCAAGAGGGCTACTGCCTTGGCGCGGTTGCAGGAGGCCGAGCATGGAGACCCGTTCCGAATCCTCATCGGCACCATCCTGTCGCAGAGGACAAGGGACGAGAACACGACCAAGGCAACTGAAAGCCTGTTTTCAAAGTACGCTACCCCATCCCAGCTCGCGAGCGCTGACCCCGACACCGTGCGCCGGCTGATCCGGCCGGCGGGCTACTACAACGTAAAGACAAGGAACATCATCACTGCTTCGAGGCAACTCGTCGACGAGTTTGGAGGCAAGGTGCCGGACAACGAAGAAGACCTACTCAAACTGCGGGCCGTGGGACGCAAGACTGCCAACTGCGTTCTCGTCTACGCTTTCAACAAGCCCGCAATCCCTGTCGACACTCACGTACACAGGATTTCAAACAGACTGGGACTGGTGAGGACCAAGAAGCCGGAGGAGACTGAGACGGAGCTCGTGCGCACCGTCCCCAGGCGATACTGGCTTGAGCTGAACGACTTGTTCGTCAGGTTCGGCCAGACTACCTGCAAGCCTGTGGGTCCCCGCTGCTCGTCCTGTAGGCTCACCGGGAGCTGCAAGTATTACAATGCTGTCGTCGCCCCAAGGCGCAAAGCTTCTTAGCCTCAGGCCTGACGCCCCGTCTCGTGCCCACGCTTCAAGAAGCAAAGAAGAAGGTCGAGGAGCTCGTTTTGGCGAAAGGATTCGGAAACACACAAGATGAAATCGCGAACAAACTCCTCTTCGCGTTCATCGAACTCGGGGAGGCAGGGGACTCTTGGAAGAAGGGAAGGCCCTCAGACGAGACCATTGAAGAGCTGATTGACGTGATATTCTACGTCTTGGATGCGTCAAGACTCATCGCTCCGGACGCGAACCTCGACGAAGTATTCGAGAGGAAGTGGAAGAAGAACATGGGCAGAGCTTTTCAGTACGGCGAAGGGTTCAGGTCGAAGAGGCCGCCTGAGCCTAACCGATCTTCACCCAAGTGACGTTCCTGTCTTTGTGGCAGACGTATCCCTCGTAGCTCAGTCCCTTGCTGTCCGTAACTTTCTCGGTCCGCCTTAAGGGCAGGCCACACTCGGTGCACTTCTGTTTGGACTCCTCCTGCTGGATTTCATCCCACTTCACCATGTAATACGTCAGGAACATCGGGGAGACTTTCGATTTCAAGCCGATTTCAGTCTAGGACGTGAATTCTTTCCTTTCGAAGAGCCAGAGGCCGACGATTCCCATTACGACCAGGTAGATGATTAGTATCTCCAAGCCTTCCGGGACAGTAGCATAATAGGTGGTGAACGAGAAGCGCGCGTTCGTACTGTTGGCCCCTCCGAAGGCCGATGCCAGAGGCTGAGTGGTCACATGCGCAGGATAGGTCTGCATCAGGACGCTCGTAATTATTCCTGCAGCATAGGTGATGCTGAACCAAGGCTCGATTCCGACCACGGCTGACGAGACCGTGTCTATGACACTAAAGACGATGAGGAGGAGGATAACGCTCATGAGTATCGAAATCGCGCTGCTCTTGAACAGCGAGCTGAAAGCGAAGGTCAGGGACATCGCCGCCACCAGGTACACCCATGTGAAGAGAAGGGACTGCTCAAACTGCCACGGTATCGAACCAGGGAAGTAGTAAAGCCCATTCGCCACCATGATTAGGGCGAAAATGGCGAGGATTATGGTCGAGGCTACTAGGGCGGCAATCCACTTCCCTACATAAATTGCTGACCTTCTGATTGGGTTAGGCACCAGAAAGTAGCCCGTCTTGTTCTGGAACTCCCCCGAAATCGCGTCACCGCCGAAGAAAGCTGCCGACAGTACGACTACAAGACTCGCCAACCCTCCCCACCCCGCCCCGTAAAACCCGAGCGCCGCCAGGGAAGCGGGTTCTCCGGGGAGTCCCAGAAAAGTGATGGGGCGATAATAGCCGACCAAGACAGTGATAAGTCCTGAAATGACTAAAATGATGGCGAGCATGACGTAGAATCTCCGCGCCCGGAAATAATTGAGGAAATTGTACTTGGCTATGCTTCCGATGTGCGAAAGCGTGCTCACACGGCTGCCGCCTCCTTGGGCCGCGTCCATCGTCTACAACGTCTCCTTGATCAGGCTGAGGTAGGCGTCTTCCAGCCCTGATGCCGCTTCGAAACTCAACGCGCCAGCCTTCAGGCCCGCGATCTGCTCGAATAGCTTCTCCTGGGTCGTGGCGCCGCCGTTGAACTTCACGATAAGGTGCCTGTCGTTCGACCTTGTCACCGATTGCACCCCTTCGAATCTTCCTATCCTGCTACTCGTCTGCTCGTCGACGGTTCGGCCAAAACCAATTTCGACTGTGCCTCCCCCTCCTGCGAACCTTGACGTCACATTCTCGATCGTGTCGTACACAATCAACTTGCCGTGGTCTATCAGCGCCACCTCGTTGCACACCTCGGTGACCTCCGCAAGAAGGTGGGAGCTCATGAACACGAGCCTGTTTCCTAACGACATGACAATGTCTCTCACCTCGCTCATTCCCCTAGGGTCGAGGCCCGTCGTAGGTTCGTCGAGTATTATCACCTCGGGGTCGCTCAGCAGTGTGGAAGCTACATTGACCCTCTGCTTCATCCCTTTTGAGAAGCTCCCGACTTTCTTGTTCTCCCACTCCTGCATCTTGACCCTGGCCAGGGCCTCGTCGATCACCTTGCTCCTTTCAGCCTGCGGGACTCCTCTTATCTCGCAAAGCATCGACAACGCCTCCTTCGGCGTCAGGGACGGGTAGATCTCAGGGGTTTCGATAAGAGACGTGCAGGATGCAAGAGCCCCCTTCTTGTCCTTGGCTACGTCGACGCCATTTATTCTAGCCGTGCCGCCTGAGGCGGATATCAGGCCTGTGAAAATCTTCATGGTCGTGGTCTTGCCGGCGCCGTTCGGGCCAAGGAAGCCGACGCATTTCGGCCCCTGGAGCTTCAGGTCCAGTCCTGAGAGAGCAGTGAACTCTCCGAACCTCTTGGTGAGCCCTACGGCCTCAATCGAAGGCGCCATTTCCAAAACCCGCGCGCCTGGCGGGGATAATAAATCTCGCGTGTAGGGTGTGAATGCTTACGCTGGGAGATGGCCACGGCCCATTCAGGCCCCTTCGACCTCAGGTTTAATGCGTAAGGCGGGCCGGCCGGATGGGGGCTGAACCTTGAGAAGGACAAAGATAGTGGCAACGGTAGGACCTGCGAGCAGAGACGAAGGAACAATTCGCAAGCTGTCCTCATCCGTAGACGTGTTCAGGATCAACTTCTCTCACGGTGATCAGGCCAGCCATCTCGACGAAATTCGCACAATCCGGAAGGAAGCAAGACGAGCGGGCAGGACAGTTGCGATTCTACAGGACCTTCCGGGGCCCAAAGTGCGAGTGGGAAGGATAGCAAACGGCTCCGTGGACCTCCCCCGAGGTTCACAGCTAATCCTCACGTCGTCCAATATCGAAGGGGATGCCACCCACATTCCGGTCAACAACCCAGAGCTTCTGAAGTCAGTGAAAAAGGGGGATTTGCTGCACCTGGCCGATGGCATAATTCGGCTCAGGGTCGAGGAGTCGGTCGTTGAAGGGGTGCGCTGCGCGGTCGTCGACGGCGGCGTCCTGAGCTCTGGCAAGGGAGTCAACGCCCCTGGGGTGAGGCTCGAAATCCATTATCCCACGGAAAGGGATGTCTCCGACCTCAAGTTCGGCCTTCAGCAGGACGTCGACTTCGTGGCCCTGTCGTTCGTTGGGACGCCGGGCGACGTCCGTGCAGTGAGGAAGCTGCTCCCCCAGGACGGGCCTCTTCTGATAGCGAAGATAGAGAAGAGGGAAGCCGTCGCGGACTTCGAAGGAATCCTTTCTGAGGCGGACGGGGTGATGGTGGCCCGAGGCGACCTCGGCATCGAGGTGCCCATCGAAACAGTGCCTGCCATTCAGAAGTCCATCATTTCGAAGTGCAACGAGGCGGGGAAGCCTGTCATAGTCGCGACTCAGATGCTGGTGAGCATGGTCAACTTCCCTGTCCCGAGCCGTGCCGAAGTAACAGACGTGTCCACAGCTATTCTGGATGGCACGGACGCAGTCATGCTATCGGACGAGACCACCGTGGGCAAGTACCCCGTCGAGGCGGTCAGGATGTTGGACAAGATCGCTCGTTCGACGGAGAGGTCGTTGCTATCCTACGCCCGCCCTCTCGTCGTGGCCGAGTCCAAAGACACAGGCTCGGCCATCGCAAGGGCCGCCTGCAGGCTGGCGGATTACGTCGGTGCCAAGGCCATCGTAGCACCGACCCAAACCGGTTCCACCGCGCGTAGAGTCTCGATGTACCGCCCAAAGCAGCCGATAGTCGCCCTCTGTACTGATAACCGAGTGGCAAGGAGGTTGAAGCTTTACCGGGGAATCCTCCCCACTATGTCCAGGCAGGCCAAGACAGTCGATTGGCTGTTCTCGCGCGCTGATCAAGCGGTTGAGGCGCTCGGCCTAGCAAAGAGGGGGGATCGTATCATTGTCACGTCGGGAACGCCCGGCATGAGAGGAACAACAAACGTGATCAAGGTCTCGGTTGTGGGAAGCAGGGCCTAGGTCAATCAGTCCACAAAATCCATGAGGGTCGGGTTTTTCGCCCGCCTCTTGGTCGGCTTCTGGCTCGACTCCTTCACTAGTTCCTTCATCCTGGTCTCCTTCAGCAGCGTGCTGTAGTAGTATGGTTCGTCCACCGTCCCCTCAGCAAGAAGTATTACGACTCTCCCCTCTGTGGTCCTTCCTGTCCTTCCCCTCCGCTGGATGTACCTGATTTCGGATGGGACGGCCTCGTAGAACACAACCAGGTCCACGTCGGGGACGTGAAGTCCCTCTTCGCCGATGCTGCTGCTGACTAGGACTCTGAATTCGCCCCTTCGGAACTTGTCGAGCGTCTCCGTCTGCGTCTGCTGGTCCATTCCCTTGTTGCCTTCCCTGTCTGATTGCCCGACGAAGCGCCGAGCGCTGAGTCCCTCCTTGTCAAGTGCCTTGACGATGTCCTCAATGGTGTCCCTGTACTGAGTGAACACGATCACCCTCGAATCGGGCTTCAGCTGTAACTGCTGCTTGACGACGGAGAGCATGACAGCTATCTTTGGGTGCGGGATCGACCGAAGCTTCTCAGCCTCCTCCTCAACCTTGACCCACCTCGGGTCGCGCACCAGCGAAGAAATGGCCTTGCCCTTGTCCGGCTTTTCCCTCATCTTCTCGAAGTACCTCAAGAGAGGGGGCGCTCCCTGGGTCTCGACCATCTCCAGGGCGTGCAGTATCGCTACTGCCTGGGCCTGGTTCATGATTGCGCCAAAGATGTAGCCCTTCTGCCCTCCGCTCGCCTGGGCTGCCCGCAGCCTAGCCGATATCGTACCTCTCGCCTCCAGCAGCGCCTTCTTTGAGACGCGATTGGTTTTCAGGAAACCGCCGCTGATTAGCTTCTTCACTTTGTCGTTGTAGAGCTCCCTGAGCCTCAGTGTGGTCTCGTAGTATTCGTCTGGGACTGCGACCTTTATTGTCTCGATGTTCGTCTTCTCTACGTACTCCCTGACGTCGTCGCTTTCCTCGCTCCTCGCTTCGACTGCTTCGATGAACAGGTTTCTCTTGATCTCGTTCACCTTCTCCCTGGAAGCTCCGGGGGACGCTGTAAGCCCCATGATGAGGGGCCTGGTGGCGCTCTCCCTGTAGACCGTCGCGAGTTTCGTGTATGTGTAGTCCCTGACGCTCCTATGTGCTTCGTCGAAGACCGCAAGTACCACATCCCGGAGGGAGACCCTGCCATGGCGCACATCGTTGTACACCGTCTGCGGGGTGGCGAATATCACTCGGGACTTCATCCAGATGAGCTCCCTCTCACCCGGGTCGACCGTTCCCGTCAGGGCAGCCATGGACCCATCCGGAAGCTTCAGTTCTGCACTGAATGCTCTCAGGTGCTGCAGGACCAAGGGTCGAGTGGGAGCGAGGACCATCACCTTGGATTCAGGGTTCCTTCCGAGCATGTTCGCTGCGACCATGATTGCGATGATGGTCTTCCCGAGCCCCGTGGGAAGGACAACGAGAGTGTTTGTAGTCGTTGCGACTTCGGCTATCCTTCTCTGATACTCCCTCGCTTTGAATTCAGCAGAGAGCAAGACCATGCTCTGCCCGCCGGATTCGACTAAAAGGGTTGCCTCGCAAATCAGCAGTGGTGCTTAAACGTAGGTTGAGCGGCGCCAAGGCGAGAGCGGAGTTTGCGCGCCCGGATTAAGCGAAGGCAGAGGATAAGGAGGCTCACGATTCTTGTTGTAATCGCTGTAATCGCCGTCTCGCTGATTGTGGCTTTCTACATCGTTCTCAACAGCCAGAGCCCCTATGCATCGTACGTCGGAAAGCCTGTCGCACAATCCGTCATGGGAGAGCTCTCAGGCGTCAGCGACTCCACCCTTGCTTCGATCGGAGCACCTACCGGCGTCCAGCCCCCCGTCGTGGTTTCTGGCACTCCACTTTCCTCGGGGGGAAAACCTGAGATCCTGTATATCGGCGGTGACTACTGCCCCTACTGCGCAATCGAGAGGTGGAGCCTCATCGTCGCCCTTTCTAGGTTCGGGCAGTTCTCAAACCTCACCTACATGTTGTCGTCTTCGAGCGACGTCAACCCCAACACCCCCACCTTCAGCTTCAGAGGCGCGACCTTCACCAGCAAGTACATCACCTTCGTCGGGGTCGAAGAGTTCGGTAGCGACCCCAATACCGTCGTGCAGGCGCTGACGACCGAGCAGCAGGCACTCGTCTCGCAGTATGACACCTGCGCGGCGACGGGCAACACCGGCTCGATACCATTCGTGGACTTCGCCAACTCTTATGCGCTGAACTGCGGTGCCCAGTCAAGCCTCGACTTGTCAGGTCAGAACTGGACTCAGATCGCTAGTCAGCTCAACACTCCGACCAGCAGCACGGCGGAGCTCATCGACGGAGCAGCTAACACCATCATAACTGTAATCTGCAACGTCGACGGTCATCTGCCTTCGGCCGTCTGTACGCAATCATACGCGACGCTAACCCTGTCTTACACCCCGTCGATGACGACCGGCTCTGCAACTCTATTCCTTGCTAGACCTGCAATGCGCCTCGTTTTCGAGTAGTCTTGGAGAATGCTTCTTGCAGCGACAAAAAGGAACACGGCACCTGGGCTCTCTTCATTTCGTCTCTTCCGGGACCGCAGTAGGAGTGGATGAATGGTAGGATGAGAATCACCAGGCTGAAGCTGGTTGTGCTGGTTGTCATGTCTCTCTTCGGGTTAGCGGCGGCTCTTGAGGTATTCATCAGCTATTACTACCTCAAACAGGAACCGCCCTTCTGCAAGCCGGGGAGCTTCTACGACTGCTCGCGAGTCCTGGGCAGCAGCTACGGCCAAGTTTTCGGCATTCCTCTGGAGCTCTTCGCCGTGGCTTACTTCATAGTGAATTTGGGCTTGGTTTACCTTATCGCCTTCGGTGGCGACAACATCTTCCGGAGGGCGCTCAGCGTCCTGTTCGTATGGAGGTTCTTGGGCTTGATGATAGTCCCCTACCTCGTCGTAATAGAGCTCTTCATCATCCATGCCATCTGCATTTACTGCACCATGATGCACGTGGCTATAGTGGCAGACTTCATCATCATCAGCTACCTGCTCTTCTTCGGGAAGCATGCCATGTGGGGGCGAGAAGAGGAACCTCCGCTAGGCCCCGAGCCCGCCCCGGCTCGGCCACTGTAGGGTCGGGTTAGCGGCTTAGTATCGCACCGGCTGATATGGTCGTTGGCAGCGGGAGGCCCCCCAACATTGACGGTGGTTACCCTCCTGCTCTCCGCGCTAGGGTGCCCACAGTTTCGCATCTGCCTGCCTGCGACCTTATAGGGTGCAGCTGGCATAACTCAGACCGTGAACGTAAGGAGAGCCCATGCGGAAGATGCAGAGGGGATCGCTCGGGTGCACGTGGATGCCTGGAGAGACACCTATCGAAATGTCGTCCCTGACAAAGCCCTCGCCGACTTGTCATACGACATAGCGAAGAGGAACTGGGAGAACAGCATTTCAGATTCGAAGAACCGAACGTCGGTCTTCGTGGCCGAGGACAGGGTCGGGCATATAGCAGGTTTCGCCGCTTGTGGAGCGGTAAGGGGGAGGGAGCACGAATACGAGGGAGAGGTGTATGCCATCTACCTCGACAAGGGTGTAAGAGGGAAGGGACTGGGCAAACGACTCCTCATTCCGGTTGTCCAGGACCTCAAGACCAGAGGATTCAACTCCATGATGGTCTGGGTATTTGAAGAGAATCCGAACAAACGGTTTTACGAATCCCTGGGTGGAAAAGTCGTCAAGAGAAGCAAGCTTAAGGTGGGTGGGAAACGACTGAACGAGCTGGGTTTCGGATGGCGGGACCTTAACTCCCTTTTTGCCCTTCTGGGACACTAAACAGCGTTTCCTGGTCGCTATGGCAGCACTTCATGCTGTTCTCTTTAGAAATAGGTCGAAACGGTCGAGGTTCATCACCTTGTTCCATGCCGCGACGAAGTCGTGCAGGAACTTATCTCGGGAGTCCTCGCATGCGTAAACCTCCGCCAAGGCACGGAGTTGGGAGTTCGAACCGAAGACGAGGTCGACACGGGTGCCCGTCCACTTGACTTTGCCTGTGGTGCGGTCGCGGCCTTCAAACACGTCAGCATCTTTCGAGATTGCCCTCCACTGCGTGCCCATGTCGAGCAAGTTCACGAAGAAGTCGTTGGTAAGCGCCTCCGGCCGCCTCGTAAAGACCCCGTGTTGGGTCTGGCCGAAGTTGGTATTCAGGACACGCATGCCACCAATGAGAACCGCCAGCTCGGGAGCAGTCAGCGTGAGCAGTTGCGCCCGATCAACAAGCAGTTCCTCAGCCGATACAGCGTATTTGGTTTTGAGGTAGTTACGAAAGCCATCAGCGACCGGTTCGAGCACGGCGAATGACTCCACGTCCGTTTGCTCTTGCGACGCATCCATGCGTCCCGGTGTGAAGGGAACGATCACATCTTGACCAGCACTCTTCGCAGCCCGCTCGATACCTGCACATCCGCCCAGGACAATCAAGTCGGCGAGCGAAACCTTCTTCCCGCCTGACTCCATGCTGTTGAACTCCTTTTGGATTCCTTCAAGGGTCTGCAGTACAGTCTTCAGTCGAGCCGGCTGGTTGACTTCCCAATCCTTCTGGGGCGCAAGGCGGATGCGCCCGCCGTTCGCCCCACCGCGCTTGTCGGAGCCACGGAATGTGGACGCCGACGCCCAGGCTGTCGAGACAAGTAGCGATACGGACAGCCCCGAAGCCAGGATCTTGCCCTTGAGGGAGGCGATGTCCTGTGCGTCGATCAGCTTGTGATTGACCGTGGGGATGGGATCTTGCCAGATGAACTCCTCGGCAGGAACCTCTGGGCCGAGATAGCGTGCGCGCGGACCCATGTCGCGGTGCGTGAGCTTGAACCATGCCCGGGCGAATGCGTCTGCGAACTGGTCAGGGTTCGCGTAGAATCTCCTTGAAATCTTCTCATAGGCAGGGTCGAACCTCAAGGCAAGGTCAGTTGTAAGCATGCCTGGCGCGTGACGCTTAGCCTGGTCTTGAGCGTCCGGCACCGTACCCGCACCTGCACCATGCTTTGGTTGCCACTGATTCGCACCAGCCGGGCTTTTCGTCAGTTCCCATTCATAGCCGAACAGGTTCTTGAAGAAACTGCTTCCCCACTTCGTTGGCCTGTTGGACCAAGTGACCTCCAGGCCGCTGGTGATCACGTCATCGCCCTTGCCGGTGCCGAAGCTGCTCCTCCAGCCGAGTCCTTGTTCCTCGATACCGGCCGCTTCAGGCTCTGGGCCGACATTGGACGCAGGGCCGGCGCCGTGGGTCTTGCCGAAGGTGTGGCCGCCGGCGATGAGCGCAACTGTCTCCTCATCGTTCATAGACATGCGGCCGAAAGTCTCTCGGATATCCTTGGCCGCCGCGATTGGATCCGGGACGCCGTTCGGGCCTTCCGGATTGACGTAGATCAGCCCCATCTGCACGGCAGCAAGCGGGTTCTCGAGGTTTCGCTCGCCGGAGTAGCGTTTGTCGTCCAGCCACTTGTTCTCAGGACCCCAGTAAACATCTTCATCCGGCTCCCAGACATCTTCACGACCGCCACCGAAGCCTAAGGTCTTGAATCCCATCGACTCCAGGGCGACGTTGCCCGCAAGAATCATGAGGTCAGCCCATGAGATTTTCTTGCCATACTTTTGCTTGATCGGCCAAAGCAAACGACGCGCCTTGTCGAGATTCGCGTTATCGGGCCAACTATTCAGGGGAGCGAGGCGCTGCTGGCCACCACCGGCGCCGCCACGCCCGTCACCCTTGCGGTACGTACCAGCGCTGTGCCATGCCATGCGGATCAACAATGGCCCGTAGTTGCCGAAGTCCGCAGGCCACCAGTCCTGTGAAGCGGTCATTAGCGCCTGCAGATCCTTCTTCACGGCCGCAAGGTCGAGACTCTTGAACTCCTTGGCGTAATCGAAGTCCTTACCCATGGGGTTGGAAAGCGACGAGTGCTGGTGCAACACCTTGAGGTTCAGCTGATTGGGCCACCAGTCTCTATTCGACGTAGCCCGGGCGCCTGTAGTAATCCTTGGTCTATTCTCGGTCATTTCAGAATCCCCTGATTCGGGCTACAGGTCTGAATTATAGGCATTGCCATCTAGAGAGTCAGCGCACACAGTAGACCCTGACGCTCAAGTTGAGCTCAGATTGCAAACTCCTCACCCAGCCTAAAGTTCGGTGCGGCACCGCAGTACGGGGGGTGGGACTCCGACCCAGCATGTTGGGTGGGAATCCCTTCTGCCTTCCTCTAGTCTACCTGATTTCTGTGTCTGGAAAGGAGATACCTTAGAGGCATCACGAATCAGACTACTGCACGTGAGAGACTAAGTAGCGCCTGATTCAAAGCGCCGACCATGTGGGTCAACATCGTCAAGTGGCGCGTCCCCAAGGAGAAAGGCAAGGAGCAGCTCGAAATCTGGGGTGAGATGATTGACTATCAACGGTCTCACCCCGAGACGGTCTCTCTCCTTAGGTCCCGGTTCTTCACCTATACCGACGAAGGGTCTTCAGAGGAGAACTGGATGTTCCTCGACGAGTACAGGAGCCGCGAGGACTTCGAGAGGTTCGTGAAGAAGTGGGACGAAGACCCTGAGCTGTCGAAACTCGGGGAGAAATTCTTCGCGAAGTGGGAGGCGGTCATGATTCCGAAGTCGAGGAAGAGAGAGTACTGGACCGAGGTCGAGGAGCTGAGGTCGGGCCCGCTATCATGAGTTGGAATCCCTTCAGCATTCTGAGTTGTCATTTCCGTTTAAGGGTCTCCTCGGGCCCGAGTCTCTTCAATCGGTCAGGTGACTTGCGAGTGCCTGATGAAGTCGCCGAGTGCAATCAGGCTTATCAGATATGCATGCCCCACATCGACGGTGAACTAAGTTGCTTGAAGGAAGGACTGTAAATCTGAAGATTGTCGAGAAAGAGGACTTGTCTCAGTTCGCTGAAATGATCAGTTCACCATCGTTTATTGGTGAATACAACCCCCTGGCTCAGATGTCAAAGACAGAAGTGGAGAACGCGTTTGGAGACCAAGTCGGATTCAAGCCCTTCTTCGTATAGAAGAAGGACGGCAGCGCCAGGGTCGGTGATGCCCGCGAACGAACGTTGCCCGCGTCCTCTTGTAGGCCGCGAATCGGTTCGTCCATTTGCGAACCCAACCCTAATTAGTGAGGGAACAATCGGCCTCAGCTGCCGGGGCCTTGGGCGCAGCCGACCTTGCCGACTGCTCAAGTCCGAAACCCGCGGTGTTTGGTAAAACGCCAGCATGCTTAACGCCGTAGACTGCCCGATTGTCTGAGCGAAGATGAGAGTTCCGAAGTTCCTGACCCGCCGAAGGAAATATGAGGTCGACGGGTCGATGCGAATAGTGAAGTTTGGACGTGCTCATTTCGGGTTTGTTTCCAAGACGGGTAGTCGGCTTTTGGCCCTCGCACGGTCTGCTGCAGCGTCTGCCAATCCCCAGGGTGGCAGGATTGTTGCCTACTGGCGGTCCGCTCGTCAGAATTTCATCCGTTTTGCTCCCGGCGTGATGCTGGCGCACAACGTGCGCATGAGCCTTTCCGATTACAGTCAGAGTCCCTTCAGGCCTTTTCTTTACGCCATTCTGGCTGTCATGTTCTTCACCGGAATTGTCTCCTTCGCTTC
>Ga0187769_10001233_pt1 | contig 14523 bp, 12 predicted proteins | sample 0116_SJ02_MP02_1_FD_133140 | JGI IMG/M metagenome (GOLD analysis project Ga0187769, IMG submission 133140) | Tropical peat soil microbial communities from peatlands in Department of Meta, Colombia - 0116_SJ02_MP02_10_MG | ecosystem: Environmental > Terrestrial > Soil > Wetlands > Peat | place... | reverse complement strand
TTCAGAAGTGAAAGCGGTAGCGCAGTTCGGCATAGATTTCGCGGGGATTGTTCCAATGATATCCGCCGAAGGTGAGGCTGTTGTCGTACTCGACGCGGCGGTTGGCCACGTTGAGCGCGGTGACGGAGGCGGTGAAGCGCTCCCCGAAGTCCTTGCCGAGTGAGAGATCGAAGGTGGTGTGCTGCGGCAGATAGTCACCAGGATAGGGCGCGCCTGGGAATGCGTTGCTGAATCCTGAGCCGTAATAAACATTGGCGGCGGCATAGGCGCGCCAGGGGAGGGTGACGTCGCCGCCAACGTTGAGTGTGTTGCGCTGGTCGTGGTCGAGCGGGGTCAGGCCGGGAGAGAGCGAAAAATTGGTGAGACCGCCGGTGATCGTGCCACTGCCTTCGGCGATCTGATTGGAATACGCAAGGTGCAGCTGACCGCGGTGGGCGAAGCGCGGAGAGCGGAGCGTGAGTTCCCAGCCGCGAATCACGGCTTGCGACACGGTGATGGGGAAGAAGATGCTGGAGGCTCCGATGTTGTTGTGGTCGAGAAAATTCTGGACGTTGGTTTTGAAATTGTCGAGGTCGAGCACCCAGCCCCGCAAGGGGATGGTCGCTCCGAACTGATGTTCTTCGTCGCGCTCACCATGCAGTGAGGCGAAGCCAAGCCCCTGCTGCCCCGTGTAGCTGATGAGGGCGGGCCCGGAGACCGTCTCAATGGGCGGGGCTTGATAGTAGTGGCCGTAGAACGCGCGGAAGGTCCAGCGCAGCTTGGGGATGGTCACGGTCGCGCCGAAGCGCGGGCTGATGGCGGATTCGGAAATTGGCGGAGCGGAGTTCGGGGCGAAGTTGCCTTCGGAGAATCGCGTTGGCCGCATGCCGGCGGAGAGCGTGAGCCACGGGATCGGCTTGAGTTTGTCGTCGATGTAGAAGGCTTCGAGGTTGGCGTTGGGATGTTCGGCGTCGTTGATGGCGGGAGTTCCGCTGCCGTCGTTGAAGATCGCGCCGAAGAGCTGATTGTCGCTCTGGTAGAAGCTGATGAATCCGGCCTGCAGATCGTTCTTCTTGTAGTTGACGGCGACGCTGGCCTGACCTCCGGCGTAAGTGGAAGAGCGGTTCTCGGTGGTGGCGATGGGAACGTCGTTGGGATTACTGGCGTAGTCGCCGCTGTTGTAGTGGTAGAAGGGCGAGACGCCGGTCATGAAATGAGAATTGAAGGTGTGCAGCCAGGTGAAGAGGATGCCGGCGTCGGCTTCGTGTTCGCCATCGCGTAGGCCGATGCTGGGTGTGTATTGACCGCTGGCGGGGTTGTTTTCGATGTCGTCGGGGAACGGGTCGTACGGGATCTGGAAATAGTCACGCCGGAGTGAAGTGACCAGGCGGAGCTGATTCGAAGGATCGCTATTGAAGATGAATGATCCGAAGCCGCCGACGCCATTGACGGCATCGTGCACGACCTGCGGGACGGGCGGCTGCAGGCCGAGGTTGCTGCGATTGCCGTTGGCACTGGCGTAGTAGGCGAAGCGATCGGTGTGGCTGCCGAAACTGACGGCGTCATTGGTCTGGTAGAAGTTGCCGGCGCTGAGGACGATTTCGCCTTCGTTGTTTCGCTCGAAGCCGGTGCGCGGGACCACGTTGAAAACGCCGTAAGTACGGTCGCCGAACTCTGCGCCATAGCTTCCACGATCGACTTCCACGTAATCCAGATCCTTAGGATCGAATTGCGGGGCCACGTTTTGTGCGATGGCGGTGTTGATGACGGGGATGCCATCGAGCAACCACGTGGTCTGGTGGCCGCCGCGCATGTGCAGCATGTCGTGGGTGACGTAGGCTCCGGGAGTGTAATCGGTGATCATGGCCAGGCTGTTGGAGCGGTCGGCGCCGGGCGTGCGCTGAATGTCTTCCTTGTCCACCAGAGTGACGGGCGTGGCAGTGTCGGTGGGGACGATGGTCTGCTCGGCGGAAACGGTGACGCTTTCCCGCGTCGAGGCGACTTTGAGTTGAAAGTGAGCGACGGGGACGGTGCCGGAGATCACGGTGACATCCATTGCAGTTTGGGCAAAGCCGGGGCTAGCGACGCTGAGGGTGTAGTCGCCGAGAGGCACTGCATTGAACTGGAATTGACCGCCGGCGTCGGTATAGGCGGTCTTGTTCCAGTCTGATGATTTGGCGCGGAGCATCACCATGGCGCCTTCGATAGGACGGTGGCTGGAGTCGTGGACGACGCCACGAATCGCGCCAAAGACGTTCGCGAAGGCAGGAACGGCGAGTGTGAGCAGGACAGCGAGCAGCAGAATGCGAGTGGAGCGCATAAAGTTCTCCGAAAAACGCCATGCAGGCCAAGACCCAAGGGCTAAAGCCCATCAATGACCTAAGCGGCTTTATCGCAGCGCTGAAAGCGCTGCCACCCAGAGCGGGTCCCAGCAGTCATTAGAGCGTTGGGGCGGCATGACTAGAGTCGTGCCCTTCCCAGTCGCGTTTATGCGATTGCGGGGCGGGGCGGGGCGCGAGTGGATTGCGACGCAGAGAACTGCGCGAGTGGAGTGATCGAGGGCGATTCGGCAACGCTGCCGGCAACGCCCTGCGCGAAGGTTGAAGGGGACCAGACTTGCGGATTGGCCCATTGGGCAGTGGTCACTGCACGGCAGCAATCGTGGTCGCAGCAGCCGGCGTCACGCAGGGCAAGCTTTTCTGATGTGGCAGGCGCCGAGCCGTGGCATTGATGGGTGCCTTTGCGAAGACAGCAGGCGTGGGGCGGGTCAGTCGTGGCCGCGAGCGCCAGCGGAAGGAAAGTTCCGACGAGCGCGAACAGCAACAGGAGCTGGGCAGTGATCCGCCGCATCTGGTTTCGGTGAAACGGAACCCCAATCGCGCATAGGGTATAACAGAATCGTTCGCGCGTGCAAGGAGGGCAGCAGATTCCTCGTCGCTGCGCTCCTCGGAATGACAAACGATTTTGGAACGAGAAGAATTCTAGGCTTTGCCGTTGATTTTGGCCCACCACCAGCGGACCCCGACGAAGAGGAATCGCCAGTCGTGGAAAAACTCGGGCGGCTTGCCTTCGAAAGCGTGGCCGATGAACTGGAAAATCCACCCGATGACGAAGAGTGCGGCAGCGTAGATCCAGAGGCGATGGAAGAAAAAGCCGGCGAGGAAAACCGCGAGCGAGACGAGGATCAGCGGGATGCCGAAGGTATGGCAGAAGCGGTTGACGGGATGCTGATGGCTGGTCGCATATTGCGCGATCCACTGCTCGGATGTGCGGTTACCAAGCATGCCGGGATGATACTACGGGTTGGGGCTAAAGCCCTCGTTCTTTCGCGGGCGGACGCGGCGCTAAAGCGCCGCTCTTCCACGTTACTGGACGGGGCGTTTGTGGCTGGTGTCGAAACGATTCCACGCGAGATCCCTCCGCGCGCTGGTGAAAACGCGCGCGATCGGGATGACGCCGCTTGAGCTTCGCATCGTGCGGTATGTTCGCGCGGTTGCTCAGCTTAACGATCCCGCTCCGGTTGAGACGCACACTTGCCGCGTGGTAGCATCCTTAGTTTTGGCAGATGATGTCGGGCTGGCCTGTACCTGGCCTTATCTTCAAGAGCGGCCCGTCGGTTTTGATCGGCCGCAGCTTTGATTGGCCGTAGCTTCGATCGGCCGCACCTTCCCGCGCCTGCCCAAGGAGCCTAACTTGAAAGTCTATTCGGGAGAAAACATCCGTAATGTAGCGCTGGTGGGGCACGGGCACGCGGGCAAAACGTCGTTGGTGTCGGCGATGCTGTACACGTCGGGCGCGACGCAGCGGCTGGGGCGCGTGGATGACGGCTCGGCGACGACCGATTATGACGATGAAGAAATCGCGCGGCAGATGTCGATTTCGACAGGCACCGCCGTGGTGGAGTGGGGCAAGACGAAGATCAACATTCTCGACACGCCCGGATTCAACATGTTCGTCCACGAGGCGAAGATGGCGCTGCCGGTGGTGGACGCGGCCATTGTGGTGGTTGACGGCGTGGCCGGCGTGGAAGTGGTGACGCAGCGGGTGTGGAATTACTGCGAGGAGTACAACACGCCGCGGCTGATCGTGGTAAGCCGCATGGATCGCGAGCGGGCTGATGCGGCACGCGTGCTGGAGTCGGTGCAGAAGGCGTTCGGACGCAGCGTGGTGCCGATTGAGTTGCCGATTGGTGCGGAGAAAAATCTGTCGGGCGTGATCGACCTGGTGCGGATGAAGGCGTACACCTACGAGCTCGGCGGAAACGGGAAAGGGAAAGAGACCGAGATTCCGGCGAACCTGAAGGATCAGGCGCAGGAAGCGCATGAGCGGCTGGTGGAGCTCGTGGCCGAGGGCGACGACAAGCTGATGGAAAAGTTCTTCGAGGCGGGAACGCTGGGCGAGGAAGATCTGGTGCCGGCGCTGCACAACGCGATCCGCGAAGACAAGATTTTCCCGGTGATCTTCAGCTCGGGGCTGGGAAACATCGGCGCGGACCGGGTGATGGATTTCATTGTCGATTACACGCCGGCACCGTCGGAGCATGAGTGGGTGCAGGGAGAGACTGCGGGCGGAAATGGCGATGCTCCGAAGCGTCACGAGACGGATGCGGAGCCGGTCTCTTTATATGTGTTCAAGACGGTATCGGATCCGTTTGCGGGCAGGATTTCATATTTCAAAGTCTTCTCGGGCGTGGTGAAGAACGAGGGGACGGCGCTGAACTTCCGCACGAATACTTTGGAGAAGCTGTCGCACATTTCCGCGATGCAGGGGAAGACGGCGATTCCGGTGACCGAGCTGCATGCCGGCGACATTGGCGCGGTGGCGAAACTGAAGGACACGCTCACGGGCGACACGCTGGGCGACAAGTCTGCGCCGATTCAATATCCGCGGGTGAAGCTGCCCGAGCCGGCGATCACCTTTGCCATCGAGCCGAAAAGCCGCGCCGATGAAGACAAACTCGGCCCCGGCCTGCACAAGCTGATGGAAGAAGATGCGATGCTGCGCTTCTTCCGCGATCCGCAGACGAAGGAATTCCTGATCGCGGGCACGGGCCAGCAGCACATTGAAGTGACAGTTTCGAAGCTGAAGAAACGCTACAACACGCAGGTGAATCTGAAGGCGCCGAAGGTGCCATATCGCGAGACGATTCGCGGCAAGGCCGATGTGCAGGGGCGGCACAAGAAACAGACCGGCGGCCACGGGCAGTTCGGCGACTGCAAGATCAAGATGGAGCCGTTGCCGCGCGGAGGAGACTTCGAGTTCGTCAACGATATTTTCGGCGGGGCCATTCCGAAGAACTTTATTCCGGCGGTGGAGAAAGGAATCAAGGACGCGGCGGCGCGCGGGTATCTGGCGGGATATCCGGTGGTGGACTTCAGGGTCGTGTTGTACGACGGGTCGTATCACGATGTGGACTCGAACGATCTGTCGTTCCAGTTGGCGGGGCGCATCGCGTTCCGCAAGGCGATGGAAATAGCGAAGCCGACTTTGCTCGAGCCCATCATGAACGTTGAGATCACGGTGCCGGACGATTTTGCCGGCTCGATCATGGGCGATCTGAACAGCCGGCGGGGCCGCATCCAGGGCATGGACAACAAGGCCGGCAACACGATCGTGAAGGCGGAAGTGCCGATGGCCGAGATGCTGACGTATGGCGTGGAACTGACCTCGATGACGCAGGGCCGCGGTTCGTTCAACATGGAAATGCATCATTACGACATCGTGCCCGGGCAATTGCAGGAGAAGATTATCGAACAGTCGAAACGTGAACGGGGAGAACAGCCAGAAGAAGAGGAATAGAGATCCTTCGCTACGCTCAGGATTTCGGCAGCAGGCTCCCGCTCCCCACCCCCGTGACGCTAAGAGCGTGCGTGCCGGGGACCCCGGATTCGCTCACGCCGCGCAAACTCCTCAAGTTTGACCCTTCTCCGCGCTACACGCTAGAATAATGAGGTTTGCCTGTACTGGCCGACCCGTTCTGGGGAGGCCTGCCTTGGCGGCGGAAGCGCCGCGGCGGAAAACACAGCAAGCACAGGAAAATCGGCGCGTCCCTCGGCTGCATGCGTGTGTTGCCCGTGTGCCTCGGCCGAGCGAAATTCGCGAACGAAATTCCGCATTACGAATTTGGATTGACGGAGGCAGAGGTATGTACGCGGTTATCCGCGCCGGTGGAAAGCAGTACCGGGTGGCGCCCGGAGATGTGATTCGAGTGGAGAAACTGGGCACCGGCACCGACGGCCAGGTGGAGTTCCCGGTGCTGGCAGTTTCAGCGACAGAGGGCCAGGTGGCCAACGAAGCGGGTGCACGGGTGGTGGGAGAAGTAGTCGGCGAAGGGCGCGGCGCGAAAGTGCTGGTCTTCCATTACAAGCGCAAGAAGCAGTACAAAAAGCTGCGCGGGCATCGGCAGGGATATACGGCCGTGCGCATCACGGAGATTGCGGCGGGTGGACAGAGCTTCAAGGCTCCTGAGCTGCCGAAGAAGGAAGCGAAGCCGAAGAAGGTGAAGGCTGCAGCGGAGGCTCCGGCTGAGGAAGCGAAGACGGCGAAGACGTCGGCGAAGAAAGCCGCTCCGAAGAAAGCAGCGAAGAAATCGGCCGCGAAGAAAAAATAAGCGTTGGCCGAGCTTGGCTCGGCCGGACAGCCCCGTTCGACTCCCCTCGTTCCTCGGGATCGGTCAGGGCAGGCTCAAGAACGGCGGCTGTCCCTACATTTTCTGACTAAAGGGATTTTTCATGGCGCACAAAAAAGGACAAGGCACTTCACGAAACGGCCGCGACTCGAATTCGCAGCGGCTTGGCTTTAAGGCATTCGGCGGGCAGGTGGTGCCCGGCGGGACGATCATCGTGCGGCAGCGCGGCACGCGGGTGAAACCGGGGCTCAACGTGGGCCGCGGCAAAGACGACACGCTCTTCGCCAAGATCACCGGGCGCATCAAGTTCATGGACAAGGGCTCGATGGGCCGCTTCGTGATGGTTGAGCCGGTGGAAGCGAAGTGACCGCGTTGAGCGGGGCGTCCAAGCACCGCTGCGGTCATCCCGAGCGGAGCGAGGGATCTCATAATTACGTGTAGCGCTCTCGCCCGCGTGCCCTCCGGACCAACATTGCCTCGCTCCAGGCGAGGCTTTTTCTTTGACCGTTAGTCGTTGGTCGTTGGCCAGAGCGACTATGCGAACGACCAACGACGACCGACTTACGACGGTTCTCATGTTCATCGATGAAGCCAAGATCCGGGTGAAGGCTGGAGACGGCGGGAATGGCTGCATGGCGTTCCGGCGGGAGAAATTCGTTCCGCGCGGCGGGCCTTCAGGCGGCGACGGCGGCAAGGGTGGCGACGTGGTAATGGAGTCGAGCGAGCGCCATAACACGCTGGTGCATTTCCGATTCAATCCCGAATACAAGGGGGAGCGCGGGCGCCACGGCGAAGGATCAAACAAAACCGGGCGTGAGGGCAGCGACGTGATGCTGAAGGTTCCGGTGGGAACGATCGTTTACGACGACGAGACGGGCGAGAAGGTTTTTGATTTTTCGGGGCCCGACCAGCGCATCGTGATTGCGCGCGGCGGGCGCGGCGGGCGCGGCAATGCGCGATTCGCCACGTCGGTGCATCAGGCGCCACGCGAGCATGAGGCGGGGCGTCCGGGCGAGGAGCGCGTGTACCGGCTGGAATTGAAGCTGCTGGCGGATGTGGGGCTGGTGGGATATCCGAATGTGGGGAAGTCGACGCTGATTTCGCGTATCTCAGCGGCGCGGCCGAAGATTGCGGATTATCCGTTTACAACGTTGGAGCCGAATCTCGGCGTGGTCATGGTGGGCGATGCGAAAGACGAGATAAGTTTTGTAGTGGCCGATATTCCTGGGCTGATCGAAGGCGCGCACACGGGCGCGGGGCTCGGCACCCAGTTCTTGCGGCACATCGAGCGCACGCGTTTGCTGGTGCATCTGGTGGATGTTTCTGATGGCAGCGGGCGCGATGACGTGGTCAAGGATGTGGAAGTGATCATGGGCGAGCTGAGCAGCTTTGGGGCGCATCTGGAAGAGAAGCCGATGATCATGGTCGCATCAAAGATCGATGTGGCGAACAAGGACAAAGTGGCGGCGCTGAAACAGTACTGCAAGAAGAAGAAATTAAAGTTGTATGAGATTTCAGCCGTCACGGGAAAAGGGATTGAAGAATTGAAGCACGCGATGGCGAAGGAAGTGGAGCAGTTGCGGGAGAGGGATTTGGCGAAGGCGGCATCTGAACGACCCTAAATCAACGCGCGGGGGCTAAAGCCCGAGTGTCTTCCAACTGCGTGACGCGGCGCTGAAGCGCCGCTCTTCCACGGCGAGAGCAGGTCCGTGTGCGCTCTTCAAGAGCCAGCATGTTTTCGGCGTCTCCGCCCCTGCAGTGCTGCGGGTAGGGATTCTTCGACTCGCGCTCGCTATCGCTCGCGCTTGCTCAGAATGACAGTGCAGGGTTGCGACTGGCAGAAGGCGGGTGCCCCACCCTTGCGGTTTTTGCAAGGGTGGGAATCTCGAATGCGTACTTCTCAAGGGGTTCTAGCAGAAAAAATTGAGGTTCGCACTCTCCCACCCTTTCGCAAAAACCGCGAAAGGATGGGGCACCCTCCGTCCTAGTGGTCTCGGCTGTTCAAGGACTGGATCACCCGCCTCACCAATAACTGTCTGCCTTCGCAAGCCGACAGGCGGCGACCAAGGTGCGGAGTTGCTCTAAAGACTTTGCGACGCCTGGTACCGAGCAGCCCCATTGGAACTCTGCATCGCTATGAGGGATTAACTTCAGCGCGATCACGTAATAGCTGTGCGCGTAGCCCCCACGCTCGTAATGAACAAACCACGTGTCGCCTTGAGTCCCCGCAAACACGAGTCGTCTAGAAGGCAGCGCGTTATCGAGGACGACGTCAGTGACTTGAAATTTCTGTCCCGGGTCGGCCATTGCAAACGACCGTTGCCGCGTAATTTTGGAAAATGCTTGCTTCAGACTCGCCGGAATGCCGTCCGTCTTCCATACAATTTTGAACTGTCCATCTAGAAGGCGTTCGCTCTCGGCTGACGAGATCTGACCCTCCTGTGCGACCGTGAAGAAAGGCAAGCACAAGATCGTCCACCAGATGAGAGGGCTAGCCCTGCGTTGTTTCATGGTCCTGCTTGTAGCCCTCGAAGCCAGGCGTTAATCAGAATCCCAGGGGTGACCATCGGCGCGATGGTCTGTGGTTTCCCACCCTGTCGCGGCATTTTTTACAAAAACCACGCGACAAGGTGGGGCAACCCGGCCGTATTACGCTCGTGGCAGTGGGCCGTGCTGGAAGTGATATTGCAGAATGCGTGCCGCGAGCGCCGGGCTTAAATGTTCTCCGTGAGGCTCGATCGTGCGTACGACTTCGCCACGGCAGACGACTTCCGTAGCCGACAAGCCGGCGATCTCGGCGGGCAGAACAAGATTGATTTCCAGTTGAGCGCTCGGCTGCAGCGGTTCGTCGGCTTGGAAGAGCATTCCTGAGCGGCTGATGTTTTCGGTTTTGCCGTCATGCCAGCTTTTCTCGCCGAGACGGCGGTAGCGCAACGGCAAATGAAGCTGGAAGCGCTGGGCGCGGGATGGCGCGCTCGCGCGCGGCGGTGCTGCGGGGCGTGATTCTACAGACTGCACGGGCATGGCGACCTCCGGGGGAGTTGGGCTTGCATCGAGCACTTCGCGCACAATGCTTCTCAGGTCGCGAAGGTTGAAGGGTTTCTGGAGCAGGCGGACACCGGCATCAAGCATGCCGTTGTGTCCTACCACGTTTTCGGTGTAGCCGGACATGTAAAGCACTTTCACATTGGGACGAATCTCCGAGATGCGCTGCGCCAGTTCGCGGCCGTTCATGCCGGGCATGATCACATCGGTGAGCAGGAGATGAATCATGCCCTCGTGCGCAACCGCAATCTGCATGGCGACGGCGCCGTCGGCGGCCTCGATTACTTTGTAGCCCTGCTTCTCGAGGAACTGGCGGGCGAGGTAGCGCAGGTTGGCTTCGTCCTCCACCAGCAGAATGGTTTCCGTGCCCGGCTCGACGCGCTGGATCTTGATGGGCGCGGCGAGCTGCGCGGCTTCGCCCAAGGCGACAACGCGCGGCATGTAGATCTTGAACGTAGTGCCCTTGCCCACCTCGCTGTAAACCCAGATGTATCCGCCACTCTGCTTGACGATTCCGTAGACGGTCGAGAGTCCGAGGCCGGTGCCTTTGGTTCCCTTGGTGGTGAAGAATGGCTCAAAAATATGGGACTGCGTTTCGGAGTCCATGCCGGCGCCGGTGTCGCTGATGGCGATCATGGCGTAATCGCCGGGCTGCAGGGGCGCATGAAAGCGGGCGTAGTCGGCGTCGAGCGTGACGTTGGCCGTCTCGATAGTGAGTTTTCCGCCGGAGGGCATAGCGTCGCGGGCGTTGACCGCAAGGTTCATGATGACCTGCTCGATCTGGCCGGCATCGGCGCGCACCAGCCAGAGCGAGGGATTTGGGTCCATGACCAGATCGATGTCTTCCCCAATCATGCGGGTCAGCATCTTGATGTTCTCGGTGAGAATGCTGTTCAGGTTGACGATCTTCGGCGCGAGCATCTGCTTGCGGCTGAAGGCCAGGAGCTGGCGGGTGAGCGAGGAGGCACGTTCGGCAGCGCTGGAAATTTCCTGCGCCGGCGAGCGCAATTCCGGCATTCCGCTCAGGCGCTCGAGCAGGAACTCGGAGTAGCCGGAGATGACCATGAGCAGATTGTTGAAGTCGTGCGCGATGCCGCCGGCGAGTCGGCCGACGGCCTCCATTTTTTGCGACTGGCGCAGCTGCTGCTCAAGGGCGCGGCGCTCGGTGACGTCTTCCGCAAACAGCTCGAAGACCACGCCATTTCCCTGGCCATTGCTTACCGACCGGCCGGAGACACGCACCACCGTTGTGGTGCCGTTCTTGCGCTTCCACTCCGCGGTCAGTCCTTTGAACGGAGATGAGGTGCGCAGAAAATCAGCCAACTCGAACCAATGATCAGCCTCGGAGTACAGGCCCTGAATCCGCAATCCGATCAATTCCCCGGCCGCGTCGTAGCCCAGCGTTTCGAGAAACGCCGGATTGGCGTCGAGAATTTCGCCGGTGTCGTCACAGCGGCAGATGCCGTAAGGGGCGTTCGTGATCAGGGAGCGGAAGTTCTGTTCGGAGCGCCGCAAGTTTTCCTGCACGGAGCGCAGCGCCGCGTTCAGCCAGCAGATCAGCATCGCGACAAAAAAGAACAGCGACAGGCGGATGATGGCGGTGCGGGCCTGGGCGGCGGTGTGCTCCCCAGCGAGCGAGAAATAGGCGCTGAGGGTCAGTGCGAAGGACGTGGCCACGAGGCCCGGCTTCCAACCGCCGTACCACGCGCTCACCATGACGGCGACGCCGAACAGAACCAGGCGGCTCTCGGACACGTCCACGAGCATGACCGTCGGAATCAGCGCCAGGGCTGTGCTGAGGACAGCGACTCCATAGCGCAGAATGGGAGCGCGGGCAGGCGGGATGCGAAGTAGGGGGAGGGTTACTCGCATGTCACTACTCTAGTTCCAGAACGGGAAAGGCGGTAGTTACAGGAGTTCATTCCGGCTTGGCGAAGGGGACGCTCGGGGGTGGCCGTTTTCCATTTGGGGAGGGGCCGGTCGGACGATGGTGGGACAATCGTGAGGTCCGGGGCTTGTCTCTGACTTGCATCTTCTGGGGGAAATCGGGACACTAGCCGGTACTCCCGGATACGCATGAATATTGGACTCTTTGGCGGGACGTTCGATCCGGTGCATCGCGGGCACCTGGCGCTGGCGCGTGTGGCGCTGGAGCGCTGCAAGCTCGGGCGCATTCATTTTGTGCCGGCGAATGTGCCTCCGCACAAGCAGCGGCAGCCGCTTTCGCCTTTTCTCCACCGGTTTACTATGTTGGCTCTGGCTACGGCGGAGGAGAAGGCATTCGTGCCGTCGCTGCTCGAGGCACCGGAGGAGAGCGAGTTTAGCCGAAAAGCCCGCGGAGACAAACCGAATTACACCATCGACACCGTGCGTCGGCTGAAGCAATCGCTCAAGGCAAGCGACAGGCTGTTTCTGCTCATCGGGATGGACGCCTTTGCCGACATCGCCAAGTGGCACGAAGCGGAGGCACTTTTTCGCGAGTGCGAATTCGTGGTGGCGGGCCGACCGGGATATTCGCTGGCCGACGTGGCCAACGCGCTGCCGGAAAGTCTGCGTCCGCGAGTGGAAGTGACCAAGCCGTTTCATAAGCAGCCGGCGACGGGCGATCTGGTGCTGCCCGGGGCGACGATTCACCTGCTGGGAGACTTGAAACAGCCGGCCTCGGCGACGGCGATCCGCGAGGCGGCCGCAGCAGGCAAGCCGCTGGGGCGGTTTCTTGACGCGCCGGTGGCGGAGTACATCCGGAAAATGCGGCTGTATAAGTAGGGCCGTTGGTCGGTCCTCCGAGAATGGACGGGAGCAGCACCGATGAAGCGAATTCTTCGATATGTGGCACTCGCTGGGACGACTCTCTTCGGCATACTCTTTTTGTTTGTGGTCTTGGATGTGGCGTCGCACTACAACTACAGGCACCATCGCTTCGGTCCGTTTTTTCGGGACGAAACCAACGAGGCTGTCTGGATCACCTTTGGTTTCGCAATCTCAGCGGCGACGTATGTGTACTTGGTGCGAAATATGAGGTCAAGGTAGGCCGCAGCCTTGCGCCACATAGCAGATTGGACGCTCTCCTCGTTTACAATTAAGGCTTTGACTTAAGACTAGCGACTAACAGGAGAACGTTTTCATGGCGAAGAATCATTACTCCACCAAACCCAAACGGCGGAACAAGAACAAGAATCGCAAGGATCCCTCGCAGGCCACGATGGCTGCGATCCGCGAGCGCGAAGCTGCCGAAGCGAAGAAGTCTGCCAAGTAATTCCACGCTGCCGCAGGCGCGATCATTGACCTCATCTCAAGGGGCGAACGACTGACGACCAACGACGAAAGACTAACGACCAACGACCACTGACGATCCTGAATGAAGAAGAGCGAACTGAGAAAGCAAGTCTCCGCAGCCATTCAAGCCTGCCTGGACAAGAAGGCCGAAGAACTCAGCATCCTGGAAATGGAGAAAGGGTCGGGCGCATTCACCGACTACTTTGTGCTGTGCAGCGGGACGAATCCCAAGCAGATTCAGACCATTGCCGACGAGGTCGAGATGCGGCTGAAAGCGGCGGGCGTTCGTCCGAATAACATTGAGGGTTATAACCAGGCGGAGTGGATTCTGATCGATTATGTCGACTTCGTCGTGCACGTGTTTTCGGAGAAGGCACGGAAGTTCTACGATCTGGAACGGTTGTGGAAGACGGCCACGCGGCTGGAGCCCGGGGATCTGAAAGCGGCGCCGAAGAAGCGGAAGGCCGAAGCCAGGCCACCTGCGGCGAAGAAGAAGAAGCGGAAGCGGAAGACGGCGTAGGGGGCATTTCGCATGCGTATGCACTCGATCGGCTCTCAGGGGCTGAAGCCCTGCTGATTTCTTGGTTCTGCCGGTGGCACGACTGAAGTCGTGCTCTTCTCGAACGCGCGATCAAGACGCTTCCTCTACGAGTGAAATTCTAGAGTCCATGACAGCTGCAACCAACTCCGAACCGGCCTGGGGAAACCAGTTTCGCCTGGTGGCCGCGGAGAAGTGGAAAACCAAGTCGGCGGCGATGGGCCAGCCGGTGACGGACGCGCTGGTTGAGTACGCGCAGCCGAAGCCGGGAATGCGGATACTCGATCTGGCGAGCGGGACGGGCGAACCGGCCATCAGCCTGGCGGTGCGAGTGGGAGCCGAGGGTCATGTCACGGCTCTGGATGTGAGCGCGGAATTGCTGGCCGTGGCAGCGCAGCGGGCCGAGGCGCGTGGGCTCACGAACTTCACCACGCAGCAGGCGGACGCGCACAGTCTGCCATTTCCCGGTGACAGCTTTGATCTCGCGACTTCGCGTTTTGGCGTGATGTTCTTTCGCGATCCGGTCGCGGCGCTCGGCGAGCTGCGGCGCGTGTTGCGGCCGGGAGCGCGAGCATGTTTTCTGGCCTGGGGTCCGTTCGAGCAGCCGTATTGGCAGACGATGATGGGAGTGGTGCACCGGCATGTCGGTGGTCCGCTGCTGGCGCCGGGCGCAACGGATCCGTTCCGGTTTTCGCAGCCCGGCAGTTTGTCGGGCGTGCTGCGGGCGGCAGGATTCAGCGCGGTTCAGGAGGAGACCAGAACTTTGCCCTGGACCTGGCCGGGCCCCGTCGAGGAAGTCTGGGAGCAGGCACAGGCCGTCGCAGTGCCATTTCGTCCGATGCTGGAGCGCGTGCCAGCAGAAAAGTGGCCGCAGATTCACGCGGAGATTCATGCTGCGGTGCGGCAATATTCCGATGGCGAGCAGGTGGCGTTCGGCGCGACGGTCGTACTAGCTTCGGGGAAAAAGTGAAGGGCGCGCCGTGAAGATCAAGATCGCGTGGATCGGCAAAACGAAGGAAACGGCGATTCAGGCGCTGACTGAGGAATATCTCAAGCG
>Ga0187769_10001232_pt1 | contig 14525 bp, 15 predicted proteins | sample 0116_SJ02_MP02_1_FD_133140 | JGI IMG/M metagenome (GOLD analysis project Ga0187769, IMG submission 133140) | Tropical peat soil microbial communities from peatlands in Department of Meta, Colombia - 0116_SJ02_MP02_10_MG | ecosystem: Environmental > Terrestrial > Soil > Wetlands > Peat | place... | reverse complement strand
TTCACTGGCGCCTTACTGCTCTAGCTGTCTCTTCATGAAATGTGTCAGAACGGAAGATGCCCACGAGATGGTTGAGTGACCGATCAATGAGCTTGAAAATCGGGTGACGTGTCTATAGTCTTTCTCCTATCTTGCTGAGGAGAACGGACTCATTAGTCCCCGTCTTGCAGCTAATCTCCATTATCTCCTCAGTTTCGAATATTCTGCGAACTTCCTTGACGACCTTGTCCAAGTGTTCACGTGCTGTGATATCTATCTTGTTAACGCAGACGATGATTGGAACCCCAGGGACTTCATTCTGCATGGCCTCATGAGAGGCCAGCGTTTTCCTGACCACCGTTTCAATCTCATCGCTGCCGTCGACGAACAAGAGAACTAGGTCCGAATTTGCGAGCTCACTCAGCGTGGTGCGAAATGCGTTCAAGAGCAACGGGTTCAGTTCTTCGATGAACCCGATGGAGTCAACCATAATGAATGAAGAGCCGGATTCTAATGAGACCTTTCGAGCCAAGCTGGATAATGTTGTAAACGGCCCGAGCCCCACTTCTTTTGATTCAGACGCCAACCTGTTGAACAGCGTAGTCTTTCCGCTCTGCGTGTAACCCGTCAGGGCCACGATTCGGAAACCTGATCTTCCTCGGTGTGTGCGGAGTCGGGACTGCTTCGATCTTATCTCACGCAATTCTTCTTCGATCTTGCTGATGCGTTTGCGGGACATGGCCTCATATGCCTCATATGGGTAACGGCCCGGGCCGCCCCGTCCCATTTGTTCACCAATGATTCCTTGCATGCGTATCGATTCTCTGCCCCAAGAGAACGTGTACCGTAACCTTGCCAATGATACCTGTAGCTTAGCCTCGGCTGTGGCACCTCGTTTATCAAACACTTCCAGAATGAGTAGGTTCCTGTCTAGGACTCGCACCCCCTCTCCAAGCTTCTTCTTGATCCTGAACACCTGACCTGCCGAAAGTTGTCCAGCAAAAATCACAACGTCAACCGAATCGTCTCGCACAAGCTTCGCGATCTCGTCTATCTTTCCTTTGCCAACGCAGAACGCTCCGTCTACCGCATCGCGGTGTTGCGTAACTTGCCCTGCGATATCGTAACCCGCAGTTTTCGCGATATCACTCAGTTCATTCAGGCGCGGTTTGCCTTGAGGAGTAAGGCACTCTACAAGAAGGGCTCGCAGGATCTACACTACATCTACATAATGGGCGAGGTTGCTATTAGCAGACGCGGCCTAAGGTCCCAAAACGGGTCGTTTTCTTGCGAAATTCAGTTCGGTTGTACGACTGTAAGAACGCCAACCTTCCTGCTAAGGGACAGCTGGATCTTACCTCTAAAGCTGCGGACTCTAGCATTCTCAATCTGAACCATATCACCTTCAGAAACTGTGCCAATCTGGTTGTTCCATACAGCCAATGGAATCTCTCCCGTCCCATCTGAGAGTGTCACGTCGCATACCAAGAGGGGGGTTCCGTCCCTCGATGTGACAGCTCTCACCGCAGACTTCTTCACCACACGAGCCTTAAACGATAAACCTTTGAATCCAAATCGGAGATCCCCTATCTGGGACTGCATGCCTGACCGGTTTAAGTTACTTCGTCTCTCTTTCATATCAAGAAAACTGGAGTATTCCTCTGGAAGTCTCCTAAGCCTACTCACCGAGTCGTCCTGGAGGTTCGCCTGTGCCATCGGCTTCCCGTTCATGGAGAACATGTACATTGATGACCGTTTCTCACGAGCGCGCATTCTGATTTCAAACTGTCCACACCGTACTCTACCGTGCTGCCGGGCAGTTAGCAAAGAATCATGAAGAGACTCTGGCGTTAAGTTATGTTTCCTTGCGATTCCAAGTAGGTAAACAAGGTCTCTGTCTTGGCTACGAATTCCGTGTCCCGGTAAGTTCCATCGCGGTGCTATGACGTCTCAACTCTCGTGCAATAAGGCAGCAACTGTAATAAACCAGCCGTAATCAACCTTCGATGCTCTTAGAAAATCGAAGTCACGGCTATCCCGAGACTCTCAACTTCTGCTCAGGAATGCTTATCGTCTGCTAGTTCTCGGAAAACTCTTGTTCCTTGACGCTGGAACTCCAGTCATCAGGACTTCACCTTTGCTTGTTACTGAGGCGACGAAATCCTGCGTGTCACCTTCCTCCGTGACATAGGTTCCCTCGACTTTCCATGATCCGTTCTGATCTGGGCCTTTCGTGTCCTCATTCATTGTAATAGAAGCAATTTTCCCGTGTCTAGAACGAGTCCCGACTATGTAATTTCGCACCTTGCTTTTCGCGTCGTCAGCATTTTCTATGCGCATATCACTCAACTCTAGTCATTGACACGTTCTACTTTACGCTGCCGATTCGTTGATCGATCCAAAACGGCGGTGACAATCTGTTCGCTCATTTGCGATGTTTTCGTTTAGCGGTCTCGTGTTTGAGTTTGTGCGTAGTTAGATCGTGGAAGTGAACGGTTCTGCTGCATAATGGGCAAGTTATTTTTGACATATCCTCTCAAAGGATGAAGCGATATTTACGGACTTGCATTTTGGATGATTATATTGGTTATCGGTCTTCTTCTGCCTCAAGTCTGAGGGCTAACATTGTCAAGAACTGTAAGAAATGTCAATCATCCTACAGAATTCAATGTGACCTCCGTAGAAGAGGTTCGACCAAGATATACTTTGACAGCAAGCAGAGAAAGGCCACGGTTTCGTGAGCTTCTTCTCTATTGCCAAGCGCAACTCGTCAGTGAAGGCATCCCAGCCCTACGAACATCGTACGCTACGCTGCAATAGTGCATTCGAGTGTCAGTTAGATGGGTGAATCTTCTAAGGCCGAAAGCGCATCGTCAAGCTCGCGCAACGAGCTCAACCGACACCAGTGGGTTCAAATCCCGCTTCTTTCACCAATCATCCTAAGGCTGCCATTTTCGTCACCCGCCTGAGCGAAGCTCTCCGAACGCCAAATCAAGGAATGCCACTTAGAGAGTTGCAAGAATTCTTCGTAAACAAATGATCAACAATGCATCATCCGCCTTCTGGCGACAGGGTCGGCGATCACGAAGCGGTCTTAGCAAGATACTGTATTTTGAGAGAGGAATGGAAGGAATCGAAAATCTTCGAAACCACGCAAAGGCAAATTAGGGCGGAGCAAGAGGTAGACGAATACTCAGATACGTCGACGAGCAGTTATCTAATACGTGGTCTTCGTTCTCGAATTGTAGACGTACAAATGTGAGAAGCTGCTGTCCGGGGTTGCGCCGTGCCAGTGCTTCTCGCCCGCCTGCACGAGGAAGATCATGCCTGGGACGGCTACGTGTTCCTCGTGCTCATTGGCCACAATTCCTTTGCCACTCAAAATATAGAGAACCTGTTCATGGTCGTGAACGTGCATCTTTGTTCGCGCGCCGGGGGAAAATGTAACGATAGCGGCTTTGGTTTCCTCCGCTCCGAGCTGAGTATCTATAAGAGTCTTCTGGTTGACGCCGCCCCCTTCGAAGATGCCGCCAACACTATCTTCAGATGAAGCCTCATTCAGTTTGACCATTTTCAAAGTCATCACACCTGGCAACCGCTGAGCCTTGGCTGCCTCTTAAACGTGTGTGGGTGTGTGGGTATTTCGCGGTCCAGCAAACCTTAGAAGATAGGCGTAGTGCTGAGAAAGTTCAGATGAACGAAATCCACGACGCACATTACAAAGTGTGAGCCTCATGATGGACTCTCCGCCGAAGGTGAAAGTTGCCGTACTACAAGCTGCTTCACCGGTGTTCGACCGCGCAGCCTGTGTTGAGAAGGCCCGCAGGCTGATTGGTGAGGCCGCAGGCCAAGGTGCCAAACTGATTCTTTTTCCAGAATCTTTCATTCCTGCTTATCCGCGAGGATTTACGTTCGGGACGGTCGTAGGCAACAGAAGTGAATACGGGAGGAGAATGTGGGAGCGATATTGGCGGAGTTCTATGCAAGTACCTGGCGTAGCGAGCAATGCTATCGGGGAGGCAGCTCGTCAAGCTGAAGCATTCGTCGCTATCGGAGTAATCGAACGCGACACGGAATCCAGCCAAGGAACATTGTACGATACGCTGCTCTACTTCGGACCAGATGGTAAGCTACTCGGCAAACACCGCAAACTCAAACCGACAGCCCTGGAGCGAGTGATCTGGGGAGAAGGAGATGGTAGTACGCTGACCGTCATCAACACAAGCGTGGGAAGAATTGGCGGATTGCTCTGTTGGGAAAACTACATGCCGCTTGCGCGTGTAGCATTGTACCAAAAAGGCGTTGAGATCTACCTAGCCCCGACAGCCGACGCACGCGAAAGATGGCAATCAACGCTAAGACATATCGCCCTTGAAGGGCGATGTTTTGTGCTGGGTTGCAACCATTTCATGACAAAGTCAATGTACCCACCAGATCTGATAGAGTCCGAAGGCCTCTCAAGTCAACCCGAGATACTCTGCCGAGGCGGAAGTGCAATAATATCACCATCTGGAGAATACCTTGCTGGCCCGTTGTTCGACAAAGAAGGGATCCTGCTGTCGGATCTTGACCTGGCCGAAGTGGTTCGTGGCAAATTTGATTTTGATGTCGTCGGCCACTATGCCAGGCCTGACGTGTTTCATTTGATCGTCAACGAACGCCCGATGCACAGTGCCAGTCAAGATTAGAGCCCCGGGTGACTGACCGCGTGAAGCAATGCACAACATCACAGGCAACTCTAGAGTTTGAACCCTTGCGGTAGGGCAATACATTTCGGATGCGTATGCGTGGATGGCTGGTAGAGCACTATGAAGATGCCGTTTTACATCGACGTCTCGAAGAAACGAATTCTGATCATAGGAGGCGGAAATGAGGCGGCGAAGAGATCAACAAAGTACGCTCAGGCTGGCGCCAAAGTAACTGTCTTGGCATTGAACTTCAATGCAGCGCTACAGCAGTCCGCGGCCAGAGGCATCATTAGAACTATTCAATCCGATGTGTCGAATACCCGACTTGTCGAACGGCTAGTTTCCGAGTCAGATCTCGTAATGGTCACCCTCGACACGAAGGAACATAATCAAACACTCGTTGCTATCGGGCAAAAAACTCGCAGGCTCGTTAACCTGACAAATGACGCGGCCGCAACGGAAGTCGTCGTGCCCGTTGAGGAGGAAGTGCGTGGCATAAGGCTCGCAGCTACTTCAGAAGGAAAAAGCGTACACGTCACTCGTGAAGCGCTTCAACGCGCGGCACGGTTCCTGGAGGAACAGAGAGATCTCTGGGTATTGTTTGAATTAATGCAGGAACTTAGGGAGACGCTAAGAGCACGTGATGTTCCGTTGGATTCGAGAATGCGAATTTACTCTGCCGTTTACCGGGATCGACGCGTGAGAGAAGAGGCTGAGAAGCAGAACGCACCGGCCGCACGTGAAGCTATGTACGCAGCGATCGATCGATTGCTCAGAGAAAACCTACCAGACAGGGGGAATGAAGCTTGAGCAAGCTTCCGAGATTGATGATATCCTCAACCAGAGGGAAAAGCGGAAAGACAGTGATCTCGTTAGGGATCATGATTGGTCTGAAGGAACTGGGCCTTAAGGTTCAGTCATTCAAGGTCGGCCCGGATTTCATAGATCCCTCATACCACGAACTAATCACCGGAGTGCCTTCGCGTAATCTGGACTGCGTCATGTTTGACCGCGAAACTGTACTGAGATCATTCGTCAAACATGCTTCCGGAGCTGAGATCAGCATAATCGAAGGTGTCTTCGGCCTTTACGACAGCCCCGACGGTCTGACTGAATACGGAAGCACCGCCGAAGCGGCCAAGGTGATAGCGTGCCCCGTTGTTCTTGTTGTTGACGCTGAGCGCGCTAATAGGAGTCTATTAGCAATGATTCGCGGGTTTCGGACGTTTGACACAGCCGTCAAAATCAAGGGCCTGATATTGAATAACGTTGGGACGGAGAGACAGACACGGAAAATAGAGGCGGCTTTTCGGACAGTCATGCCGAACATTGAAGTCTTAGGCTCCGTTCCTCGCTCTCTTTCGGTCGAGGACGCATTTGGCTACCGGCATCTAGGACTCGTTCACACCGCAGAACGCGAAGGTGACAGGGAAAAGGTCAAGAAAGTTGCAAGGGCAGTCGCGGAACATCTAAACCTCGAACGCATTAGGGATGTAGCTAATGATACCGAGGACTTGATGCCGCCCGAGCCTGAGGAAAGAGCTCGGAACACGTTCGACGTGACCGTGGGAGTGATTCGAGACAAAGTGTTCTCGTTTTACTATCCAGAGAACATCGAGTATCTCGAGACGCACGCAAAACGAGTTCACTACTTCGATACATCGGTTGATTCCGATTTGCCAGATCTCGATTTACTATACCTCAGCGGCGGGTTCCCTGAAGTCTATGCTGCCCAACTTGAGGAGAACATCGGGCTCATGGAGAGTATCCGCGCTAGACATGGGGCCGGAATGCAGATCTACGCTGAATGCGGCGGCTTGATGTACCTCGCCAAATCGCTCATAGACACTGAAGGCAAACCTCATGAAATGATAGGATTGATAGATGGAGTTGTACGAATGGAAAAGAAACCCGTCGGCCACGGCTACGTCACTCTCGAAACTGCAGCATCCAACCCATTGACACAAGGCAAGATCCAAGTGATCGGCCATGAATTCCACCATTCGCGGCTGATATTGGAAGAGAGCCCGACATTCGCATTCAATGTCCGACGCGGTTACGGCCTCGACGGTCGCAACGAAGGCATAATGAAGACACGTCTACTGGCCATGTACACCCATCTTCACGTCCTACATAATCCCAACCTCTTTGATGCCCTGCTAACCGCCGCGGCACGTCCCGCAACTTTAAATTAAATTCATCACTCAGACCATACGTCTTCACGTACTCATACCTCCGACATCAGAGGCATCTTCTATTCGAAAGTTGGCGACGAACGGTTCAACGGTCGAATGATACTCTGCGTGCGACGAGTAGTCAGTGAATTCGCAGATTGGAGACTTCGTGCCAGAGCTTCAGCAGAGAATTTGAGCATCGTCCTTGTTTTACATAGAACGACAGCTCTAGCGCAATGTAAATAGAGTAAAGAGAGATACCCTAAGTTTCAGAACTTGACGCTAATTTTTGGTCGGTACAAGATAATGTCCGAGCTTGATTTGAAAGGTCAAAAACTTCCGGTCGACGAGGACGGCTTCCTTCAGGAACCGGAAAAGTGGAACAAAGACGTCGCTGAATTCTTCGCAAAACATTTCGAGGGCATAGACAATATGACTGAGGAGCACTGGAAACTCGTGAACTACCTGCGTGAATACTTTCTCAAGTACAATATGGCACCGCCAATCCGAATGCTCACAAAGCAAACAGGTTTACCCCTGAAACGGATCTATGAACTGTTTCCGTCGGGTCCGGCAAAAGGCGCTTGCAAGATAGCGGGGCTACCGAAGCCTACAGGCTGCGTCTAAGATCAAGGTGCCTAGGTTAGCTGCAGCTTCCATCGGGTGAGAGATCGGGGTCCCGTCTTGGTAGACGAAAGAAGAAGACGCACCTTCAAACACATGTTACTCGTATCGTTAGGTCTGGGATTTGTCGGCATTCTTCCTATGCTGCGATCGGCGACACCCCCTTCAGTAGAGGTCCCCAAGTGGCCTCGAGTTAGAGTGGCAAATGTCACAGATCTCCAGCAAGGCACCCCGAAAATCTTCACGTACCCTTTGGAGGATACTCCGAATATTCTCGTTAAGCTAGGCAAACGTGTCGAAGGCGGTGTGGGCACCGACGGCGACGTAGTAGCCTACAGCCAGGTATGCCAGCACCTAGGCTGCTTCGTTAGATTTCTCTCTTCGAGTCAGCAGTCACAATCTCCAGGAAAGGATATTTTCTACTGCCCGTGTCACGCCGGCACGTATGATGCAGACGATGCAGGTCAAATATTAGGGGGCCCGCCTCTCTACCCATTGCCTCAAGTTCTACTGCAGTACGACGATACCAGTGGAGACATATTCGCTTACGGCATGGGGCCTCCTGTTATTTTCGGAAAAGGCCCGCCAGGTTCCACCGAAGCATGGATGGATCTGGTGGGTGGAACACTTGTCGGGGGGGCTAGCACGTGACGCAGGTGCAAGCAGTCGCGAAGAAGAGGAGTCGCTGGAATGCGTTATCAGAATGGTTTGACACGCGCCTAGGTTTAGCCAACACCATCCTGCGCCCGGTCCCAAGTTATTCATTGAAACCGGACTACTGGCTAGGCGCTATAGCTTTCCTAGCTTTCTTGATCTGTGGGTTCACGGGCATTCTACAATTGCAGTACTACGTGCCCACGCCTGACGCTGCATACGATTCAGTGCAACACTTCAACGAGTTCGTTCCGTACGGTAATCTGATACAATCCGTCCACCTGTACTCGGCTTTTGCGATGATCTTCTTCGCATTCGCCCATATGATGCGCGGATATTTTCTGAGCGTGCATAAACGACCGAGGGAATTGATGTGGGTCATTGGCATGCTGATGGGTCTCTCGGCCTTAGGGATGGGTTTCACCGGTTACCTTCTCCCATGGACGGTCCTCTCAAAGAGCGCCACAGACATCTCAATAGGGTTCGTGAACCAGTTGCCGGATCCATTCCGAAGCTTCCTGATGTATGGTTTAACGGGCAGCGGAGCAGATGGAGATCTTCTCCTCAGGTTCTTCGCGCTTCATACAGTCGTTCTGCCCGCGGTCATCTTTGTATTATTCGCCATTAAGTTGCACATGTTCGAAGTCCATGGCGTCGTGAAGCCCGAAGGGAACAGCGCGCCGGCAGAGGTACGCCTCATTCCCTGGTTCCCCAGAATCGTTGCGTATATGCTCCTCTTGGCCAGCATTGTAGGTAGCGCGATACTTACCATTGCTGTCCTATTCCCCTTCCAGTTGCCTGCAAAATTCACTTACGAGGCGGCCGCTTCCGCCACGCCGACGCCGGAATGGTACTTTCTTTGGGCATATCAGATTCTAAAATTCTCTGTCTTCGAAGGGCAGCTTGGGATACGGCTTGCGCTTGTGCTATTGGCTGCAATAATGGCTGCGTTCACACTCTTACCCTTCATTGACAGGAACCCTAGGAGGGCCCCTCGTCAGAGGCCCGTGTATGTGACGGTTGGCGCGATAGCCATTGTAGAAGTCTTCGTTCTCGTGATCTGGGGAAGCATGACCCCCGGAATGACAATACCTGCGGTACAAGGGGTCTTGGTCCTTGGCTGCTCAGCACTCGCCACAATTTGTATTCTATTTGTTTGGCATAGGCAGGTGGTGCATCCTTCGGAGATGCTGTATGAACGTTTTCTCGCCCGAAAGGAGCGTCAACCCTCGCCTGAGACCACTCAAGAGTCTGCGCGCGGCGACGCGCCTGGGAGTGGCTCTTGATGAATCGTTTGCCGATTGGTTTTGGGCTACTACTTGCGTTTCAGGCGTTCCTAGTAGTGGCCCTTTGGGCGGTAGACCCAGTTCAATACACTGGCCAAAGATTGTTTGGGTCGATACTGGCCGCTCAACTCGTGATCATCGCAATCTTTCTCCACCTGTACCTATCGGGGAGCGAAGACTACGACCAAGAATGGGTTGCGGTAGGCCTGGCATTTATCGTTCTCATTTGTTTGCTCGCATACTTCGTATTCGCAGGGTGACCGATAGTGGATTTCCTTCTGTTCCTGATTGGCATCTTGTTGCCCTACGTGACCGTGATCATCTTTCTCGGAGGACTGACTTTCAGAGCCGCACGATGGTGGTCTATCCCAGTTCCTACAAAGGTTATGCTGACGCCGGCCCCTACGACGTGGCCGGGAGTATTCGAGCGGCTGACACTTGAGTTCGTTGCCTTTCGCAGTTTAACAAAGGGAGGATGGAAACTGTGGCTCGGCGCCTGGCTCTTTCACATTCTCTTAGGAGTTACGCTTCTGACTCATCTCATCAACTTCTTCGATTATGGATTGTGGAATCAGATAGGTTACGGTTGGTATGAAGGAGCGGGCTACGCAGGAATTATTTTTGCGGCTGTGGTAGCGTTCCTATTTCTCAGACGGGTCGTTCATCCAGGTGTGCGTTACATCTCGAAGGCTTCGGACTACGGTCTCCTTCTCCTCCTGCTGAGCCTCATACTACTAGGGGACTATACACGAAGCTTCAGTGGCGTAGACGTAAGCGCAGTTTCCCAATACCTGAATGGCCTCCTCACTCTGCACCCTACACTTCCGCCAGACAACCCTGCTTTTCTTCTTCACTTGTTACTTGCACAGGTGTTTCTGATGTACCTCCCCTTCAGCAAAGTCGCGCACTTAGTCGGCTGGATTATGGCACCGACTAGGAATCAGCGGAATGATGCGAGAGCTCGGTGGCATCGAAACCCCTGGAACCCAGTGGTCGAACTTGAGCCCTATGCGAGCTACGCCGCGAGATACCAGCGTGAACTCGAAGAGTTAGGACCCGGAGGAGAACGACAATGAAACTCGATCGAACAGCCGCCGCCCAGAAATACGTTATCCACCCAACACGGAAGAAAGACATGGAGACAATGCACCTTCCGTTTCCACGCGACTGGACGCCGACGAACCTGAACCTCCCGCCGAATTGGAAGGAGATCGCGCTTGCGAAATTGAACGAGCTACGTGGAAAGTACCGTGAGCTTCAGTTGTTTCTGGATATCTGCGTTGCCTGTGGGGCCTGCGAAGACAAGTGTCCGTTCTTCATCGCGACGAACGACCCACACAACATGCCGGTAGCACGGCAGGAACTTCTTCGCTCAGTGTACCGTCGTTATTTCACGACTGCTGGAAAGATATTTCGCGGCTTCGCCGGCGGACGAGAACTCGACGAGAACCTCATTCATCAATGGTACACCTACTTCTACCAGTGCTCTCAGTGCAGACGATGCGCGGTGTTCTGCCCGTACGGCATCGACACAGCAGTATTCACGATGGCGGCGAGGGAGATCTTGACCGCGATCGGACTCACGCCAAGGTCCCTCACTGAGTCCATTGCCAAATGTGAGGTGGTTGGAAACCACATGGGCATGCAACCCGCGGCTATGCTGAACAGCATCTCATTTGCAGAGCAGGAGATAAAAGAGGAAACCGGGGTTGACGTTCACGTACCTATAAACAAGAAAGGCGCGGAGATCCTATTCATCGCTCCGTCAGCTGACTATTTCGGAGAACCACACTGGTTCACTTTCAAAGGATACATCAAACTCTTTCATCAAATCGGCCTAGACTACACGATGAGCACGTATGCAAGCGAAGGAGGAAACTTTGGCACATGGCTGAACTATGAGCACATGAAAAAACTCAATCAAAAAATCACGACTGAGGCAAAACGGTTAGGAGTCAAATGGATTTTGGGAGGCGAATGCGGGCACATGTGGCGCGTACTGCACGGCTACATGGGCACCATGAATGTGAACTCAAACTTCCTAGACGAGCCCATCTCCCCGATCACCGGGACACATTTCAGGATCGCCGAACACAGTAAGGCAGTACACATTTGCGAATTCACAGCCGACCTGATACGCCACCAGAAAATACGCCTAGACACGACCAAGAACAAGCAGTACACAGTGACATTCAGCGACTCCTGCAATCCCGCAAGGTTCATGGGCCTCATTGAGGAACCGAGATACATTATCCGGAACGTTTGCCCAACCTATGTGGAACTGGATCCCAGCGTAAACAGGGAGAGAACCATATGCTGCACAGCCGGCGGCGGCCTTCTCGCCGACGAGACACTAGAGCTCCGCCTACGTGCCATCAAACCAAAGATTGATGCAATTCGCCAATCTGGAGCCAACTTCTTAGCCCTCATCTGCGCCATCGACAAGGCAGTGTACCCGGAATACCTGAAACACTACCAGCTCCCGATTCAAGTGGGAGGAGTGCACGAATTGGTAAGCAACGCCCTGGTGATGACCTAAACGATTCAAGGGCGGAATCAAATGGCGAAGATTGGAATCATGGTCCGCAAGTCCGCTAGGAGGAGGCTGAGGAAATAAATTGCAGCCACTAGTGTTACAGTTATTCTCGTACCTAGCCTTCGCAGTTTTCTCAGTCGTTCTGTTATCGAGGGTTTTCAGATGGGCGTCAATGCCTATGCACCTTAGGTGGGAGTTATACCCGGTGGCGCACGAGCCCAACAGTTATGGCGGCTCCTACATGGAGGAACTTGATTGGTGGACCAAGAAGAGGAAGACCACGACCGTGGGCATGCTGAAAGAACTTCTCTTGGAAATGCTTTTCATCAGAAAGCTATTCGCCCACAAGAGAAAGTTATGGTACGCTTCATTCATATTCCACGCAGGAATCTACCTAATACTCGCTTGGTTTGGTCTACTCTTCGTTAGCGGCGTCGCGATCTTCTACATTGGCATGGCCGTTCCATCCGCTCACCCGTTGGCGCAGATCCTCTACTACCTTACGTTGGCCTCCGGAATTGTCGGAATGGCATGCACAACTGCGGGCGGCGTTGGAGTGGCCGTACAACGCCTCAATGACCGCGAAATGCGTCAGTATTCCACCACGTCAGATTATTTCAATTTGACATTCGTAATAGCCGCAACAGCGTTAGGACTCGCTACATGGAGTCTACACGACCAAACATTTGAAACCGCTAGGCAATTCATGACTGCCCTCGTTTCCTTCGGCCAAACGCAGACGCTCCCCTTAAGCCGCTTAATCCAACTTCAGATTGTGTTGGTCGGACTCCTGTTCATGTACATTCCATTCACGAAGATGACCCATTTCGTTGGAAAATACTTCACGTACCACTCCGTTCTCTGGGACGATACACCGAACATGAGAGGGAGTAGGATCGAGCGGAACGTTAGGGAAAATCTTGGGCACCGAATAAGCTGGAGCGGACCTCATCTGAACGCCGGCAGAACATGGGCTGAAGACGCCACCCAACCGATTTCACCCAGAAATAGGACTACGGATAAGAAAGTAAAGTAAAGAGAGTACGTAAGGAATCTAGGTAAGGAGGTCACAAAGTAAATAAAGTAAAGTCGGGAGGGGCAAACAAATGGCAAACAATAGCACCACAATATCCGACATATCGAGGAAGCAGCGGCTGGCAAAGATCGAGCTTCAAGACCTAATGCAACTACCTCCACCATATGACAAGCCCGGCCTCGAACCGGACGTGACTGAACCGAAAGAAGAGTGGGCGAAGAATTACATCACCACTCTGGACGGTTACGTGGCGGTCAATTGCCCAATTCCCAAACCCCAAACCAAAGAAGAAGAGGAAAAAATCGTCAAACAATTTCTTGAGGGCTTAAGAAAGCTTGTATCCAAAGAGAATCAATGGGCATTCCTACAACCACTCCGTCTAACCCTGGAATACTGCGCGCGATGCCAAGCCTGCAACGAAGCTTGTCCGATATACCTGTCAAGCGGCCGTAAGGAGATTTACCGTCCGACGTATCGAGCGGAAGTTCTCAGAAGGATCTACAAGAAATATTGTACTACGGGCGGGAAATTGTTCGGAGGGCTTACGGCGGGGAAGATAGATCTCAATTGGGAAACCATCTCGAACCTAGCCGAACTATCGTATCGTTGCACCGTCTGTAGACGTTGCGCGCAATGGTGCCCGCTTGGGCTCGATAATGGCTTGATAACTAGAGAGATACGCGTGCTCTTCAGCCAGGAGATGGGAATCGCCAACAAGGAAATCCATGAACTAGGAACGGCACAGCAACTCAAGGTTGGTTCATCGACGGGAATGACACCCGAAGCCTTCAAGAACATAGTGACCTTCATGGAAGAGGACATCGAAGAAAGAACAGGCAGGAAGATTCGAATCCCGGTCGACCAAAAAGGCGCCGACTATCTTCTCGTACACAACGCCGGCGAGTTCATATCTTGGCCTGAAAATCCTGAGGCCTTCGCCATAATTCTCAACGAAGCCGGACTCAGCTACACACTGAGTAGTGACCTCGTAGCATACGACGCTGTGAACTACGGAGTCTGGTACGATGACATGCAAACCGCGAGGATTGGATTAAGGCACTCTGAGGCAGCAAGAAAACTCAATGTAGATAGCATTGTAGTGGGCGAATGCGGACACGCGCACAAGGCATTGGCAGTTATAATGGACAGAATCGTAAGCGACGAATTCAACATTCCGAGACAGAGTTGTCTCCCACTTCTTTGGGACATTGTCAGGACTGGAAAGCTGAACCTCGACCCCGCCCGAAACAATTTTCCGGTCACTCTGCATGACCCATGCAACATCGTACGGCTGATGGGGATTGTTCAACCTCAGAGAAACATACTGAAGCAGATATGCCCGATGTTTAGGGAAATGGCGCCGGCGGGCGTTTACAACTACTGTTGCGGTGGCGGGAGCGGCTTTGCGATTATGCAGTCGATGAACTTCCCCGAGTGGAGAAATAAAGTCTCGACGAGAATGAAATTCAAACAGATACTCGAAGCATTCCAGAGCGGACCGGAATCATGTCCGAGGAAGTATGTTTGCGCTCCTTGCTCAAACTGTAA
>Ga0187769_10001231_pt1 | contig 14527 bp, 15 predicted proteins | sample 0116_SJ02_MP02_1_FD_133140 | JGI IMG/M metagenome (GOLD analysis project Ga0187769, IMG submission 133140) | Tropical peat soil microbial communities from peatlands in Department of Meta, Colombia - 0116_SJ02_MP02_10_MG | ecosystem: Environmental > Terrestrial > Soil > Wetlands > Peat | place... | reverse complement strand
GGGCGCCTGGATCAGCGCCGCTCAGCTCCGCGGCGTATAGCTGAACTTCTGTCCTGCCACCGTCGCCTGATACATGGCGCCGCCCTTGACGATCGTGAAGACCGCGACGCCCTTGTAGTACTTGCCGGCGGTTGCCGCGTCCTTCATGCCGCCGCTCGCGCCGGCATTGGCGCCCTGTGTGCCGGCGCTGGCTCCGGCCGCGGCCGTGATGGCGACGGCGCTCACATCGGCGCCGAACTCGAAATTGCCCTGGGCAAATTCGTCGAAGGCGCGCCGGTCTTCGAAGAAGATGATCTGGCTGTACGCCTGGCCACCGAGCTGAAAACCGACGCTCAGCTGCGTCATCGAAGTGTCGCCGACGTACTTGCCCTGGGCGTACACGCGGCCGTCGCCGTGCGCCGCGCCCACCACGAAGCCGCCCTTGCCGATGGTGGGGAATATGGCGTAGCCGTAGCAGCGCTCGAAGAACGTCCGGCTCTCGTTGGCATTCCTGAAGAGCTCCGCCGCATCACTAAAGGAATCCGCCCAACCGGCGGCGCAGTGCAGCAGCAGCAGGCCGCCCAGCAGGGAAGTCATCGCACGCGTCATGATCGGTCTCCTTGCGAAGGCAGTTGCGGGTATAGCATCGCCCGCGGCGCAGCTCAATGACGCGCAGATCCGCCCGAGGCGTCGAGTTGCGCCGCTACGCCCGCTGGAACATGCTGTTCCTCAGCCTGCGACACCTGGCGCGCTGATCGGCAGGGGGTCCGCCATGAGCCTTCCACACTGTAGCAAACGCGCGGCCGGCCGGCCGGGTTGCTGAGCCGATAGCGCCTCCGCGTGCCGCAGCCGCTGCCGAGACCTGCCGGACACACCGCGGCGCCCGCTGCACCGGCAGCCTCCGCCTGGAGTGCGCTGCGCCACCGTGTGTTCCGCTACCTGTGGCTCGCCACGGTCGTTTCCAACATCGGCTCCTGGATGTTCAACGCCGCATCCGGATGGCTGATGACGAGCCTCGACCCCAACCCCCTGATCGTGTCCCTGGTTCAGGTGGCTAACAGCCTGCCGTTGTTCCTGTTCGCCCTGCCGGCAGGCGCCATCGCCGACCTCATCGACAAGCGCCGGGTCATTCTGACGCTGGAGATTCTCACCACGGCGTTCTCGGCGCTGTTTGCGCTGCTCGTGACCGTGCACGCCGTCACTCCCGGCCTGCTGCTGACGTTCATCTTCCTGGTGGGAAGCCTCGGAGCACTCGAGACGCCTGCCTGGCAGGCGATCGTGCCGCTGCTCGTGCCGCAGCAGGGCCTGTCATCGGCGGTGGCTGTGAACAGCCTCGGCGTCAACATCAGCCGTGTCATCGGACCGGCGCTGACCGGGGTGGCCATCCTGAGTCTGGGGATCGCCGCGCCGTTCTGGCTGGACGCCATCAGCAATCTCGGAGTAATCGCCGTGATCCGCTGGTGGTGTCCGCCGGCGAGGCCCGGCCGTGCGTTGCCTGCCGAGCGGCTGAGCGGCGCCATCCGCGCGGGGCTGCGCTATGCGCGGCACAACCTGCAGCTGCGCGCGACGCTGGCGCGAGCGATCGGCTTTTTCCTGTTCGCCAGCGCCTACTGGGCGCTGCTGCCGGTGGTGGCGCGCAGCCAGCTGCACGGCGGTCCGACGCTCTACGGCCTGCTGCTCGGCGCCATCGGCGCAGGCGCCGTCGGCGGCGCCTTGCTGCTGCCGCGACTCAAGGCCAGGTCAGGTGCCGACGGCGTGGTCCTGCTCGGAGAGGCGGGCACGGCCGCGGCGCTGATCCTCTTCGGCCTCGCGCAGGAGGCCGCGACTGCGCTGCTGGCATGCCTGATCGCCGGTGCGTCCTGGATAGCGGTGCTGGCGAGTCTCAACGTCTCCGCGCAGGTAGCGCTGCCGGAATGGGTGCGCGGCCGCGGGCTGGCGGTGTACGTGACGGTGTTCTTCGGCACGATGACCGTCGGCAGCGCGCTGTGGGGCTTCGCGGCCGATCGCATCGGCCTGCCGCCGGCACACTTCGCGGCGGCCGCCGGGGCGTTGCTGGCGATGGTCGCGACCCGGCGCTGGAAGCTCCATTCGGGACCGGAGGCCGATCTGACGCCCTCGATGCACTGGCCCGAACCGGTGCTGGCGGGAGGTGTGGAGGGCGACGCCGGCCCGGTCCTGGTCACGGTCGAGTACCACGTCAGCGCCGAGAACCGCGCGGCGTTGCTCAGCGCGCTCGCGCGCCTGGCGCGTGAGCGCCGGCGCGACGGCGCGTACGCATGGGAGGTGTTTCAGGACACTGCGCACCCGGAGCGGATACTCGAGACCTTCCTGGTGGATTCGTGGGTCGAGCACCTGCGGCAGCATCAGCGCGTCACCAAGGCCGATCGGCTGGTGGAGGAGCACGTGCACCACCTGGTGCGCGAGGCGCCGCGCGTGACGCACTACGTCGCCGCCGAAGCGCAGCCGCTCATGCGGGCGCAGCAGGCGGGTCGCGCTTGAGCGGCTAGGCCTCCTCGCGGCAGCGGTCGCGGGCACCCAGCACCAGGTCCCGCAGGAACGTCTTCTCGTAGGCGCGCAGCAGGTGCGCGTGGCTGCGCTCGATGTACCGGCTCACGCATTCGCGGTCGCCCGCCTCGTCGAGCAGCCGGCGAAAGGTGTCGGCATCCCAGCGCCACGGCAGCTCGAGCTCGCAGAAGGCGCGGTTGTAGGCGGCCAGCTCGGCATCGAGGGCATTACCCGCCGGGGAATTTCGAGGGCGGCTCATCATGTCTGGCCTCACTACACCCGCAGGTGTCTCCATGACCGCTATGAGCCTACGCCGCGCCGTACCAAATAAAAAATTAAAGCTTTCTATCCCAGCCATATAATTTCCTGAATACGTGGACCGGACGTATGCTGGCGCCATGAAGCACATCACGCTGCGCCAGCTGCGGGTATTCGCGACCGCCGCCCGCCACATGAACTTCTCGCGCGCCGCCGAGGAGCTGCATTTATCGCAGCCGGCGGTCTCCACGCAGATCAAGGAGTTCGCCGCCTGCGTCGGGCTGCCGCTGTTCGAGCGGATCGGGCGCCGGACCTATCTCACGGCCGCAGGGACGGAGATGCTGGCCTGCGCCAACGCCATCGCGCAGCGCATGAAGGAAGCCGAGGACGCCCTGGCGCAGCTGAAGGGCGTGACCGGCGGACGTCTCAACGTCGCGGTGATCAGCGCCGGTGACTATTTCTTTCCGCGCGTGCTGGCGGCTTTCGGCGCGACCCACCCCGGGGTCACCTTCAACCTCACGGTGCACAACCGCGAGGGACTGCTGCGCCAGCTCGCCGACAACCTCACAGATCTGGCCGTCATGGTACGGCCGCCGCGGGAGATGGACATCGTCGCGCTGCCGTTCGCGCCGCATCCCTACGTCATCGTGGCGCCGCCCGGCCACCCGCTCGCCGGCGCGCGGCAGATCCCGCGCTCGGCGCTGAACGGTGAGCGCTTCGTGCAGCGCGAGACCGGCTCCGACACCTGGAACTCGATGCGCGAGGTCTTCGGCCGGCAGTTCCCCCGCCTCAACATCGCCATGCAGATCCACAGCACCGAGACGATCAAGCAGGCGGTGGCGGCCGGCATGGGGATCGCGTTCCTGTCCGCGCATACGATCGGCCTCGACCTCAAGGCCGGCAACCTGGTGGTGCTCGATGTGCAGGGCTTCCCTGCGATGCTCAACTGGTACCTGGTGCACAACCGCACCAAGCGGCTGCCGCCGGTCGCGGCGGCATTCAAGGATTTTCTGCTGCGCGAAGGAGCGACGCTGCTCGAGCGACTGGTGCAGTTCGAGTTTGGCGCTGCGGCGCCTCGAGGACGAGCCGGTGCGCGGGCGGACGCGGGGGCTGCGGTCGCCGCCGCAGCGGCGGCCGGCAGCCGCACGAGTCGCCGTAAGCGCAGCCGCTAGTCGAGGAAATCGCAGGAGCGCTCGACGTGCGCGGCAAGATCAAGCGTGTGCTGCCGCGTCAGCCGTTCGGCCAGCTCGGTGTCACGCTGCTCGAGTGCCTCGATGATCTTCAGATGATCGATGATCGAGCGCGCCGCGCGGTTGTCCTGCGAGATGGTGGCCTTGCGGATCGCGCGCACGTGGATGAACAGGTTCTTGGTCGCATCGGCGATGAGTCGTGAACCGCCGAGCCGGATGATCATCTGATGGAAGGCGATGTTGGCGTCGGAGTATTCGCCGATGTGCTCTGACGGCGGTGAGTTCTGGAACTCATCGAACAGGTGGCGCAGCTTGCAGATTTCCGAGTCCGGCGCGTGCAGCGTCGCGAGGCGTGCCGACATGCTCTCGAGCGCCGCCCACATCTGGATCATCTCAATGATCTCGCGCTTGGACTTGCGCACGATGAAGATCCCGCGCCGCGGCATCGTGCGTACGAAGCCTTCCTGCTCGAGGATGGACAACGCTTCGCGGATCGGCGTACGGCTGACACCGAGCGCCTGCATCAACTCGCGCTCATCGAGCCGCAGCGCCTGGGACCCACCGTAGATATCGGCGTTGCTGATCGCGCCCTTCAGCAGTGCGTACGCCTGGTCACGCAGGCTCATCGCATTCAGCGGCGCGAGCGCGAGCGATCCGGCGGTACGGGTGGCCCGAACGGGTGTAACGATGGCACTCATTCAGTCTCCAACTATAACGAGCGATCACGACAAGTAACGCCCTGGTTACCGCTTGCCGGTCCGATCCGCTGTCCGCTATGCGGACGCAGACTGCCAGATTGACAAGTGTTAGATATATCACATATGGTCGGCCGCATCGCAAGTACGTACTTACTCTCATACACAATTCCAAGGGGTTCACCCGGCACAACCTTGAAATTCCTGCAACCGGTTGAGGCTTTTCGCTCGAGTCGACAGAGGGGGAGCATCGATGGTTACCGATACGAGTGCTGAAAGCACATCACTGTTTGCACGGCCGTGGATCCAGCTGGTGCTGGGCATCATCTGCATGGCCGCCGTCGCAAACATGCAGTACGGCTGGACGCTGTTCGTCGATCCGATCGACCAGCAGTTCCACTGGGGACGCGCCGCCATCCAGGTGGCCTTCACCATCTTCGTCGCCATCGAGACCTGGCTGGTTCCCGTCGAGGGCTATCTGGTCGATCGCTTCGGACCGCGGCCGGTCGTCATCGGCGGCGGCATTCTGGTGGCGATTGCCTGGTCGCTCAACTCGGTTGCGAACTCGCTCGGGACGCTGTACTTCGCCGCCGCGATCGGCGGCATCGGCACGGGCGCGGTCTACGGCACCTGCGTGGGCAACGCGCTGAAGTGGTTTCCCGCGCGGCGCGGCCTCGCCGCCGGATTCACGGCCGCTGGCTTCGGCGCCGGTGCCGCACTGACCATCGCCCCGATCCAGACGATGATCGCTTCCTCGGGCTTCCAGCACGCGTTCATGTTCTTCGGGCTGCTGCAGGGTGTGATCGTGCTGGTCGCCGCGATGGGGCTGCTGGTGGCGCCGCCCTCCTACCTGGCCGCGGCACCCAAGCGCAGCATCTCGGCGCGCAGCTTCACACCGACGGAAGTGCTGCAGAAGCCGGTCTTTTACGTCATGTATCTCATGTTCTTCCTGGTGGCCGCCGGCGGCCTGGTGCTGATCGCCAACATGGCGCCCATCGCCAAAGACATGAAAGTCGCCAAGACCATGGTCGAGCTTTTCGGCATAACCATGGTGGCCGGCACTTTCGCCATCAAGCTGCAGCGGATTCTCGATGGCATCGGCCGCCCGTTCTTCGGCTGGGTGTCCGATCACATCGGCCGTGAGAACACGATGGCCATCGCGTTCCTGATCGGTGCGGCGTCGCTGTTCATCGTCAGCCGCGCCGGCACCAACCCCGTGGTGTTCGTGCTGCTGACGGGCCTGTACTTCGGCGTGTTCGGCGAGATCTACAGCCTCTTCCCCGCGACCCAGGGCGATACCTTCGGCGCCAAGTACGCGGCCGCCAACGCCGGCATGTTGTACACGGCCAAGGGCGCAGGATCGTTCGTCGTGCCCTTCGCCACCGCGATCGGCACCGCGCACGGCTGGAACAGCGTGTTTGCGCTCGCCATGACCGGTAACGTGATAGCGGCACTGCTCGCCCTGTTCGTCCTCAAGCCGATGCGCGTGAAGCACTTCGAGGCCATACGGGCCGAGACCGGCCCGGCACCTGCCGCCGCAATGCAGCACGCGCCGGGGCACTGAGCCGGCGTGGGCGACGGCGTATCGGAAACCGGGGCACGGGAAGCCCCGCCACTACCCCGCCCTGCCGGGCGCAGTGACGCAAGGCGCTCCGCTGCGCCCCGCACGGGCCGCTGACAGGAATCCGGAGGCACCATGAACGCCGCAACACCCGCGCCCACGTCCACCACCGCCGACAACACCCTGCAGCGCAAGAGCCGCGATGCCGGCGTGATCTCCGGCGGCCACCTGGTGGCCAAGGCGCTGAAGAACGAAGGTGTCGACACGATCTTCACGCTCTGCGGCGGCCACATCATCGATATCTACGACGGCTGCATCGATGAGGGCATCCGCATCATCGACGTGCGCCACGAGCAGGTCGCCGCCCACGCGGCCGACGGCTATGCCCGCCAGACGGGCCGGCTCGGCTGCGTCGTTACCACGGCGGGCCCCGGCTGCACCAACGCCGTGACCGGGATCGCCACGGCGTTCCGCTCCGAGAGCCCGGTGCTGCACATCGGCGGACAGGGCGCGCTCACCCAGCACAAGATGGGCTCGCTCCAGGACCTGCCGCACGTCGACATGATGTCGCCCATCACCAAGTTCGCCGCCAGCGTGCCGAGCACGGAGCGCGTCGCAGACATGATCTCCATGGCGGTGCGCGAGGCCTTCAACGGCGCCCCGGGGCCAGTCTACCTCGAGATCCCCCGCGACATCCTCGATCGCGAGGTGGATGCCAGCAAGGCCGTCGTACCCAAGCCGGGTCACTACCGCGCCTCGACCCGCTCACTGGGCGACCCGCGCGACATCGAGAAGCTGGCCGACATTCTGGTGAACTCGGAGCGTCCCGCGATTCTCTACGGGCAGCAGGTGTGGACCGCCCGTGGCCATGAGGAGGCGATTGCGCTGCTGCGCGGGCTCGACATCCCCGGCTACTTCAACGGCGGCAGCCGGGGACTGCTGCCCCCGGGCGATCCGCATCACTTCGATCGCACCCGCGGCAATGCCTTCGCCGAGGCCGACGTACTCGTCATCGTCGGCACGCCCTTCGACTTTCGCATGGGCTACGGGCGGCGCATCAGCACCAAGCTCAAGCTGGTACAGATCGACATGGACTACCGCACCGTCGGCAAGAACCGCGACATCGATCTGGGCCTGGTCGGTCATCCGGGCGCCATCCTCGGCGCCGTGCTGCAGGCGGCCTCGGGGCGGATCAAGCCCGACAAGCACCAGGCCCGCCAGCAGTGGATGAGGAAGCTGGCGGAGGCAGAAGCGGCGGCGACCGCGAAGCTCATGCCGCTGTTCAGGTCCGACAACCAGCCGATCCACCCGTACCGCGTCGCCTACGAGCTCAACGAGTTTCTCGCCGATAACACCATCTACATCGGCGATGGCGGAGACGTCGTGACCATCTCCGCGCAGGCCGTGCGCCCGCGCCGGCCCGGGCAATGGATGGATCCCGGAGCGCTCGGCTCACTCGGCGTGGGCACGGGCTTCGCCATCGCGGCGGGGCTGGCGCATCCCGACAAGGAGGTGCTGTGCTACTACGGCGACGGCTCCTTCGGCATGACGGCCTTCGACATGGAGACCGCCAACCGTTTCGGCGTGCCCTACATCGCCGTGGTGGGCAACAACTCCGCCATGAACCAGATCCGCTACGGCCAGCTGGCGAAGTACGGCGAGGAGCGCGGCAACGTCGGCAACCTGCTGGGCGATGTGCCGTTCGGCAAGTTCGCGGAGATGCTTGGCGGCTACGGCGAGGAAGTGCGTGATGCCGCACAGATCGCTCCGGCGCTCAGGCGCGCGCGCGAGTCGGTGCAGCGCTCGAAGCGCTCGGCCGTGATCAACATCTGGGTCGATCCGCGCGAGTACGCGCCCGGAACGAAGAACCAGACCATGTACAAGTAAAAGACCGACGGAGACTGCCATGGGAAAGGCACTAGACGGCGTTCGCATCCTCGACTTCACCCACGTGCAGTCAGGCCCGACCTGCACGCAGCTGCTCGCCTGGTTCGGCGCCGACGTGATCAAGGTCGAGCGCGCCGGCGGCGGCGACATCACGCGCGAGCAGCTGCGCGACATTCCCGAGGTCGACAGCCTCTACTTCACCATGCTCAACGGCAACAAGCGCTCGATCACGCTCGACACCAAGAACCCGCGCGGCAAGGCGGTGCTGGAGAAGCTCGTCCGCTACTGCGACGTGCTGGTCGAGAACTTCGCCCCGGGCGCGCTCGATCGCATGGGCCTCACCTGGGAGCACATCCAGGAGCTCAATCCGCGCATGATCTACGCCTCGGTCAAGGGCTTCGGCCCCGGTCCTTACGAGGAATGCAAGGTCTACGAGAATGTCGCCCAGTGCGCCGGCGGCGCCGCCTCGACCACCGGCTTCGACGACGGACCGCCGCTGGTGACCGGCGCCCAGATCGGCGACAGCGGCACGGGGCTGCACCTGGCGCTCGGCATCGTCTGCGCGCTGTATCAGCGCAAAACCACCGGCCGCGGCCAGCGGGTGCTGTGTGCGATGCAGGACGGGGTGCTCAACCTCTGCCGCGTGAAGCTGCGGGATCAGCAGCGCCTGGCGCGCACCGGCGTCATGAAGGAATACCCGCAGTACCCCGACGGCAGGTTCGGCAGCGCGGTCCCGCGTGCCGGCAATGCCTCCGGCGGCGGACAGCCCGGCTGGATCATCAAGTGCAAGGGCTGGGAGACCGATCCCAACGCGTACCTGTACTTCATCACTCAGGCGCCCGTGTGGAAGGAGATCTGCAAGGTGATCGGCAAGGAGCAGTGGATCACGGACTCCCGCTACGCCACCCCCGATGCCCGGCTGCCGCGGCTGAAGACCGTGTTCGAGGAAATCGAGAAATGGACCATGACCAAGAGCAAGTTCGAGGCCATGGACGAGTTCAACAAGCACGACATTCCCTGTGGCCCCATCCTGTCCATGGAAGAGATCGCGGTCGAGCCCTCGCTGCGCGCCACCGGCACGGTCGTCGAAGTCGATCATCCGAAGCGCGGCAAGTACCTGACCGTCGGCAACCCCATCAAAATGTCCGACAGCCCCTGCGACGTGAAGCGCTCCCCGCTGCTCGGCGAGCACACACAAGAGGTGCTGACGGAGCTCGGCCTCAGTCGGTCGGAGATTGCAGCGCTCAGGGCCGAGAAGGTGATCTGAGCCTGAGGCGCGCGCGTCCGGGAAGAGGCAGGAATGTCTGGAGGAAGGTTCTCGAGGTCGCAGATCTGACGTTCAATCACTCGCAAGGGGGGTCTTTATGTGTGGCACCAGAGTGCTCAGATCACTGGTCGCGGTACTGGCGGCGGTAGTGATCCTGTTCGGCTATCCAGGAGGAGCCGCGGCACAAGCTGGCTCGGCGCAGTCCGCCGACCAGAACATGCAGGAACGCATGCGCCAGATGCAGCAGCAGATCGACGAGCTCAACCGGCAGCTGCAGCAGATGAAAGCGGATCAGGCCAAGACCCAGCAGCAGGTACAGGCCACGCAGCAGCAGGCAACTGCCACTGCGCAGCAGTTCAGCGCCACCCAGAAAAAGGTGGATGAGGCCGACAAGTCGCTCAACACGTTCATGAAGGGCTTCTTCGGCACGCTGGACATGTCGATCGATGCCACCACCAAGGGCATGCAGAACATGGAGGCGTTCGGTATTTCCGGCTGCACAGGCCCGGGCGGCACCCTGCCCTGCACCTTCAACACTACGCCGAAAATGACGCCGGGATGGGGGCCGAGCCCGTACGGACGAGTCGGCTGGATGGGCATGATGTCGAGCAACGGTTCCAATGTCGGCTACCGCGGCACGCACCGGATCGACGGCTCGACCGTGGACTTCATCTACCAGGTGTCGACGGCCATCAACCTCGCAGCGGCGCCGGGGTTGCAGAACACCTGGACCAAGCAGTCGAACACCGTGCAGGGGGCGATCGGGCTCGGCGACACGTACATCGGCTTCAAGGAAAGGCAGTTCGGCACGCTCAAGTTCGGCACGATGTACATGCCGTACAAGACCTCCACCGACCGCATGAATCCTTTCTCAGGCGGGCTCGGCGACTACGCGGTCATCATGGGCAACACCGGCGGCGACAACCGTATCGAGTTCGGCACGCGCGCCGACCACGTGGTGGTCTACAACTCGCCCACCTGGCAGGGCGCGAGCTTCGATGCGGCCTACCAGTTCGGCCAGAACCCTGACCCCTACAACAACATCGTCTCGCTCGGCGGCACCGACTGCTACGGCGGCAACCTCCCGGGCAGCGGCAACCTGCCGCTCAACTGCGACGACGGCGGTTACAACTACGGCTACAGCTTTGACTTCAAGTACGAGCTGGGCGGGCTGTACCTCACCGCCGCGTATGAGCTGCACGGCGGGGTGAACCGCAGCAGCGACGGCGTCGGCTCGAACAACCCCATTTATGGGGCGCTGCTCGGCCCGCCCAATCCCGTTACTGGCTGCGCGACGCCGGCTCCCGGAACGAACAGCCTGACGGTGCTCGACTGGAATGACTACAACATGTTGTGCGCGGAGTTCCCGGGCGCGGCTGCGGCCGGCACGCCGGAGTACAACCCGGGGTTGGACACCGTCAACGAGTGGGCCTGGAAGGGCGGCATCCAGTACACCTTCGACTTCGGGCTGTCGGTCTCCTATATCTATGAGAGCCTGAAGCGCAACGTGCCGTTCTTCCTCGAGTACCAGAACGAGCGGCAGCGCAACGGCGACTGGGTGGCGCTCGACTATGTGTTCAACGGCGGCAGGGATCGCGTTGCCGTGGGCTGGGCACACGCCGGCGCATCCGAGGGCGACCCGGGCGGACAGCACAATTTCAATCCGTACGGCGTCGGCGAGAACACCGCGAACCTGTACTCGTTCGGCTTCTGGCACAAGCTCGACAAGCAGCTGAGCGTGTACCTGCAGGCGGCCGACACGGTGAACAACATCAATGCGCACTACGACATCGGCGCCGGCGGTCACGGCATCAAGACCGACTGCCACGATGCCACGCATCCGACGTTCATCGACTACAGCAGCGCAGGTCCCACGACCTGGGGCGGCTGCCATCCGATCGGCGTGTCGACCGGAGTCGACTTCAAGTTCTGAGGTGCACGGCACACTGTTGCATAGTGTATTGAGCGGGCGTGATGGCCCGAGGAAAGCCAGGCAGCTCACTCCCGGCGGCAGCGCTGGGAGTGGCCGCTTGGCTCGCTGCGCCGACCGCCCTTGCGCAGGCGCCTGCTTCCACGCCACCGCGCAGCGAGCCGCGTCCGGAGGTCGTGGTCACTGCCACCCGTGAGTCCGATGCGCTCTTGGAATCCAAGGTGGTGCAGGCGCTGGAGAGGGATCCGTACCTGTTCGCGGGGCACATCAACGTCAGCGCCGAGAACGGCATCGTGCGGGTGGAGGGCATCGTCGAAGATCCCTTCGACATGGTGCAGGTGCTGCGCCTGGCACGCCGCATCGCAGGCAAGCGCCGCGTGATCAACGAGATTGAGATCGTCAGCCTCAACCAGGAGCTCAATTGAGTCGTGCGCTGCGCCGGCTGTCGTGCGCGGCCGCGTCGCCGACGTACCATGCGCCCGCGGGTCGCCGGTGCCGCGGGCCTGATGTACTATCGATTTGCAGCCGCAGGGAGAAAACACCTTGGCCTCACATCCGAACCGCCTGAGCCGGGCCATTCTCGCGATGACGCTGCTCGGCAGCGTGCTGGCGTGCACCCACGCGCCGCCGCGCACCCAGGCACAGAAGGAGGCTGACCAGGAAATCGAGACCCGAGTGGACAATGCGCTGCAGGCGGACACGCTGCTCTACGCCAAGCACATCAGCGTTCATGCCTACAACGGCGTCGTACGGCTGTCGGGTTTCGTGTGGGAGCCGCCCGACCTCATGGAGGCGCAACGTATCGCCGCGGACGTAAAGGGGGTCACGGGAGTCGTGAACGATCTGGAACTCCAGCGCAACGGGCTCGGCGACTCGCCGGTGTCACGCTAGCGGGAACCAAGCTCAGCGACTCCGGTCTCAATGGTTGTGATTGCTGTAAGGTATTGAGAATGACAGCCGCCCGCCGCGCGGGCGCGATTTGTGTCGTGCTCGCTGCCATAGCCCTGGCCGCCGCCTGCGCGAGCGCTCCGGAGTCCCCCGCCCAGGTGCAGGCCGACGCGGCCATCGCCAACAGGGTGTATGTAGCTCTGAACGACGATTCGTACTTCTTCTTCCGCCACGTGGAGGTCAGCGTCGAGCGCGGCGTGGTCCACCTCAACGGTCTCGTCTGGACCGGGGACGCGATCATTCGCGCTCAGCAGATCGCTCGGGCCGTTCCCGGCGTTACCGGCGTGGTCGATCGCCTGGAGCTGGAGCGTCCGGCCAGAACGGGCGGGGCGGGTTAGCGAGGTCGCCGCAGTGAGCGACGCTTCACAGGTCGCTTACCGGCGCGCCGCTCGTCGAATCCGGGGGTTTCCGAGCGGTTGCGCAGCGATCATCGTCGCGCTCGTGGCATTAGTCTCCTGCGCGAGCCCGCAGCCACCGCGGATGATGCCCGCCCAGCCAGGCACGAGTATCACCATCGGCGCCGATGAAGCCCTCGCGGGCCGTGTGTACGTCGCACTCAATGAGGATCCAGCGTATTTCTTCCGCCACGTCGACGTGCGCGTGGACGATGGCGTGGCCTACCTCAGCGGCTATGTGTGGAGCAGCGACGCCCTTTATCGTGCGCGCCGGATCGCGCGCGATGTCCCAGGGGTCAGAGGGGTGGTGACGAGCAACCTCGAGCTCGAGCGCAACGGATTCACCTTCGGACCGGCCAGATAGCCATCGAGTTGCTCCCCGCGATCGATGGATGCGCTACGGAGCGCCAGCCCGGTCGTCTGAGGAACCATTCTTTTCCTCTCGTTCGCTCGGCCGATCCAGCAGCTCGTACCAGATGGCGTTGAGCACGCCGAAGGTGAGCGCAAGCCCGAGCCCCAGCATCCAGCTGAAGTACCACATGGCGTCGGTCGCTCCCGATCAGTAAAGCCCGGTTTCCCGCCGGATGTGCTCGAGCGTGATGCGGCCCTTGAGCACGTGGTACACCCAGGCGGTGTAGGCGAGCACCACCGGCAGAAACACGAGCACGGCCAGCAGCATGATGAAGAGCGTGAGCGGGCTGCTCGAAGCGTCCCACACCGTGAGTCCCTGATCGGGATGCGTGGACGAGGGCATGAGGAAGGGGAAGAGCGCGATCCCTGCAGTGAGAATCGTGCCCGCCACCGCGATCGAGCTCGCGAGGAAAGCGAGCCCGGCGCGACGCGCGCCGAGGAGCGACCAGGCGAGCCCCGCGGCGAGCAACGCCCCGAGCGGGGCAAGCCACAGCACCCCGTGCGTGTGGAAATGCGCGAGCCAGGCTCCCGGCGCCTCAACCACGTGCTTGGCGAGGGGGTTGGAAGCTGCATGCGGGTCGACGCCTCCCGCGATCCGCTGCCCGTTGAGAGCGCTCCCCACCCAGATGCCCGCGGCGATGAACGCGATCGCAAACGCCACCGCCGCTTTGCGCCCGAGCGCCGCCGCACGCGATGACATGGGTTCGCCCACTTTCAGTGCCGCGTAGGCCGAGCCGTGCATGACGAGCATGGCCAGACTCACCACGCCCGCCAGCAGCGCAAACGGATGCAAGAGGCCGAAGAATCCCCCGGCGAACACCGGGCGGCGCAGCTCATCGAAATGAAACGGCAGTCCGAGAAAGAGATTTCCGAAGGCCACCCCGGACAGCAGCGCCGGCACGGCTCCCCCGAGAAGCACCGCCCAGTCCCAGACGTTGCGCCAGGCAGGATCCGCGAGCTTGTCGCGAAAGTTGAATCCCACCGGCCGGAGGATGAAAGCGACCAGCAGCGCGAACATCGCCAGGTACAGGCCGGAGAACGAGGCGGCGTACAGCAACGGCCAGGCCGCGAACACCGCACCGCCCCCGAGAATGAACCATACCTGGTTGCCCTCCCATACCGGCTCGACCGATTCGAGCAGCGCCCGGCGCTCCTCGTCGGTGCGTCCGAGGAAGCGGAAGGTTGCCCCGACTCCCAGATCGAATCCGTCCATGATCGCGAACCCGATGAGCAGTGCTCCGAGAATCAGCCACCAGATCACTCGCAGGGTTGCATAGTCGGGCACGTCGGCCTCCTTCACTGCGCGGTGGGCACCGGCTGCCCCGGTGGCCAGTAACCCAACCGTTCCGGACCGCGGCGGATCAAGCGCACCAGCAGATAGACGTCGACCACGGCAAGCGCCGAATAGAACACCACGAAACCTGCGAGCGACAGCCACACGTCGCCCGCCGGCACCGGCGATGCGCCGAGGAAGGTCGGCAGCACGCCATCGATCGCCCAG
>Ga0187769_10001230_pt1 | contig 14531 bp, 14 predicted proteins | sample 0116_SJ02_MP02_1_FD_133140 | JGI IMG/M metagenome (GOLD analysis project Ga0187769, IMG submission 133140) | Tropical peat soil microbial communities from peatlands in Department of Meta, Colombia - 0116_SJ02_MP02_10_MG | ecosystem: Environmental > Terrestrial > Soil > Wetlands > Peat | place... | reverse complement strand
GACGTAGAAGGTCGACAAGCTGACGTCGGTAATCTCTTCCTCACCGAGGAAGAGTTCGTGATGCGTTGCACTATTCCGCACCGGCACATCCACTGCCGATCCAGCAGTCGATGCGGATGCTCCACTGGCCATAACCAAAGACACTCCGGCGATTCCTAACGCGGGTGAGGCTCTCTTCCGACTGTTTCGCTTTGAACTATTCTTGGCGCGCGCCATTGGAGTCCTCCCATACCTTTGGGTATGTAAACCAATCCTACGCGGGCGGAATGGTTCCTTCCATCTATCGATGCCCCATAACACGCCGGAACGGGCAGGGATTCTTCGCCAACGGTCGCGCGAATCTGTCGAGGACAAGTCATCTGAACCGGAGCTCGAGGGAAATATCCGCAAGCTAGTGTGTGCTAGCGCCTCAGTTTGGCAAACCGTCGTTCCCTGGGGAGCAGGTGTCTCAGCTATTGTGCAGCTATTGTGCAGAGCGCAAGGCTCGAAGCAGTTGCACAACACTCGAAGCAATACGCCGCGGCGACGGAATCTGCTGCCCGCTAGCAACGATCGGCGAAGCAGCTAATGCCGTCAGGATGATCCTGTCCGCTAAGTGCCAAAAGCTGCCGTGAGCGGGTGCAGTAAAAAGCTGCGGCTATTCGATCACCTCGTCGGCCTGAACGGCAAGAGTAGGAGGTACGGCTAAGCCCAGCGATTTTGCAGTTCCAGCGTTGATTACCAGCTCGATCTTTGTCGGCAATTCGACCGGCAAGTCACCCGGCTTAGCGCCGCGCAAAATGCGATCGACGTAACTCGCTAATGCATGATAAATTTCACGCAGATCAGGACCATAACTCAGAAGCAAGCCATTTTCCGCAAACGGCGCCCAGCCCGAGACGGAGGGCAATTTATTTTGTAAAGCAAATTGCGCAATGTGCTGGCTTGCCTCAAACATCGCTGCGTCGGGAAAAACAACCAAGGCCTCGCTCTGGCTTTCGAGAATGCTGTGCAAAACACCTTCCAATCTGGGCAAGTCATCGAGCGGCACGAACGGCATCGGAAAATAAGAGAGTTGTAAGCCGAGTTTCGTGCAGGCTTCCTCGGAGGCTTGGCGCTCGCGCTGTTCGCCGGGATGCTGGGGGCGCGCCAGAATCGCTACACGCTGAATTTGTGGCAGCCATTCTTTGAGAAGTTCGATACGCTTGCCTACCAACTCAATCGCCATATAGCTCATCCCGGTCAGATCTCCACCGGGATGCGCGAGGCTATCTACAAGCTTGCCGGAAACGGGATCACCACTAAAGCCAAAGACGATTGGAATTGCCGGTTTAAGCCGCTGTACCGCAAAGACTGTAAGCTCCTGTGTCACGATGATATCAGGACTAGACGCTACCAGATCGTGTGCCACCGCATCCATGTCGTTCCGTCGGGCTGCATAAATCGCAATATTCAGATTACTTCCGTCAATCCAGCCTTTCTCGCGTAGTCCGGCACGTAGCGCATCGACATAGGCTGACGGAGCATCCGGTCGGCCGACTCCGAACCAAGCGACGCGCTTCGCTGTCGCGGCTTTCTGCGCACTCGCGGAACCAGGCCATCCAGCTACTACTGAGCAAAGTGCGCCTATGAAATCCCGCCGCCTCATGGGGCATTCCTGTAGGTTGAGAACGCCAATATACTACATACGGCGGTCCAGTGCGCCACGGCAAAACCCGGCGGCCAACTTCCGCGTTGGGTCATTCACGACCGGCTCGGTTCGTGCCGTAGCATTCGTATGACCGCAACTCCCTGAAAGCCGACATGATTTCGCTCCCTTCTAGCGCAGCGCGCATGGTCGTCATCCTCGGAAACAGAGGAGTACGACCATGCTGGACAATGAAAATTGCTTACCGGTCCGCACCCGGACGCCATGGAACAAGGGCAAGCTGATCGGTGCGAGACCTCCGTTGCGACCAAAGCATGTTTGGTCGATTAGAACTCGATTACTGCTGGAGGGGCGAGTACGTGACCTCGCCACGTTCAATCTGGCCATCGATAGCAAGCTTCGGGGCTGCGATGTGGTGGCTCTCAAGGTCGAGGATGTCGCCCCCAACGGCTATGCGGTCGACCGTGCGGCAAAAAAAGACCGGGCGACCAGTCAAGTTCGAGCTGACAGATCAAACTCGTCAAGCCGTCGACGAATACCTGAAGGCCGCATGCAAGAAACCAGGCGAATTTCTATTCACGGGTCGGCGCGGCTTCGGTCAGTGCATGACCACGCGGCAATATGCACGGCTTCTGTCGGAATGGATCGCCAGTATCGGGCTGGACCCAAAACTTTTTGCTACGCATTCCCTTCGGCGAACAAAGGCAACGCTGATCTACCGCCGAACCGGCAACCTGCGAGCCGTACAGCTCTTGCTCGGCCACACCAAGATTGAAAGCACCGTCAGATACCTCGGCATTGAGGTACATGATGCCCCCGCGATAGCGGAACAGGTTGACGTCTGAACTACCGGGCAGAGCGGACATGCTCTGCCCGCCTAGCTTTGGCAGATTTGTGCCAGACTCGGACGTTCGGCGCCGCACAATACTTACACAGAACTTACACAGATCCCGAGCGGTGCCGATCGTTACCGGTGATTATCACTTGCCGATCATGGACGCTTTGGTCCCCGCGTGGCCGGCGACAGCGAACAGGACGGACAGGAAAACTAAGTTTTCCATCCAGCCAGCCATTTATTTAGCTGCGAAATAAGCCATTTGGATGGAACCGATTGGGCAATGGGTCTATTTACGCGAGGGTTCGCTTGTACGCGTAAGCCTGGCGCCTGCTGTTTCGGTCGCTGAAGCCACGCGAGGGTACAATCTGATGGGAAGCATTGTTCTTCTCGATTTGATGGGTGGCGTTGCCCTGCTGCTTTGGGGCCTGCACATGGTCCGCAGCGGGATCATGCGCGCGTTCGGCTCCGGGTTGCGACGTTTCCTGGGCACGGCACTCCACAACAGGTTTCTGGCGCTGCTTGCCGGCATTGGCGTGACTGCGCTTTTGCAGAGCAGCACGGCCACTGGTCTGCTGATGACGTCGTTTGTGGCGCGCGGGCTAGTCGAGCTCGTCCCCGGATTGGCGGTCATGCTCGGCGCGAATATCGGCACGACTCTGATCGTGCAGGCACTATCATTCGACGTCTCCGCGCTCGCTCCTGTCCTGTTCCTGGTTGGCTTGCTCGCGTTCAATTTCGGAGGGCGCACGATCACGCGCGACCTCGGCCGTGTGGCCATCGGCCTGGGCCTTATGTTGCTGTCACTGCACATCCTGATCGATACGCTGGCTCCCGCCGAAACGGCACCGAGCGCGCGGATATTTCTTGGCGCGATCACTGCAGAACCCGTCCTGTGCGTACTCTTTGCCGCTGCCTTGACCTGGGCAGCCCATTCCAGCGCGGCGGTAGTGTTGCTCGTCATGTCGCTCGCTTATTCGCACTTCGTAAGCCCTGTGGCGGCCTTGGCGCTGGTTCTTGGCGCTAATCTTGGCAGCGCCATCAATCCGCTGCTAGAGGGCAGCCACGCGAACCTCGCCAGCCGTCGCCTACCGGTCGGCAATATGCTGAACCGCGCGCTAGGAGTCGTGCTGGTGCTGCCATTCCTGCAGCCGATCACCGAAATTTTCACGCGATTTGATCCGAATCCCGCCCGGATGGCGGCCGATTTTCACACTATATTCAACGTGGCGCTGGCGCTGGTGTTCGTCTTTCTGCTCGATGGCGTCGCGCGCCTGTTGGTATGGCTACTGCCCGAGCCGACAAAACAAGCCGATCCTTTCGTACCGCTTTATCTGGATGAAGCGGCGATCAGCTCGCCTTCGGTGGCGCTCGCCTGCGCGGCCCGTGAGACGTTGCACATGGGCGACATTATCGAGGCCATGTTGAAGCAGGCGATGACGGCGCTTTTGAGCAACGACCGCAAACTCGTCGCCGAAGTTTCGCGGATGGACAATATCGTCGATCGCTTGGACGAGGCCATAAAACTCTATGTCACCAGGCTGACGCGGGAGAGCCTTGATGAGCGCGAGGGAGCGCGCGCGATGGAGATAATCGCCTTCGCGATCAATCTCGAACACATCGGAGACATCATCGATAAGAATCTGATGGAACTCGCGGCCAAAAAGATTAAGCACAAATACGAGTTCTCCAGCGAAGGCGCCGCCGAACTCGAAGCGTTCCACAAGCGCATCGTGGAAAACTTGAAGTTCGCCTTCAGCGTCTTCATCAATCAAGACGTACCAACCGCCCGTAAGCTAATCGAAGAAAAGACGCAGTTACGTGCCGCCGAACTTGGATCAGCCGACAGCCACTTGGCGCGTCTGCGCGAAGGTCGACCCGAGAGCATCGAGACAAGTTCATTGCATCTCGACATTCTACGCGATCTCAAGCGCATACACTCTCACATCTGCTCAGTCGCGTATCCGGTACTCGAGGCTGCAGGTGAGTTGCAACCTAATCGATTGAAAGACAGCGATAGCATTGAACTATTCCCGCTATCACGGCCGCCGTCCTAAAGTGGCCAGAGCCCCTGGCTGTGCTCACAGCCATCCGGCCAGTGGTGTTACCTCATCGCGATGAGCCTGGTATTCAGCGGTCTCGCGAGCTCTGTATTCGTCCACCGGACGAACACGAAGTCGCCGTCGATCTTCGTCACGACGCCCATGTAATTTTGGCCGCTGCGCCGGACCGACACCATCATTCCCAGCTCGATCTTCGGCAGCCATTCTATTGGGATTGGCATTGCGGTTTCAGTGCCTGCTTGTGGTAACGCGACGGCCCTCGCTATCGAATAGATCCACCTGAGATGCCTGCGCGTCGACCCACACGTGCCCACGCTCGGGTGGCGCAAAATCCGCTGGCGCTCGGGCAACTAACTCCCCACTCGCCCACCGGGCATGGACTAAGATTTCGGCACCGAGTGGTTCGACCAATGTGACTTCGAGCGCCTTCGCTTCAGGCAGCGGGTGGGTCGACAACCGTAGCCATTCTGGGCGGATGCCGATGCGGATCGGCCGGCCAGCAACACCCGCATCGGCTACGGGAAACAACGCCACCGGTGTGCGCACCGAAGTGTTATCGGCGGCTGTAACGATCTCGCCGTCAAGTATGTTGAGGCGCGGACTTGAGAGGAATTGCGCCACGAAAAGAGTGGCGGGCTCCCGATAGACGTCGAGCGGACGCCCTACTTGCTCGAGTTTCCCTTGATTCATGACAGCGAGGCGGTCGGCAATCGTCATTGCCTCGATTTGGTCATGGGTCACATAGAGCATCGTCACGCGCAGGCGCCGTTGCAGCTCCTTAAGCTCGGCGCGAGTAGTGGCGCGGATCTGCGCGTCGAGATTGGATAGTGGCTCATCCATCAAGAAGAGAGCCGGCTCGCGGACAATGGCGCGTCCGAGTGCAACCCGCTGCTGTTGCCCTCCGGAAAGCTGGTGCGGCTTGCGTTCGAGGAACGCTTCAATGTCGAGCATGCGCCCCACACGCTCGATACGTTGCGAAATTTCGTGGCGTGGCACACCGTGGCGCTTTAGTCCGAAGGTGAGATTGTTCCGCACCGTCATATGCGGATAGAGCGCATAGTCCTGAAACACCATCGCGATGTTGCGTGCTTCCGCCGGCACCGTGGTGATGTCGATGTTGCGGAGCAGAATACGGCCGGCGTCAAGTTCAGCGAGGCCGGCTACGGCGCGCAACAACGTCGTCTTACCGCAGCCGGACGGTCCAACTAGAACAAAGAGTTCTCCTTCCAGAACCTCAATGTCGAGCCCGCGCAGAACGGTTGTCTCGCCATGCGCCTTCGTCAGTCCCGATAGTGCCAGCGCGACGCGCCCCATTTACCGGGCCATAGCCGCGTTAGCTTCCCGGACCGCCTGCTTGGTTGCCGGCACTAATGAGGCTTTGTTGGCGAGCACGTCCTTGATCAGCGCATTCAGTATGTCGCGCGCCGGCGCGTATCTCGCCGAGGCCGGCTCGGCTTTGGCATCGGCAAGCTGCGCCTTAGTGACGAGCACTTCGGGGTGCTCCTTGATGAGGGCCTGCATTTCCGGCAGCTCCCAAGACGCGATATTGGTCGCAAGATAACCCGACGCGATGCTCCACCGCGCCGCCTGCGGCGCCTCACTCATCCACGTGATGAAGGTCCACGCGGCCTTTTCCCGAGCGGGATCGGTGGCGTACATCAGCATATTGCCCCCGCCTGATGGCGGGCCAAACTGGGTATTCCTGGGAATGCGTCCGAGACCCCAGTGGAATTTCACGTTCTGGCGCATGAATGCCTGCGATCCGGTCGAGTGCCACACCATCGCTGTCTTGCCGGCGGCAAATTCCTGCGGTCCGTCGTTCCAGGGTGTATAGGCCGGCGTTACCTTGTACTTGTTGACGAGGTCGTGCCAGAACTGCAGTGCCTCAATATTTTTTGGCTCGTCCCATAGCACCTTGGTGCCGTCTGTGCTCAGTGTTTCGCCGCCATTGGCGTAGGTGAGTGCGTAGTAGAACCAGTTGAATGCCTCGAGCGGCAATTCAACACCCCATTGCGTGGTGCGATCCCCTTCGCGCTTGGTGAGTTTTTGCGCGACGCTTATCAGCTCATCCCAAGTGACCGGCGGCCTCTCGGGGTCAAGTCCAGCTTCGCTAAAGGCGTCCTTGTTGTAATACATCACAGGCGTTGAACGCTGAAACGGCACGCCGTAGATCTTGCTGCCGTACGTGCAGTTGAGCAGCATCGAGGGCCAAAATCGGTCGAGAAACGTTCTGCCGCCCGACGAGGCGATGAACTCATCGATCGGCTGGGCAGCGCCAAGCGCGGCCAGCACCGGGACAGAACTAATTTCCGTGACCGCGACATCAGGCAGTGTCCCGGCAAGCTTTGACGCCTGAATCTTCTGCAGTGTGACGTCGTAATTCCCCGTGTAGGTCGCCGTCACCTGGATGTCAGGATGCGTCTTGTTGAAGTCGCCGACCAAGCCGTCAATGACTTTGGCAAGCCCGCCGCCAAGATCAACGGGATACCAGAAGCTCAGCTGCACTGGCTCGGCCGCCACGGCGCTCGCTGCGAAAACGGTGGTCGCAGCTATGAACAGGCCGGCAAACATGCGTGGCACTTTCATTGATGGTCCTCCCCTATTTCGTGCTTTTGAGCTCGCGTGTTGGATCAGCGCGATATCGGAGACAAGCGTACTGAGCACACGGGAGTTGAGTCCAGACCATTAAAATGCCTAGCGTTTCAGTCCGGCGTGCATGTGGCTGCGGATGAAATACCGCTGAAATACAAAGAAGATGACCAGCATGGGCGCTGCCACGAACAAGGTCGCAGCCATCAGCAGATTCCAGTCGGTCGTCACCTCCTGGGTCACGAACATGGCAAGGCCGATGGGCAGCGTGCGGATCGCGTCGCGATTGGTGACGATCAGCGGCCAAAAATAATCGTTCCAGTGCGCAACGAGTGCTACGAGGGCGAAAGCGAGCACGGTCGGTCGCGAGAGCGGCAGCAGGAAATGCCACAGAAATGCCAGCCCGGTGCAGCCATCAAGCCGGGCAGCGTCCTCCAACGCTTCCGGCACCGCGAGGAAAGCCTGGCGGAGCAGGAACGTGCCGAACGCGCTAGCGGTAAAGGGCGCGATCAAGGCCCAGTAGCTGTCGAGCCAGCCAAAGTGTTGTAACGTGACAAAATTGGCCAGAAACGTCACCTGGATGGGGATAATCAGTGCGCCGATGACGATGAGGAGAATAATGCCGCGCCCGGGAAAGCGTCGGCGAGCGAGTGCGAAAGCAGCAAGACTCGAAGTCGTGAGTTGTAATAGGAGGATTGCTGCTGTGACCACGACGCTGTTGACAAAATAGCGGCCAAAAGCGGCGCCCTGCCAAGCGAGCACGAAGTTCTGCCACTCGAGCCCGGACGGCAGCCAGCGTGGGGTTGGCGTAAAGATTTCATCGCTCGCCTTGAATGCGCTGACCAGAAGCCAGTACATCGGCATAGCGACGATCGCCGCCATGGCGAGCAAGGCGACGTAAAGGCTGGTGCGGAGCAACGCCCTCTTCATCGGTTAAACCAAACGCCGATGAGGGCCGAAACCCCATACACTAGGCCGAACATCACGACCGCATTTGCTGCGGCGAATCCCAGTCGAAAATATTCGAATCCGTGCTGATAAATGTAGAATACCAGCAAGTTGGTGGCATTGCTCGGTCCGCCCTGCGTCATGATGTTAATAAAATCGAACGCCTGAAAGGACAGGATTAAGGCGATGACCGTGGCGAACCAAGTCGTGGGTCTCAATAGTGGCCAAGTGATCGACCAGAACCGATCCCACGGCCGCGCGCCGTCAAGTCGCGCGGCCTCCAGCACCGTCTGCGGCAACGCCTGCAGTGCGGCGAGATACACCAGCATGAAATAGCCAAATGTCTTCCACACTCCGATGGCTATCATCGTCCACAGCGCGTAATCAGAATCGGTAAGCCAAGCGACTGGCGAAAGGCCAATCAGCTCCAGTATGTAATTGGCAAGCCCATAATTTGTGTTGAATATCCACAACGCGACAGTAGCTGCCGCCACCGTCGGCAGGACCACCGGCGTATAGAAGATCGTGCGTAATAATCCTACGCCGTGCAGACGCTGGTTGAGCGCAACTGCGAGCGCCAAACCGAGGGCGATGCTGAGCGGCACCGTAAGAAATGTGTAGATCGCCGTGTTACGGAACACGCGCCAAAACAGCGGATCGGTGAACAGTTCGCGATAGTTCGCCAGTCCGACCCAACTCGGCAGCGGGGAACTTGCATCGAGCCGATGGAACGACAGGTCAACGAGGAACAGTAGCGGATAATAATTCCACAGCGCGAGTGCGGCCAGCGCTGGAAGGAGGCACAGATACGGAGTCAGCTTGTAGAGGGTACGCGGCGATCGCCGGGCAAGTATTGAAATCGCGGTTTCGGTCACCGTTCGCCCCAGCTACGTGGAGTCCCAAGCCGATGTCCAGAGCTATCACATTTTTGAATTAAAGCTGCTTTGTGCGCCACAACAAAATCCGCCGTTTGACTTCCGCTGTGGGTCAAAGGGCGACATGAGCCTGCATTCAAGCGATGTCCGCTCTTAGCCCAACATCAGACATCGGTGGACGCACTTTCGATGTCTGTTAAGTGCCAATAGCGACCGGTTAGAAATGCTCACATATTGCCGTGCCCGCGCTTGATGGTCTGGCGGATCGCTGGTGCCGTGACCTTATCTGAGATCTGGATGTTCCACAGTTCGCTTTCGCCCTGCGCGGTGAAGTCGGCGAACAGCTTCGGGATTACCGACACATCGCGCATCTCGTGACCGCGCAGGCCGAAGCCGCGTGCGATGTTTTCGAGCGCAGGCCGGCCGAACACAGCCAAGCTATCGTCGAGGCCGTCGGCGCGCAGCTTGTGAAACTCCGAGCCATATCCGCCGTCGTTCATCGCGCAGATTAGGATGCGAAATCCTTGACGCCTGAGCGTCTCGAGTTCCTGGATATGGAACAAGAGCCCGCCGTCGCCTTCGAACAGCACGATCTTGCCGTCGCGGCCCTGCCAGCGCGCAGCCGCAACCCCAAGCGCATACGACAGGCCGTTGCCGACCGCGCCGAATTCGCGGACCGTCGTGTAGCGCTCCGCCGGCCTGCCACGCATCTGGGTGTTGAAATAGGCCTGATGGCCGCCGCCGACGACGATGTCCCAATCCTTTGGAACGACCGCGTCGATGGCCCGGATCACCTCGCGTGGATCCAGCATCCCAGGCGCGATGTCGAATGGCATCGAGTCCGCTGGCTCGGTCGCGATGCGATGCGCGAGCTCTTTCGAGCGTATAGCCGCCGCTGTCGGTTTGCCAACGCCCAACTTCTTGTCGAGGCCGGCAAGGATTGCCTCGACGCCGACGAGCGCATCTGATCTAACGTAGATGTCGGCGGCCTTCTGCCCATCGCGCAAGCCGCGTGGGGCATCGTCCAACTGGATTTTGCAGGCGTTTGCGAAGTAATGCCCGCCACCGACGTAGTAGGATAGGCTCGTACCGACCGCGAGCACTACGTCCGCGGACTCGTACATCTCTCTGCCCAACGACGTGAAGTAGCTGCCGGTGGTGCCGAGCCCGAACGGATGGTCGTGGAAAAGACCGCGCGCGGGCAGCGTGTTGGAGAGCAAGGCACCGCAGCGATCGGCGAGCTTGATCACCGCATCTCGCGCGCCGGACCACAGCACGCCACGGCCACCGAGGATGATCGGCCGCTTTGCCGTGGCCAGCCGCTCGACGGCCTCGGCCACGAGCTCGGGATCGGGCTGCATGCGCCCGACCTTGGGCTGGTAGATCGCCGAGGTCTCGTAGGGCTGATTGGCCATGTGTTCGACCTTCTGCAGGTCGTAGGGAATGCCCAGTACCACTGGGCACCGCTCGTATTTGGCGATGTGAAAGGACTCGCGCACGTAGTCCATCATGCGCGGCACGCTATGCGCGGCGATGTAATGCGCCCCGGTCGCCGTCACCAGGGGCGCCTGGTCGATGTACTGGTTGTAGAACTTGGCGTTGATCGGCGATTCGCCGGCGAACACCACTATCGGTAGGCGAGCGCGAACCGCGGCTGGCAGCGCCGTCATCACCTGAGTCACGCCAGGGCCGCACGTGACCGAGGCAACGGCGACCTTGCCAGTTGCTACGTTGTAGGCTGTGGCCGCCGCTACGGTACAGTGCTCGTGCCTGACGTGGACGGTATGCACGCCCGGCAGTTTAGCAAAGGTGGTGGACCAGTGCATGTTGCCGTCGCCCATCAGGACGAACTGCGTATCGACTCCCTCCGCAAGGAACGCTTCTGCGAGGGCCTCGTAGAGTTTGGGCATGGGCGCGACACTACTTGGATTATGAGCTGATTTGGTACGCAACAAGCATGCCCGGCGACGCCCAGTCAATTCGATTGAAGCGTTCGTTTTTTCAGTTAGGCTAATACCCGAGCATGTCGCCTAATGGGAGGGTCCGGCCGTGCACCTGCCCCGCCAGTGACGAATCTGGCAAGGGGCTCCAAAGACAAGGAGCACGCCATGTCCCAGAACCTCAATGGCGCAGTTGCACTGATCGGCATTGATATCGGTAAAAACTCATTCCACACGTTGACATTACAGGGATCAAACTCACAGCGCTGTAAAGCATGGTCCAGCGTTGGGAGAGCCGCGGGGCCGGTGTCAGGCCTCATCTTGACGTAATGTCCGTAAATGACGCGTTTTACAGATCAAGACCTCAATTATTGAGGATTGAAATGTCCTTCGGTGACCGCGGGCCTGCCAGCGACTCCAGGAATGCATAAACATCAGCGATGTCGTTGTCCGACAGCACGGCATCGGAAAAGGCTGGCATATCGTTCGACGGGGCGCGGATTAGAGACTTGAAGGCGTCAAAGGGTAGCGCCGTGCGCGCGAGGATTGGCGCCGGGCCGTTAAAGGCGCCTCCCTGACCGGAGCGGCCATGACAGGTGAAGCAGCCTAGGGTCAGGTAGATCCGCCTCCCGTTGGCGACGTCACCAATCGGGCCGCCTTGTGCCAGTGCAACAACGAACGTGCCCGCGCTGAGGGCGGCGACGGCAAGCGCGGAGATTCCGGTGGGCGTAAACGCTTTCATCACGAAAACTCGTCAGCGCGGATCGGTGACGACGTCGACTACCGCCGGCTCGCCGGACTTGACGGCGGCAATGGCGCGCGCAAGCGCGGGGGCGAGGTCCTTGGGGTCGGTAATCGGACCCTCCCCGTGGGCGCCCATGCCGCGCGCGACGGTGGCGTAGTCGATGTTCGGGTCTTTAAGCGTGGTGCCGATATCCATCCGTTCGACGCCGCGGCTATGCCGCGCCGCCATCGCAACCAGATACATGTATTCCTGGTGGTAGGCGCGGTTGTTGTGAACGATGTAGAGGATCGGGATCTTGTGGTGCGCCGCCGTCCACAGCGCACCGGGATTGAACATGAAGTCGCCGTCACCGCCGAAAGCGACCGTGAAACGGCCGTGCTTGTTATTAGCGAGCGCCGCACCGAGCGAAGCCGGCAGGTTGTAGCCAACGCCGCCGCCGCCGTTGAGGCCGTTCCATTGGTGAGGCTTTTTGAAGTCCCATAGCCGGTGCGGCCAAGTCAGGCGGATTGTGGTGCCGACCACGGACCAGTCTTCGTCCTTGATCTTGTCATAGACCTCGGCGCACATGCGGGCCGTTGTGATCGGGCTCGAATCCCAGCCGATCGTCGCATCGGTCTTCGATTGCTCGACCATCGCCATGTGCACCTTCGCGAGCTTTTCACCGCGCGCATTAAAAGCCCTCTTACGATCGTCGTCGATAAGACGCTTCACCGCTTCGGTGAGCGCCGGCAGTGAGGCCTCGCCGTCGCCCGCGATGGCAAGATCGACGTCCTGCCAGCGGCCGAAGTCCTGATAGTTGGACTTCAGGTAGAGATCGCGCACGCCGAGCGTGATGATCTTGGCCCCCTGCTTTGTGGTCGGCTGCGACTGTCGCACGATACGGTCTTTAAAGTGCGTCAGCGTGCCCCAGAGGTCATTCATCTCGATTGCAATGATGACGTCGGCCTGGCTGATGATTCCTCTGCGGAAGCTCTGATTGAGCGGGTGCCGCGAGGGGAAATTCATGCGGCCGACATTGTCGATGACGCCGCATTGCAGGGTTTCGGCAAGCTCGACGAACCTTGCCATTGCTGCAGGCGTTCGCGCCAAACGATCGCAGATGATGACCGGATTTTGCGCCTCGACCAGCATCTTTGCCGCTGCGGCGATGGCACCGGAATCTCCTTGCGGCGGAATCACGGGCTCGAATTTGGGAATGCGCAGGCTTTCCGCATCGCGAATCGGGTTTTCCTGCAATTCGGCATCGAGTGCGAGGAAGACCGGTCCCATCGGCGGTGTGGTTGCGATCTTGTACGCGCGCACGGCGGACTCGGCGAAATGCTGCAATGAGGCGGGTTGATCGTCCCACTTGGTGAATTCGCGCACGAGCTGGCCGATGTCGACGCCGGAATGAACCCATTCGGCGCCGGGCGCGCGCTTATCGGCCTCCATGATGTTGCCGCCCATGACGATGACCGGTACTCGATCGCACCAGGCGTTGTAGATCGCCATGGCGGCATGCTGCAGGCCGACGACGCCGTGACAGGCCATCGCGATCGGCTTACCTTCCATCTTGGCGTAGCCTTGCGCCAGATGGACGGCGATGTCCTCATGCACGCAGGTGATGATTTCAGGCTTGTTGTTGCCGTGATTGACGACGGCTTCGTGTAGGCCGCGGTAGCTCGACGCGCAATTGATCGCCAGATATTCGATGCCGAGAGAGTTGAGCACGTCGACCATGAAGTCGCCGCCACTCGATGTCTGATTCACCGGGTCGCTCGCCGGCGGCATGGTGTCGGCCGCCGCTTGCCGCGGGCCCGGAATTGCAGCCTTCAATCGCTCTTGCGGGGCGGCCGGAATCGCCTTAGCGGCCACCGGCGGAACTATTCCGGCGGCCGCGCCGACAAAGCCTGCACCTTTGAGAAAATTGCGGCGGCTGGAACCGGCGGAATGGCGGCGTTCCGGCATAACTCCTCCCTCCGATGGCAATGTGCCGAGCGAAAATCTACAGACTTTTTGGCTAATTAAATTCTCGCTCAGTTGACGGTTCCGTCAAGCATGATCCGACAATGCAGCTATGCCGCGGCGGCTGGGGATGCTTCTTGCTGCGGTTGCATGAGTCTGCTTTTGATGCTGTGAACGGCTCCTCGACCGGGGACGGGAATGCCATCGAGTGGAGCCTGCTGAGGCTCCCACGATTCGGAGGAGCCAAGCATGCAAACGGTTACGACAATCGGTTTACGATAACCGCGGTGATGTGCGCGCACTTGTTCCGTTGCTGTCATCACGCCACCTTAGTAATACCGGCATTTCTTACCGGCATCTCAGGGGGCGCTGACGGAGAGTGACGTGAATAGAACGACGTTTATACCGGGCGGCGGCTGGTAGAGCGTGTTGCGCACGCAGAACCCGCCAATTCCGCTTACGGTGGCTAAGCATTGCTGGAAGCTGACAAAGCCGCAATTCATGGCGCCGCCCAGCGGCCCGCCGCTATATTGCGCGCACCAGGGATAATTTTGCGCCCGAACCGCGGTGCTCAGCGCTGGCATAGCAGCGAGAATTGCCAAGGCGGAAAGGATCGTTTTCATTTTCGCCGCTCCCCTTCGAGGTTCAACTGCACTTTCAAACGGGCCACTGGTGCGAGCATTGATCTCGATCAACAACCGGCGCGGCGCCGGTTTCAGCCGACCCGGCGAGCAATTTGAAATAAATTATTGGACGAACAGTCGAAAAATTTCGGTGGAACTTCCAGCGCGTCGTCGCGAATCTGTCTTGCCGCCGCCACGGAATGCCTCTAGCCTCCTCCCCGGGGAGAGGGTGTGGTTCGCGGAGGAGGAATCATGGCTCTCCATGCCGAGTCGGCGGTACGGACGCGCTTGGCCAGCTACACAAAGAACAATTGCCCACAATGCGGCGAGTGGCTGCTCGCT
>Ga0187769_10001229_pt1 | contig 14539 bp, 17 predicted proteins | sample 0116_SJ02_MP02_1_FD_133140 | JGI IMG/M metagenome (GOLD analysis project Ga0187769, IMG submission 133140) | Tropical peat soil microbial communities from peatlands in Department of Meta, Colombia - 0116_SJ02_MP02_10_MG | ecosystem: Environmental > Terrestrial > Soil > Wetlands > Peat | place... | reverse complement strand
GCTTCGACGTTCTCGACAATCTTTTGTCGCCCATAACCACGGAGTCGAAGCCTCTCTTTCAGTGCCCCCGGCTCGCATCTTAGCACCACGACCTTGGAAACGGCGCTCGATGGGACCACATAGGGGAGAAGATGGCCATGGACGACCGCGTTCTTTGGCAGATCTCCCCTGAGCCGCGCCCGCAGCTCTTGAGTGTCGACGGCGCCTGAATTCCGGCTCATCAGGCCTCGGGACCTTGCGAGCTCGTTCAGGCTCAGGCATTTCATCCTCAATCTATCGGCCACAATCGGCGCAATCGACTTCTTCCCGGTTCCCGGGGTGCCAGTGATTCCGAGCATCTGGTCCTCATCCCTCAAGAATCAGCCGCGCGGCGCCTGTGGTTGGGCCTTCAGCTTCGCTTTCCAGTGCGCCCTGAACTTGGCAAGCTTAGGCGCTATGACTGCCTGGCAGTACGGCTGTGCTGGGTGCCTCTTGTAGTACTCCCGATGGTAGTCCTCCGCCGGGTAGAAGGCACCGAGGGGGACCACCTGGGTCACGATCGGATTCCGGAAGGTCATGTCTGCCGTTAGTTCCCGGATAATCGCTTCCGCCTGCATCTTCTGTTCCTGATCTGCGTAAAAGATGACCGAGCGGTACTGGGTCCCAACATCAGCGCCCTGCCTGTTGAGGGTCGTCGGGTCGTGAGTGGAAAAGAGCACCTCCAGAAGCTCTCTGTAACTTATCAGGGAGGGGTCGAAAGTAATCTGCGCGACCTCGGCGTGCCCCGTCGAATCGGTGCAGACGTCCTCGTATGTGGGGTTTGGGACTGTCCCTCCCGCATATCCAGGGACCACGCTGATGACGCCGTTCAACTCTGAGAATACAGCTTCGGAACACCAGAAGCAGCCGCTTCCGAAGGTTGCCGCGTCCTTGCTGGTCAAGATGACCGAGGAACTCCCCCTTGAATTAAAACTTGGAGGTCAAGCCGCCCACGATCCTCAGGTTCCCCCCGTTGAGGTCGACCACAGCTGCTCTCATCCCCTCCCAAACGGGGACCTGCCATGGCAACTGGGCAGTAACGGAGGCCTTCCCCGAGACGGCCATCCTGGCCGGCACGATTTCCCCCGGAAGCTGGACATGCAGGTCCCTTGAGGTTACCTCCTGCTTGTAGTAGGGTGATTTCGCCAGCTCAAAGGACGGGGAGTTGGAAAGCTGCAGAGCACCGTCATCGAGCCAGTGGCTTTTCTCTAGGTCCCTCGCCTCAACTCCTCTTAGAGAGAGGCCTACCCTGATCCCTCGCCCAGCGGAATCGAAGTCTAAGTCGTTCACCTGTATCCCCTTGACGTCCGCCCTAACGTCGGCAGGTCCTGGTATCGGCCTAAGCTGATCGTGGATCGAGACCTTCCCCGACAGAACGAAACCCAGGGCCACGGTCCCGACGCCCTTGACAGTGAAGGCCCTGTCCACATAGATCAATGTCTGCTCTTTCGGGAAGTCAGTGCGAGGAGAGACGTGTGAGAGGTCTATGGCGGAAGAGCGGGGGTCGCGTATGTCTGGCTTGTACCCAGCCACCGGAGTTCCCTTCAACATAGCCCTCGCGACATCGAGATCGGGAGAACCTCCAGTAAGTTCGAGGGTCCCATCCAACCCGAAGGCACCCAGCAGCACCGCGAGCTCGCCGTCAGGAGCGCCCACCCTCCCTGAACTCGGGTAGAAGTAGAGCGCGTGGTCGGCGATAGACGCCACGCGGGAGTACCCCTGGATCCTTTCCGGATAGTCGGACGTGTCGAGGAACGAGCACCTCCTCCCCCCTTCGACTCTGGTGTAGACCACCACCCCCTCGGCTTCGCTCTTCTTGGCAACAGCTCCCTCGAAAAGAGACTTGGTCTGGACGTCTGTGCCAAAGACCCCGACCGTTATTCCCTCCATTCGATGTCCCCTGCGAGATTGCCCGCCTTCAGGATGCCAATCTTATGCTTTCTCGACCGGGAACGGATAAATCGGCAGGACCGGGACTAATTTGCCGTGCCCAGCGACCTCATAATAATTGGTTCCTTTCTTCTCGCGTTCAAGGCGGTCCTTCTCGAAGGGAGCGAGGTCGCGATTCTGTCATTGGCCACAGTGAAGCAGCTTGGGAGGAACAACGTCCTCTTCGGAGTGCTTGCAGGGGGGACAGCGTCGGTGGCCATATTCTTCGGCATAAGGCAGATCTTCCTGCTCTTCCCGGAGGCGTACATAGACATCCTCACGGGGTGCGTGATCCTATTCTTCTCGTACAGGTTCCTCAGGGGATTCAAGCGATACTACTTCGGCAAACGCTCCTTCCGTGCGAAGATGGAGAAGATGGAGTCAGAAGCGATAGAAAGAGACTTCGACAAATACGGGGCAGAGAAGCCCACGGTCTTACCCTACTCGCCTCTGAACGCACTCCCAGTGTTCATCATCACGGTCACAGAAGGGTTCGAGGCGAGCCTGGTGCTAAGCGCGGCGGGCGCCTTCAACCTGGAATGGACGCTCATAGGAGCGGGGGTAAGCCTCCTGCTGTTGGTTGTGATATCTGCGATTTCGTACGATTACCTGATCAGGTTCCCCAGGTGGGGGCTCGACCTACTCGCCGGGACCATTCTGTTGGTATTCGGGTCCTTCTTCTTCGCCTCGGGTCTCTACCTGGTCTTCTTCGGCGGTTCGTAGACGTCCTATTCTCCATATTCGTCGAGGGCTGAGCGGAGCTCTCCAGCTATCCTCCGCAGAGCCGAAGGTCCGAAGCCCCATTCGACCCCCGCTGCCTCGAAGAGCTCCGGGAGAGGGCGCGTGCACCCGAGCGATAGGGCGCTTTTGTACGCCTCCATGGCGTCCTTCGGATCTTTTCTGTAGTGAGACCAGACAGTCAGGGCTCCGGTGAGCGCGATACCATATTCAATGTAGTAGAACGGGACTTCGAAAAGGTGGAGTTGGAGCTGCCACCTGTAAGCCCTGTTGCTCTCTAACCCTTCGTATGACTCGAGCCCGCAGAACCGGTTGAAGGTCGCCACCCAGGCCTTCGCCCTTTCGTCATTCGAGTGCCCGGCGTGTGCATACACCCAGTGCTGAAATGCGTCTATGGTAGCAATCCATGCGAATAGCTTAACGTTGTCCACGGATTCTATCCAGTTCGAGCGCTTGGCGTCCTCCTTGTCATAGAAAACACCCTCGTAGTGCTCGCCCGAGATCATCTCCATTGACATGGAAGCAACTTCGGAGAACTCGTTCGGCATGTTTGCACCCCCATTGAAGAAGGGAAGCATCGCTTTGCCCATGAGGAAAGTGTGAAAGCTGTGGCCGCATTCGTGCAGCAGCGTCCTTACATCGTCGTCCTTTCCGACGGCGTTCATGAAGATTAAAGGAAGCCTCGCCTCAGCGAGCTCATCCTGGTAACCCCCCGGGGCCTTACCCTTCCTGCTTTCAAGGTCCAAGAGTTGAAGTTCCACCATACGCTCGAAATATGACAAGAGCTCCGGGTCAACTTTCGCCAACACTTTTCTCGCGCCCAACAGGAGGTTCTGGACCTGATCGAAAGGTCGAAGAGCCTCCCGCCCCGCCGGGTCAACCTGTAAGTCCCAGGGCCTGAGAACGTCGACCCCCATCCGTTCGGCCCTCGCCCTGTCGATGTCTCGGCTCAGAGGGACGATGGCCTCTTCCACCCCCCTGTGAAACTCCTCACAGTCCCCAGGGGTGTAGTCGAACCTGTCCTTCTTTACGAAGATGTAGTCTCTGTAGTTGTCGAAGCCAGCGTTGCGTGCTATCTTGTCACGTAAGGCGACCATCTCCGTGTATATCGAGTCGAGGGTTTCTCTGTCCGTGAGCGTCCTCTGGCCTGAGAGCCGCCACGCCTCCTCCCTGACCGCCCTGTCCGGCAATTCGTAGAATCTGGACATCTGTCGTAGGGTCCTCTCTTGGCCGCGGAAGCTAACGGTCATCGCGCCAGTCGTTCTGTAATACTTCTGCGAGAGGGCAGAATCCTCCTTCTCCAAGTCAACGTTCTCTTCCCTGAAAATCGAGGCAGCGCTTTGCCGACGCCTGTCCTCGAGGCCATAGACATTCTTGGGAAGCTCGGCCCGGAACTGTGAGGTGACGTATCTTTTCAGGAGCTTGAAGCTTGCTAGCTTGATCTTTGGCTCAAAGAACTCGGTGTATTCCTCGTAGGCTTTGGTATAGTCGGGGTTGTCCGTCTGACTGGTGCTGTTGAAGTATCTCACTGTCCGTTGCTCGTAGAGATAGGCGTCGAGTTCGGCCTCGTCGAGGAGCCACTTCTCCAAGTCTTCTGCCGACCCCAGGGGGCGCTTTCCCAGCTCTTCGAAGATCCCATTGACATAATCCCATTCAAGCTTCATGTCTTCCGGGAGGTAGTGCCGCTTGAACTCGTGGGGAAGCGTCGTGTAGTCGAAGACCAACGGATGATAGACCACCTTGGGTAGTGTTAACCATACTTATGCCTCACCGACGCTGCAAGGAAGGGCAGTCGGGAGAAGTCCCGATACCCTTATGCCCGCTAGCCCAGCAGGCACAAACGCTGACCCTATTGTTGGCAGGGAATCCGATCGTTGCCGACATCCCCGTCACTCTGGTTCTCCTTGTCTGGATGGGGTTCGTGTTATTCTTCGGCTCGAGGTGGGTGTACAACTTCGTCCTAAAGAGGGGATGGGACCCAAAGAGGGGGACCTATCTTGGGCGCAAGTTCGTGCACATATTCGGGGCGGGTATCGTGGCTGTCACCCTTCCGTTCGAGTTCCACGAGCCGTACTTCCCCTTTGGCTTCGCCATGTTGCTCGCTCTGTTGACCTTCACCCTGCACAGGACAGGCCGAATTCTCTACTGGTTCCAGGACCCGTCGAACTATTCGGAAACTTATTTCGCACTCACATGGGGCGCGGCCGTCTTTATGACGTGGTTCCTAGACAAGACTTTCCTCCTTGCTGTGGTCCCCACCCTGTTCATGGCCTGGGGGGATGGCGTGACAGGGGTGGTGAGGAACCTGATGTACAAGAAGAGAACGAAGGCATGGGAGGGGTCTGTCGCCATGCTACTCGTCTGCCTCCCTGTGGGAGCGTTGATGGGTGTAGCCGGGGTCGTCGCCGGAGCCTTGTCCACAGGTGTGGAGAGATTTGAGGGAATCGACGACAACATCAGTATCCCCATAATCAGTCTGTGCGTGCTCATACCTGCATGGGTGCTCAATCTGAACATTCCGATACTCTAAGGGGTTCACCCCCGTAGCGTGTCGGACGTAGTATGCCCGTGATTTATACGCTGAGACAGGGGTAGGCAGCCGTTAGTCCGATGTCGATGGAAACTTTGCTTTGCGATTCCCTCACAAAGGTATACAGCGACTCGAAGGGAAGGAAGGCGGTTGACTCGGTCAGCTTTGAGGTGCCTTCGCATGGGATATTCTCCCTGATAGGAATGAACGGCGCGGGGAAGACCACCCTCGTGAGAATCCTTGCGACCCAGTTGGCACCTACGGCCGGCAGGGCCACAATAGACGGACTCGACGTCATTGTTGATGCGAAGAAGATCAGGGAGCGTATCGCGTGTATCCCTCAAGAAGCGAGGACAATCCCATGGATGACCCCCAAGCAGACAGTACTATCGTACCTGCTCTGGAGAGGGGTGAGCTACAACGAAGCCGGACGGAATGCGTCCGAAGCGCTTGCCAAGGTGGGGCTTGAGGCTCAGGAGAACATCCTCAACAGGCGTCTGTCGGGTGGGACGAAGAGGAAGGTACTCGTCGCAACGGTCCTCTCGTCAGATGCAGACATTATCTTCTTGGACGAGCCTACCACGGGGCTCGACCCAATCTCTAGGCAGGAGTTGTGGACCTCACTTACGAGGCTCGCCGAACATCGTTTCCTTATACTGACCACCCATTATCTTGAGGAGGCTGAAAGACTGGCGAACGTCATTGGAATCCTCCATCTAGGCAAGGTGGTGGGGTTCGGAACCCTCGATCAGTTGAGGTCGACCCTTAGGTACCAGTACAGCCTGATGGTCACATCGGAAGCCGAGCTCCCCGTCGTCAAGGAAGGCTTGGTCACCAGGGCAAGGACAGGCCAGACACAGTTACTCACTGACGAGTCAGAGGCGCACGAGATTTCACGGTCGCTGCTGGAGAAGGGGGTGAAGTTCTCCATGAGCAGGGTGTCACTGGAGGACATATTCTTCCACCTCGTCCATGCAACAGGCCAGGAGGATTCCGAATGAGAGCTTGGGGGAGGGAATTGCTTGCTTCTGTGTTGGTTAACTCAATCTACGAGATGAAGAACTACCCCGTTGTCCTGCTCAATACGGTGCTCTCCCCCCTGTCGTTCCTCATCGTGATCACCTTTGTCAGCAAAGGGCAGCTCATAGGGGAAGCCATCGAAGGCGGGTTCATCATGAGCATGTTCCAGAGCGGAATGTCTCTTCAGGGGGACCTCTCGCACCTTAAGAACGACTTCAAACTCCAAGACATGGTCGTCAGTTCACCAACTACCCCAAGCGCTTATGTCACAGGAATGGCCCTTGCTGAAGTGATTTACTCAATACCGGCGCTCGCGGTACTGACAGTCCTCGCAGCAATTTACATCCATCCAGGAGTGGTCCAGTCGCTGGAACTCCTCGGAGTCTTCCTCCTCATGTTTCTGGGGTCTGTGGCTATGGGGTTCACGCTCTCCACCTTCTCCAGTGACATAGTGCAGAGCTTCGCGTTTTCCAGGCTCATTTCGACCGTTTTCTCAACACTCCCCCCGGTATACTATCCGATAACATACATACCCCTCCCCTTCAGATACGCCGCATACCTCTCGCCAACGACATACGCCGGAGAGATAGCCCAGAACTCGACTGGTCTGATCCAGCTTTCGACGACCGACATCTTCTCGGCTTGGACAATCCTCATTGCGGTCAGCTTAGCTCTGTTGCTAATCGCCGTGAAGAAGGCCAGGTGGAGGGATATCTGAGCCCACCCACACCTGCGGCTGCTGGCGCGTGCCTCATGCACGTTGAATGCGAGCGAAGTGCCCCGGGGGGGATTTGGACCCCCGTCGCTAGCTGTCTCCCAAATCACGTCGAGAGGCTAACATGCTTGACCGGGCTACACCACCGGGGCTCGGCGTGCCTTCAAATGGTGTGAATATAGTGGTTGCCCTGCAAACGATTAGGAAACGACATTGCAACCTCTGAACGAACTCGGTAGGGCTCTACTGGTTCTGCTTGAGCACCGACTTCGCGGCCAGTTTGATGTCTGAAGGCTTGACAGTCTTCCTGCCAGCGTGTGCTGCGAGCTCCACCGCCGCCTTGGAGATCTGCATCCCCACCGCCTCGAGCTCAGACCTCAGCTCGATGGCAGCGTCGTCCCCCACCCTCTCAGCACCGGCCTTCTTTATCACCCTGTAGACAGCCGCAAGGCCGAACTCGGAACTGGACATTCACTTTTTGTGTATACGCGGTGTATTTAAAAACTTTTAGGCCTTTTGGCCCGTTCTCCTGACCTCTTTAGGCCCCAGAAAGCCCAAGTCTACCCCTATTCAAAAAATAAGGGGGAAAACCGCGCACCGAAGTCCTTACGTTCAGCTTTGCGGCAGTAGGCGATAGAGTGGGCTGAAATACCACTCTGAACATGGGCAAGCGTGCGTTTCGTCGATTCGCATCTTCACCTTAACGACACAGAGGCGGGCACCCTAGTGGCACTTTCCGAGGCTACCCAAACCCTACTTGTAACGTGCAGCGAAGATCAGAAGACGTCGTCTGCGGCTCTGAGGCAGGCTGAGGCGTACCCAGAGACTGTAAGGGCGTTCGTGGGGGTCCATCCATCCGAGGCCCTGAAGACGACGAGCCTTACATGGCTCGAGCATGACTCGAGGCGGGCATCGGGGATTGGGGAGATAGGCCTAGACCCGAAGTACTCGGACAAAGGGCCCGGGAGCGCCCAGATGAACGCCTTTGTGGCGCAGCTCGAAATAGCCCAGGCGGCTAGAAAACCGATCCAGGTGCACTCCAGAGAGGCTGAGAGGGAGTGTCTTGACGCCCTCGGTGGCTTCACCCTGGGCACCATCCTAATGCACTGGTATCAGGGCGAGGGGCTGCTACAAGAAGTAACCGAGAAGGGATACTACACGTCGTTTGGACCTTCCCTCCTGTATTCGAAGAAGCTTCAGAGGATGGCACTGCGTACCTCCCACGACCGGGTACTTACCGAGACAGACTCCCCGGTTCCCTTCGGGCCACTTGGGGGGGTCCACGGGCCCACGCTCCTGCCCTCGGTTGTGTTCAAGCTCTCGGAGCTCTGGGGTCAAAGGTTCGAGGAAACCAGGGCTGTCCTCATAGATAACGCACTGGGGTTCCTAGGGGCGTCCGAGAAAGGTTAATCATGGCACCCAGTCGGGCTTGAAAGAGGTTGGACAGGACCCGTAGGCTCTCTGAAGAACTTCTGCAACGGCACCCTGAAGTCTTCGGTTCCGACTTCGAAGCGAACAAGAAGGCGCTGGAGGAACTCGCAATTATCCCGTCAAAGCAGCTCAGGAACCGTATAGCTGGGTACATAACAAAAACCAAGGAGATAGAAGATTCAGAAGAGCAGCCTGCCACCGGCGAAGAGCAGAAGGAGTAGGCCCATGGCACTGGCGAAGGCGGGGTTTACTCTGGGAGTCAAACCCGTCAGCACCCTGAGGCCCCACGAGGAAACTATCCCCTCACACGTGCGAGGGCTGGCGGCAGAGATGAAGAGGGACGGCATCCAGAGGGATCCCATAATCATTGACTTGGAAAGCCTCACCGTTCTCGACGGGATGCATCGACTAGCAGCGTTCGTTTCGCTCGGAATGGAGAACGCGGTGTGCTGCTCGGTTGACTACGCTTCACCAGCGGTCAAACTTGGAAGATGGGCAAGGGTGTACACTCTCCCCAACGGATTCCCCCTCCAGGAAATCCTAAGTCAGTCTGGGCTCACGCGTCGTTCGACCCTGGCCCAGGCCTTTGACGCCCTCGAAGGCAGGGACTCGGGGCTGGCGCTACTGACCCCGAACTCCGCCTACCTCCCCGAAGGAAGCCTTGCCCTGGGAATCGCGATGGAGATCATGAACGACATTGATGGTAGGGCAGAGGCAAGCGGCTGGAAGAGGGATTTCGTTCCCGAGGACGATGTGGACGTGCCACTCCAGTCGGACAGAAACATAGTCCTCTTGGTAAGGAAGCTACGGAAGGACGATGTTGTGAACTCGGCGAAATCAGGGAGACTCTTCCCGTGCAAGACTTCGATGCACGAGATTGACCCGAGGCCGGTAGCAGTGAATTTTCCCATGTCAGAGCTGGACGGTGCCACCTCGGCATCGCTAAGGAGACGTCTCGAAGGGAGGCATGAGCGCCTCCTTTCGCCGGGCTCACTTTACGAGGGGAGGAGGTATAAGGAAAGACTACTCCTTCTGAACCAAGATTGATTCACGTCAAGTGCTACGGTCACATAGGCACTAGTGTAGGCGCTGGGGAGGTGACCCTCGAAGGCATGGAGATCGACTCGGCCGACCTCGTGGACAGGGTGAGAGGGATGTCGGCAGCAACGGACCCCGGGTTCAATCGATACAATACGCTTGTGATGATTGAAGACGGGGATGCGTTTGTCCCCGCGGGCGTGCGCAGAATCGTGAGGGACGGCGACAGTGTCGCCCTGATTCCATTCTCTCACGGAGGGTGAGCCAATGAGGATCTTCGCAAGGGCCTTCCTCTGCTCGGAAGGTTCCTCCCCCGAGGACTTCAAGCGCCGTCTTGCCGACGCCAACCCGGGCTCAATGGTGCAGGCCGCGAAGGAGGGGCTGGTGGGGAACGAGGTCTTCGTCGAGCTCCTCGCTGCCCAGACCCTCCAAGCCCAGTCGTCAGGTGGCCTCCTGGCCAACAAGCCAGAGATCGACTTCCTCCTCAGGCTAGCTGGGACGACACAAATCTCCAGGGCGATAAGGGACGCAGGCGCCAGGACCGGACACCAGTTCGTCCTCGTGGTGGCGGGGAGGAGTACCTTGAAGCGCCCTTCGGGGATTGACGGAAAAGAACTGCCGAGGCTGGAGCTCACCGCCTCAGAGCTCGGGAGAATCGAAAAGGCAGCGCTGCTGAACGCAGAAAAGGGCTAGGCAGCCCGTTTGAGCTTCTGGATGCTGATTATGTCGTGGGGCGAGATGACCGAAATCCCGGCGTACTCTCCGAAAATCTGCAGTAGAACCACCCTGTCCGGGGAATCGAGGTTGACCTTTCTGTCCACCGCGTCTGCAATGGCGTCGATCAGCTCCCTGTCCTTGTAGGGGGAGTCCCTCGCCTCGATGGTGATTCTGAACGTCTCGCCAGGACCTATGGCAGGCGCAAGTTCTCTTACCGCGCTGACTATATCCTCGACCTTAGTGTCAACGACCCTGTCCACAGGGATGATACGCATGATGTACCTCACTTTGAACGGCTCAGAGCGCACGAATTCGGTGATGAAAGACATGAGTGCCTTCGGGTTCTCGACGTCGACTTCGATGATACCATCGTAGGCCGACCGGTCGATGGTCAGCTTCCTGATGCCTGAAAGTAGGGCTATCTCCTTGAACTCAGCGGAAGCCCTAGCTTCGAGACCTTTCGCCGACGTAACTACGAGGTTCGACTGCCCTCCCTCTCGTTCCCGACCCCGATGGGACCGGTTCTTAAGATTGTGACATCGTTCCCGACCACCTTCACTACGGTTGATTCCTGTCCGCTCAGCCTCCCACCGTCGAGGACGAAGTCAACCGAGCCCCCCAGCTCGTCCAGCGCCTCGCCGGCGGTTCTTGCTGCCGGTTTGCCCGAACGATTGGCGCTTGTCCCGATGAGCCAGCCTCCGCAGGCAGCAATCAATTCCAGGCAGCCGGAGTGGGCGGGGACCCTTACGCCGAGGTACTCCCCGCCCTGGGTCAGCTGGGGAGGAAGAGGCCGTCGGCTCGCCGCCACGATGGTCAGAGGCCCGGGCCAGTATTCCCTTGCAAGCTCGGCGGCACGACCGCTCAGCTTGACCAGTCCATCCGCTTTTTCAGCGCTCGCACAAAGGACTGGAACGGGTTTCGACTCCCTCCCCTTGGCTTCAAAGAGGCGCCTAACCGCCGCATGGTTGAGCGGGTCGCAGCCGAGGCCGTAGACTGTATCGGTCGGATAGACCACGAGCAGCCCCCGGCGCACCGCTTTGGCTGCCGATACGATGGAATCGCTGTTCATCGCCAGAAGGCGCGCCCTCATCAGAGCACCCACGGAGACCGCGAGATTTAATAGTGCAATAGAAAGCGCGACGGCCCGTTATGTCCGAAGAGGACCAAGAGCTCGACGAGGACTTGGACGAGGACTTGGACGAAGACGGCTGGGAAGAGGACTCGGACGAGGACGGGTTCTAGCCAACCGGCCCTCGGAACGAGGCGTTGCCAACACCCACGTCATCCTTTAAGGGAGCGAACTGAACCATCGTAGGTGCCAATTGAGGACTCTCATAGTCAATTTCAAGAATTATCCGGAAATCCTTGGCGACGGATCCGTCAGGCTGGCGCTGGCTGTCCAACGCGCCTCCGATGAAGTCGGAATCGAAGCCGTGGTGGCGCCACCGACGTCCATGCTTGGGCTGGTGGCTTCGAAGGCTAGGGTTCAGGTGTACAGTCAGTCCGTAGGCTCGAAGAGTGGCGACAAGACCACCGGGGAGATACTCCCGGAAGCCGTCAAGGCCGCGGGGGCGAGGGGAACGATACTCAATCATAGCGAGTCGAGAAGATCGCCCTCTGAGCTACGGACACTGGTGCCCCGGCTCACAAGCATGGGGATGGGGGTGTGCCTCTGCTCCCAAACGGCAGGCGAAGCGGCAAAACTCTCGGCGCTGGAGCCGAAGTACTTGGCAATTGAGCCGCCGGAGCTCATCGGTTCGGGGATTGCCGTGTCAAAGGCGCGTCCGCAGCTCATTCAGAGGACCGTTTCCAGTGTTAGGCGGGCGGGCTTCGACGGGAAGATACTTTGCGGGGCAGGTATAGTAAGCGGCGAAGACGTGGCCAAAGCTGTGGAGCTCGGCGTCGACGGGGTTCTAGTGGCGAGCAGCGTTGTAAAAGCGCCCAACTGGGTGTCAAAGGTCAGGGAGCTCGCTCGTTCTCTATGTTGAGAAACAACGTCCTCCGTTAAATACAATATTTTAAGGGCGCAACTTATGGCTCAGAAATACGAAGTGAAACAGATGGAACAAGCAAAACCTAACCCATTCGAGAACGCACTTGAGCAGCTGAGGCTTGCTGCCGAGTACTTGAAGCTCGACGAAGGACTACATGAGATTCTCGCACACCCTAAGCGACAGCTGACAGTATCTCTCCCAGTGAAGATGGACAACGGGAAGACGAAAGTCTTCACCGGGTACAGGGTACAGTACAACGACGCAAGAGGGCCGTTCAAGGGAGGTATCAGATATCACCCTGGCGTCACACTTGACGAAGTGAAAGCGCTATCAGCCTGGATGACCTGGAAGACAAGCGTCGCCAATATCCCCTACGGAGGTGCCAAGGGAGGCATCATCTGCGACCCGAAGCACATGTCGATGGGGGAGAATGAGCGGCTCACCCGCAGGTACGCTGCGGCAATCACCCCGATAATCGGGCCCTACAAGGACATCCCTGCCCCAGACGTCTACACCAACGGTCAGACCATGACCTGGATCATGGACACCTACAACACGCTCACAGGCGTCGTATCGCCCGCAGTAATCACTGGTAAGCCCATCAGCCTAGGAGGTTCTCTCGGAAGAGACAAGGCTACAGGCAGGGGCGCAGTGTTCTGCACCGTCGAAGCTGCCAAGGTCAACAAGATAGACCTGAAGAAGGCAACGTTCGCGGTGGAAGGGTACGGCAACGCAGGCTCTTTCTACGCCCAGATCCTCCAGACCTACGGCGCCAAGATGATGGCTGCCAGCGACTCGAAGGGCGCAATCATGAGCAAGACGCCCATGGACGCGGACAAGCTCATTGCCCACAAGGAGAAGACAGGCTCAGTGGTCGGCTACCCCGGTAGCCAGCCCATCTCGGGCAAGGAACTCCTTCAGATGGACGTCGACGTACTCGCTCCTTCAGCCCTTGAGAACACAATCCTTCCAGACATCGCCAAGGGAATCAAGGCAAAAATCATCGCAGAGTGCGCCAACGGGCCCACGACCCCGGAGGCAGACAAAATACTCCACAAGAACGACGTCTTCGTGATCCCCGACATCCTGGCCAACTCCGGCGGCGTCATCGTAAGCTACCTGGAGTGGGTCCAGAACCTAGAGAGGATCTCGTGGACTGAGGCCGAGGTCAACGGCATGCTGGAGAAGAAGATCACCAGCGCCTTCTACGACGTCCACGATGCTGCGGAGAAGTACGATGTGGACAACAGGACGGCGGCCATGATAGTCGCGGTCGCAAGGGTCGCTGACGCGGTCAAGACTCTCGGGACATTCCCATAGACATAAGCACAACACCGAAACGGGCGCCCCCGGCACGAACTGGGAGCGCTCCTCCCACTGTTTTTGCGAATAAAGGCATAGCCTTCCGTAAGACTGTTAAGTGGCCGAGGGGAAGGTGGGAACCATGAAGCAAGAGAGGATGTCAGCCTTTGTCAAGGACGGCAGGAGCATGCTGCTCGCCTATGACCAAGGGCTGGAGCACGGGCCGTCTACAGACTTCAACGACAAGAACATCGACCCATCGTTCGTAATGGAGTTGGCCGTCAAGGGAGGGTTCGACGGCGTCATTTTCCAAAAGGGAGTTGCGGAAAGGTTCTACACCGGGGGAGTCCCGTTGCTTGTGAAGGTGAATGGCAAGAGCGCCCTTGTGAAGGGGGACCCAATCTCCCGCCAAGTCTGCTCGGTCGAGTACGCCGTCTCCTTGGGGGCGAAGGGGATAGGTTACACAATCTACCTGGGAAGCGAACATGAAGCCGAGATGTTCGCCGAGTTCGGTCGAATCCAGGAGGAGGCCCACGAGCGGGGGCTGCCTGCCATAGCCTGGGTTTACCCCAGGGGGGCCGCCGTCGCCAACGATACGTCGAAGGAGATAGTTTCCTACGCCGCACGGGCAGCACTAGAACTTGGAGCAGACGCGGCCAAGATCAAGTACACCGGGGACCCGGTTACCTTCTCGTGGGCTGTAAAGGCAGGGGCGGGGATGAAGGTCTTCATGTCAGGGGGACCGAAGGCCCCAACTGACGAAGCCTTTCTGAGACAGGTGCAGGGGGCCATGGATGCGGGTGCCACAGGACTAGCCGTGGGGCGAAACGCCTGGCAGAACGCGAATCCCTTGCAGATGGCCGCAGAACTCAGAAAAGTGATCCATGAACGGCTCAAGGTCGAGAAGCTGCTCCCGCTGTCAGGGCCGCAATCTCCTTAGCCGATCGCACAGATCGATTGCCGCCGTGGGCCCTGGCTCTAACCTAATGGCCTGTCGGCTAGTGGAACAGTCGCCCGACTGACAGGAGGTCTCTGTCAAGGGCCTTGGGCTTGATGGCTTCGCCCATCCCGACGTCGACAATGGCGTTTCCCTTCAACGCGACCATC
>Ga0187769_10001228_pt1 | contig 14544 bp, 15 predicted proteins | sample 0116_SJ02_MP02_1_FD_133140 | JGI IMG/M metagenome (GOLD analysis project Ga0187769, IMG submission 133140) | Tropical peat soil microbial communities from peatlands in Department of Meta, Colombia - 0116_SJ02_MP02_10_MG | ecosystem: Environmental > Terrestrial > Soil > Wetlands > Peat | place... | reverse complement strand
GGCCGCGCGAAATAAACGTATTCGAAGATGCAGAAGCGCCGGCGCATGGGCGGGAACGGCTTGAGCGAGCGCACGCCCTTCTTGTCGAGCACCACGAGCTCTCCCGGCTCGACGTCGCGCACGAACTCGGCGTCGATGATGTCGAGCGCGCAGCTCTCGGAGGTGAGGATTTCAGCCCCGTCGCGTGTCCTGCCGAGCACGAGCGGCCGCACGCCAAGGGGGTCCCTGAGCCCGATCACCGCCTCCTCGCTGATGGCGATGAGGGAATAGGCGCCTTCGATCTGGCGCAGCGCGTCCACGATGCGGTCGATCAGCGTGCCCTGCTCGCTGGTCGCGATGAGGTGGACGATGACCTCCGTATCGGTCGTGGACTGGAAGAGCGAGCCGCGGCGCTTGAGGCGCTCGCGCAGCGCCACGGCGTTGGTGAGATTGCCGTTGTGCCCGACGGCGAAGCCGCCTTGCTGGAGATGGGCGAAGAGCGGCTGGACGTTGCGCAGGACGGTGGCGCCCTGGGTCGCGTAGCGGACGTGGCCGATCGCCATGCGGCCCGGCAGCGTGGCGATCACGTCCTCGCTGTTGAGATTGTCGCCGACGAGGCCGAGCGCGCGGTGCTGATGGAATTGCCGGCCGTCATAGCTGACGACGCCAACCGCTTCCTGGCCGCGATGCTGGAGCGCATGGAGGCCGAGGGCCGTCATCGCGGCGGCGTCGGCGTGGCCGAAGATGCCGAAGATGCCGCACTCCTCCTTGAGCTTGTCGTCGTCGAAGGGGTCGGTGGTGGGCATGGTCCGTGTCGTCATGGCGCCATCGTCACTGGGTGCTCTGGAACAGCCGGTTCATGTCCTTGATTTCGTCGCGGTTGTACCCTTCGTGCTCCTTGGGCGTGTCCGCTTTGGGCGCGGGCTGGCTCAGCTGATCGAAGTCGCGCTTCGCTTCCAGGCCTTGGCGCGCCTTGGTCGCGGCTTCGTTGACCGCCTGCGCGCCGCGGTGCCGCGCGCTCTCGGGAATGAGCTGCTCGATAAGCTTGGCGCCGCGCTCGATGATGGGCATGGTGCGCGCTCCGCGCACCCAGGAGGGATATTGGTCAGCCGAGCTGAAGGCCCAACCGAGGGCGAGATATCCAAGGCAGACCACCACCGCTCCCCGCAGGAGTCCGAACACCAGGCCGAGCGACTTGTCGAGCGTGCTGAAGTGGCTCTGGTGCACCCGGTGCGCGATGGCGTGGCTCCCGGCGGAGAGGATGACCAGCGCGATCACGAAGATCGTGACGCCGGCGGCACCGTCGGCAAGCCAAGGTACCGCGATGAAGCCGCGGAACCAGGGGGTCACCCAATGGAAAAGATAGAGGGTGGCAAACGCGGCACCCACCCAGGCGGCCACTCCCAGCACCTCCTTGACGAAGCCGCGGATGAGGGCGAAGAGCCCCGAGATCAGCAAGATGACGATGACGGCTACGTCGGCGGTGTTCATGGCGCGCTTGTCTTCATACCCTTGACGGGGCGCGTCTCGCGCTGTCCCGGTTGTCCGCAAGGCCGGCTTCGCCGCCCTCGAACAAGGCGAGCAGCTCGTGGAGGCGGCCGACCTCAGTAAGCCTCATGCCGCCCACGCCAAGCGCCGCGCCCTGCCTCGCTCGGCCGCCCTTGCGCGGGCGCGGCGGCACGATCGCGTGGCTGAAACCGAGCTTTGCCGCCTCCTTGAGGCGCTGATCCATATGGTTCACCGGGCGCACCTCGCCCGAGAGCCCGATCTCGCCGAACACCACCGTGTCGGCCGCAACCGGCATGTCCATGTGCGACGATGCCAGTGCCGCGGCGACCGCGAGGTCCGCCGCCGGCTCCGCGATCCGGAGGCCGCCTGCAACGTTCAAATAGACGTCGCGTCCGATAAGAGCAAGCCCGCAGCGGGCCTCGAGCACGGCGAGCACCATGGCAAGCCGTGCCGAATCCCAGCCGACGACCGCGCGCCGCGGGGTGGCCAGCGAGGAGGGGGCCAGGAGGGCCTGGATCTCGACCAGCATGGGACGCGTCCCCTCCATCCCCGCGAAGACCGCCGAGCCGCTTACCGCGCGCTCGCGCTCCGAGAGGAAGAGGGCCGAGGGATTGCCGATCTCCATGAGGCCGCGGTCGGTCATCTCGAACACGCCGATCTCGTCGGTCGGCCCGAAGCGGTTCTTGACCGCGCGCAGGATGCGGAACTGGTGGCCGCGCTCGCCCTCGAAATAGAGCACCGTATCCACCATGTGCTCGAGCACGCGCGGGCCGGCGATTTGGCCCTCCTTGGTGACGTGACCGACCAGGAGGACGATGCTGCCGCGCCGCTTGGCGGCGCGGATGAGCTCCTGGGCGGCGGCGCGCACCTGGGCGACGGTGCCGGGGGCCGAGTCGAGGGTGTCGACGTACATGGTCTGGATCGAGTCGATCACCACGACCTCGGGGCCCTCGGGGACGTCCAGGCTCGTCAAGATGTCGCGGATGCTGGTGGCGGCGGCAAGCTCGACCGGAGCCGAGGTGAGGCCCATGCGGGCGGCACGCATGCGCACCTGGTCGATCGCCTCCTCGCCCGAGATGTAGGCCACGCGCGCCTCGCCGGCAAGCCGCGCGATCACCTGGAGGAGGAGCGTCGACTTGCCGATGCCGGGATCGCCGCCGACGAGCACGGCCGAGGCCGGCACGAGGCCGCCGCCGCAGACGCGGTCGAACTCGACGATGCCGCTCACGCGCCGAGGGATTTGCGGGGCGGCGCCATCGAGTCGCGAGAAGGCGAGCGCCTTGCCCTTGCCCGCATCGAGGCCGCGCGGGCTCGTCTCACGCGGGAGCTCCTCGACGATGCTGTTCCAGGCGCCGCAGGCCTCGCAGCGGCCTTGCCAGCGCGGATGGGCGGCGCCGCATTCCTGACACACGTAACGGTTTTGCGGCTTGGCCACCTAAGGGCTTACCTCCGCCGCAGTGAGGGGGTAGGGCTCACGCGTGCACCTCCATCTTGATCGGCCCCTTGGCCCGCCCGTGGATGAACTGGTCCACGTAAGGGTTCGCGACATGGTCCAGCTCGGCGACCTTTCCCGACCAGATGATCTTACCACCATAAAGCATGGCAATGCGGTCGGCGATCTTGCGCGCGCTCGCTATGTCGTGGGTGATCGAAAGGGCCGTCGCCCCCAGCTCGCTCACGCATTTGCGGATGAGGTCGTTGATCACGTCGCCCATGATGGGATCGAGCCCGGTGGTCGGCTCGTCGAAGAAGATGATCTCCGGGTCCGTGGCGATCGCGCGCGCCAAGCCCACGCGTTTCTTCATGCCGCCCGAGAGCTCGGCGGGCTCGAGGTCGGCCACGTCGGGTCCCAGCCCGACCTGCGCCAGCTTCCGGATGGCGATCTCCTTCGCCGGCTCGCGCGCGAGGCCCTTGGCCTGGATGAGGCCGAAGGCGACGTTCTCCCATACGGAGAGGCTGTCGAAGAGTGCCGAGCCTTGGAAGAGCATGCCGAACTTGCGCATGATCTCCTCGCGCTCCCGGCCGCGCATGCCCACCACCTCGCGGCCGTCGACCTCGATCGAGCCGCGCTCGGGCTCCAAGAGGCCCAGGATGCACTTGAGGGTGACCGACTTGCCCGAGCCCGAGCCGCCGATCACCACCACCGACTCGCCGACGCCGATGTCGAGATCGACGCCCGTGAGCACCGCCTTTTCTCCGAATCGCTTGTGCACGTCGCGGAGCCTGATCTTGGGCGTGGCGTCGGTCATGCGTCGGGTTCGCTCCTCACGCTTTTGCGGCCGCCGAATGGCTTGCTGATTATGCGCTGCACGACCGTCCCGCGACAAGCGCGGCCATGGCAGGCGCCGCCCTCAGGTGCCGAAGAAAAGCGCCGTCAGCACGTAATTGAAGGCGAAGATGAGAACCGAGGCGGAGACCACCGCGTTCGTGGTCGCGGCTCCCACGCCCTCGGCACCGCCCTTGGAATGATAGCCGTGATAGCAGCCCATGAGCGCGATCAGGAAGCCGAACACGCCGGCCTTCACCAGTCCTGACACGACGTCGATGGTCTTGAGGTCCTCCCAGCTCAGCTTGATGTAGTTGGAAGGATTGAAGCCGAGCTTGTACACGCCGACGATGTAGCCGCCGAACACGCCGATGATGTCGGCGACGAAGACGAGGCACGGCAGCATGGCGAGCCCGGCGATGAGCCGGGGTGCCACGAGATACTTGAAGGGGTCGGTCGAGAGCGTCTCCAATGCGTCGATCTGCTCGGTGACCCGCATGGTTCCGATCTCGGCCGCCATGGCTGCACCGATGCGGCCCGCGACCATGAGGCCGGCGAGCACGGGCGCCAGCTCGCGCGTCATCGACAGCACGACCACGGTCGGAATGGCCTGCTCGGCATTGAAGCGCGAAAAGCCGGTGTAGCTCTGGAGCGCCAGCACCATGCCGGTGAAGATTGCGGTCAGGCCGACGACGGGCAGCGAGAAGTAGCCGATCTGGATCATCTGCTGCCCGACGAGCCGCAGGAAGAAGGGGGGTCGGACGCAGTGCGATACTGCGATGCCGGTGAAGACGGTGATGCGTCCGACCGCCGCGAGGAAGACGATGAAAACCCGCCCGATCGGTGCCAGCACCGCTGAGATCACGTTATCGGCCCTGCCGGCACGTCGCTCTGACAAAGAATGAGGCGCTCCATCGATAGGCGGTCCGCAACTACGTGCCGGGGCCGGCGCGGGCGGCGTCGGACGGGTCGCACCATACCCAATGCTTGTCGGAGTGTCAACGCGGCCTTCGCGAATTTGGGCTGTAGTGGCAAGGACTTGCGCCGTCTTCCCCGCCTCCCGCCGGTACTGCCCGGAAGGCGAAAGCATCCCCCTCCCGTTGCGCGGGCGAGGGTGGGCGAGCTGCTAGGGGGCCTCCTCGGGCGCGTAGTCCGTGCGCTCGAGATTGGCGAAGCGGGTGAGGGCGCTCTCGAAGAGAAGGTGCACGCCGCCAATCGGCCCGTGGCGCTGCTTGGCGATGTTGACGTCGGCGACGTTGTGGATCTTTTCGCCGTGCTCCTGCCAGCGGCGGTGACGTTGCTCGAAGCGGTCGTCCGCCTCGTCCGCACGCGGCTTCGGCTCCGAGCGCTCGTGGTAGTACTCCTCGCGGAAGATGAACATGACGACGTCCGCATCCTGCTCGATCGATCCCGACTCGCGCAGGTCGGCCAGCTGGGGCCGCTTGTCCTCGCGCTGCTCGACGGCGCGAGAGAGCTGGGAGAGCGCCAGCACGGGCAGGTCGAGCTCCTTGGCCAGCGCCTTGAGCCCGCGGGTTATCTCCGAGACCTCCTGCACCCGGTTGTCGTTGCGCGTGACCCCGCCCGGGTGGAGAAGCTGGAGATAATCGATGACGACGAGGCCGAGCCCATGCTGCCGCTTGAGCCGACGCGCGCGGGTCCTGAGCTGCGGCACGCTAAGCGCCGGCGTGTCGTCGATGAAGAGGTTGAGGTGCTGGAGCCTCTGCACCGCCTCGAGAAAGCGCGGGAAGTCATCGCGGCTCACCTCGCCGCGGCGGATGCGATCCGAGGAGATTCCGGTCTGCTCTGCGAGAATGCGGTTGGCGAGCTGCTCAGCCGACATCTCGAGGGAGAAGAAGGCGACCTTGGCGCCCTCGGCCACCCGGCTTCGGCCTTCCTCGTCGCTCTCCTCCCGGTAGGCGGCAGCGGCGTTGAAGGCGATGTTGGTGGCAAGTGCCGTCTTTCCCATCGACGGCCTGCCGGCCAGGATGACGAGATCCGAAGGATGGAGACCGCCAAGCTTGCGGTCGAGGTCGATGAGGCCGGTGGTGACGCCGGTCACGTGGCTGGAGCGCTTGAACGCCGCCTCGGCCGAGTGGATTGCCTCGGTCATGGCATCGGCGAGCGGCACGAAGCCGCCCTCGAACTCGCCCGTGGTGGCGAGCTCGTAGAGGTTGCGCTCGGCCTCCTCGATCTGCTGCACCGCCGTTTCGTCGATCGTCACTTCGAAGGCGCGGTTGACCATCTCGCTGCCGAGCTCGATGAGCTCGCGCCGCAAGGCCAAATCGTGGATGGTGCGGCCGTACTCGCCGGCATTGATGATGCTGATTGCCGAGGCCTCGAGGCGGGCGAGGTACTTGGTGCCGCCGATCTCGTCGAGCGCTTTGTCCTGCTCGAAAAAGGCCTTGAGCGTGATCGAATTCGCCAGCTGTCCGCGCTCGATGAGGCGCGCGCAGGCCGCGAAGATGCGTTGGTGCCTGGGGTCGACAAAGTGCTCGGCCTTGAGATATTCCGACACCTTCTCGTAGGCGCGGTTGTTGGAGAGCACTGCACCCAAGAGCGCCATCTCGGCTTCCGCGTTGTGCGGCGGGGTGCGCAGGCCCGCGCCTGCATCTTGTCCGCGGCCGAGCGGGGTTATGGCGGCGCTGTCGTTCGAGAGAGTAACCATGACCGAGAGAGATTAGCGCCGAGTGCCGGGGCACGCCAAAGGGTCTCTGCGCGCGAAATAGGTGGAACACGGGGATAGAATCGCGGGCGCTCGCAAGTCATTGATGCGGCGCCGAAACTTTTTTGCCGGCACACAGCCGGCCGGCGTCCCGCGAAGAAAGCCATCCGGAGGCGCGTGGCGACGTCGCGAAAGCGCGGCGACTCGGGAGATGTGCCGCTACCGAGTCACGCCCGCGCGGAGACGGAGAGGTCGCTTTGCGTCGTGTGCTCGCGCTCCCAATCGAGCATGTAGTCGCGGGTGAGCGGAACGGCGTCGAGGCGGTTGGTGAGCTGTATCTGCATCACCATCTGTCGCAAGTAGCGGAAGGCGACCTCGCAGCTGGTCAGGTAATATTCCCACATGCGGCAGAAGCGCTCGTCATAGAGCTTCAGGATCTCCTGCCGGTTGACCATGAAGCGCCGCCGCCATTCGGCGAGCGTCTTCGCATAGTGGAGGCGCAGGATCTCGACGTCGGTGACCCAGAGCCCGACTCTCTCGACGGCCGCGAGCACCTCCGAGAGTGCCGGCGTGTAGCCCCCGGGGAAAATGTATTTCCTGAGCCATGGGTTGGTGCCGCCGGGCGGCTCCATGCGTCCGATCGAGTGCAGAAGGCAGACCCCGTCGTCGCTCAAGAGCTCCTTCACCTTGGCGAAGAAGTCGCGGTAATAGCCGGGTCCGACGTGCTCGAACATGCCGACCGAGACGATGCGGTCGAAGCGCCCCTCGACCTCCCGATAGTCGCGAAGCGCGAACTTGACGCGGTCCGCAAGCCCGGCATCGGCCGCGCGCCGGCGCGACGCCTCGAGCTGCTCCTGCGAGAGCGTCACCCCCGTCACCTCCACCTCCTCCGCCGTGCGCGCGAGGTAAAGCGCGAGCCCGCCCCAGCCGGAACCGATGTCGAGGACCCGATGGCCGCGCGCGATGCGAAGCTTGGAGGCGATGTGGCGCTTCTTGTTGTCCTGCGCGACCTCGAGGCTCTCATTGCCGGAGGTGAAGTAGGCGCAGGAATATTGCCGGTCCTTGTCGAGGAAGAGCTCATAGAGCCGGCCGGAAAGATCGTAGTGGTGCGCCACGTTGCGCTTGGCCCTGCCCGGGTAATTGAGGGTCCATAAGGGGCGCAACCAACGCTGGACGGTTTCGTAATGGAGCTGGACCGGGTACGTCTCCTGTCCCTCCATGTTGCTCAGCACGAGCTCGAGGAAGCCGCCGAGGTCGCCCTCCTCGATGGTGAGCGTGCCGTCCATGTAGGCCTCGCCGAGGTAGAGGCTTGGATGGACGAAAAGCTTGTAGTGGAGCTTGCGGTCGTGGAGCCGTATCGCCGAGGATCGCCCGCCGCCCTCGCCGAAGCGATAGGTACGGCCATTCGCATCGACCACCCTGAGCGTGCCTACGCGGACCAGCCGCTTTAGGATGTGACGGAGCAGCATGGCCCTCTCCCATGCTTTGTTCTTTTCGCGCGGCGGCGACAGGCTCAGCCGCTCCGCCGCGAGCGGCTCTCAAGCGCCATCTTGCAGACTCTTTGCCGCCCTGTACAGAGCGGAGCGAGGCCGCTCCTCGCGTTCTCAGGACGGAGGGGCCTCCGCGGCGGAGGACTCGCCGGCCCGGACCTCCGCCGGCGCTGGCTCGGCCGCCGGCTCGGCGATGCCGATGATGGCACCGCCGCGTTCGATCTGGAGCTGGGCCTCCTCGGGCGAGCGCGCCACGTTCACGGTGACCGTGACGACGACCTCGGGGTGGAGGGCTATGCGGACGGGAAATAGGCCGAGCGCCTTGATCGGCTGGTCGAGCTTGACCATGCGGCGCTCGACCTTATGCCCCGCGGCGGCGACGGCCTCGGCGATGTCGCGCGCGGAGGCCGAGCCATAGAGCTGGCCGGTCTCGCTCGCTTGGCGCACGAGCGTAACGGTAAGGCCGTCGAGCTGGCCCGAGATGCCGCCGGCCTCCTTCAGCTTCGCCTCGTTGAGCGCTTCGAGCTGCGTGCGCTGCGTCTCGAAATATTCCAGGTTCGCCTTGGTCGCGCGCAGCGCCTTCTTTTGCGGCAGGAGGTAGTTGCGCGCGTAGCCCGGCTTGACCTTGACCACGTCACCGATCTTTCCCAGCTTTTCGACGCGCTCGAGCAGGATGACGTCCATAACACTCACTCCCAACTTCCGTCCGACCGATCGTGCGGTCGAGCGAGGCGCCGTCTCAAGCCGGCCACCTGATCAATGAGTCCAAGGCCCGCGATCGCCATGACCGCGAGCCACGTCAAGAAGACGATGGCGATCGCCAGCGCCATATAAAGCAGCCCCATCATGCGCGGGCCCGCGCCCCGGCGCCGCGCGAGCAGATGGAGGCACGCTAGTCCGCCAAAGAAATAGGGCACGGTCAGGACGAAGCATAGGTTCCGTGCCGCGAAGCTTATGCCGTCCGAGGCCAGCAATCCGACTGCCGCGGTGACGGCCACGGCAAGTGCCAGCCACCACGGGAGTGCGAGCGAGGTGAGTTCGACGCCGGGGCGCAGGTTGTGCCCGAAGCGCTGCAAGAGCGCTTGGGCGAGAACCGCGTTGCCGGCGGTGATGAGGAGCCAGCTGGCTCCCCCCAGGCCCGGCATGATCCCGACGAGGGCATCCAGCAGCCGCTCCGCCTCCGGCGGAAGGCTGACCTCGATACTTTGGAAGAAGGCGACCATGCCGCGCTGCAGCTCTCCCTCCAGCCCACCCTCGGTGTTCATGTAATAGAGCATGAAGGCAAGGAGCACGGCCGCGGCGTAGAGGCTGAGCCAGACCAGAAGGCGGCCGGCGGGATACCACTCGATGCGCCCATCGGCTTGACTGCGGCTCAAGCTCGCCTGGCGCATCAAGACGATGGCGGGTACCGCCTCGGCGATCGCATAGTTGCCCGCACCCCACGCTCCGGCGGTGAGCGCAATCGCGAGCGTGCCCGCGCCGCCCGCGAGTGCCGCACCTCTCCACCCTTGCTCCCGGCTGAGCCCGACGAGGAAGAGCGGCAACTGGACCAGGAACATGAATATCATCCCGCCCCGAGCACCGGTGAGTGCGGAGGCGTAGAATACGGCGCTGAGGGCGCCGCTCCCGAGGGCGAAGATGATGGCTGCGGACATTCATCGCACGCGCGACCGCTCCCGCGCTCTCATTGAATGAGGTAGGGCAAGAGCGCGAGAAAGCGCGCGCGCTTGATCGCCCGCGCGAGCTCGCGTTGCTTCTTGGTGGAGACCGCCGTGATCCGGCTCGGCACGATCTTGCCGCGCTCCGAGACAAAGCGCTGCAGGAGCTTCACGTCCTTGTAGTCGATCTTCGGCGCGTGCGGCCCCGAGAAGGGGCAGCTCTTGCGGCGGCGAAAGAAGGGACGGCGGGGAGCGCCCGTGTTCATTGTGCATCTCCCTCGGGAGTGGGAACTGGGTTGTCGCCGGCCTCGGCGCGGGGCGGACGCCGGCCTCCGCCGAAGCGGCGCCCCTCGTCATCGCGGAAACGGCGGCCTTCGTCGTCGCGGAAGCGGCGACCCTCGTCGTCGCGGAAGCGGCCACCCTCGCGGCCTTCGCGTCCCTTGCTCTGCATCACCGCGGAGGGGCCTTCCTCTAACGCCTCCACGCGCACCGTGAGGAAGCGGATGATGTCCTCGTTGATGCGCATGTTGCGCTCCATCTCCTTGACCGCCGCGGCGGGCGCGTCGAGGTTGAAGAGCACGTAATGCCCCTTGCGGTTCTTCTTGACGCGGAAGGCGAGGTTGCGCAGGCCCCAATATTCCTTCTTGGTGACCTTGCCGCCTTGCTCCTGGATGATCTTGGCGAAGCCGTCCGCCAGGCCGTCCACTTGGGCGGACGAAACATCCTGGCGCGCGATGAACACGCTCTCGTAGTAGGCCAAATTTTAACTCCTTCTGGCTTTTTTGCGGCCCGGCGCTCCGCCGAGCCTCAGGGTCCGGCGAGCCGCCCGGGCCTAGCCGGCCATGGCCGGCAAGGAGCGACAAGGGGGCGCATCATACACAAAAGCCCGCCCGAGGCAAGCACGGTAAGTCACGGCTCCGTATCGGTTTTTGCCGGCGAGGCTAGCGCTTTGCCGGAGCGTCACGAACGCCTTGCCAGCGCCTCAGCATCCAGCGGCGCTCGGACCAGCAGGCGGCAAGCATGACGGGGATAAGCGCGAGCGAGGCCAGGGAGAGCGCATGCGAGCTGGCGCCGTAACCGCGCCATCCGGCAAGCCCGAAGAAGCCGAAGACGACCAGAACGCTCAGCGTGACGATGAGCCCGCGGCGGAAGGCCGAATGCGGCGCGAGGCGCGCGAGCGCGAGCGGAAGCGTATGTCCAAAAAGCCACCACAGGGCAACCGCGGTCGGAATGCCGAACAGGATGAGGGCCAGCCATTCGGGCATGCCGAGGCCTTCGGTGATATGCCCCATGTCGCCATTGCGCGCGAACGTGCGGATCGGCACGTAGTCGTAGAAGTTGCCCGCGTTCATGAGGTTGAACCAGAAGACCAGCATGAGGAGCGCGGTGCTCTCGCGCACGCGCCGCATCCGCAAGAGGAGGAGCGAGAGGATATACATGGCGCCGTTGCCGATTCCCGGCCCTGCGAATCCGATCAAGGCGACGGCCCAGCCCGCGCCCGCAGCGAATATGGGGGCGTAGTCGACATGCTCATTGGCCTCGGTCAGCAGGACGAGGTTGGCGAGGCTCGTGCCGCCCAGGTGAATGATGCAAGGATTGCTCTTGTAGCCCAGCGCGTAGGCCATGAACGAGTGCGCATATTCATGCGGAAAGAGGGCCGCGCAATGCGCGAGAAGCATGGCAGCGAGCGAGGCGAGGGCGAAGCCTCCCTCGGATGCTGCGCGCGACAGCACGCTTTGCATCGGTGGCGCGGCTTGCGAGACATCGACGCTTGGCTCCGGCATCAGCACTCGCCCCGCGGTTTGAGCCACCATGTGCCCGACGCTCCGGCGCCAATCTCCTACGCGCCGGGGCGATTGGCAATTCGCATCGTCGCGGCTCGGAATTCGCGTAGAATAATCGCGTTCCGGCGCTCAGGGAGGGGCAAGATGGATCTTGGGCTCAGCGGCAAGCGCGTCCTCATCACCGGCGCAAGCAAGGGCATCGGCCGCGCCATTGCCGAATGCATGGCTGCGGAGGGATGCCACCTCGAGCTCGCCGCGCGCGACGAGGCAGCGCTCGGAGCACTCGCGGACGTGCTTCGCAGCCGTCACCAGATCGAGGCGCGGGCTCATCGCGCGGACCTCAAGCATTCCGAGGAGCAGCGCCGCCTCGTCGAGACCGCCGGTCCCATCGACATTCTCGTCAACAACGCGGGCTCGAACCCGCCGGGCGGGATCGAGGAGGTGGACGAGGCGCTCTGGCGCGACGCCTGGGACCTCAAGGTCTTCGGCTATATCAACATCTGCCGGCTCGTCTTCGCCGCCATGCGCAAGCGCGGGCACGGCGTGATCATCAACGTCATCGGCATGGCGGGCGAGCGCGCCAACGCGCGCTATGTGCTCGGGAGTGCTGGCAACGCCGGCCTCATGGGGCTCACGCGCGCGCTCGGGGCGCAAGGGCCCGACTTCGGTATCCGCGTCGTGGGCGTCAATCCCGGCCTCATCGCGACGGAGCGGGCCATCATGATGCTGCGCGGTTGGAGCCAGTCGGCCTACGGCACGCCGGAGCGCTGGCGCGAGTTCCAGGAGTCGATGGATTTGCCCTTCGGCCGCATGGGCGAGCCGCGCGAGGTTGCGGATGTGGTGGCCTTTCTTGCCTCTCCGCGCTCGTCTTACGTAAGCGGGACGATCGTGACCGTCGACGGCGGAACCGCCAATCGCAGCCGCTAGCGCCGGAGGAGGGGCGAAAATACGGCGCGCGGCTTTGCTTGACACGAGCGCGTTTGGCGTTATGAGTCCTGCCCCGATCCGGCCGGCGGGCCGGCGGAAGCGTCAACCCCATCGGTGCCAATGGCACGAGCGTTCGTCTTTCCTGGACAAGGTTCCCAGGTCGTCGGTATGGGCCGTGAGCTTTGCCAGGCCTTCGAGGCGGCCCGCCTCGTGCTGGAGGAAGTGGACGAGGCGCTCAATCAAAGGCTCTCGAAGCTCATGTTCGAAGGGCCGGAGCGCGAGCTCACGCTGACGGAGAACGCCCAGCCGGCGCTCATGGCCGTGAGCATGGCTGCGTACCGCGTGCTTGCAAAGGATGGCGCGCTCGCCCTGCCGCAGGGAGCCGCATGCGTGGCGGGGCATTCGCTCGGCGAATACTCGGCCCTTGCCGCCGCCGGCACTTTCATGCTGGCGGACGCAGCCCGCCTGCTCAAGGCCCGCGGGCAGGCCATGCAGAAGGCCGTGCCCGTGGGCGAGGGCGCGATGGCGGCCCTCCTTGGCGTCGATCTCGCCAAGGCCGAGGAGATCGTCAAGGACGCGGCGGAAGACGAGGTCTTGGCCATTGCCAACGACAATGCGCCGGGTCAGGTGGTGGTAAGCGGGCACAAGAGCGCGGTCGAGCGCGCTGTCAAGCTCGCCGGCGAGCGCGGGCCTGCGCGCGCCCTCATGCTGCCGGTGAGCGCTCCCTTCCATTGCTCGCTCATGCAGCCGGCCGCCGAGGCGATGGCAGAGGCTCTCTCCACGGTCGCCATGGAGGCGCCGGCCGTCCCGCTCATCGCCAACGTGACCGCGAGCGCGGTGAGCGACGTGCTCGCGATCCGCAACCTGCTCGTCGCCCAGGTGACCGCCCGCGTGCGCTGGCGCGAGTGCGTTCTGGCGATGAAAAAAGACGAGGTCGATACCATCGTCGAGATCGGCTCGGGCAAGGTGCTCTCGGGATTGACGCGGCGCATCGCGCGCGAGATGACTGCCGTGTCGATCCAGACGCCTGCCGATATAGATGCCTTTCTCAAGACCGTTTGAACCGAAGAGCAAGAGCAGGAGCGGGGCGTGTTCGATCTGACAGGGAAGACCGCACTCGTGACCGGGGCCACCGGCGGCATCGGCAACGCGCTCGCCAAGGCGCTTCACGCGCAGGGTGCCGTGGTGGCACTCTCGGGCACGCGGACGGAGGCGCTCGAGGCGCTCAAGGGCGAGCTCGGCGAGCGCGCCTTCGCCTTCCCTTGCCGGCTCGACGATGCGCAAAGCATCGAGGCGCTCGCCAAGGCGGCCGAAGCCGCCATGGGCTCGATCGACATCCTCGTCAACAATGCGGGAATCACGCGCGACGGGCTCGTGGCGCGCATGCGCGACGAGGAATGGCTGCAGGTGATCGAGATCGACCTGACCGCCGCTTTCCGGCTCGTGCGCGCTGCGCTGCGCGGCATGATGCGCAAGCGCTGGGGACGCATCATCAACGTGGGCTCGGTGGTGGGGGCCACGGGAAACGCGGGCCAAGCGAACTACGTCGCGGCCAAGGCGGGGCTTGTCGGCCTCACCAAGGCGCTTGCCATCGAGATGGCCCCGCGCAACATCACCGCGAATTGCGTGGCGCCGGGGTTCGTCGACACGCCCATGACCCGGGCGCTCAACGACAGGCAGCGCGAGATGATCCTCTCCCGCGTGCCGCTTGCCCGCCTCGGCACGGGGGCCGAAGTGGCCGCCGCCGTGGCGTTTCTCGCCAGCGAGGAGGCGGCTTATATCACGGGACATACTTTGCACGTGAATGGCGGCATGGCCATGCTCTAGGCAGGCCCCTCTCCGGGGTCCGAGCCGGCTGGCCAAGCCCCCCGGAAATATGTTAGAGAACCCCGCTTTCGTTCCTGGGCTTGCCGGCCGAGGGCGCAAGCGGGGAGGCTTCATTACCGCGGATCCTTCCGGGGATTCGGCGGCTAACGAGGGTCAAGCACATGAGTGACGTTGCCGAGCGCGTTAAGAAGATCGTCGTCGAGCACCTCGGGGTCGATGAGGGGAAGGTCACCGAGAGCGCCAGCTTTATCGACGATCTCGGTGCCGACAGCCTGGATACCGTCGAGCTCGTGATGGCCTTCGAGGAAGAATTCGGTTGCGAGATTCCGGACGAGGCTGCGGAGAAGATCGTTACCGTCAAGGACGCGATCCAATTCATCGAGCAGCACGTCTGATCCCGCACAAGAGCCTCACGCGCACCCGCTGGCAGCATTGCACCATC
>Ga0187769_10001227_pt1 | contig 14564 bp, 15 predicted proteins | sample 0116_SJ02_MP02_1_FD_133140 | JGI IMG/M metagenome (GOLD analysis project Ga0187769, IMG submission 133140) | Tropical peat soil microbial communities from peatlands in Department of Meta, Colombia - 0116_SJ02_MP02_10_MG | ecosystem: Environmental > Terrestrial > Soil > Wetlands > Peat | place... | reverse complement strand
TTCCGAGACCCAAGAGGGAAGTGCCATAGTGACCATAACTCCCAAAGTGAACGGATGAAGACGTTGGGGGCATAATGTCTAAAAGGGCGGTATTTTTCAGCAAAGCCGAATTCTGATGTCCTTCGAACAGTACATGCCAGGCGCCACGGCGGTCGGCATCGCCTACAAGGATGGGGTGGTGCTCGGCGCAGAGAGACGCATAACCCTTGGGAGTTTCGTCAGGAGCAAATCGGGGAAGAAGGTCTTCAGGGTCACCGAAAGCGTGGGCGCCGTCTGCGCCGGAATGGTCGCTGACATGCAGAACCTGGTAAAGGAAGTGGCCGTCTACTCGCGCCTGAAAGAGCTCGAGTCAAGGAAGGCTCTGAAACCGAATTCGGTGGCCAAGCTGATGTCAACTCTGATGTTTCAGAACAGGTACGCCCCCCTTCTTACCCAGGTAATTCTCGGCGGAGTGGGGGACAAGCCGATAGTCTACGTCCTCGACCCACTGGGGAGCGTCATCTCCGACCAGTACGCAACTGTGGGCACAGGGGAGGAGACAGCCATCGGCGTGGTCGAAGCAGGGTACAGCCCCACCATGACACAGAAAGAGGCGCGCGACCTGCTCGTCGCGGCCATCAAGGCCGCAGTCGCAAGAGACGCGATGAGCGGGAACGGCATTGACATACTCACCATAGACAAGACAGGTATCAAAGAGGAAGGAGTGGACCTCTAGGAGGTCTGGAGCTTGTGGACGTATAGAGGGATCAAGGTCCACTGGCTCGGCCACGATTCATTCGTCCTTCAGGGTTCGAGGACGCTCGTACTCGATCCGTTTAAGGCGAGGGGGGATTACAAGGCCGACATACTTCTGATCTCGCACGAGCACTATGACCACCTGAGCCCGGACGACATCGGAAGGTTCGCTGATGCCTCGACGACCATCGTCGCCCCGAAGATGTGTGAGGGTCCCCTGCGTCCGTTCCCACAGGAGAAGAGGATTGTCTCGCCCGGTTCAAGGCTAGAATTGAAGGGCGTCCGCATCGAAGCCATCCCGGCCTACAACCTCAACAAATTCAGGGAACCGGGCAAGGTGTTTCATCCGAAGGCTGATGGTAAAGTGGGGTATGTTGTCACCCTGGACGGGGTCAGGTTCTACCACGCCGGAGATAGCGACGCGACCCCCGAGATGATGTCCCTCGACGTGGACGTCGCCTTCCTCCCTGTCTCAGGCACATACGTCATGACCGCAGAGGAGGCGGCGGAGGCAGCCAAGGCCATGAAAGTGAAGGTCGTTGTTCCCATGCACATAGAGACCATAATAGGAACAATGGGGGATGCGTTCAAGTTCCGTGACCTCCTGGCTGGTAAACGAGAGGTTGTGATTCTAGAGAGAGAGTAGCGCATGGTCTTAGCCTAGTTTTCCTTCCTCGTAAGCTCCCGAATAGTCGTCCGAAGCAATGCATCTTTGCGTTCTATTCCGAAACCAGGGCCGACGCAGAGCGGTTCCAGAAGCTCCTCGGAAGCGCCAGAAACGTGGGGATACTCGAGCAGGAGCAGCTTCTACTCCGGAACGCTCTCTGAGTTCAGCTTTCCGTTCTGGATTCTGACGAAAAGGTACCTGTTGTCTGCGAAGACAAGGGTGAGCTCGTTCTCCTTCTCCTCCACCGTCAGGAGCGCCTTCCCTACTATGCCGTCGAACTTCGCCATTCTTGACCCCTGAGGCGCCTGAAGTTCGTATTTCTGTGTTATCGGACTAGCCCTTCAGGTATTTGGTCAGTTCGTCGGCCTTGGAATCGGGCCTGACCTGATCCACGGGCTTCCCGGTGGTGGCCTTGATCATGTCCCGAATCACTTGGTCGATGCTGGAGCTTCTCCTTCCTGCCTTCAGTAGCTTCAGCGCTCTGTGGGTGTCGTCGTGGACCCTTACCGACCTTGCCATGCCGCTTCCGTCTCTCCGACACTATCTAAAGCTAGAAGGAGTGACTCAGTTTCGTCGCGAGTTCATCATCTGCCCGGGAGCTTACTCCGGGCTATGACTGGGACGGCGTTCACCTCATCGTCGAGACTGAGGAACCTGCCCGCGATTTAGGCTTTGTTTCTCCCCGCCAGTATCTGACTCGCCAACGCTGGGGTCTAGGCGCGCTGCAAGACCATGGCGAAACCCTGGCCGCCCCCTATGCAGAGGGTTGCCAGCCCATACTTCTTCCCGGTCTCCTGCAGCTCCCTTCCCAAAGTCCCCACCAGCCTAGCTCCGGATGCGCCAAGCGGGTGCCCAATCGAGATGGCTCCTCCGTGGATGTTCACCTTCGTCGGGTCGATGTGGAGCTCCTTGATGGCGTAGAGGGGGACCACCGCGAATGCTTCGTTGATCTCCCAGAGGTCGATGTCTTCTGGCTTCAGGCCCGCTTTGGCCAGCGCCTTCTGAGACGCGGGCACGGGCCCCTTCCCCATGACGCTGGGGTCTACGCCTGCCCAACCCATGGACACCACCTTTGCCAGTGGATTGAGCCTGTGCTCGGCAACCTTCTCCTTGGAAGCAAGGACAACCATGGCTGCTCCTGCGTTGAGCGGGGACGAGTTCCCCGCGGTCACCAGGCCCCCCGCCTTGAAGGACGGCGGGAGCTTTGCCAGCCCTTCCAATGTGGTATCTTTTCTTATGCTCTGGTCGACGTCGATGACCTTCTCCTCCCCCCCGACTTCCACTTTCATATCCATCAGCTCCGGCTTGAACCATCCACTATCCACTCCCTTCGCCGCCTTCATGTGGGACTCGTAGGAGAACTGGTCCATCTGTTCCCTGCTGATCTCAGCCTCGGCAGCCAGCTTCTCCGCCGTCAGCCCCATGGAGTAGCCCGTGTTCATCTGGTACTTCATGTACTCTGGCCTCGTAAGGAGCCTGGTGTTGGGTACCAAAGCCGGGTTGTTCCCCATTGGAACGTGGGTGAGATGCTCTATGCCCCCCGCGAGGACGACATCGGAGTAAGTCGTCATTATTTCCATGGCGCCATCGGCCGCCGCGTTCATCGAGGAGGCGCACTGCCTGTCAACGCCGTGGGCAGGTACGGACACCGGCAGCCCTGCCAGCAGGACAGGGTGCCTCCCCCCATAGAGCCAGTTCTCCCCTGTCTGTAGGGCGCAGCCAGTAATTACGTCCCCCAGCTCCTCGGGGGCTATGGCCGTCCTCTCGAGGAGCTTCCTGATTATGAGGCTCAGCGCCTGGTCCATCCGTATCGAGTTGTAGACATCCCTCTCGGGCTGGGCGGGCCTCGAGCGCGAGAAGGGCACCCTGAGGTAGTCAGCTACATAGACTTCCCTGAGCTCTGCCATCCCCCGTCACTTCCCCTTGAACTCCGGCTTGCGTTTGGCCAAAAACGCCGCCACCCCCTCCTTGATGTCCTCGGTGCCGAAGAGGATGCCCTGGGCCTCCGCCTCCATCTCGAGGCCGACGTCAGATGGGACCTCCGCCCCCTTGTTGAGGAGCCTCTTCGCCAGCATCACTGCCACAGGAGCCTGGCTCTGGGCCAGCTCGGATGCGTACTTGAGAGCGTACTCGTCCGGGTCCCCAGGGGGGATGAGCTTGGTGGCCAGGCCCATCTCCACCGCCTTCTTCCCGCTGATTCTCTCGCTTGTGAGAACCAGGGAAGCGGCCTGGGTGAGGCCTACGAGCCTAGGTATCCTCTGCGTCCCCGACCACCCCGGCACTATGCCCCTGGTGACCTCGGGGAATCCCATCTGCACATCCTCCGTGGCCAGCCTGATGTCGCAGGATGCCGCCAGCTCGAGGGCTCCTCCGAGGGCGTAGCCCTTCATGACTGCGATGGTCAGCTTGGGGAGCTCCGTCAGCCTCTTCATGATCCTCTCCCCTCTCCTATTGAATTCCATGAAGGCAACTTGGCTGCTGAAGAACTGGCCCAGGTCTGCGCCAGAAGAGAAGATGCTCCCCTCACCTGTCACAACGACGACCCGGATTTCCGGGTCGCCCCAGACCTCTGTGATGATCCTGTCGAGACCGTCGAGGACCTCGCCGTTGATGGTATTGTACTTCGGCCTGTTCAGGACCACCCTTGCCACACCTCCCTGGAGCCTCTCGAGGAAAACAGGGCCGCCAGCCTTCGCAGCCGCAGGGACCGCCTTGGCCTCGGCCTTCGCCGGCTGAGGTGCGGCGGGGGACAGCCTCCCTTCGATGGCGTCCCTCATCTTCCCTTCTTGGATGGCGTGGGCGGGAGCGAATATCTTGCAGTCGAACTTGGTCGCAAGCTCTTCGAGCTTCGACTTGACCTCGGCGTTTGTCAGGTCCTTGGCGACGGAGATTGGACCGAAGGGGAAGTTCCTGCCTAGTGTGTACCCCTTCTCTATGTCTTCTGGCATCGCTACTCCTTCCTCGATTAGCTTGACTGCCTCGTTAATTTCGATGGCGAACTGGTCCATCGTCGAAATCTTGTCCGTGGCCGTGGCCTTGGGTATGGTTGCCCTTCCCGTGGACCAATCATAGAATCCCTTGCCAGTCTTCTTGCCGAGGTTCCCCTCCTTGACCATCTTCGCGAAGGCGATCCCCTTCCCATACTCGGGGGAGAGTGTCTGGGCGAAATAGGAGAGCTGGTCTGCTGCTATGTCGATGCCAACGAAGTCAGTCAACTCGTATGGCCCCATGGGCATGCCCTGACCCCTGGCGTAGGTGTCAACTTCCGCGGGGGACGCTACTCCTTTGTCGAGTATCAGGCAGAAGAAGAGGCTGTCGGCCGCGAGCAGCCGGTTGACTATGAAGCCTGGGCTGTCCTTTAGAACTTTTACTGGGGTTCTCCCAATCTTGGTGCTGACATCGGCGATCTCATCGACTACCGCGGGATCGGTTTTGTTCCCTGGAATTACCTCGACCAATTTCATCGACGTGGGTGGATTGAAGAAGTGCATTCCTACCACCCTGTCTGGCCTTGACGCTCCTGAGGCGATATCTGAGATCCTGATGTTAGATGTGTTCGAAGCGAAAATCGCGCCGTCAGGCGCATTGGCGAATACATCCCTCAGGATCGACCTCTTCAATTCAAGTGATTCTGGAACAGCCTCGACCACTAGGTCCGCTCCAGAGACGGCCTCGCTCAGATTCCCGGTGTACTTGATTCTTGAGAGCGTGGCATCAGCTTGTTCCTTAGTCACCCTCCCTCTTTCCACCCATCTCTGGAGGCTTGCGGCTATCCTTTCCTTTGCTTTCTCCAACATCTCGGGGTACTTGTCCATCAAAGTGACATCGTACCCTCCTGTGGCGAAGAGCTGGCCTATGCCGTGCCCCATGTCTCCTGCCCCGACTACTACTACCTTCTTGATTTCCATTCTTCCCCACTATCGCCCCGTTTTCAGGTCGCTTTACGCATTATCCTTGGTTGACCTTCTGGTGAGTAACAATGAGAAAGGTTAACTCCCGCTGGACTCGCGCGCTCGCCGGGTGGGTTGTGTGAGTGAAACAATTAGGGCGAGATTGAAGGACAGAATGCGGACAGTGCAAGGAGAAGGGGACTGAAGTGAGTACTCTCTCCCCGAGTCCGGCCGACTACTCGATTTCGATAACCGAGGAGCAGGAGGCTTTCAGGAGGGCTGTCAGGGATTTCGCCGAGAAGGAGCTTGCGCCTGTGGCCCAGAAGATTGACAAGGAGAACCAAATGGACATGAAACTTGTCAGGAGGGCGGCGGACCTCGGCCTCTTTGGCGTCCCGTTCGACCCGAAGTACGGTGGAGGTGGCGGGGACGATCTTTCACTCGTGATAGCGATGGAGGAGGTGGCTAGGTTCTCTGCCGCATTTGCAGCAGTCGTCGGCGCCACATACCTAGTGTCTGTGCCCCTCTCTATGTTCGGGAACGAGGATCAGAAGATGAAGTACCTGGTCCCGATTGCCAAGGGGGAGAGAATCGCGGCCCACGCCATGACAGAACCGGGGACTGGCTCGGACGTCGCAGCGATAACGAGCACCGCCCAGAAGAGCGGGGACAAATACGTAATCAATGGAAAGAAGATGTTCATCACCAACGGCGACAAAGCGGATGTCTTCCTGATCTTTGCCAGGACGAGTCCAAAGGAGGAACCGAAGAGGCACCAAGGAGTTACCGCCTTCATTGCGGAGAAGGGTATGCCCGGGCTTACAGTCGGACAGAGAACGGATGTCATAGGACTCAGGGGCGACCAGCCCGTGGAAATCATAATGGAGAACCTCGAGGTGCCCGAGAGCAACATCCTCGGTGAGATTGGGAGAGGGGTCAGACTCGCGCTGACCACCTATGATCACGGAAGGGTCGGGGTCGCAGCTCAGGGAGTCGGCCTCGCCCAGGCTGCCCTGGAGGCCGCCGTGAACTATGCGACCCAGAGGCAGACCTTCGACACCTACCTCCTCAGCTATCAGCAGGTCCAATTCAAGATCGCCGAGATGACCGCGGCGGTGCACACCGCTAGGCTGCTGACTTACTGGGCTGCAACACTTACCAAGAAGGGGAAGGACTTCATCAAGGCATCCTCGATTGCCAAGATAGCGGCCACCGAGGCGGCAGAGAAGAACGCCCACAACGCCATGCTCATCATGGGGGCCTATGGCGTTTCCACCGACATGAACGTGGAGAGGATACTAAGGGACTCACAGATCATAAAGACCTACGAGGGGACCAACGACATCCAGCGCCTCACCATAATGAAGGAAGTCGCCAAGGAAATGGGAGTGCTGGGCTAGAGGCCCGTTGACATCAATAAGGACCAGGGCACAGGAGAGTTCTCAGCGGCCAGGGGCCGAGGTTCCATGAGCAGGGTCGCAATCGTGGGCATCGGCCACAGCAGGTTCGGGAGGCGGACAGACGTGACCCTAGGCGAGCTGGCCTTCGAATCGATCAAGCAGGCCATCAACGACGCCGGGGTGGAAAAGAAGGACGTGAAGAATGTGGTAGTCGGCACCCTCGGAGGCCTTTACGAGGAGGCCCTGCCCGCTGTGGTGGTCAACGAGTACGCGGGGCTGAGCGGGGCAGGGACCATGAGGGTGGAGGCCGCCTGCGCCAGCGGGAGCGCCGCTCTGAAGGCAGCGTACAACAGCATAGTCAGCGGCGAAGGGGACGTGGCCATGGCAGTCGGAATAGAGAAGATGACCGAGGTGGACAGTCAGACTTCGGTGGAGATGATAGGCAGGGCCGGCTCCTACACCTGGGAGTTTGAGAACTATGGCATGACTTTCCCGGCCTACTACGCACTGTACGCGGTCTCCCATATGACCAAGTTCGGCACGACAGAGGAAGACATGGCCAGGGTGGCAGTCAAAGCGCACCACTACGGCGCCATGAACCCCCTGGCACAGTTCCAGAAGGAGATAACACTCGACAAGGCGATGGGTTCCCAAGTGGTCGCCTGGCCCCTCAAGCTGTACGACGCCTGTCCGATGACCGACGGGTATGCAGCAGTGGTGCTGGCCTCGGAAGAGGTGGCGAAGAAGCTCACGGACATCCCTATCTGGATTCGGGGGGTTGGACACTCGTCAGACTCGGCCAACCTCAGTCGCAGGGGAGACTACGTCGGCCTTCGAGCCACCGTCGAGGCCGCCCGCCTTGCCTACGCAATGGCGAAGGTCACGCCCCAGGACATCGACGTGGCAACCGCCCACGATTGCTTCACCATAGCAGAGCTGATGGCTTACGAGGACTTGGGCTTCTGCAAGAAGGGAGAGGCAGCCAAGATGATTCGCGAGGGTCAGACCGAGATAGGAGGAAGGATTCCAGTCAACCTTGACGGAGGTCTGAAAGCCAAGGGGCACCCCATAGGAGCCACAGGAGTTTCTATGGCGGTGGAAATCACGAAGCAGCTTAGAGGCGAGGCAGGGAGGCACCAGGCACCGATAAGGCACGGCGTGGGCCTGGCCCACAACGTCGGGGGGACGGGCCACTACGCCTACGTTACTATCCTCTCGAGGGATTAGACAATGTCGGAGACCCCCACGCTCCATTCTAGAAGGACGCTGACGCTAAGGTTCGAAATTCCAATCTCAAAGACTCATGAGTTCTGGGACTCCCTCAAGAGTGGTAAGTTCGTCACGACCAAGTGTGCGAAGTGCGGTAACGTGTCCTTCCCCCCGCAGGCTGACTGCCCGGCGTGCATGAGCAGCGAGTACGTTTGGGCGGACTTGGGCAGGGACGCGACCTTGGTGACCTTCACCCATGTGGAAATCACTCCCGCGAGCTTCGCGGGGAGCGGCCCCTACTTCATCGGCATCGGCGAGTTCCCTGGCGGCCTAAGGGTCCTAGCCTGGCTGGAAGGGGTCAAGCTGGGGGAGGCAAGGCCTGGCATGAGGCTTAGAGTCGAAGCTAGGCTCAGCCACGAAGGAAATCCTTACTACGTTTTCGTGCCTGCCTAGAATTCCTTGGGGACGGCGTTCATCACTTCTGCGACCCTGTTGAGCTTGTCCCTTAGCATCAGAATCTTGGTCAGCGAGCCCTTGAACTTCAGCTGCCCCTTTAAGACAGCGGCCTGCATGTCAACCTCTCCCTTGGCGACCTTAGACCAGACGTCGTAGGTCCCGTCGAAGGAGAATTCTGCCGTCGCCCCGGGGACCGCCTTCTGGAAGGTGGTAACGCCGTTCTCCACATTGAGCAGGTAGTTCTGTGAGGTGTCTGTGACGTTGAATGCTATGCTTGTCTTGAGGTTCTTCGCTGTCTCCGTCCACTTCGGGTCCTGGGACAACGCCGCCTGGACCTGAGACATGTATTCCTCACTCATGTATTTTGCCATTGGTCGCGCCCTCGGTTGCTCTCCTTTTGAGGTTGCCTATTGCCCCCGAGGTCAGCACCGGCCTTAGCCTCTTCCTTCCTAGGCTCAGCTGGTTTCCTGTGTCACGAAGTTTGAACGCGAACTCACTCCCTGTCTTTACAATGACTGCCCGCCTGTTCCCTTCGACCGCAATCAGCTTCACTTTCCATTGTCTCTTTTCCATGATGGCCGAAAGGTCCCTCCAATCTGGCTCCGAAAGGTCTTCGTCTGCGAGCAGTAGGACGTACCGCTTTGCCATTCAGTCTGCCTCGAACAACTGCGAGTAGAAGCCTATTGCGCCCCCCTTAACGAGATAGATTCGAGGTTTCACCTTCACCCTTATCGAGTCCCCGACCCCCAGGGTCAGGGAGCCCGAGACGACTCGCTGCTTGTCGAACCTTAGGAATAGTGCCGAGTGCTCGTCCACCGATTCTCCTAGCCCATCCACGACCTGCTTCTTCAGGCCCTTGGACATGCTCGCGGTCATGCTGTTGAAGGCCTTCACCGCCTCCTCTCCTGTCAGGTGCAACCTCGCCTTCAGGATTTCATTCCCGAAGTGCCCTTCGAGGCGCTCAAGCTCGGGCGTCCGTGACGCCGAGAACAGGCTCATGACAGCGGCCTCCAGCTTCCCGGGATCCTCCGTCGCATGAACAAGGTAGGTGACCTCGACAGATTGGATTGGCCCCTTCAAGTGGCGTCCATGGTAAGACGAGGGAACTATATGCTATTCTGTTCTTCATGGCGTTACGATTCCTTCCAATGCCCAGGGAGCCCGTCGACAATGACCAGTGCGGCTGGGTCAGACAGTTAACCATAACTAGACGCTCCCGCCGAAGCCTCAGGTATCAATGAAGGTCACACTCGAGAGGGTTATTTCGGATGAGCTTAAGCGGGAGATGAGCCTTGACGGGGGCACGTTCGCAGGCCTGGAGGATCGTGACTCGGTGACGATTAGTTCTGCCAGACGGGCATCGCACACTCAGACTTCAACAAGGTGCACGAGATGATGTTCCCGAAGGGGGTAATCGACTCCTTTGCTACGCGGGGGCGTCGGTAGCATGAAGATGTGCAAGAGCAGGAAGGAGCCCTGCACCGACCATTCAGGAGATCTCTGCCGCCAGACCATAAAGATGTAGACTGCCGATGGAGTACTACATCCTCGGCGTCGAGAGCACGGCCCACACCTTTTCGGTGTCGGTTGTCTCATCGGAGGGGAAGATCCTCTCCAACTCGAAATCCGTTTACGTTCCTCCTGAGGGGAGCGGAATCCATCCTTTCGAGGCTTCGCAGAATCACATCGGCGCGGCCTCGGCGGTCCTCTCCGAAGCCCTGGCAATCTCAGGGATCTCACTGGAGGAGCTCGCAGCCATCTCTTATGCCATGGGGCCGGGGCTCGGCCCCTGTCTGCGAGTCGGGGCGGTCGTGGCGAGGACGCTTGCCACTTCCCTGGGAATTCCGCTGGTGCCTGTCAATCATGCCATAGGGCACATCGAGCTTGGCTGCCTGCTGACAGGAGCCAGGGACCCGGTGGTCCTTCTGGTCTCGGGGGGGCACACCATGATCATCGCGTACTCGGAAAACAGATGGCGGGTCCTCGGAGAGTCGCTCGACCTGACGCTCGGTCAGCTCCTCGACCAGTTCGGCAGACACTACGGGCTCTCGTCCCCCTGCGGGAGGGCGATCGAGGAGGCGGCTGCGAGGTCGACAAATTACCTGAAGCTCCCCTATACTGTGAAGGGGAACGATGTCTCCTTCTCCGGCCTCTTGACTGCGGCAAAGCTCCTTCTGGACCGGGGTGACACCTTCTCCGACGTCTCCTACTCGATCCAAGAGACTGCATTTGCAATGGTGACCGAAGTGACAGAGCGCGCCCTGGCGTTTACTGGCAAGACCGAGGTCATGATCGTCGGAGGCGTAGCTGCCAACAGGAGGCTAACAGAGATGATGACGAGGATGGCGGAGCGGCATTCATCCAACGTCACGATGACACCAATCGAGTACAGCGGCGACTGCGGCGCCCAGATAGCGTGGACGGGATGGCTCGCCCACAGCAGCGGGGTCGAGGTTCCGGTGGCAAGGTCGAACGTCTTGCAGTCATGGAGGCTTGACCGAGTCGACATCCCCTGGCGGAGCTGACTATTCCGTCGGGCGGCTCCTCTACAAGGGGGCCGAAGCCGACGTTGTGCGCGGCGTATGGCAGGGGCTGGACGCCGTGTTCAAAGTGAGAAAGCCCTTGACCTACAGACTCCCCGTCATCGATGACGCCATCAGGCGGCAGAGGACACTGAGGGAGGCGGATATGATTCATCAGGCGAAGAGAGCCGGGGTCTCTTCCCCCTTCCTGTTCTACGTCGACGCTCCGGCTGCCACCTTGGTTATGGAGTACATCCGGGGGGACAGGGTCAAGGACCTTGTCGGGTCTCTGGCTGCGAAGGAGACCGAAGATATCTTCCTGGAATTCGGTCGCAACGTCGGGAAGTTGCACGAAGCCGGTATCATGCACGGGGACCTCACCACGGCTAACGTCGTGAGGAGGGCGGCTGAGCTTGTGTTCATTGACTTCGGCCTCTCCATCCGTACTGCGAGGCTCGAGGACCACGCCGTTGACCTAAGGCTGATCAAGGAGACCTTGGTGGGGGCGCACCCGGATGTGGCGGCGGCAGCCTTGGATGCTCTCTATCGAGGCTATCAGGGGGTAGTTGGACCTACTCGGTCTCGGGCTGCCTTCAAGCAGCTCCAGAACATCGAAAGAAGAGGGAGGTACGCCAGGGTGACATGAAGCCCTGGTCTTCCGGGCAACGTTTATCAGCCAAACGCTCAGGACTCGGCTGAAAGATTGTAGAATGGCCCGCATTCACTCTCACAGGCACGGCAAGTCTCACCAGACGAGACCGCCGACCAAGAGCCATCCAGGCTGGGTCACCACCACCCCTGAGGAAGCCAAGACGGTCATCCTGAAGCTGGCGAAGGACGGCGTCTCCCCGAGCAGGATTGGCCAGACACTGAGGGACGACTACGGTGTCCCTCTTGTCAAGCCCCTCGTGGGGAAGTCTCTGGGTGCCATCCTTGTTGAAGGGAAGGCAGCGCCGAAGGTCCCGCAGGACCTTCAAGACCTCATCGAGAGGGCGAAGCGCGTTCAGAAACACCTCGAAGTCCATGGTAGCGACAGGAAGAACGTTCACTCCTTGGAGCTGGTCGAGGCCAAGATCTACAGGCTCTCAAAATACTACAAGGAGAAGGGCATCTTGCCGAGCGATTTTAAGTACACAGCCGTCGTCGCCCAGCTGGCGTAGTCTAGGGGCTGGCCCATGGCCGACCTTGACGGCCTTCTCGCAACGTACAGGGGTTTCGCACCTGGCATTCTGAAGGTCGTCCGCAGCGGCAAGAGGATTCTTGTGGTTACTCACATCGATTCTGACGGGCTCTGTAGTGGATCGATAGTCTTCGCGTCTCTCATGCGGAAGGGCGCCAACGTGACCATCCGTGCAGTCCCCGACCTGGACCCGGGGACGATAGCGGCTCTCGAGAAAGAGGGGTACGACTACTACGTCTTCACTGACCTGGGCTCGACCCTGGTCTCGGAACTAGAGGCGGCCTTGAAGGGGAGGTATCTCGTCCTGGACCACCACCAGATTTCGGAGGCAGACAAGGGGAACCCCGTTGTCTTCAACGCATGGACGCATGGCTTCGACGGGGGGAGGGAAGCGTGTTCTTCGTCGATGGCGTACTTCTTCGCCGTCTCTATTGACCCGTCGAACTACGACCTCTCCCCGCTCGCTGTGGTGGGGGCTCTCGCCGACAGGCAGGATTCGGGGCCTGGAAGGTCGCTGACCGGACTCAACCTCTCAGCCGTCGAGGAAGCTCAAACCCACGGCCTACTTGCCGTCTCCAAAGACCTGATGTTCACGGGGAGAGAGACGAGACCGATTCACGAGGCCATCGCTCTGACCTCCACCCCATACCTGAAGGGGCTCACCGGGAGCAAGGACGCCGTACTCGCCCTCCTCCACCAGTCCGGCCTGGCCTTGAAGGATGGGGGAACGTGGCGGCCCATCTCCTCGCTCACCTCAGACGAGAAGATGAGGCTCACGGAGGTGATCGCAGGAGCGCTAGGACCCGCCGAGGGAGCCACCGAGGCGCTCGCAAGCCTGGTCGGAGAGGCCTACACCTTCGAGTTCGAGGACTCCTTCACCCCTCTAAGGGACGCCAGAGAGTTCGGGACTCTTCTCAACGCATGCGGGAGGATGGGAACGGCCGGGACAGGAATATCCGTCTGCCTCGGAGACAGGTCTGGTGCTCTTAAGACAGCTATGGAGACCCTCGCGGAGTACAGGTCGGGCATAAACAGGGCGCTTGAGGGTCTGACCTCCGACCCTTCGAGGATAGAGCGTCACGGCAGCGTCGTCCTCGTTAAGGGAGAGGGGCTGGTAGACGAGAGGTTGCTCGGCCCAGTAATTTCCATACTAACATCTTCCCCGGGGTTCAAAGACAAGGTGGTCGTGGGGAGCGCCACAAGCAGAGGCGCAGACCTGAAGATCTCGTCCAGGATGGGGGACGCTTTCGTGGGAGACGTCAACCTCGGGCTGATAATGCGCGAGGAGGCGGAGGCGGTAGAAGGCGTGGGGGGAGGTCACGCCATGGCTGCAGGCGCCAAAATCCCGTCCTCCAGGGCAGAGTCGTTTTCCAGGGCAGTCATGGAGAGGGTCTCCGCTTGAGAACCAAAGCAACGCTGACCTTGGCCTGCAAGGATGGTCACGTCCGAAGGAGCCTGGAGGCCGTGCTCGGCCCCGACAATGAGGGGGGTCCGCGAGGGCTCGAAATTTCAATGGGAGGAGCTGGCCAGCGCCTGGAGTTCCGAGCGGAAGCGGACTCTCTTTCGGCTGCAGTCTCGACCGTCCTCGCACTCCTCCGGGACGTGGCATTGTTCCAGGAAGTATGGCTTTTATCGCAAGGCATGGATGGGCGCATCCGCAGAGCATAAACCGACATGATGGACATCAAGCTGGTAAGGGAAGACCCCGACGCCATCGTCGAGAGCCTGAAGAAGAGGGGGGCAGAGGACAAGTTACCCCTGGTGAAAGAAGCCGCGAACGCGGACGCGGAATGGCGCAGGCTCAAGACAGAAGTGGATAGGCTCAGGCACAGGCAGAATGAGCTCACGGGGCAGGTTGCTGCCCTGAAGAAGAAAGGAGAGCCGTTGGAAGACAAACTGAAGGAGGTCAAAGACATCCCGCGTAAGATCAAAGAACTTGAAGCGAAGGCCGACGAGAAGAACGCGAGACTCGCCAAGATACTGATGAACCTGCCCAACATGCTCCACGAAAGTGTCCCTCTGGGAAGGGACGAGTCCCAGAGCGTCACTGTGCGGACGTGGGGGAAGCATCCTGACTTCGGGTTCGAAGTCAAGGACCACATCGACCTGCTGGCCTCACTGGGAATGGTCGACATGGAGAGAGGAGCCAAGGTAGCTGGTGCCCGCTTCTACTTCCTGAAGGGGGATGCCGTGAAGCTTGAGCACGCTATCATGCAGTACGCCCTTGACTTCCTGCGTTCGCGAGGCTTCGTCGCCGTCGAACCTCCCTTCATGCTCAACAGGTCAGCCTACGAGGGGGTCGTGAACCTGGAAGACTTCGGGCCCGTAATTTACAAAATCGAAGGGGAGGACCTGCACCTGATCGCCACGTCGGAGCATCCGTTGGTGTCGATGCACATGGACGAGATTCTCGACGCCGCACAGCTTCCCATAAAGTACTGCGGGTTCAGCCCGTGTTTCAGGGTCGAAGCAGGTGCCCACGGGAAGGACACCAAAGGGATATTC
>Ga0187769_10001226_pt1 | contig 14566 bp, 17 predicted proteins | sample 0116_SJ02_MP02_1_FD_133140 | JGI IMG/M metagenome (GOLD analysis project Ga0187769, IMG submission 133140) | Tropical peat soil microbial communities from peatlands in Department of Meta, Colombia - 0116_SJ02_MP02_10_MG | ecosystem: Environmental > Terrestrial > Soil > Wetlands > Peat | place... | reverse complement strand
GGAGGAAAAAGTTTGTCTCCCTCGAAAGACCGATCCATCTCTCCAGAAGCGGGGCGCCGTACATTAGAATGAGAATGGGAGCGAGCAAAATCGCGCCAACAATAAACTTCATTTTTAATTTGGAGAGCTCCGCCTCTCTGGCAAGCCTTTCCTTCTCAACAATGTCTTCCTCTTTCACTTCGAGAACTTGATAGCCTGCTTCTTCGACAACCTTCTTAAGATCCCTGACCGACACCTCTTCAGGTATGTATTCAACCGACGCTCGTTCCGTGGCAAAATTAACACCCGCCCGGACCACTCCCTTTACGGAACTCAGAGCCTTCTCCACCTTATTCACACAGGAAGCACAGGTCATTCCCTGGATGGGGAGAATCACCTTCTCCACTTTTGCCCCGTAGCCCAGGTCTTTCACTTTATCGATTAAGTGCAAAACATCCGTTCGCTCAGGATGAAAGACAACCGTGGCTTTCTCTGCGGCAAAGTTGACTGTCGCTTTCGAAACTCCTTCAACGCCGGCCAGCCCTTTTTCAATCTTTAACGCACAACTGGCGCACGACATTCCCGTGATGGGAATATCCATTCGTTCCAACTCTTTTCCTTGATCCTTAGATTCCATGGATACCCCCTTAACTCAATATGAACTCATTGAATTAGATTCCAATTACCAGATCATAAATTCCAGTCAATGTCCAATAACCAAATTCAAATAACCCACAGGCAACAAAAGCATCAAGTTTGGATAAAAGTCTCCAACCTTCAAGACAGCATCTGATACTGGGTTAAGCTCATCTCTCCAAATTTATAGGGACTCAACCCTTCTGCCTGCTCCCTATATTCCTTCTGTTTTTTTTCATAATTTTCATTCGCCTCTTTCAGCTGGTCTTTCCAAGGGCGCACTTTTCCCCTCCACCAGGTCTTATCCCGGCCATAAATATCCGTCCTGATCTCTTCCTTAGCCGTGACCGCTCTCTGAGCAGGAGCGGCGTTTCCTTCTTGTTGAACGTACTCTTCTATTTCAACTCGGTTGTGAAAAGCAAGAGGGACTTTAGTATAGCCATCGGTAAAGTTAATCACACCCTTTTCATCCACCCATCCCTCCCCATCAAGGGATAGGGGGTAACGCCTTTACTTATTAATATGCCCATTGCCATGTATAATTCAAGGATTCTGCCTGAAAGAATTAGACCTTCCGGGCCCAGCAACTTGAGCACAGCCCGACAAAATCTCATCAACAATCATCGGGCAGTGGAATAAAGATCCGCAATCCAATTTCATGCTCCCTGTGTGACTTCCCTCTGGACACAAACATGTACGGGACAGACGGAGTGCTATCCTTTATAAAAATTGTCAGGAAAATTCAGTTCCTTATTTTCCAGTCAGAAGATTTATAAGGGAGAAGACCTCTGGATTTTTCCAATCCCTGGGACCTATAGCTCTCCCAATCATTCCCCCCTTTTTATCGATTATGAAGGTAGTTGGAATTTCTTTAACTTCAAAAAGGTCGAGGGTCTCGCCCTGCGGATCGAGTAAAACAGGGAAGGTGTAATGATGTTTGTTCATAAACTCCTGAACGGGTTTTAAACCTTCGTAGTCAACAGAAATGGTTAGTAAGACAAGATTTTTTTCTTTGAACTGTTGGGGCAGAACCTCCAGGGCGGGTATCTCTTCTTTGCAGGGACCACACCAAGTGGCCCAAAAATTGAGAAGGATAATCTTCCCTTTGAATTGTTTTATTTCAACCTTTTTACCATTTAAGTCTTTCAAAGAAAAATCCGGAGCCTTTTTATTGCCCTTAATCGGATCGATCCTTATTTTCGAAAAGAGATCCGCCTCTCCTCCTTCCGCTGTAAAAACAAGGGTGACAAGGAGGATGAGGATCAAAGAAAGGCGTCGAGAAAAAACGTTTCCCTCCATGGTTTATTCTTTATACCACCTTCTAAACTCATGTTCCATTGGAATTTTAGCTCTTTTTCCATAAGCGCTTCGAAAGCGGTGCATTTCTATCGAGTCTTCCAGGAGACCTGGAAAAAGGATGAAAAATGCTTGTCTACGGACTTATCTTTTTTTATACTTATTTATATGCAGAAGCCCAGTTTTGAACAGTTCGAAGCAACTTCTCTTTACTGCCCGAGGTGCAAGGCGGCAGTCCCGGTGAGAAGGAGATTGCTTTTGGTCTTGCCTGAAGGGGACGAGTATGAGTATCTCTGCGTTTATTGTTCCACGTCGGTAGGCACGAAGATTGACAAGAATGCCCCCCAGATCGATGTGCTCATTAAGCCCTGAGCTTCGCAAAAAATTCCTGCCAAACACAGTCTACGGTTGATCCCTCCCGCCGAAACAAGGCTTGCACCTCCTGACAAAATCTGGTTTAATGCCGTTGGAGACAAGATGTTGAAACGGAAGACAAGATTCCAGAAGATCGGAAAACTGGAGATCGGTATTCTGAAAAAATTCTTGGAAAGAAACACTGTTCTCGACCCCCGGGTCGTCATCGGTCCGGAAATTGGCGAAGATGCCGCGGCGATCGATCCGGGGAGAAAGACCGATCGTTATTGGGTAGTCACTTCAGACCCCATTACCTTTACAACAGATAAGATCGGATACTATGGAGTGGTGGTCAACCTGAATGACATTGCGACGATGGGAGCAATTCCCAAATGGTTTTTAGCCACCCTTCTCTTCCCCGAAGGTTCGGATCTAAAGGGCATCGAAAGGATCTTTAGGCAGATCCGCGATGCCTGTCACCGATTTAAAGTTTCCCTCGTCGGCGGACATACAGAGATCACACCCGGAATCAAGAAAATGATCCTTTCTGGCCATATGATTGGAGAGGTTAAAAAAGATAAGCTAGTGACCACCGGTGGCGCAAGGCCCGGAGACCTCCTTCTCCTGGTCAAGGGAATCTGTATTGAAGGAACCTCGATCATGGCAAGAGAAAAGGAGGCTGCTCTTTTGAAAAGGGGCGTTTCTCCTTCGGTGATTCGAAAGGCAAAGAGATTCATCTTTGATCCGGGGATCGAAGTCCTTCGTCCGGCGCGGATTGCTTGTGAGGCCTCTTCCGTCCACGCGATGCACGACCCGACAGAAGGAGGATTGATCAATGGGATGATCGAGATGGCATGGGCTTCTGATACAGAGATAGAAGTCGATTTAGAAAAAGTTTTGATCTACAAAGAGTCGCGCATCCTCTGTCGGGAATTTAGAATGGACCCTCTCGGCACCATCGCTTCGGGTGCATTGCTTTTAGCCGTGCCTCCGTCGGACCTTTTGCCGCTTCAAAAGACCTTCAGAAAAAATTCTATTCCCCTCGGAGTCATCGGCAAAGTGAAGAAAGGGCCGGCGAGGGTTTTAAGAATAGATCAAAAAGGTCGTAAAGAACTTAAACCTCTCCCTCGAGATGAGATTCTAAAGATCCATTCCGGTTTTTTTACTCCATTACCCCGGAGAGCGGGACAAGGTCGATTCCCATCTCCTTCATCTTAGGGATCATCTCTTTGAGGGACTTGATCGTTGAAGGATGGGGGTGGCCAATCCCGATCGCCTTTCCCTTGGAGAGGGAGATCTGGATCAGCCGCTCCAGTTGCTTTTTGATATCTTCTTCAGCCGATGAATTGTCGATGAAAATGCTCCTTTCCATAGCCTTCAAGCCCACGGATTGGGCAACCTGGAGACCGATGGTTTGGGGAGTCGTCCGGCTGTCCAAGAAGAAGAGCCCTCGTCTTTTCAATTCTGACAAGACAATCTTTATCTTCTCGGGATCTTCCATCAATCGAGATCCCATATGATTGCTCACCCCTTTGATGTAAGGAACTGCCTCAATATCTTTGGAGAGCTGGCGAAGCAAATTCGTTTCATCCATCTCTTCAAGGAGAACTCCCTCACCCGGACGGACCTGCGGATAGCCACGAGGCTCCATAGGAAGATGGAGGATGATCTCCCTTCCCTTCCGATGAGCCTCCCCAGCAAGGGTTTTCGAATACGGAGTGAAAGGAAGAATGGAAAAGGTGACCGGGAGATCCCAACGAAGGAGTTCTTGAGAAATCTTATTTTCTCCCCCGAGGTCGTCAATGACAATAGCGATCTTCGGGTGAAGACCCATTTTCAGACCGGGTGGGATGGAGCAGACAAAGGTAAGCTGATGAGTGACTCGACCCAAAATCCTGACCTCCAACTGGAGAGATTCGGATTTTTGGGAGGACTGAATCGAAACAGGTCTCCCGAGCGCAGTAAGGCTTCGCCTCAAATTTCCTTCGACCAGGGAAAAGGGAAGGGAGGGGAGAACTCGGACCTTCAAGGAAGACTGTTTCCAGACAAGGCCCCCTTCTTTCTTTAATGACGATTGATGAAGGAGGATATTCTTTTTCTGAATGCCGAACTCATACAGCTGGCTTTGAATAATCTGGTCGACCAAAAAAACTTTCTGAGAGAAATCCTCCGGGGAGAGAGCTTTTTCTCGTGTTAGGTAGACGTATCCGCCGAGACCCAGTAGGGCACCGAGGAAGAAAGAGAAGACATAACCCATCCACCTCTTCGATCCATCTCCCCGGCGTGGTCGTTTAGCCATTGAACCCCGTAAAACCCTCGCATGAGTTTTGAGTTCTCGTTTTCGAGTCCTTTTTTCCCCGAACTCCCGACTCCGAACTCTGGACTATTTATTCTCTTTGGCTACCTTATTAAAAATCTCCCAGCTTTTGAGGAGCTCAAGCGCCCGCTCCAGCTGATTGTCGACCGGCTTCTTTTCCTTGACCTCTTCTTTCTTGGACTTTTCTTTCTCCTTAGACATCCCCTTTTCCACATCTATCAGATGCCTCTCCAAATCCTTTTCTGCGGGGAGTTTGGGGATAACGGCTTCCTTCTCTTCTTCAGACCCCAAAGGTTTGACGATGATGTCCGGCACAATCCCTTTGGCCTGGATGGAACGGCCATTCGGGGTGTAGTATCTTGCCGTGGTCAACCTCAACCCCGACCCATCCTTCAATGGAATGATCGTTTGAACCGATCCTTTTCCAAAGGTCTGGGTTCCAACGATGATGCCACGACCCTGGTCCTGAATCGCGCCTGCCACGATCTCCGCGCCGCTGGCGCTCCCGCCGTTGACCAAGACGACCAGCGGATAATGCTCAAGATTCCCGTCAGGGTGAGCATAAAATTTCATCTTCTGGTCCTCTTTTCTCCCTTCCACGGAGACAATTAGACCGGAGTCGATGAATCGATCTGATATCTTGACGGCCTGATCCAAGAGACCGCCAGGGTTGTTCCGAAGGTCGAGGATTAAGCCTCTCAGGGTTCCCTTGCTCTCTTCCTGCAATGCCTTCATCGCTTTCTCAAATTCATCATCCGTTTTTTCTTGAAATTGGGAGATTCGAATATACCCATAATCTTTTTCTAACAATTCATGGCGAACACTTCGGACGGGAATGACCTCCCGGACCAACGTGAAATCTTTAGGTTTGGTGAAGCCTTCCCGCAGGATGCTAATCGTCACTTTGGTTCCCCTCGGGCCCCGCAATCGTTTCACGCTATCCATGAGGGTGAAATTTTTTGTCGACTCTCCGTCGATCTTAACAATCTGATCTCCTGCCAGGATCCCCGCCTTGTAAGCGGGCGTACCCTCGATGGGAGAGACCACGGTCAGGACGGAGTCCTTTATGGTAATTTCGATTCCCAATCCTTCAAACCGGCCTTTTGTCTCCTCCTGCATTTCCTTGTACATATTAGGTGGCATAAAAGCGGAATGGGGGTCCAGGGTTTCCAACATCCCTTTGATCGCCCCGTAGATCAGATCCTTTGAATTCGTCTCCTCGACATAATCTTTCTGAACGAGGCCGAGGACCTCTGTGAAAACCTTTAGGTCCTCATACGTGTAATTGGAAAGGGCCGAGACCTTCTGAGAATGTCCCGACCCGATGAGGACTCCAACGAGGAAGACCGCGAAGATCACCAAAACAATCCTAACATTTCCTATCCTTTTCCATTGAGACATATCGTCCTCCTTTATAATCTCTTCTTCCCTTTTCTTATTCTCTTTCAGCAACGAAACGATTCGATCTCAGTGAGAGAGCCATTCCATCGGGTCCTGGGGCTTTCCATGACGGCGAATTTCGAAATAGAGACAAGGGCCTTTCAATGATCCTGCGCTTCCGATCAAGGCGATCGCCTCCCCCTGGAGGACACCGTCCCCGGGTTTCTTCAATAACGCTGAGCAGTACCCGGAAACGGTGATGGTCTGATCCCCATGATCGATGATCATGATATTCCCAAACCCCTTGAACCAATCGGCATAGAGAACTTTCCCGGAGAGGATCGCTCGAATCTCGGCTCCCATCGGGGCTTTGATTTCTATCCCATTCTGTCCCTTTTCCTTAAACAAGCTGATCACTTTCCCCTGGACAGGCGGGGTCAGTTTCCCCTTGAGGGTCTCATGTTTCGATTTCCCGTATGCCAGAAGACTCTTCTCCCGTTCCAGTTTAGCGACGAGACTTTGAAGCTCCTTCGCTCTCTCTTCTAATTCCGAGAGGACTTTCTGGTAGACTACCTTTTGATTTTGAATGGACTTAAGCAATGCCCGTTTCTCCTCACTGACTTTTGTGATCTCCTTTTTCTTCTCTTCTATTTCAGAAATATTTCGCTGCCATTGGATCTGATCCTGCATCAGCTCCTCTTGATATCGCTCTTTCAAAAGCACTTGATACCGATAGGTCTCGACCAGGCGAGCATCGTAATCGATAATCACCCTTAAGTATTTGTCAAGCCTCAAGAGGTCGGGGTAGGAGTCTGAAGTGAGAAGAAGGCCCTCCACGGGAACCCTTCCCATCTTATAAAGGGCGATCAGTCTGGAGAGGAACTCTTCTTTGGTGGAATCCATCGCCTTGCTGAGCCCCACGGTCTGGTGCTTTGTCTGTTGGAGCCTCTCCTGGGTCTGGTCCAGCTGCGTCTCCATCCGTTTTAATTCCTTTTCCTTCTGGTAAAGCTCCACTTCCAGGAGATGGAGGGTTCCCAGGATGGAGGATTCTTTTCCCCGAGCTCTTTTCTCCTTCTCCTTGGTTAAGTGAATTTCTTTTTTAACGTCTTTGAGATCCTTCTTTTTCTCAGTGATGTCCTTATCAATCTGATCGGTTTGGACAGCACTCGGTTCCGGGGTCCCGAAGAAAAACATCCATCCTATCAAAAAACATCCGATCCATATCCATCTTCTACTCAAAGCCTCTTTCATTTATATCTCAGAACCCTTATCGAAGCGACGAAGCTTCCAAAAAAACCAAGAACCGTTCCCCCCAATAATATCCAGGCGATGGTCTCCGGCGGCAAAAAAAGAACGGGAACTCTTGCAAGCCACGCCTGCATCGATGGGGGGATATGGAGAAAAAGCCCTCGATGCAGTAAAAATAGAAAAAGAATCGCCAGTCCTCCTCCAAGGAGACCTTGGATGAGTCCTTCGACGTAGAAAGGAACGCGGATAAAACCAGGGCCTGCTCCCACCCAGTGCATGACTTCGATCTCCTCCCGTCGCGAAGAGATGGCCAACTGGAGGGTGTTGGAGGTGATGAACACGATCGCGATGAGGAGAAGCCCTCCCAGTATCCACTGAGTGAGACGCAGGATATGAACCAGCGCAGAAAAGGTATCCACCCACTCCTGTCCGTATTGAATCTCCTCAAACTGCCCTATTTCTCTCAGATGCCCGACCACCTCGTCAATCTTTGCAGGATTCCGATAGTCCTTCTTCAACTGAATCTCAAAAGAAGGCGGTAGGAGGGCCGGCTGAATCCCCTGGAGGAGGTTCTTCTGCCCACCCAATTTCGTCTCCATGAAGGTCATTGCATCATAGGGCGATACATACCTTACGATCTCCACCCCTTCGAGGAGTCGAGTTCTGTCTAAGAGGGGCTCCACTTCACTGGAAGGGGTCCCCCGCTTCAAATACGCAATGACCTCAATTTTGTCTTCCCAGATCTTGAGGAAGTTGGTCAAATTGAAGGCGAACAGAGTAAAGGTCGAAAAGATGAGCATGGAGACAGCAATGATGCCGATGGTGATGAGATTGGGGAATAAGTTTCCCATCATATTTTGAAAGGCCCGCCTCATCACATATCGAAGGAAAAAAGTCATTCCCCTGCTTTCACCTCTCGAACCTCGTTGGAAGCCACTTTTTTTCCATTCGAGACCTGTCCATTTGAAATATGAATCACACGATATGGAAAACGTTTGATGAGTCCCGTGAATTGAGTTGCAAACACGATGGTGGTCCCTTGATGGTTGAGATCGCTGAAAATCCCCATCACATCCAGGGTCGTCTTGGCATCCAAGTTCCCTGTGGGCTCATCGGCGAGAATTAACGACGGCGAATTGACCACGGCCCGCGCGATGGCCACTCGCTGCTGTTCGCCGGCTGAGAGGGCGAGGATTGGGGCTTCCTCCCTTTCTTCAAGCCCGATTCGCTTCAACATATCCGAGGCTTTGCTTTTCGCCTCCCCCCGGGCATGGCCTGTTACCTCCAGAACGAAAGCGACATTCTCCTTTACAGTCCGGTCACGTAGAAGCTTGAAATCTTGGGAAACGATTCCCATCCTCCTTCTCAATTGGTGGATTTTTTTGAAACCGGGATGGGTGATCTGCACGCCATCAACGACCACCTCGCCGCCCGTTGGTTTTTCTGCACAGCACAGGATTCGAAGAAGCGTGCTTTTCCCGGAACCACTGGGACCGGAGACGAACGTGAATTCCCCTGATGAAATCTCCAGCGTGATATCCGAAAGAGCGGAGATCTGGCTTGGATACGTCTTGAATACATGAACCATCTCAATCATTGGCTCGTGCATAGTTTAAACAAAACTAACACGAGTCCTCGTTTTTTTCAAGAAAATGAGGGGGTTAATAATTTGTCGCAAATTTTTTGCAACGGATGCTACCGGTCTTGACAGGAAAGTTTTATCGATTATTTTTTGATTAGAGACATTAAAAAGGTAGCTTACTGGCGGCTCTACACAGGCGGGTAAGCTAAATAGATCAAAAAAAGCGCTCCAGAGTTCCCAGAGCGCTTTTGGTTTTTGAGGAGGTGAAACAGAATGAAAAGTCTGTTTTATTCCTGGACAGTATTCCAGATGCTGGTAGGAATCTGGTTATTCATATCACCATTCGTCTTCGGTTACGGGGAAACTCATTTTCCTACTAACAACATGATCTTGGGAGCTATTGTGGTCATCCTCGGAGTCGGAACGATCTTCTACGAGATATACCACAAGGAGAGATTCGAAAAGGAAGCCGTGGGCGGAATGAAACGTGTCAAAGAGAGGGCGTAAGCCACTCTTTCTACAAGCCGGGCCGGGACTGGTTCTCCCGGCTTAATCCGAGTTAAAACCTTCGAGCTCGGGCTCGAAGGTTTTCTTGTTTCTGAATCGCCGAGACCTCCTGCCGTCTGATCAACCGAGCCTCGCCTATAAATTTCTTCTCCTTTCAACAGCGGCCTTGAGGGCATCGGGGTTGTATCCTCTGATGATGGTCCCTTCAACATCGATTAAAGGGACGCCCGTCGAGCCGCCGCTCTTGCTCAGCATCTCTTCTTTCCTATTTTTATCTCGTTCAATATTGTATTCGATCAAATGAACGTCCAGAGAATGAAGATAATTTCTCACCTTGGCACAATAAGGACACCATGATGTCATGTACATGATGACCTGAATATCCCCGTAGGGCCTTTTCTCTTTCAAAGCTTCTCTTTTCGACCTTTGGGGGGATTCTTTTGCCTTTGGTCTTTCTGTCGCGTCTTCCTTAAATTCCTTTACCTCCGCGTTGACTCCGGGCGGGGGAGGCGTATCGGAGAAAATAACGTTCCCGTCCTTATCTTTCCATTTATAGATTTCACCGGACACCGTAGAAGAGACCGGAGATAAGAAGATTAGCAGAAGAAGGATCGGAATGATCCGTCTCAATTGGCTTCTCGTCTCTTTTTTACAAACAATTCCTTCGACCAGCTTCCGGTACGTACTCCATTTTCAATGGCCTGGACCATCTTACCTTTTCTCTGGTTTACTTTCTGATTTGTTTTCCTGCGTTTTCTCTTTAACCGAGACCAGTTCAACTTCGAAAATGAGGGTCGCATTGGGTCCAATGATGCCGCCCATTCCACGCTCGCCGTAGGCGAGATTCGAGGGAATAAAGAGCTCCCATTTCGCACCCTCTTCCATGAGCTGTAAAGCCTCGCTCCAACCCTTAATCATGCCACCGGAAACTGGGAACGTCACAGGTTGTCCACGTTTATAAGAGCTGTCAAACTCCGTGCCATTAATCAGGGCCCCCCGATAATTCACTGTGACCGTATCGTCTGCTTTCGGTTTCTTACCGGTCCCCGCCTTAATTACTTTATACTGCAAACCATCTGGCAAGGTCTTAACCCCTTCTTTCTTCTTGTTCTCAGCGAGAAAAGCCTCTCCTTGCTTCTTGTACTTCTCCATCATTTCCTTCTGAAAAGCCAGCATGGTTTCCTGGATCTCCTGATCGGTCAATAAAGGCTTCGCTCCAACAAGAGCATCCTGAATCCCTTTCGTGATAAGGTTCGGGTCAATATCGATCGACTGTTTTTTTAGGTCGTCCCCTAATTTTCTCCCAATATTCAAGCCGATGCTATAACTCACTTTTTCTTTCTGATTTTTGAGCACCAGCTTTTCCTCCGCACTCACCAGGCTGACAAAGAACAGAATCCCTAAGACGACGATCAGTTTTGATCTCATTGAAGCTCCTTTCTTTTTATTTATTCTTTCCATGGATACTAAACAAGCTGTATCATAACCCAGGACATCCCCTTCATGTCAACCCTTCACGCCTTTAGAAATGATGATTCGCTGCGTCGGCACTTGAACGGCGAGTGCCCTGCTCAACTCGGTCGCAACGACTTGAATTTCTACTGGGGTTGGCTTCGGGCGATCTTGCATAGCTTCATATCCAGTGTCTCGATTAAATCCCTCGGCGAAACAAAAATTTGGGAACCCCGAACCCCTGCGCTGATCGAGATACACGGAAACGTCACGGCACTCTCGTCCAGGAAGACGGGATAGTGTTTTTTTGCCCCAACCGGCGAGACGCCTCCGCGGATATAACCCGTGATTTGCTGAATCTCCTTCACATGGACCATTTCCACCTTTTTATCTCCACTGACCGCAGCCATCGCTTTCAAATCGAGCTCCGAATTCCCTGGAATGCAAGCCATGAGCACCCCTGTCTTGTCACCCCGGGCGACTAGTGTTTTAAATACCTGCTCCGGCGGCAGGTTCACTTTCCTTGCGACACTTCCAGCGCTCAGGTCCGTCTCGTCGATCTCATACTCCACAAGTTTGTAGTCAATCTTTAAACGATCTAACAACCTTGCCGCATTCGTTTTCTTCATTAAGAACTCTGTGTATTCCATTCTAAAAGTAGTTTCCCTATAGCCGTGGGTAGCTACTGTAGTGAGCTAAAAATCCCTTCACTTTGCTTGTCATCCCGGACTCGATAAGCCTGCCCCGTGCTTGACACGGGGGAATCCGACCTTTTCAACTGGATTCCCGTTTTCACGGGAATGACACCCAAGAGCACAGCAAGGGGTAGAATGAAGAAATGATGCTCTGTCAAAAATTAAGAGACAAAGTGGTTTACTTCAGCTTCAAATTATTGAAAATATCCCCAAGAGTCCCAAGCTTCCCGTCCTTCTCGTCCTCCTCCAGAAACTTTCTGTAGGACTCTCGGTCTTCTCTCTCCTCCATCACTCTTTGGGATAGTCGGATTTTTCCCTGTGCATCGACGGAAATGATCTCCACCTGGATCTCTTGACCTTTGGGAAACTTCTTTTTAACATCTCCCTTTCTGGAATCCTTCATCTCCTCCACAGGGAGTAAACCCCTCACCTTTGGGCCGAGCTGTGGAAGGCGAACGAAGATACCGTAGGGCTTACTGTCTTCAACAATCCCTCTCAGGACTTGTCCCACCTCAAGGCGCGCCTTATCCGAACCCTCCTCTTCCATTCTCTTCTTGACCGTCGCCTCTCTAATTGATAGCGAGATGCGATGCCTCTGGCGATCTATTCCCATAACCAACACATCCACTGCATCTCCTTCGTGAAGCAATCTGCTCGGGTGAGAGACATGGTCGTAGCTGATCTCTGAAATGTGGACAAGGCCGTCCAGCCCCGGCGCTACTTCGACAAAGGCGCCGAAGTCGGTGAGCCTGGAGACCTTCCCATGAACGATCTCCCCTTCTTCAAACCCAAGGCCCTTCTCCCATGCGTCAGGTTCCAGGGCCTTGATGGAGAGGGAATTTTTGGACCGGCCGTCTTTATCCGTCTCGAACTTCATCACCTTCACTTTCACCTGCTGGCCAGGTTTCAGAACCTCTGATGGATGCCTGATCCTCGCGTGAGATATTTCGGAGATATGGACCATCCCCTCGATGCCTCCGATATCAACAAAGGCGCCAAAGTCCGTCAGTTTCGTCACCCTCCCTTCACATTCAAGGCCAGGCTTGAGTCTCGCCAAGGTTTCTTTTGACTTTTCTTCACGCTCTTCCTCCAAGAACCCGCGTCTGGAGACAATAATATTCTTCCCTTTTTCTTTGATCTCCATGATTCGAAACGGATATTTCGCTCCAACATGCTCCTCAGGTTTCTCGCAGAACTGGAGGTCGATCTGGCTTATAGGGCAAAAGGCACGAACACCAGAGAGATTGACCTCAAACCCTCCCTTCACAACACCGGCAACTCTTCCTTCAACAGGGATGAGGTTTTCTTTTGCGTCCAGGAGCATCTCGAGAGAATCCGCTCCCTGAACCTTCATTCCCTTGGTGAGATGGATTCCATCCCGCGTCGATGCCACCCTCATCTCGACCCAATCTCCTTGCTCGACGGTGAGGTTGCCCTCCTTGTCCAGGAATTCCTGAAGCTCCGCGATGCCTTCGCTCTTTCCTCCTAAGTCAATAAAGATCGTATCCTTACTGATTTTCAACACCTTTCCTGAAACCTTATCTCCGGGGAAAAGCCTGCGACCGGGAGCTTCAGAACTGGCTCTCAAAAGCTCCTCAAAACTGGGCTCTCCATTCATATCCTTCTCTGCCATCGCACCACATCCTTGAAATTTGATTTCTTGCTACGTTATATCAAACAGTCTGAACTTTGCAAAAGAGATTATAACCGGTTCCACTGATCAAAAAAAGAGAATCACGAATCCTTTTCCCACTTGCCCACCCCCAGTTTTTGCCCTCAGATACGAGGCTTACTGAAAAAATTTTCCTCTCTCAGGACACAGAGGGGCGGGTTGGAGAAGCTTTACACCGAAGAAGGGAACAAATCGGTGGCTGATATGGTCAGTGTTAGCGCACCAAAGACCACAGGGATGAACGAAAAAGCTCCTTCTGAAAAGGGCTACTAAAACAAAATAACCAGGAAGTCATTCCCGTTTTTCTATAAAAGGGCACGTCCCATTCTGGAACGTGCCTTTTTTTGTGTATCGGTCCGAATTTGTCAGACACTGTCTGTTAAATCCGATGAGAAAGATAAGGAAGACAGCGAATGATATCAATCCGGGAATTGAATTTGGAGTGAAGAAACCAAGAGTCGAACTTATTGCTCCTTCAAGTGGATTTCCTTCTATCCTTTCCGGATCTCCTGTCTCTTCCGCTTCTGCGTTCAGGACCTTTGTAGTTCGGATCGGTAATTTTCCTGCGATCCGAACCTCTCCTTCTATCTTTTTTAGATCGACGTTCTTTTTGCACCATAGTACTCTCCTCTCCCAAGAAAGTTGGTTAGGTGAAAAGACAGCTTTAGTTTTGTTGAATGTATTTTATGAGGTTAATTGAGGAATTAAAATGGGTTTCTTGAAACTTTTTCCATTTCCTACATTAACCCGGCGATGGACTTCTGAGCTAAGGAGAGCACATTGGAGGGAAAGATCCCCAGATAGAGCGTTCCGATTACAGCCAAGATCAATGCGAGCACAGAAGCAAATGAGAATTGGAGGCCAGTGATCTCCCGCTCGGATTCCCTGAAATACATGAGCACCGTGACCCGGAGATAATAGTAGACCGATACTGCGCTGTTCAGAACACCGAGGATGGCCAGCCAATAGAATTTTGACTTCACCGCTGCGCTGAAGATATAGAATTTGGCCATAAATCCTCCCAGAGGGGGAATGCCTGCCATGGAGAGAAGAAAGATTGTCATCGATGCGGCCAGGAGGGGATACTTGAATCCAATTCCGGCATAATCACTGATCAGAGTATTTTCCTCCCCCTTCTTCCCAAGGAGAATGACCACGGTAAAGGCACCGATGTTCATAAAGGCGTAGGCCATGAGATAGAAAAGGATACCTGAAATCCCTAAATCATTCCCCGCAACGAAGGCAACCAAAATGTACCCGGCATGCGCAATACTCGAATAAGCCAGCATCCGTTTGATATTGGTCTGGGAGATCGCCACAATGTTTCCAACCGTCATCGTCGCGACGCAAATCACCCACATGATCGAGGTCCAATCAGGACGGAAGGCCGGTAGCGCGGAAAAGAAGACCCTGACCAATGCCGAAAAAGCGGCTGCCTTCACCCCCGT
>Ga0187769_10001224_pt1 | contig 14570 bp, 15 predicted proteins | sample 0116_SJ02_MP02_1_FD_133140 | JGI IMG/M metagenome (GOLD analysis project Ga0187769, IMG submission 133140) | Tropical peat soil microbial communities from peatlands in Department of Meta, Colombia - 0116_SJ02_MP02_10_MG | ecosystem: Environmental > Terrestrial > Soil > Wetlands > Peat | place... | reverse complement strand
CTGGCCGCCATCGCCCCGCCGGACCCGGACGGCAAGGTGCTGCGCGCGCTGGACAACCCCATTCATCCGACCGGTGGGATCACCATCCTGCGGGGATCGCTGGCACCCGACGGGGCGGTGGTCAAGACGGCCGGATTCGACTCCGAGGTGTTCGAAGGCACGGCGAGGGTTTTCGACGGCGAGCGCGCCGCGCTGGATGCCCTCGAGGACGGCACCATCACCAAGGGCGACGCCGTGGTGATCCGCTACGAGGGCCCCAAGGGCGGCCCCGGGATGCGCGAAATGCTCGCTATCACGGGCGCGATCAAAGGCGCCGGGCTCGGCAAAGATGTTCTGCTACTCACCGACGGCCGGTTCTCCGGCGGGACGACCGGCCTGTGTGTGGGACACATCGCTCCCGAGGCGGTCGATGGCGGACCGATCGCCCTACTACGCGACGGCGACCGGATCCGCCTCGACGTCGCAAACCGTGTCCTCGACGTGCTGGCCGATCCGGCTGAATTCTCCTCTCGCCGAAAGGATTTCACGCCTCCCCCGCCGCGCTACAAGACCGGCGTACTGGCCAAGTACGTCAAGCTCGTCAGCTCGGCTGCGATCGGCGCGGTCTGCGGTTAGCGCCGCGCTGCGTGTGTGTCGGCAGTTCGCGTGCGCATGCCGAAGTAGGTCGCAGTCAGGCCCAGGCAGGTCAATACCGCACCCGCGATGACATTCGACCACATCATGCCGGCAGTCGGCCTGGCGCCTTCCACGATCCACGGCGAGACGATGAGCCACACGCCGAGCACCGGCAGCGTCCAAGCCATGCCGTGCGTGTGGTGCAAGGCCGTCGCGAACCCGTATGCCAAGACCGCGACCGCGATCCCCACGATGACGTCGCACTGGGCAAGCCTCGTCGCGTCGAACCCAACGATCCACGGTGACGCAACCACATACAGACCCGTCAGCATAGCCAGGCCGAAGGTGAAATGCGCTCCCGTCGACTCGGCGGCACGTTCAAGGCTCGCGCGCAGAGCCAACAAATCGGGGTGGTGATCGATTGATGAATGGACTGTACTCATTTTGTGACCTTTCTGTTATGCAGCAAGCTTTTTGGGCTCGCTGCAAACCATCCATCTGCTGTAAAGATTACGCTCGTTCGCTGAACGACAGCAACGAAAATCAGACCGCCGGCAAGCCCAAAGCGGCCGGGCGAATTCAGAGGTCACCTAGCGTAGTAAGACATGGACATCGCGGACCGACTGCGGCTCGACGTTCCGGTAGGACAAGCGGGAATGGGCGGCGGACTGGCTGGCGCATCGCTTGCAGCCGCGGTCGCAAAGGCTGGTGGCCTCGGAACGATCGGCATCGTCACACCCCGCCGTCCTGGGATACCTCGACGCCGGCGCTTTGCTGCGGCTGCAATCGCCGGCCCGGCCGCTGTTCACACCACTGGCGCCCGTTGCCGAGGTGCCCGATTCATGGGTGGACCGCGCGGCACTATATTCCGGCAAAACGGCGCGGCGAATCGGCGAGATCACCTCGGCCGAACAGGCGGTCAAGGACCTCAGCCCGTGCTAACGCCCTAGCTGCTACTTCACCAACGCGAGCGCAAAACCGTCCCAGTGCTTGGCTCCGACCGTCTGGATCACCGCGGTGTCCAGGCGAGGGTGCTCACCCATCGCCTGCAATGTCTTACGCGTCGCCGCAACCTTGGCATCGTCTGACTCCGGAGCCAGGATCTGGCCGTCACGAATAACGTTGTCCACCACAATGACTGAGCCGGGGTGGGTTAGCTTGATCGCCCACTCGAGGTACGCGTCGTAGTTTTCTTTGTCGGCATCAATGAACACCAGATCGAAGGGGCCACCGGTCACCGTCGGCAGCGTGTCCAACGCGGCGCCGACCACCACCTCCACGCGGTCGCTGACACCGGCCCGCTCCAGGTTGGCCCGCGCGACTTCGGCGTGCCTGGGCTCGTATTCCAGCGTCACCACCCGTCCCTGCGGACCCGCGCCGCGCACCAGCCAAATGGTGCTGAAGCCACCCAGTGTGCCGATCTCGAGGATGCGGTGCGCCTGCATCGCGCCGGCCAGCAGGCACAGGAACTTGCCCTGTTGGACCGAGACCGCGATGCGGGGCAGTCCGGCGGCATCGCTGTCCTCCAGTGCCGCCGACAGCACCGGGTCGTCACCAACGAGCGTGCTGTCCAGGAACGCGTCGACATCTTGCGGGGTTGGTTTCTGGGTCATGAAATCAGGCTAGCCGGGTAGATGGGTCTTTACCAGGTACCCGTATAGGGTATAGTGTGGCAATCGATCACCGGATCCCGGGTTCACCGGAATCCCGACACAGATGAGGGTGAGAAAATGGCGAACTACGCGGAAGGAACCTTGCTGACGTGTGGCCACGAGGGCTGCGGGTGTCGCATTCGCATCGAGGTCGCATGCCACTGTTCTGGCGCCGGTGAGCCGTACCGCTGCACCTGCGGCGACGAATTGGTTCCGGTCAAGTAGGCCGGATTGCAGCCCACCTGCATCCCGTTTTTGCCAGCCGACCGATCACCGCCCGAACGAGCGTCCGGTCAGCTCGACCTCAGCCGTTAACTGCGGGGCTACTGCCGAAGCGCCCACCGCCACCGTGTAGCGGCCCGGCCTGATACGCCAGCCTCGTTCGCTGCCGTCATAGCGGGCAAGTAGGCGCGGATCCGCTTCGATGGTCGCGCGGTGGGTCTCGCCGGGCTCGAGCTCGACGCGCTCGAATCCCAGCAGCCGTAACCGTTGCTCGCCGGGCGCGGCGGTCAAGTACAGCTGAGGAACATCCGCGCCGCCGCGGTCGCCGGTATTGGTGACGCTAAAGCTGGCTTGGACCGTGTGACCGCCACTCGCCACCAGGTCGCGGTACTGGAACCTGGTGTAGGACAACCCGTGACCGAACGCGAACATCGGGGTTTGGCTTGTTTGTGCAAACCACCGGTAGCCGATCTCGGCTCCTTCGGTGTAGCGGATAGTGCTCGATGTCCCCCAAGGGGCGCCTAGGTCCGGCAGTTCCGGACGCGGCGTCTGACCGAGATCCACCGGGAAGGTGATCGGCAACCGGCCCGACGGATTCACCTGGCCAGCAATGATTTCCGCGATCGCCTGTCCGCCGGCCTGGCCCGGATACCAAGCCTGCACGATGGCGTTCACCGAGTCTCGCCAGGGCATGGACACCGGGTTGCCAGTCTCGAGCACCACGACGGTGTTCGCGTTGGCGGCCGATACGGCGGCGATCACCGCGTCCTGGCCCCACGGCAGCGACATGTCGGCGCTGTCGAAGCCCTCCCCTTCGACGCGGATCGCGAACACGATCACGATGTCTGCCCGCCGCGCCGCAAGCACCGCCTCCGCCGGGCTGATGCCGGGATCGAACTCGATCTGCGCGTTCGGGAGTCGTTTTCTCAACTCGTCGAGCGGACTGGACGGCAGTAGGTACAGATTGCGTAACCCGGCCATCAGGCCGGGCCCCCCAATCGGGATCACGTCGGCGAAGCCGCCCGGGGGGACAACCGCACTGGACCCACAGCCAATCGGAACACCGGTGTGCGCGTAGCCGCCGATGACGGCGATGCGTGCGGCCGAGTCAACTGCCAGGGGCAGCACGCCGCTGTTCTTCAGCAACACGATTCCCTGCCGCGCTATCTGCAGCGCAATCTCGTCGTGCGCGGCCATATCCGGTGCGGGCGCCGCGTCCCACCGGTCGATTCCGATGGAGAACACCGAACGCAGGATCCGCCGGATCATGTCCGACAGGCGCTCCTTGGGAAGTCTGCCTTCCGCGTAGGCGGCTCGCAGGCGGTCGGTGAACGCTTCCGACTGCCACAGCACGGCATCGATCTGCGCACCGCACTCTTGGTCGAGACCGTGAAGCGCGCACTCCCAGCCCGGTGTGCCGCCCCAATCGGACATGACCCAACCGCGGTATCCCCAAGCGCCTTTCAACACGTCATTGTTCAAGACATTGTTCGCCGAGGCGTACTCGCCGTTGACCTTGTTGTACGCCGTCATCACGGCGCCGGGCTGCGATCGCTCGATGGCGATCTCGAAAGCCAGCAGGTCGGACTCACGGTGCGCGTCGGGATCGATGACCGCGTCCAGCCAGTGCCGGTTCGTCTCGTTGCAGTTCAGCGAGTAGTGCTTGACCGTCGAGATGACACCCTGTGCCTGTATCCCGTCGATTGACTCCGCAGCCATCGTGGCGCTCAAAAGCGGGTCTTCCGAGAGGTATTCGAAGTTGCGGCCATTACGCGGGTCGCGCGCCAGGTTCATGGCGGGCGCCAGTTGGACGTTGAACCCGCGGCTGCGCGCCTCGCGTGCTATCGCCTCCCCCGCGGCACGGGCCAGCACCGGGTTGAAACTGGCGGCCAGCGCCAAGCCGGCGGGCAGCGCTGTCGCGGTATCCCCAGGACGGTAGCCGGGGTTGGTGACGCCGAGGCCGGCATCACTCATCTGCAGTGCCGGGACACCGAGCCGGGGGATGCCCGGCACGTACCCAGCGCTCATCGGAACGCCGGGCGGGATGCGTTCATCCCGCACTGGCCACAGTTCGCCGGCCCCCATCACGCAGACCAGCAGTGAGAACCGTTCGTCGTCGGTCATCTGGGTCTCGACCTCGCGCGCCCTGACGTCAGCGTCTAGTTCGCCCACCGCACATCCTCTTTCGCGTACACGACCCGCAGCACGTGCCCAAGCTCTGGTCCCATCACCAGCTCGGTCAGCGTGCACATCGTCGCGACGAACTCCCGACCGTGCGCCGGCTGCGCCTGGCACAGGTGATGCGCCACCTCATGGAGCACCACCAGCTCGCGCATCGCCCAGTCGGCGGTGTCACGGTCGGGAACCGCGATAATGCCTGCGCCATCATGGTTTTCGTAGTGCGCGGCAGTGGCGGCCCGCCGCGCCCGCACTCGTAGCGGCGACACCGCCGGCCAGTGTTGCCGCACCGCCGGCAAAGCGAGCACGTCGTCGACATAGCGCTGTACGGACGCAACCGACCCGAACCGCCCCTCCGGCGGCAACGTCAGCTGCGTATCGAAGAACTCGACGGTGGGTGATCCATGTTCGGCGGCGCGATCGAACATCGTCCGGACGAACTCCTCGGCGGCGTAAACCTTGGCGCGCTGGGTATCCCGCTTGGAGGAATCCCGAGCCGAATCCCCGCCAGTCACCGGCCCACAGCGGTGCGCGCCCCCGGCAGCTCGGGGCTGTTACCCAGGCGCGCCCGTTTACCGGCCCGGTCGCCTGCCCGCCGGGCCGCCGATGAGTACCCTGCCGTGGCTCTGCTGGCCTGCCACGTGCCGCGTGCCTTCGACGCGCTGCGGTAGTAGTCGTGCAACTCGACATCTTTGTCCCGCAAGGCGATAGCGGCACCCGGCGGGCGACGACGGTCCTTGGTGGCCTCTCGCCGGGTCTGGTCGCGGGCCTCGGCCAGACGCTGACCGACGCGGGCCCCGAACGCCAGCTGGAAGTTGAGGCGGGCCGTGATCGTCGGCGTGGGCCGGTGCGCACCGGAGGCAAGGTAGCTGTCCGAAGCCCGCACCATCTGGACAACCAGGCCGGCGTACAAGGCGTGACTGGCGTCGATGTCCTCCGCAAACCCGTACGCATAGACGAACGTCGAATTCGACGCGACATCGCAACGCACGTCATTGGCCGCCGCGATCACCACGAACAGCTGCACGTATGTCCGCAACCCTCGGGTCCCCGCCGACCCGATGGTGATGGTGCGCTGGGTCGGCGCCTGCGCGGCCGAACGGTTCGCGGCATGCGAGCGGGCCACCGCCAAGTCGATGGAGGTGGCCGTCGCCAGCCTTTGCGCAGCGGCCATGAAGGCGTCGGCCTCGTGGGGGTTGTCGGTGCCCTCGGCCTGACGCAGCAGCGCGGCGATGCGTCCCAGCATTTTGTCGTCGGTCATAGCGCCAAACTACTAAAGCCCTCGGACAACTCCGGGCCATTTCCGTTACAGCCGTTTGGTGATCCAGGAGACCACGTCGTCAAGCACTTGGCCGCGTTCCGGCTCGTTGAAGACTTCGTGGTACAGCCCGGGATAGATCTTCAACTCGACGTCGGTCGATCCCACGCATTCGACCAGGCGGCGGCTGCCGTCGACGGGGATCAGCCGGTCGTCGGAACCATGTACCACCAGAAGCGGTGCGTGCAATGCCGGTGCCCGCCGCGGCATTGTCTCGCCGACCTGCAGCAGCGCACGGCCGATACCGGCGGGGACCCGTCCGTGGTACACCAGCGGATCGCTCTTGTAGGCCGCCACCACCGCGGGGTCGCGCGATATGGCGTCGACGTCGAGTTCCTGCACCGGCAGACCGGGCAGGACGACGCCGAGCCCTTTGGCGGCGAACGCCATCAGCGGGTTCACCAATTCCTGGGCCGCCACCGCCGGCGCCGACAACACCATCAGGTCGTAGTTGTCCGGGCGTTCTACGCCGTAGGCGAAAACGATCCCACCGCCCATGCTGTGCCCCAGCACGATGCATTTGAGGGCGGGATGCTCCCGTCTGGCGATACCGACCAGGGTGTCGAAGTCAGCGGTGAACTCGGAGATATCCCGCACCAGCATCCGCTTGCCGCCGGAGCGACCATGCCCACGGTGGTCCAGCGCGTAGCTGACCAGCCCGTCCTCGCCGAAGCGCTGCGCGACGTGGTCATAGCGACGGGCATACTCACCGAGACCGTGCGACAGCACCACCACCGCTCGCGGCGGGGTGTCCGGCGTCCAGACGTCGTAGACGATGCGCACGCCGCCGACGCCGTCGAAAGTCCGTTCAGTGCGGGTCATGGAACGTCCTAATCATTACGGGCAGCGTAATGGCTCGGCGAACAGGGATGTCGGAGACTCTGCGTAGGCTCGTTCGGGTGAGCGTGCTCGCCGACTCCGCCGGTGCGACCGGCGGGGATTTCTCGACACATGCCGAACCCTACCGCCGTGAACTGCTCGCGCACTGCTATCGGATGACCGGGTCGCTGCACGACGCGGAAGACCTGGTGCAGGAGACATTTCTGCGAGCCTGGAAGGCCTACGACCGATTCGAGGGCAAGTCGTCGATACGAACCTGGCTGCACCGCATCGCCACCAACACCTGTCTGACCGCGCTGGAGGGCCGGCACCGCCGGCCGCTGCCGACCGGGCTGGGGACGGCCAGCTCCGACCCGACCGCCGAGCTGGTGGAACGGCGCGAGGTGCCCTGGCTGGAGCCGCTGCCCGACCTGACGGACGATGCGGCTGACCCCTCGGTCGTCGCCGGGTCGCGTGAGTCGGTGCGGCTGGCGTTTGTCGCCGCGTTGCAGCACCTCTCCTCCCGGCAGCGCGCGGTGCTGGTGCTGCGCGACGTGCTGCAGTTCAAGTCCGCCGAGGTGGCCGAGGCGATCGGGACCACCACGATCGCGGTCAACAGCCTGCTGCAGCGGGCCCGGTCCCAGCTGGAGGCCGTCGGGCCCGGCAGCGGTGACCGGCTGTCGGCGCCGGATTCGCCGGAGGCGCAGGACAGGCTGGCCCGCTACATCGCAGCGTTCGAGACCTACGACATCGACCGATTGGTGGAGCTGTTCACCAGCGAGGCCATCTGGGAAATGCCGCCCTACACCGGCTGGTATCAAAGTCCGCGGGCCATCATCACCCTCATCCACCAGCAGTGCCCCGCCGAATCTCCCGGCGACATGCGAATGCTCCCGCTGGTCGCCAACGGCCAGCCCGCTGCGGCCATGTACCTGCGCGCGGGTGAGGTGCACCTGCCTTTTCAATTGCACGTGCTGGATATGCGCGCCGATGGGGTGTCGCATGTGGTGGCATTCCTCGACGACTCGCTGTTCGCGAAATTCGGGCTGCCCCGCTCACTGTGACCCTAGTGTGTAGCGAATGACGGATCCGGTCCTCGAATTTGCACCCGGGCACCCGCTTCTGCTGTTGGGCGCTTTCCCGATTCACGACGTGGGCTATGTCGCCGAGGAGTTCTTCGTCTCCGGAACTGCGTCGTCCTACGCCCCCGACGCGGAGCTGGGACCCGACGGCCAGTGGCGCGTAACGCCCTCGGGCACCGCTGATTTCACAACTCGGATAGTGGCGCTGACGCCGGCCGATCGGGCGCAGTTCAACGGCACAGTGCTCGTCGAATGGCTCAACGTGAGCGGAGGGATCGACGCGCCGGCCGTCTGGATGATGGCGCATCGCGAAATAATCCGGGCGGGCTATGCCTACGTCGCAGTCTCGGCCCAGAAGGTAGGCGTGCACGGCGGCGCGAACCTGCTCGACATCGACATGTCCCTCAAGAGTCAGGATCCGGAACGATATGCAAGCCTCAACCACCCGGGCGACGCCTTCGCCTTCGACATCTTCTCCCAGATCGGCGGACTCGTCAGAAGTGCGGGCTCGGGCATTCCTGGCATCCTCGGCGAACTGCGCCCGCAACACGTCGTCGCTATCGGGGAGTCGCAATCGGCGATGTTCCTCACCACTTACATCAACGCCGTCGATCCGCTCGCCCGGGTCTACGACGGCTTCCTGGTGCATTCCCGATTCGGACCGGCCGCCCCCTTGGACGGTAGTTCCTTGATCGCTGAATTGGAATCGTCGGCCGGCTCGCAGGTGGCGGTGAGGTTCCGTCCGGACCTGCGTGTCCCGCTGATCACGGTCATCACCGAAACGGACCTCTTCGGTGATGTGACGCTGGGCTATTACTTCGCCAGGCAACCCGACAACGAGTGGTTACGGGTCTGGGAGATCGCCGGGGCCTCCCATGCCGACAACTACACGATCCACGTGGCGCCGATCGACAACGGCTCGGCGCCACTCGACGACATCGTGGCGGCCTACGCGCCGACCAAGATGCTGATGGGTCAGCAACTCGGGCACTTCATCAACTTCTCGCCGCAACATCACTACGTGGTCCAGGCCGCACTCGCCGCACTCACCAAGTGGGTTCGCACCGGCGAGCTCGCGCCCAGCGCCCCGCCCATAGAGGCGGGCGAAACCCAAGGAACCGAAGCGCCCCAACCGATGCTGGATCGCAACGGCCTGGCCCGGGGCGGCATCCGGACGCCATGGGTGGACGTCCCGACCGCGCGGACATCCAGCGTGGTCCCCGAGGACAACATCATGGCCGCGATCTTCGGCTCCGGCGAACCCTTCGACGCCGCCACTTTGCGCCGCCTCTACCCGGGCGGGCCCACCGAGTACCTGGAAAGCTTCACCGCCGCGCTCGACACCGCGATCGGATCCGGGTTCATCCTGCCGGCCGATCGTGCCGAAATCCTCGCGCTCGCCGCCGCGACATACCCCGGCGGCTGATGCGAGACAGCCCTATCTAGGGGCTAGCCGGCGGGTCTCCACAGTTGTTCGGTGGTCTCGGCGCCGCCGGGCAGCTCGATGAACTCGATCGGGGTGCCGTCGGGGTCATAGACGAACAACATCCGCACGCCTCCGATATCGACGGGCGGCACGCAGGTTACGCCGTCTCGCGCGGTCAGCTGTTCGTAGACGGCGTCGAGGTCGGCGACGGTGAACGACATGTTGGTGTAGCCACGGTGGGGGCCTTCGGGGACTGCGGGCACCTCACCGAGGTCAAGCAGTTCGATCATGGTTCCGCCGATAAGGCCGCCGACCATTCGCCCTGCGGCGCCGGTCATTCCGGTCACGCTGTCCAAGCCGGCGCCGTCGAGGTGGACGTCGAACACCACGTCCATCCCCAGCAGGCCCGTGTAGAAGGCCAACGAGGTGTCCATGTCGGAGACGCCGACGCACAGATGGGAGAATCGCCGGATCGGAAGCGGATCGGAGCTGGTCATGCAGCAAAGTGTATTGCGCCGCAACGGTTATCGGGTGCTAGAACAATCGGCTATCCGGTGACGGACCCACCGCCTCGCGGACCAGTCCGGCCCCGGCGACCAATGGCAGGTCCAGGGCGGACAGCAGACCGGGCGGAGCCGCGCACACGGCGGGCATGGCGCCAACCATCCGCGACGCGCCCGCCATGCGCGCGCCCAGGTCATGGTAGTGGTCGTCGGCGGAATACCAAATCGAGATCCGCCTGAGCCGCTCAGCCGGGCTGACGCTCGGGGAGCTCGACGCCGCGCTGCGGCACGCACAGGAGCTGCCGGCGGTACTACCCTGAGGTCATGTCTGCCACCATGGAGATCCGGCGTGCGGCCGACCGGGCCGTCACCAGGACATCCTGGCTGGAATCCAGGCATTCATTCTCATTCGGCGGCCACTACGACCCGGATAACACCCACCACGGGCTGCTGCTGGTCAACAACGACGACCTGGTGCAACCGGATGCCGGTTTTGCTACCCACCCGCACCGCGACATGGAGATCGTGACCTGGGTACTGCAGGGCGCACTGACACATCGGGATTCCACCGGCAATCATGGGGTGATCTATCCCGGCCTGGCCCAACGGATGTCGGCGGGCAGCGGAATCCTGCATTCGGAGGAAAACGATTCCTCCACGGAGCCAGTGCATTTCGTACAGATGTGGGTGATCCCCGATGAGACCGGCATCTCCCCCGGCTACCAGCAGCACGAGATCGACGCGGAACTGTTGTGTAGCGGCCTGGTGACCATCGCCTCGGGCATGCCCGGGCATGATGCGGCCATCACGCTGCACAACCGCAACGCTGCGCTGCACGGCGCACGGTTGCGGTGCGGCGACGCAATAGAGCTACCTGCGGCGCCCTACCTGCATTTGTTCGTTCCGCGCGGCCGGCTTACGTGCGAGGGAATCGGTGACCTCGAACAGGGCGACGCGGTCCGTTGCACCGATGCCGACGGCCGGCGGGTGACGGCGAGCGAGCCGTCGGAACTGCTGATCTGGGAGATGCACGCAACCCTGGGCGACTGAGACCACATTGACACTAGATGCGGTTGCGACCACATAGAGTGGGCACGAGTAGACAGGAGCCCGCATGTCTGAATCGCAGCCGCGGCACGCGGCGCCGAACCCGAAGGCGAATATCAAAGCGCTACGGACCGTGCGGTTCTGGGCGTTCCCGATTTTTGCCACGTTGGCCCTCATGTCAGCGCTTGCCGCGCTGTACCTGGGCGGCATCTTGAATCCGGTCACCAACCTGCGCCACTTCCCGATCGCAGTGGTGAACGAAGACGCCGGGCCGTGGGGCGCAAAGATTGTCGATGGCCTGGTTGGTCAGGCCGACAAGAACACCTACGACATCCGAGTGGTTTCCCATGACGAGGCCCAGCGGCAACTGGACAGCGCGAAGGTGTATGGGGAGCTGTTGATTCCGCCGACCTTCTCGTCCAATCTGAGCGATTTCGGTGCAACCGCGGTGTCGCCCACCCGTGCGGACCGGCCCTCGGTCACGATCTTCACCAACCAGCGAGCCGGCACATTGGGCTCCAGTATCGCCGGCCAGACCCTGACCAAAGCCATGACCATCGCCAATAGCCAAGTGGGCAAGAACCTTTCGGCCCAGGTTTCAGCGCAAACCGGTGGGGCGCCGGTCAGTGGAGCGTCGGCGACGGTGCTGGCCAATCCAATTGACGTCAAGTCGGCCGTCTACAACCCATTGCCAAACGGCACCGGCAACGGATTGTCGGCCTTCTACTACGCGCTCTTGCTGTTGCTGGCCGGCTTTACCGGCAGCATTGTGGTCAGCACGCTGGTGGATTCGATGCTCGGCTATGTACCGGCCGAATGGGGCCCGGTGTATCGCTTCGCCGAGCAGGTCAGGATCTCACGCCTGCAAACGCTGGTGGTCAAGTGGGCTGTGATGGTCATGTTGGGGTTGCTGACGTCGGCGGTCTACATGGCGATCGCACACGGGCTTGGCATGCCCATTCCGCTCGGCTGGGGGTTGTGGCTCTACGGGGTATTCGCAATCAGCGCGGTGGGTATCACGTCCAGCTCACTGATCGCGATACTGGGCTCAATGGGCCTGCTGTTCAGCATGCTGGTTTTCGTGATCCTCGGCTTGCCATCGGCGGGCGCCACCGTCCCGTTGGAAGCGGTGCCATCGTTCTTCCGCTGGCTGGCCAAGTTCGAGCCGATGCACCAAGTGTTCCTGGGCGTGCGGTCGCTGCTCTATCTCAACGGCCACGCGGATGCCGGCTTGTCCCAGGCGTTGTGGATGACGGCGATCGGCCTGGTGATCGGACTGTTGGTGGGCGGCATCATCACGCACATGTATGACCGCAGCGGCTTCCACCGGCTTCCCGGGGCGGTCGCGATGGCGATCGCCGAGGCACACCAAGCGCAACACCAGGCGCGCACAAGCCCGCGCGGAGCTTCAATCTGGTCGAAGCACAAAAGCACCAGTGCAACCGCGAGCGAAAGCCCAAGCGAGCAAACGTAATTGCGGCGCGGCCGGAGCGTCACTCGATTGTTATTTTTGTTGACAGAGTGGCCCCTGTGACTAATGCTGTGAAGGTTCGACATCATGGCTGAAAGGGCTGCCGTGCTTCCCCCCATCGCCAGCTTGCGCCGGCTGGCGGCTTGGTGTTCCGCCGCCGCGGTATCCGCGACGCTGGCGACCACCACGGGTCAACCTGTCGCGCACGCCGCTGACGGGCGCGAGATGCTCGACAGCGCCATCAGCACCACCACGGGCTCATACCTGGTCTACAACTTCGGCGCCGGCCACCCGATGCCGATGCTCAACGCCGGCGGCGGCTGGTATGAGGGGAACAACGGCGGCCACCTGATGATCATCAAGGATGCGGCGGGACGGCTGTCGCCGCACCTACTGGTAGACACCCACCAAGGTGACCAGGCGCGCTGCGAGAACAATGCCGGAGCCCGCACGGGCGAGGGGCTGATGCAGGCCTCCGAGCTCTACACGCCGCTGCAGGCGTGGCAACGGATGGGGCAACCGACAATCGCGATCAACGCGAACTTCTTCGACGTACGCCCGCAGAAAAGCGGCACGTGGCGGTCGACCGGCTGCAGTTCACCGCTTGGCGCCTTTGTGGACAACACCCACGGCCAGGGCCGCGCCAACGAGGCGGTCACGGGTACGGTCGCCTATCCCGGCAAGCAAGGCCTTTCGGGCGGGGGCGAGAGCTGGAGCGCGTTGACGACGATGGTCCTTCCGTCTGGGGGTGCGCCGTATGTGGTGCGGCCCAAGGGTAGACAAGATTACGACGTCGCCACTCCGGTGATCCAGGACTTGCTCACCAAGAATGAGAGGTTCGTCGCGGTGTCCGGGATCGGGCTGTTGTCCCCCGGCAGGGCCGGGCAGCTCAACGACGGCGGTCCCAGCGCGGCGCGAACGGCCCTCGCCTATGCCAAGCAAAAAGACGAGATGTATATATTCGAGGGCGGCAACTACACCCCGGACAACATTCAGGACCTGTTCCGCGGTCTGGGTAGCGATACCGCGATCCTGCTCGACGGCGGTGGGTCGTCGGCCATTGTGCTGCGCCGCGACACCGGGGGCATGTGGGCGGGCGCGGGCTCGCCCCGGGGATCGTGCGACACCCGCCAGGTTCTCTGCGATTCGCATGAGCGAGCGCTGCCCAGCTGGCTTGCCTTCAATTAGTCCCAGCCGCTGGTGTTTTCGTGGCGGCCGGGCCAAGGCGGAAGATCAGCATACTGGCCGCAACCACCACTGCCGTCGTCATGAATACCGGTGCGACGACGTATCGCGACATCGTCGCGCCCAGAAAAGCGCCGGCACACATTGTGAAAACAACGCTGAAGCGCAGCTTTTGGCGGGCGCCCGTGCCACCGGCCAGATGGCTGTCCAGGCCGAGGCTGACGATCGTCGACGTCAACACGGTGGTGGAGAGCTCCTGAATCCCGAACTGGCGGGCACTCGAGTGCTGTAGCCCGAACGTCACCGCGAGGAGGCCGATCATGATGAGTTTGGTGTTGTCGTGGTAGCGCAGCACACCGGTGCCGGCCAGGATCGACAACGCCACCAACAACACGATTTCCGTAGCCAGCACCGTCGTGATCCACAATCGCGTCCGCTCACCGAAATGCCGTGACAACCGGCCACTGATTATGGTGGCGCAGACGAAGGTCGGGAGAGCCACCACGACGGCGGTCAAATCGATGCTGGTCTTCGGGGCAAGCCAGAAGCCGAGGAAGATCACGTTGCCCGTCATGTTGGCGACGAACACGTGGCCGAGAACTAGGATACTGATCGAGTCGGCCAGCCCCGTGGCGAAGGTCAGCAACAACAGGGCAATCACAGTTGATCGCTCCGATACCGGCGAAGTAACGGCCATGGGGTGCAGTATCTTTCGGCGAACCGGGGCGGATCGCGCTACAGGTGAGGCGTCAGATCCAGTGAGGTGATGGTGTTCATCCTGGTCACTAGCCAGCGGCCGTTTTCGCGCTTCATGATCAGCCGGTAAGACAGGTATTTCAGCGTCGGGACGTTCTTGGTCAGCGGGCTGGTGGACGTGGTGTTGGTGTACACGATGGCGATGGCACTCGGACCTTCCAGCGATTCGACCGCTGCGCCGGTGACTTCGGTGCTGTTGGTTATCTTCGCCTGTTTGTTAGGGGCCACGATCGCATCGACGAATTTGCGGTACTGGGCGGCGAAATCGCCGCTGAGGTAGGTCGCCGCCCGGTCGG
>Ga0187769_10001223_pt1 | contig 14578 bp, 13 predicted proteins | sample 0116_SJ02_MP02_1_FD_133140 | JGI IMG/M metagenome (GOLD analysis project Ga0187769, IMG submission 133140) | Tropical peat soil microbial communities from peatlands in Department of Meta, Colombia - 0116_SJ02_MP02_10_MG | ecosystem: Environmental > Terrestrial > Soil > Wetlands > Peat | place... | reverse complement strand
GTCAGGGCACGGCTTCGCAGGCTGATAAAAAAGTCTCCCGCCTGAGCGGCAGCTTCTGACGGCAGCCTTTCGTGCGCACATACCGCTGCTAGTGCCGGTGTCGCCGCTGCGCCCGCGATGGTTCCTCCTCCAGCACCGCAAACTGCAGTTTCCTCTGCATGCGGTCAATGCGGTCGAGCACGACCCTGACCCGATCGCCCAGCGAATATTTTTTCGTCGAACGCTCGCCGATGATCTGCTTGGTGTTCTCACGGTAAGTGTAGCGGTCGCCGCTGAGCGTGCCAATGGGCACCAGCCCTTCGATGAACATGTCCATCAGTTCGACGAAGAAACCAAACTTGGTGACACTCACGATCAGCGCTTCGAACTCGTCCCCAACACGGTCGCGCATGAACCGAATCTTCTTCCACTCGATCAGTTCGCGCTCGGCATCGTCGGCGCGACGCTCGGATTGGCTGGACTCCTCGGCGATGTCGTGCAGCTCTTCCTCTGAGACCAACGCCCCGGCCCCAGGGGCTGATGCCCCTTCCCTTTTGACGTGCTTATCGGCACGAACAAAGTCGTGCTCTGATACGATTCCCTTCGGCTTGCCACTTTCCACTTCCCACTTTCCACTCCTGTTCGACGATGGCGTCTCGCTATGGGCCGGCACGCCGCGGCCGGCGCGCACCTGTCCCTGCGTTTCCTCGGTCTCTGCGGCAAGCACGTCTTTCAAAATGCGGTGAACGATCAAATCGGGATAACGCCGAATGGGCGAGGTGAAGTGTGTATAGGTCGGCGCCGCCAGGGCGAAGTGGCCAACGTTCTCCTCCGAGTAGCGGGCCTGCTTGAGCGAGCGCAGCATCAGGTAGGATAGGATGCGTTCTTCCGCCTTGCCGGCGATCTTCTGCGTCAGCTTTTGATACATGCGCGGGGTGATGTGCACTTCCTCGGGCAGCTCAATCACGTGCGCCGGGCGGCCGGTGCCGTGGCGCGCGCGTCGCTCGGCGCGCATTTCCATGCGCCGCACCGGCAGCGCGCCCACGCCGAGCGAATATCCGAAAGCGGCGGCGATGGTCTCGAATTCGAACACCTTCTTCGGATCGGGCTTCTCATGGATGCGGTAGAGCGAAGGCACGCCCTTGTGCTCGAGGTAGGAGGCCACGCATTCGTTGGCGGAGAGCATGAACTCTTCGATCAGGCGGTGAGCGATGTTGCGCTCCGAGCGCGTGACGCCGCGCATCATGCCCTCCTGGTCGAATTCGATCACCGGCTCCGGCAGATCGAAATCGATGGAACCGCGGCGCACCCGCTTGCGATTCAAAATGAGGGCCAGTTCACGCATCAGCTCGAAGGTCTCGACCAGGCGCACATACCGTTCGCGCAGCCGCTGGTCGCCTTCGAGGACCAGATTGACGTCCGTGTAGGTCATCCTTTCCGCCGAGCGAATCACGCCTGGGTGAAGCTCGTAGCCGACAATTTCGCCCTGGTGGTCGATCTCCATCACGCAAGACATCACCAGCCGGTCCACATCCGGGCGCAGCGAGCAGATGTCCGTCGAGAGCTCGATGGGCAGCATCGGCACGGCGCGGTCCGGGAAGTAGACCGAGGTGCCGCGCAGCCGGGCTTCGCGGTCGAGCGCCGAATCCTCGGTCACGTAGTGCGCCACGTCGGCGATGTGCACCTGCAGCTCGTAGTTTCCGGAGGGGAGGCGGCGGACGAAGACGGCATCGTCAAAGTCGCGGGCGGTTTCGCCGTCGATGGTCACGATGGGCAGACCGCGGTAATCGCGACGCCGGCGCAACTCACTGTGAGGAATGATGTCTTCAACCGACTGCGCTTCTTCGAGCACCTCGACGGGAAAGCGGTGCGGCAGGTGGAACTTGCGGATGATGATCTCAACATCTACGCCGAAGTCGTCTTCATAGCCGAGGATCTCGACCACGCGCCCGTGCGGATTCTGCGTGGGTGAGGGCCAATCCGTGATCGCGACGTCGACGACTACATTTTCCAGGTCGGCAAACTCGGTGCGCCGCCGGGCTTCCTGACCCAGGACACGGTGCACCGCGCCTGTCTTGGGAACCTCCATGCCGCGCGGCACCACAATTTCCTGCGTGATCTTCTCGTCGATGGGGGTTACATAGTTGAAGCGCGTTCCGTAGTGAAAAGTGCCGACGACGGTGGAGTGGGCGCGGCCGGCAATGCGCACAATGCGTCCTTCGGCGCGGCCGTCCCGTACAGCGCCCATCTCGACCAGCACACGGTCGCCGTGCATGGCCGTGCCGATGGCGATAGCCGGCACCAAGATGTCGCCGTTGAGGCGACGCTTCACGTCCTCCGCCTCGGGGATCACGAACCCGTAGCCGTCGCGGTGCATGGACAAGCGTCCCAACACCAGCTTGCGACCGCCGGCGGCCTGGGAAATGGCGTAACGATCGCCGGGCGTTTCGACCAGTTCGCCGCGCGCGACCAGCCGCTCCAGACGCTGGGCGAGATCCCGTCGCTCGTCGCCGCGTACTCCCAGCTCGCGCACCAGTTGCTTGAAGCCCGCTGTTTTCTTAGGCTGGCCCTCGATGTGGTCTAGAATCGTGCGGTCGGAAAGCATGGTTCCGGCAGGCCGGGGTGGGCTCGGACTGCGTTCAAGGCCTAAGGTAATGTATCCTAAGCCGGATTGCATTTCCTGTTAGGGCCTTTGCCTGATATAACAAATCTATCCGGGCAGGAATAATTACATTGCCCGCGGTCGGAGGCTGTGGAAGTCCGGAAGGCGGCGGGCAAGACTCGCAAGGCAAGTGCCGTCGTTCCAGTAACTCTCCTTTCCCGGTCCGACGCGTCAGGGATGGATGGTTTGGCGACTGAAGTGCGGCCGACTTATTCCTCCTCCGGTATACGGAAAGCAATTGTGCTTGCTCGGAAGCGAGTGCAAAGGTAAACAGCAAGAACCGGGCAAAACCATCCCAGCGAACCACAACCGGGGTTTGGTGGGGAGCCCAGAGCGTCGGTGAATTCAAGGAAAGGATTTCGAGAGAACCATGTGGAAGCCCGCTAATCAACCTGCAACTCCCCAACAACCGGAGAAGCCCATGACCCCGAGCATGCCCAGCATCACCCCGGCCGAGCCCACGCCGGCCGCCGCTCCTCGCAACGCCGTCGTTAACTCCGCCGAGCAGGCGACCATCGGCAAGTCCCTGGTCATCAAGGGCGAAGTGACGGGTTCGGAGTCGCTGTACATTGACGGTCGAGTGGAAGGTTCCATCAACTTGGCCGGCAATCGCGTCACCGTTGGCCGCAACGGCGTGGTGGCCGCTAACATCAATGCCCGTGAGATCGTGGTGCTGGGCAAGGTGCGCGGCAACCTGGTAGCCAGCGATCGCGTAGACATCCGCAGCGAAGGCTCGTTGACCGGCGATGTCGTGGCCCAGCGCATCTCTATCGAAGATGGCGCGTTCTTTAAGGGCGGCATCGACATTCGCAAGCCCGGCCAGAAGCCCAATGGCGACGCTAAGGATGTCTCGGCTGCGGAAGAAAAGTCCGCTGCTCTGGCTCGCGCCTAGTTTCTAGAATCGTTGGTCGTTGGTTGTTCGTCGTTGGCAAGACTGCATAAGTGCCTGCGGCCTTGCCAACGACCAGCGACGACATTATGGATCGTCTCGCTCTTGCGCCGCCTCGTCGGGAGCGATGACCTTAGCTCGTGTGAGCCACTGGCTCGTCTGGCAACTGGAATGTTGGAAAAGGTCCTTCAGCTTCTCTCGATCGCCTGCGCCCATCGCAAGCTCTCCAAGCCATTCACCGCGGATTTCGATAATGGCTCTAAGAGCGCCGATTGGATGCCCGTAGGCAACGCTGGCCCCAGCCACTACGTCGTTTGCCTGGACTGCGGCAAGAAATTCGGCTACGACTGGCGCGAGATGAGAGTGGTGAGATAAAACGGCCGTTGTTTGGGTTGTATGTCGTTGGCCATTGACGCGGTAGAGCTAATTTCGCCAACGACCAGCAGCTAACGACCAACGGCTTCTGCTTTATTTCCGACGCACAATTCCCAACGCCCTGGCGAAGAGCGCAGCCGCCTCGTCGACGCGCATAGCGTGCGTGGCCGCAAAGTAGATCAGCCCATAGGGTCCGAGAACCAGCCCTGCAAGAATGACCGGCGAGTGATGTCCCCAGAAGTGCCGGATCGCCCAAGCCAGCACCGCCGCGACTATCGCGGCTATCCAGAGCTTGGCAAGATGCTGTGCCGGCAGCCCCGTGCGCCCGATGCGGCGATTGAGTGTCCGCCGCAAGAGCACGAATTCGATCCACGACGATACGCCGGCCGAGATCGTCAGGCCGGCAACGCCCCAGCGCGCCTCAATGCCCAACGCCGGCGGCAGTGGAATCGCGCAAAGATAGCCAAGTCCGGTAGTCAGAATGACCCGCAGGATGGCAAACCGGAGCGGAGTTCGAGTATCGCGTAGGGCATAGTAGGTGGAGGAATAAAGCCGGCTGAGCGTCGAAGAAAGCAGGCCGACGGTCGACCCCGCCAGAATTCCCCAGACATATACGACGTCGGCGCGGGTGAATCGCCCAGACTGGTAAATGGCGGCGACAATCACGTCTCCGAGCACGAGAAACGCAACGGCGGATGGCAAAACAAAGAACGCGATCTGCCGGAGACCGGAATCCAGCCGGCGGCGCAGGATGCTGGCTACCTCTTCTTCACTGCCCAACGCGCCCGACATCTGCGGCAGTTCGGCGGCCGAAACCGACATGCCAAAAAGGCTCACGGGAAGCGTGTAGAGGGTCTGCGCATAGGCGAGCGCCGCGACCGCCCCAGTTGGCAGCAGGCTCGCCAGCAGAGCGTCCACATAGGCGCTGATCTGCACCACTCCCCGGCCAATGAACACCGGAGTGAAATTGCGCACTACCGTCCGTACGTTCTCCGTGTGATAGCGCAGCGTCAGGGGCAGCCCTTTCAGCAGCCGAAGCACCACCGGCAGTTGCACGCCCACTTGCAGAGCGCTGCCGACTACCGAGCCCCAGGCCAGAACCTCTGCGAGTGGATATTGAGCGTAGCGGCGACCGAATCCCCACATGGTTGCGATCATTGCCGCGTTCCAAATGACCGGCGCCGTGTAGGACAGGAAAAAACGGCCGTGGCTGTTCAGAATTCCCAAGCACCAGGCGGAGATGACAAGCAGGCCCACGCCCGGAAAGAGCACGCGCACTAGCCGGATCGTCACCTCGCGCTTCTCCCCGGAAAAGCCTGGGGCGATCAAATCAATCAGGTAGGGAGTCGCCAGAACGCCGAGCAAAACGATAATTGACGTACTCAGCGCCAGCAGGGCCGCGACCGCACCGGCGGTTCGCCGCGCCTCCTCGTCGTCTTGCCGCGCCAGCAACTTCGCATAGACCGGGATGAACGAAGCGGAAAGTACTCCCTCGCCGAACAGGTTTTGCAGGAAATTGGGAATGCGAAGGGCGGCTTTGAACGCATCGGCGGCGTCAGAATTTCCGAAGTAATGGGCGAAGACGCGGTCGCGAATCAATCCCGCGACACGGCTCAGAAAGATGCCGGCAGCAACGAGGAAAGCGAACCGCTTCGTCCTGCCTGGTGGGGCGTGCTTCGCCGTGGAGTCCGTCACACGAGAAGACATCAATAGCGCGATTCTACACGCTGGTGTCTGGCGCTTCGCGCTCCAAACGATGGTCGCCTTTACTTCTCTTGTCCCGGATCAACCGAGCGGTCGAGATAGATCCACAACACGCGCGAGAAAAGCGTGATAGGGGGCGCGAACGGGATGAACAGGACGATGCCCCACAGCACGACCTTCTGCAGCGACCACCTCGTCAATATCCACAGCAGGGCTGCGAACGCGCAGATCATGATCACGCCAATACCGTAGCTGATGTACATTGCGCCCAGAAAGTAGCCCTCCTCGCGCTCGAACTTAAGGTCGCAGATCGGGCAGCGTTCATGCATGCGGGGAAAGCCGCGCAGGAGCGAGCCACGAAAAATCTTACCTATGCGGCAGCGTGGGCAGAGCTGATGGAGGATTGCGCTAACGGTGGACATTGCTAGAGCACGGCAGTCTCTTCGATCAGACGGCCCTCGCGGTAGCGTTCGAGCGCGAGCAGGCTGGTATCCACTAGTTCGCACTTTTGATGGAGGATCAGGTCCGAGAGAATCTTCCCCGTCGCCGGCGCGTGCATCACGCCGTGGCCGCTGAAGCCGTTGGCGAGGAAGAATCCTGCGACCTCCGCGACTGGGCCGAGGATAGGATGGTGATCGGGTGTCATCTCGTACAGGCCCGCCCACGCGCGCTTGGGATTCACGGCTAGATTCTCGAAGCAGGGGACGCGGGCTGCGGCGCGCGTCAGCACCTTCTCGATGAATGCAGGTTCGAAGTCGGTTTTGAACCCCGGCGTCTCCTCGGGATCGTTCCACGCCAGCAGAAATCCCAGCGACTCCGGGCGGAAATGGAAGCCATTGGACATGTCGATGATCATGGGCGCCGAGTGTGGGAATTGGTCGAAAGGCTCGGTAGGCACGAGCATACGCCGTAGCGGTTCGACCGGCAGCTCCACGCCCGCAAGCTTGGCCACTTGCGCCGCCCACGGACCGGCTGCGTTGACGACCGTGCGCGTAGCCACCGGCCCGCGCGTGGTTTCGACGTCAGTGACGCCGCCCCCGTCTACATGAATCGCTGTGACCTCGGCATTGCGCCACAATCGCGCTCCCGCTTCGACGGCGCGCGTCATGAAGCCAACCATCGCGCTGTAAGGATCGACAAACCCGTCCGTTGAGCAGAAGCTGCCGCCCACAACGTCGTCGGAGCGCAGAAGCGGGAACAGGCTCCGAATCTCATCTGCACTTACCATGCGCGCCGTCTTCAGGCCAAGGACCTTCTGTTTTTCCCGGTTGGTCCGCAGGTATTGCAGATGGCGCTCGCTGGTGGCGACGAAGAGGTAGCCCTGCGACTTGTAGCCGGCGGGATGTCCCAGCCGCTCATCGAAGCTGGCGTAAAAGGGGATCGAATACAGCGACATCTGGATGTTAACCGGGGTCGCAAACTGCGCTCGCACCCCGCCCATGCTCTTGCCGGTGGAACCTTTGCCCTGGTGAGTCTCGCGTTCGACCACCAGCACGTTGGTGCATCCTGCCTCGGTCAAGTGGTAGGCGATGCTGGAGCCGACAATGCCTCCGCCGACGATGACGACGTCCGCTGTTTCCATTTTCTCGGCACTCTAACGGGGCGCTAACAGGATTACTTCAGTCTCTTCATGCGCGGGTTAGGCCGGTACTGGCGGCCGACTTTGGCGCAGTGGATGAGATGCTCGTTCTCATAGTAGCCGACCACGTCCGAGGTAAACGGCGTGCTGCCCTGGAAGGCGTTTTCCCCGACCGCATACACGTCCACTTTGGCACCGGCGCTTTCGAACTCGCGAATCTTCTCGGGGTTGAAGCCACCGCTGACGGCGATCTTCGCCGCGGTGCCACCGGCTTCGTCCAAGCGCCGCCGCACGATTTCGACAAGCAGAGGATTGACGCCTGTGAGCTTTTGTCCCGCTTGCTCGACGCCTTTATCGACCAGTGCGGCAGCGGTATCCAAGCGCACCCCCGCGAGCGCCAGCCCGCGCTCTTCGAGCGCCTTGTAGACCTCAACCGAGGTCCGCGCCGAGTCGTTCTCGAAATCCACCAACGCCCAGATGGGATGGCCGGGAGTGGCTTCCGCCAGTGCCAGCGTGGCAGCCACAGTATCACCCTTAAAGGCCGCGATCAGCGCGTGTGGCATGGTGCCGACTGCCGGAGCGCCGAACGCGCGCGCCCCGGCGGAAGTCGAAGCCCCCAGCGCACCCCCGATCTTGGCGGCATAACCGTCGTATTCCTGCGCCTCCAGCAGATCGAAGCGCGCCGGGAAGAAAAGCACAGGCTTGCCTTTGGCGGCGTCGACAACCGCGCGCACGTTAGTTGCGACCCTGGTCATGCGCGACAACAGGCCGAGGTAAACCGTCTCCAGTTCGACCAATTCCTGGATGGGTCCGTGAATGTGCAGGACGCTTTCGAACGGGCCAATGCGATCGCCGTCCGCCAAGCCTTCGACTGCAACTTTTGGGCCGGTCTGCGCCAGCAGTTCCAGTGCCTGCTTGATCCCGCAGAGCACGGCATCTCCCCGCTGGAAGACCTGATAGAGCACACGGCGATTGTTGCCCGCGTGCGCGCAGGTAATCCGCGCCCGGCTGAAATACGAGTCCGTGTAGGGCGGAATCTCGTGCAGCTTCATATGGCTGGATAGGCTTTGCGCCGCGCCTGTTGCCGCGGTGCGGGACGGCAGGTCTCTCTGCCATCCCACTCGCGGAAAATCGGGCTTAGACTCCTACAGCATGTAGCCGACGGCCCAGGGCGCTCAGGGCGTAGTCCACCATTTCCTCCCGCAATGCCTCAGGAGTCAGCCCAGGCCAAGCCGAGTCCAGGTGCTTGCCGCCATAGAAGTTCATGTCCCCCTCTGGCGGACGCATCACGGTCGGAATCAAGGGGCGGAATTCGCGGATGGTGTCTCGAATGAGAGGCACAAAGCGGGAGGGATTCTCCGTAACCCGGTCTCTCAGGTATTTCACGCCGAACAGCACGTGCCGCGACTCATCGCGTGTGGCCGCAGTAAAGCCCTGATAGAACCCCCAGGTGCGGCCCCAGCGTCGCGCGCCCTCGAGCTGGTAACGCATTCCCGTCAGGAACAGAGCACCTTCCACTACCAGGTGATAAACGGTCACAAACTGCACTGTGGCATCGATATCCTTTGGATTCGACGCCAGCCGCTGCGATTGCGAAGGAAGCCAGTCATAGAACAGGTAACGATAAGCGGGATTCTCCTCCGCAGTGATAGAGATCTGGTTGACCAACTGCTGCAGGTCACTACCGTCGGTCCCCACGACTTCCCGCCAGTAGCGATCGAACAGAATGGTGTGACGGACCTCGTCGGTGAGCTGGGTGGCTACGAACGCCTCCACCTCTTTACTGGGCGACGCCCACACCAGCGGCGCCAACAAGCTGGCTACGCGTTCTTCTCCGGCGAAGAACATGCGCAGGCTCCAGACCCGCCGCTTCTTGGTTTCCGACGACAACCGCTGCCATTCCTCACGGTCCTGGGAAAAATCCAGTTCATAGGGTGACCAGGCTTGCTCCACCGCTTTTCGGTAGAGATCCAGGTAGGAGGGAAGTTTCTTGGCTCCGCGCTCTACCACTGCGAGCACATCGTCGATGTACACGCTGCTCATGGAACCCAGCGGAGCGGCTCCAACCTGCTGCTCAACTTGCTCGTCGCATATTTGCCGCACTTCTAACATGTCCACACCCCCTTGAGGTTGAATCGGCGCAATTTATCACTGCGGGACTGGGCAGTCAAACCTGTAGTGCCGGGCGGTTCTGCAACTCGTCATTGACCGCACGCCCCGAGCAAGCGTAGCTTGTTTACGCATTCAACCCCGTTGCAAAAAGGAGCTGCTGCCATGTTTGTTCGCGTTGTCGAAGTCAAGACCAAGCCCGGAAAAGCCCGCGAAGTTTGCGATACCTTGCACGAGAAAATTCTGTCCACCCTGAAGGCGCAGCCGGGTTTTGTGGATGAGGTGGTGCTGGTATCGGATGCGGAAGGCATTCTGGCGCTCAGCTTCTGGAAAACAAAAGATGACGCCGAACGCTACAGCCGCCAGGACTATGGCCAGGTCAGCGACCTGATCCAGCATCTGGTCCACGCCAAGCCAAAGATTCACGCTTGGGACGTGGAGACCTCGACTTGGCACAAGATCTCCAAGGGACGGGGGGCCTGAGCCAATCTCAATCCGGCCAAATCGCCAGCGCGGTCTCGCTGAGAATTTTTCGTTTTGTCTCCTCCGCAAGCGGCAGGGCCCGGAAAGTGTCCAGGCCCTGCTTGAGGTCGCGGACGCCGGGCCCGGGCCAGTCGCTGCCGTACAGCGTCTTCTGCGCGACCTCCGCCAGCCGTGGGAAGTAAGTGAGCAGGGAAGCCGCCGGAATGCTGCTGACGTCCAGATAAACGTTGGGATGGCGGCGCACCATAAAGAAGGCTGTGTCCATCCATAGTGGGCGCCCGCCGTGCGCCAGCACAATCTTCAGTTTCGGAAAGTCCACCGCTACATCGTCGACGTAGAGCGGGTCGCCGTACTTGTTACGCGCGCGGGGAAAGATGGATGTGCCGGTGTGAAACATGACGGGAATGCCATTGCTTTGCGCTGTGCCGTAAAGCAGCTCCAGCTCTTTGATTCCGTGCAGATAGTCGTTGGGATAAAAGAGTTGATGCGGAGGGTGAATTTTGATCAGCCGCAAGCCTAGGCGCACGATCTCCTCGAGATCGGCGGTGACGTTGAGCGAGAACCGCGGGTGCAGGCTGCCGCAGGAGATCAGCCGACGCGGATCCTCCTTCACATACTCTGCGGCTCGCGCGTTAAGCCCGGTGGGGTAGCCGGTGACGTCGGGCGCTGCGGAATTGATCAGCACAGCGCGGTCCAGCCCCGCCTCGTCCATGTATTTCAGGAAGGCCTTGGGTGAGCGAGTGAACTCCAGCACCTGATCGAAATCGGGGCGATGCTTGCGCATTAGCTCCAGCGAAGGCGGATTCAGCAGGAGCTCGAAGGGCTGGATGTGGATGTGGCAGTCGGTGATCAAGAAACCTGCCGCCCACTTGCCCAGGCGGCCGGCCAGCGGGCGGGCCGGACGGCTGCCAGCGGATCACGCTTCCCGGAATCGGATGGCGGCTCCTTCCCGCCGGGAGCGAGGCCGGCGATCTTTTCCAGTTCCGCCCGATTCTTCACTAGCAGCATGGAGCGCGTCAAATTGGCCAGTTGCTTTTTGCGAAAGGCAGCCAGCGCGCGCGTAACGGTCTCCCGCGAGGCCCCGATGGCCTGCGCAATTTCGTCGTGCGTCAAGTCCATTTCCACGCGCAACGCATCGGAGTTGTCCTGGCCGGGCCCGTTCTCCGCCGAAAGCGTGAGAAGAAAACGGGCCAGCTTCTCGCTGGCGGAGTGCGAAAACTTGATGGAACCGACTTGGCTATAAGCTTCATGGCAAGTCTTGCTGAGCCGCCGCGTGGCGGAAAGACAGACTTCCGGTTTGCTTCGCAGGACGCGCAAAAGGTCCTCGCGCTTGACAAAGCTGACGCGGCTCGACTGCAGGGTCTGCGCCGTCATTTCGTAGGGAGCGCCGGTGATGCAGTTGTGCAGGCCAAGAATCTCGCCGGAATCGATGATTCTGATTATGAGCACACGTCCTTCCCGAGAACTGACCGTGAGCTTGACGTGGCCCTTGGAGATAACGTGGACCCCACGCGGCACATCGCCTTCCATGAACAGGATGGCGCGTGCGGGCAAGGAACAAACAAATCCTTCCGACTCTAATTGCTTAAAGAGGCAATCGTCCAGAGGTTCAGAGTCATGAGGGAAAGCCATAATAAGCCTCCACCCCACTCTTTTCGGAGTCTTCCACAGGCCGGCTGGAGTGGTTTGTGCTGCGTAAATTACCACGTTTGTGACCGCGCGCCAGGGATTTTTTTTGTGAAGGCGCATCCGGAACACCCCGATTTTTCTAGAACTTGACCGAACCGCGCCTTCGACGACATGGGCTGACCTGCAGCGCTCTGCGGCAAACTGTCACACGAAATGTGATCGTCCTCAGGCACACAAGTGGCCCACGCCACTAGGATGACGGCGGTCACAGACCCAAGTGATATTGGTCACCGAACCATACTTCCGGCAGCAGGATAATTTTGAACCGCTCGTGCCGGGGGATTTGCACGGTAACCCTGCGCGGGCGGACTGGCCGACTGCTTTGACGCCTTGTTCACAGGTTGCTTCCAGTATCGCTCCGGGGGAGCGCCGGGCTACCCTCCTCGCTCCGGCTGGCTGTCTGGACGCGGCGGCACAGGCGTTTGCGGCCGGCGCAGATGCGGTCTATGTCGGCCTGAAGGGCTGGAGTCGTGGCGGCGCGCGCCATGAACTGGACCGGGAGCAGTTGCGCACGTGCCTGGCGTTGGCTCACAAGCTGAGGAAGAAAGTACAGCTTGCGCTGAACATTATTCCTAAGCCGGGCGAGCGAAAGCGGCTGCTCGGCGAACTGGGGGAACTGGCGGCGTGGGGACTGAGCGCCGTCATCGTCAACGATGCCGGCGTCTTGCGCGGCATCAGGCAGGAGCTAGCTGACCTGGCAATCACGGCGAGCGTGGGCTGCGGAGCGCTGAACGCGCAGGATGTGCGGTTTTACCAGGACTTGGGCGCCAGCGCAGTCGTCCTCCCGGGATACCTGGAGCCGGCGGAGGTCGCCACTATCAAGGCCAAGAGCACGATAGCGGTCGAGCTGATGCTGCACATGGTCGAGGAATTCGTTCAGTTGGGCAGGTGTTGGATGCCAAGCTATCTCCATTTCGCGGCGGCCGAGCGCGCTGCCCAGACGACCCGCCTGGGTGGTAGCGTCAAACGCGGTGGCGTGGGGAGTTGCTTTCGAATCTGTCAGCAGCCGTGGGCACTGGTACGCGACGGTGTAGAGGTCGATAACCGGGTGCTGCCCAGCCGTCAGATCAGCCGCCTGGCAGAGCTTGGGGAGTTCCTGGCGGCGGGTGTGGACGTGATCAAGATCCAGGGCCGCAGCCTTACTGCGGACATGGTGGGAGCGATCACAGGCAGGTATCGCTCGGCGCTAGAGGCGTGGGAATGTGGCGGCGCGGCGGCTTTGATGCCGGCAGGGCTGCCTCCCATGTGGACTGTACAAGGACGCTAAAATGCAGACTTTTGAGCTGAATACGACGATCTCCAACTTGCGCAGTCTGCGCGAAACCGACCTGAGTGCCTATGATGCGGTGTACTTGGGCAACATCTACTGCCGCACGTTCCAGGAGAACTTCCTCGAACGCCTGGATGATCTCAGGGAAGGCATTGCGCATGTGAAGGATCGCGGGTTGCGTGCGTATGTGGCCACGTACGCCGCTCCGCGCAACGACGCTTTGCCCAAAGTACAGAAGGTGCTGGAGACCGCGGCCCGGGCGGGCGCCGATGCCATCGAGGTGCACAACATGGGCGTGCTGCTCATGGTCCATGAGCAGTTCCCGAGTCTGCCGGTGCATGTCGGAGGCTTTGCCAACGTCTACACGGACGCCGGAGCAGCGGTGCTGAAGGAGCACGGCGCAGTCCGCTTCACGCCCAACTACGAGATCAGTCTGGATGAGGTCAAAGCCATTGCGGATAGCGTGTCGCTGCCGGCGGAGATTCTGGTCCACGGGAAAATGCCGCTGGGAGTCTCCGATTCGTGTTTCCTGTTGGAATACGAATCTAAGTGGGCCGAGAAGTGCCCAACAGTGTGTCAAGAAGACTTGTTTCTTCGGCAAGGAGATTGGGCCATCAGACCGGTGGGCAAGGGCGTGCTGAGCGGCAAAGATGTCTGCATGCTGGAGCACTTGCCCGCACTGGTGGGCGCCGGCTACACCATGTTTCGCATCGAGGCTGCCTACGAAACCCCTGCCTACCGCTTCAACCTCGCGAAGATCTATCGTGCCGCCATCGAGCGAGCGACTCAAGGCGATGACACGGTGGACGAGCTGGCATGGCATACGGTCCGACAGCACACGGCGGTGGGGCTATGCAATGGTTTTTATTTCGGACGCACGGGCGGCGAATATGTCGGCAGCCAAGGAGAAATGGCCGAAGTTCGCTGGACGGCTAGGGGGTGAACGATGGTAGAGCTACTAGCGCCAGCGGGAAACCTGGAGATGGCGAGGGCAGTCGTGGAAAACGGCGCCAACGCAGTCTATGTCGGAGCGCGGGGCTGGAGTCGCCGGCGCGATGCCTACGAGCTCTCTGACGAGCAGCTGCACGAGGCCGTGGCCAGCGTTCATGCCGGCGGAGCCAAGCTGCGCGTGGCCATCAATACCAACATGCAGTCGTCGGAGGTCCCAGCGCTGCTGGAGAAGATGGAAAAATTCGTGGGCTGGGGCGTAGATGGGGCCATCATGACCGATGTGGGCGCCATCGCTGCGGTGCAGCGGTGCTTCCCGCGGCTGGTGATCCACGCCAGCATTGGCGCCAACATCCTGAACAATGAAGATGTGAAATTCTACCGCTCGCTTGGGGTCTCGCAGGTAGTCGCGGATACCAAGCTCACGCTGCGCGAACTGATTTCGCGCAAGGCCTGTAGCGAGGTCGGCATCGAAGTCCTCATCCACGCCAACAAGTGCTATACCTACCTGGGAAAGTGCTGGATGTCGCCCTATCACCGCTTGGAGCGCACGACCGATGGCCTGGGCAAGGATCTGTTCCGCGGCAGCCCCAACCGCGGCGGACTGGACTACCGCATCTGCCTGGAGCAGTGGCAACTGTATAAGAACGAGAAGCTGCTGGAACCACGAGTGGCGCTCAAGAACGACGCGTTTTTCTACCTGGATGACATTCCGGCGCTGATTGATCTGGGGGTGCACTGCCTGAAGATCCAGGGGCGTGAGTATCCCGTGTCCCTAGTGGCCGAAATCGTGCGCTTCTATCGCGAGCTGATCGATGCGTACACGGCAAGGCTGCCGGAACAGGCCTTTGATCTCGAGCCCTGGCGCTCGCGATTGGAAGCAATACGGGT
>Ga0187769_10001222_pt1 | contig 14579 bp, 12 predicted proteins | sample 0116_SJ02_MP02_1_FD_133140 | JGI IMG/M metagenome (GOLD analysis project Ga0187769, IMG submission 133140) | Tropical peat soil microbial communities from peatlands in Department of Meta, Colombia - 0116_SJ02_MP02_10_MG | ecosystem: Environmental > Terrestrial > Soil > Wetlands > Peat | place... | reverse complement strand
GGTGTATTCCGGATCGGCCAAGACATCCGGAATGTGAATGGTTCGTCGTTCGAGCGCGGCGCGGGCGGCCGCACTCTCCCTGCCGGGCGCAAATGGGTTTCGCTCGACAAAATCTTTGAACTCCGCCGAAACGTTGTGAGCCACCGCCATGCGGAACAGCTTGCCATCGAAGCGCATGATGAAAGCCCGATCAGCGTCGCAAAGCTTGACCGCGCTTTCAGCCACGGTTTCAAAGACCGCTTGGAGATCGAACGCGGAACGGCTGATGACTTCGAGCACCTTCGACGTTGCCGTCTGTTCCTCCAGCGATTGCCGTAGCTCACTGAGCAGCCGCGCGTTCTCGATGGCGATGACGGCCTGATCCGCGAAAGTGGTCACAAGCTCAATCTGCTTGTCGGTGAAAGGCTCAACTTTAAGCTTGTAGAGGATAAAGACGCCGACGAGATCATCGCCCCGAAACATGGGCACTCCGAGTTCTGTGCGGATGGGTTCAGCGTCACGGAGCGCATAGGTGTATTCGGTATCCTCCTGCAGGTCGGCTACGTGGATCGCCCGGCGCTCAAGCGCGACCCTAGCTGTTATGGTGTGGCGCCCCGGCGTGATGGGATGGCGTCTGATAAAGTCAATAAGGTCAGGAGAAGCGTTGTAGAAGACGGCCCCCTGATACAGATCACCGTCTCGTTTAAAAATAACCCCACGCTTCGCACCGCACAGACTTGCCGCTGTTTCTACGAGGGTATCCAGAACCAACAGCAGATCAAACCGCGAGCGGCTGATGACTTTCAGCACGTCGGCGGTCGCAGTCTGCTGCTCCAGCGCTTCTGTGAGGTCCGACGTGCGCTGACGAAGCTCGTTGAGCAACCGCGCGTTCTCGATGGCGATGACGGCCTGGGCGGCGAAGTTCTTGACCAGATCGATTTGCTTGTCGGTGAAGGGGCGGACTTCCTGGCGGAAGATACTGATCGCGCCGATCAACTTGTCCTCTTTGATCATTGGAACGCAGAGCAGCGTTCTAATACCTTCACGCTCGGCGACGCTCCACAGAGGATCGTCATGCGGATACCCTTGATCGCTCAGCACATCGGCGATTTGTACGGCCGCCTTTGTCGTGAACATACGACCCAACCCGGTGCCGGGTGTTGGTCGAATTGGTGGATCGCGCAGGCGATCCAGTACCAGGACAGTCGAAACGAGCTGAAATGCGCCATCCGCTAAAAGGTAGAGACTTCCGTATTTTGCCTCGCAGATGCGTGTGGCGTTCGTCAGGATGGCCTGAAACACGGGATCAAGTTCGCCAGCAAACGAACTGATGGCTTGCAGCACCTCCGAGGTTCGCTGTCTGCCGTTCCAGCGCGTCAGCGAGGTCGTCGGTGCGCTGCCGAAGTTCGTTGAGCAGCCGCGCGTTCTCGATGGCGATGACGGCCTGGGCGGCGAAGTTTTTGACTAGCTCGATCTGCTTGTCGTTGAAAGGACGAACTTCCTGACGATAGATGGCGATTGCGCCAATCAGAGCGAGTTCTTTGAGCATTGGCACGATGAGAAGGGTCCGCACGCTGCAGAGGTCCACGAAGCGGACAAAATCAGCGTCCCCCTGTTTGTAGGAAGGGTCTCCCCGTTTATAGGAAGGGTGCTCGGTGCAATCGGCAATGTGCAGCAACTGCTTGGTTGAAGTGACCCGCGCAAGCACGCTGCTCATCCTGATCGCTGGTTCACACTTTCGGAGTTCGACGTAAGCCGGAGGTGCATTGTGTGCCGCCCCCAGGCGAAACGTCTGGCCTTCCTTGAGCAGCAATACGCTAAAGTTGGCCTCACAGAGGCTCACCGCATTCGCGAGCACGCTTGCAAATACCGGCTGCAAATCTCCTGGTGTGCCGGAAATGACGTGCAATACCTCGGAGGCGGCCGCCTCCCGCTCCAGCGCCTCGTTCAGCTCGCGCCTGAGCCGTGTGACCTCTTCTCCCGTTTTAGCGGCGGGCGAACTACGACGCGCCACGTCATCGGGCACTTTGCGCCGTTTCAGCTTTGCGGTTTTGCCGCCTTGCGGTGCTGCGCGGCCTGCTTCAGAGCGCCTTTTCATCGCCCCCTCGTAGGCTCAGAACAAAGGCATCGTGATGGGCAAAACTAGCACGTCCGCATCAGCCGCGCAGGCAGCTTTTCGCTTAGTCGCGTCGCCCTTGTTGAGCTGTTCACCCTATTTCGGGAGTGGTAGCAGGAGCGGCGATCAACGCCACATGCCTTTGACACGCGCGCCGATGTCAATGGGCTTCGTCATCGCCTTCATCGTCGAGCCAGGCTCGCGTGCCACCAGGGGCCACGCGCATTCCTCGAAATGCTTTATGACGCTTTCAGGGATAAACCTGGTCCGGACCGCATACATGTGCCGGTCGCCGTTGCCGCGTTGTTGATGAGCGAAGAATCGCTGCGGCACGATCAGGTGCAGATGATCCTTGGCGCGCGTCATCGCGACGTAGAGTAGCCGGCGCTCTTCCTCGATCTCGGGTGTACTTCCAACCGCAAGATCGGAGGGAATGCAGCCATCGACGCAATTCAACACGAAGACCGATTTCCACTCCTGGCCTTTGGCCGAGTGGATGGTCGAGAGAATCACGTAGTCCTCGTCGAGGAGTGGTACGCCGGCTTCTTCGCTGGTCGCCGATGGTGGATCGAGCGTCAGATCCGTCAGGAAACGCTGCCGATTCGGATAAGTCGAAGCGATCTGCGTTAATTGCTGGAGATCGGCTTCGCGGATTTTGGCGTCTTCGAACCGGCGCTCCAGATGCGGTGCGTACCAACGGCAAACCACATCCAATTCTGCCGGCCATCCAACGGCATTGCTCCGGACCAGCTTCAGCGCCTCCACAAAGGCGGGCCAATCGTCCGCGCAGGCAGCCGGCGGCCGAAATTCCGCCAGCGCCTCCACGGGCGTGTGCGCCGCAGCCAAATGATCGAGAAGCCGTGCCGCCGTGGCCGGGCCGGCACCGGGCAGAAGCTGGATGACCCGAAAACCAGAAACCCGATCGCGCAAATTCTCCGTCCAGCGTAGGAAGGCCAGGACGTCCTTAATGTGCGCGGCTTCGAGGAACCTTAGGCCGCCGAATTTGACAAAGGGAATATTGCGCCGGGTCAGTTCAATCTCGAGCGGGCCGCTGTGATGCGAAGCTCGAAACAGCACCGCCTGCTGTTTAAGCAGGATCGCGGCCTCGCGATGCTCCAAGATGCGCTCAGCGACGTAGCGCGCCTGGTCGGCTTCATCGCGCACCGAGACGAGCTGCGGTCGTTCGGCTGAAGCGCGCTCCGAACGTAAATTCTTTTTGTGGCGTTCCCCTGCAAGATTGATCACCGCGTTGGCGGCGGCGAGAATCGGCTGCGTTGACCGGTAATTGCGATCGAGCGTGATGATATGAGCCGGCGGCGTAAAGTGCTCCGGAAAGTCAAGAATGTTGCGCACAGTAGCGGCCCGGAACGAATAAATGGATTGCGCGTCATCACCCACAACGGTCAGTCCTTTGCCGTCGGGCTTTAGGGCGAGGAGGATGGAAGCCTGTAGGCGGTTGGTGTCCTGATACTCATCGACCAAAACATGATCAAAACGCGAGGAGACATCGCGCGCGATTTCCTCCACCTGCATCATCTGCGCCCAATAGAGCAGCAGGTCATCGTAATCGAGCACGTTCTGCCGCTGCTTGGCTTCTACATAGGCGCCAAACAACACTTTCAGTTCATTTTCCCAACTGGCGCACCATGGGTAATTTGAACCGAGGACGTCTTCCAACGGCGCCTCTGAATTGACCGCGCGAGAATAAATGGCAAGGCAAGTGTTCTTGGCCGGAAACCGTTCCTCCGTTTTTGAAAATCCGAGATCATGCCGCACCAAGTTCATAAGGTCGGCGGAATCCTCGCGGTCATGGATCGTGAACGCGCGATCGAGCGCGATTTGCTCGGCATACTCGCGCAGAAGCCGTGCGCCGACGGCATGGAAGGTCCCAGACCACGTCAAGGCGTCTGCGATCAGGCGGCCCTGATCCGGCAGAACCTGAGTCGCAATGCGTTCGACCCGCCGGCCCATTTCTCCGGCGGCTCGCCGTGAAAACGTCAGCAACATGATGCGGCGGGGATCGGCGCCTTGCACAATGAGATGCGCCACGAGGTGGGCCAGCGTATTGGTCTTTCCGCAGCCCGCACCGGCGACAACGAGCAGCGGCGATAGGTTCTCGACGCCGTATTCGACAGCACGTCGCTGTTCAGTATTGAGTGCAGTCAGGTAGGGCGCGATCATGGCCAGGCGGAGCTTAGCGAATCATGGGCACCACCAGGAAGCACGCGACGAACACGGCTGCAAATGCGGCAGACGCTGATGCCGGTTGTCCGCACAGCTGCAATCCCCACATGACAGGGCATGTGCGGGAGGGTCATCCAGAGCAGCGGGCCGCTGCGCTACGGCATCGTCGCCGGAATGGATATGCGCGACAGCCGGGTGCACAACTACCCGCCGCGCTGGAACGGCGCGCCGATTGCGCGTTCTTTAATGCCAATCCTGGCCGAGATTGAGACCGACGCTTGATCGGTGCAGGGCGCCTTGAACAATTGGCTGACCTTTCGGATAATCGAACAGCAGCGTTGGACAGGTAGAGCGGCATGCTCGATAAGCCGTCAAGCGATTCCGAACGCGCAACTTCTTGGCGCCGGCTTTTCGGCCTTGATAACAGCGGCAAAAAGGACAGCTCAACAGCGAAGAGCCGCCCTCCGAGGGAGCCTGAGGAGCGAAAGCATCAGTTTGCCATCTGGTATATTTTTGCGGCCTTTCTCGGCGTGATGTTGATCCAGTACCTGTGGATCCAATACACGCAGGTCGAGACCATTCCCTATAGCCAATTTGAGCAATTACTCGATGAGAACAAAATCTCCGAGATCCTCGTGGGATCGGACACTATACAAGGCACGCTCAAGGAGCCGTTTCCCGATGGACGAAAGCTTTTCAGCACGACCCGTGTCGATCTTGAACTTGCGAGCAAGCTAAGTGCGCACGGCGTCAAAGTCACGGGCGCGCCGTCGAACAACCTTTTTTCGACGATTCTGTCATGGGCGGTGCCGATCTTTATTTTCTATTTGATCTGGACCTACGGCATCCGCCGCATGGCCGAACGCCAGGGTTTCGGCGGCTTGATGGCCATCGGTAAATCGCGCGCCAAGGTCTATGTCGAAACCGACACCAAAGTGACGTTTAAGGATGTCGCTGGTGTCGATGAAGCGAAATACGAGCTGCAGGAGGTCGTTGCATTCTTGCGCGAGCCGAAATCCTTCGGACGCCTTGGCGCGCGTATACCCAAAGGGGTGCTGCTGATCGGGCCGCCGGGTACGGGAAAGACGCTCTTGGCGCGCGCGGTCGCTGGCGAAGCCGGAGTGCCCTTCTTCTCCATATCAGGCTCCGAATTCGTCGAGATGTTTGTGGGAGTGGGCGCGGCGCGGGTCCGCGACCTGTTCGAACAGGCCCGACGTACGGCGCCTTGTATCATTTTCATCGACGAACTGGATGCGTTAGGGCGCAGCCGCATGCCCGGAGCGCTCGGCGGCTATGATGAGAAGGAACAGACACTCAACCAGCTGCTTGCCGAGCTCGACGGCTTCGATCCGACCACCGGCGTGATCCTACTTGCCGCGACCAATCGCCCAGAGGTGCTCGATCCCGCTCTGCTTCGACCTGGACGGTTCGATCGCCAGATCCTGGTCGACCGCCCCGATCGCAGCGGACGTCGCGAAATCCTGAAAGTACATGCCGCCAAGGTGCGGCTTGCTCCGAACGTCGATCTTGACCAAATAGCCGGGCTGACGCCGGGCTTCACCGGCGCGGACCTCGCCAATCTGGTTAACGAGGCCGCTATCGTGGCGACTCGGCGCAATGGTAACGCTGTCACGCTCGACGATTTCACGGCGGCGATCGAACGCATCATCGCCGGCCTTGAGAAGAAGAGCCGGGTGCTTAGCCTGGAGGAACGACGTCGCGTCGCCTATCACGAGATGGGTCATGCGCTGGTGGCGGCGACCCTCCCGGGCGTCGATCCAGTCCACAAGGTGTCGATCATTCCGCGCGGCGTTGGGGCGCTGGGCTACACTATGCAGCGACCCACCGAGGATCGCTTTGTACTTCCGCGGCACGATCTCGAAAACCGCATAAGCGTGCTCATGGGCGGCCGAGCCGCTGAAGCGCTGATCTTCGACGGCGAGGTATCCACTGGCGCCTCTGACGATCTTCAGCGGGCCACCGAGATCGCGACTGAAATGGTGACGCGCTATGGCATGAGCGAAACGATAGGGCCCCGCACCTATGCGTCAGCGCCGCAGCCATTTCTTACCGGGACTACGGCGAGCCGCATTGAGGCGTCTGAGGCGACTGAGCGAGAAATCGATACCGCGGTGCGTGATATCGTCGCGAAAGCCTTGGATGAGGCAACCAAAGTTCTGCGGACTCGCCGTGCCGACCTTGACGAGGGCGCCCGCCTGTTGCTTGCACAGGAAACGGTGACAGCAGATCAATTCCCTGCGATCCGCTCAATCCCGCCGGATACAAAGTCGGCGGCGTGAAGGACCCCAGCCTCGTTCGGAAACCGCTTCTAGGAGCAATGTAGTCCGCTTTGCCTCCAATAGCGGACTCACGCCGGACATCGCAGCACGTCTGTTTCGTGCCACTAGGCGACATCAGGCTGACAATGAACCGGGTTAGTACCAGCCGACAGCGTCGCGAGCCGACATGCCAATACCTCGCGCTTTTGCGGCCGGAATTCGAACGGCTGGTTAAAACGCTTCTCATGCAGCCATGATCCAACCCATTCAAAATAGCAGTCCTCGATCGGTCGCCCCGGCAACGCCGCTTCTCGCCGCACCGTCACCGCCGGTATCTTGCCGCGATCGATGTGCCGGTAGAGACGCTGCCAATTGCATCCGCCGGTATCGAGGCCGGCGTACCAATCAAGCCGGAAGTCAAGTCTCGATCGGGCCACCGCGTCGAAGCGAAAGAAGCAGAACCCAGCCCAAAGGCTCCAGCGCCGACCGGCGCCTCCAACGAGGCGCCCGCAAACCGGCACGGTCTGCAACGGCGCAAACGGGTCGGTATCCTCGGTCGGGAACAGGTCGTGGTCGACGAAACCGAACGCCCGTGGTGCGCCTGGCTTTATGATGTGCCGCCAGGTCCAACTCATCGCAAGGCCGTGCGCCCGGCCGGATTCCAAATCTTTCCATGGGTTGGCGGCAAGCCGCAGGTAGAAAAGATCGCGTGCGCGCGCCTCGGCCTCGATCCGCCTCGCGGCTTGATCGTCACTCGAATTGTCTATGATTAGGTGGACACAGTCGCGTACGTGAAGCCGAACGAGATCCGTTTGCCAACGCACCAGCTGCGGATCGTCGAATGCAATCGAAATTAGGACACGCCGATCCTTGATGCTACGCGTCACCGCCGCCGGATCTCCGACTGACGCCCGCCTTCGAACGTGCCATGCCACCCGGGCCGAATAGCGGGCCATCTTATATCGCTCGAGGACAGGCCGGATCCGCATCCAGTCCCGCCGCGAATACTCATTGAGCGATCGTGGCACTTAGTCCTCGCCGCAGCATAAACAATGGTTCCGAGAGAGACGATATACTGCTCCCTGCCGTGCGGCTACTTATGGCTTAACCTACAACAACGGACGTGACGTCCGCTGGCGAGCGGTCGGGATGTGCCAATCGCTCTGTGGCGAACGCCGACCGGCATTAGGATACCCTAGGAGGCCGGGGCCGTCGCGGCGCCAGTGCGCGAAACTACCCTCCTCCTAGCCCCTACCGTTCGAGGCATCAGCGTCGGCGCATCGGCGAAAAGCCGCTTTTAAAGATAAATGTCCTGCGCTCTAATTCGGTTGAACGCCTCCCGGTCCTCCCAAGCTGACAATGGTGCGCCGCCGCACCGGCGACCGGCGCGATGCAGAGCGCTCGCGAGCTTCATCAAATTTTTCCCAACCCTATAGCGCGCGAAGTCCATCATGGTGCGTCGTTCTGGAGGCGCCGTTGGTGGACGCCCGCTCCACAATGCGGCGTAGTCCGATTGAATTGGAATGACGAAGGGAACTATTCGCGCCCGGCGCGCAACTGCGAGCAGCAAGATGATTTGATCGCTCTTGAACTGCACGCGGCGACCGATCCTGGCGGGGTCCGAGACCTTGTACCATGGCGTTTCCATCAGGGCTTCCGCTAAGAAAACACACACGTTTTCGAAACCGTTCTGCTCGAAGAGACGAAAGAAGAACTCTGGCGAGAATTCGTAAAAACCGTGACCGCCCCAATTAATACAGGTGGTCGCAATCAGCACATGACCACCGAGCGCTGTCAGATCGAGCAGATTACGAAACGACTGGCCAGTATCGAAGACATGCTCTAGGGTGCCGAAATCAACGACGCAGGTATATCGTCCATGGGCGTCGTGCGGAATCGGCTTGTTCAAATCCATGATCCACGTCGCGTGATCATGACCAGAAGCGTCGATGCTATCCAATTGATTTGCGCCGAGGGTACGGAATAGGGCATCAGTAAAGAAATCATCCAAGGTGGAATTAAATCGGTCGGCCTCCGGCATCCGCGCGCGAAAAGCTGCAATGACGCGTCGCATCTGCGGCAACCGTTGCACAAAATGCAGACGGCCGAGAGTGACGGTTCGTTCAAAACTGACGCCGCTACATTTCGCTACGAAAAGCAATGCGAGCGCGTGTTCATCGATAGCCATCAGGTGCCCGGTGTCGACGGGGCCACAAGGACTGCCTTTAGGCAATAATGGGTAGTTCGGCCGCTTCTGTCGAGACTGAACACGCGTTCCGCTTGAAGCTCAAAGCTGTTCGGAGGGGCGCGGGGAAAAGAGCGGGGCGTCAATAGCGCCGGCTGGCGGGTAATCTCCGCCATGCCCGCCACGACATAGCGATAGCAGGCAGGCACGCTGGTCCCGACACGCCGGGTGCTATTTGAGCGTCAAGACAACCGGACCCGCAACTGGGTCGGTCACGCCGAGACCGCCGCCAAGGTCTTCTAGCGTGTCTCGGAACGAATCTAGCGTCGCGATCAGTTTCGGACGCGCGTGCGCGAGCGTTTCCATGTCAGGCCATTCGCCGATGACGCAATAAGTGCGGTCGCCAGTTTTTATCATGTAAGCGTGCCGAAGGCCGGGCCAGCTGACGTTCTTGTGTGCGTCGATAAATTTTTGCTCACGTCCAGGCCTCACCCGGAAACGCACTGCGTTAAATACAGTCATCACACATTTCCTTTCTTTGGCCGCCAGACATTTACAGCATGACCCGAAAATGCATTACGCGATTTATTCAATAACCTCATCGGCAGTCACCAAAAGACTATGCGAGATCGTAAGACCCAAGGCTTTCGCTGCCTTCAAATTTATGACGAGTTCGAATTTTGTCGGTTGCTGCACAGGCAATTCCGCCGGCTTAGCGCCCTTTAGAATTTTGTCTACGTACAGCGCTGTTTGCCGGGAGAGATCGGGCAGGTCAGCGCCGTAGGACATAAGCCCGCCCCGCTCGACGCCTTCCCTTACCACATAGATAGCCGGCAGTCTTTTGTCTGCCGTCATGGGTGCAATGCGCCCGTACTCGGAAAATAACATTGGACTAGGAAACAGGCACAGCGCATCTGTTTGCTCTGCGATTGTAGAGAATGCGCCCACGATTTCCTCAGGGCGGGTCACGGGCACAAATTGAAGATGCATACCCAAGGTCTGCGCTGCGCGCTCGGCTTCCTCAACCATTCCCGCCATCGTTCGATCGCCATATGCATGTGGATCCCAGAGAACGGCGACGCGGGAATGTTGGGGCACCGCCTGAGCCAGCAACTGCAGTCGCTTACTAACAAGTTCGGGGCCAAGAAATGTCGTTCCCGTAATATTCCCGCCAGGTCGGGCAAGACTAGCAACCAGCTCGTCCTCAACAGGGTCCGCCATAGCTATTCCGACGATGGGGATGACGCTGGTCGCTTGTTTGGCAGCCCGAGCAGCTGGGGTACCCAGCGCCACAATGACGTCAACCCGGCGCTTCACAAGTTCATCGGCGAGTTCGCGGAGACGATCGGGATTCGCCTCTCCAAATTCGCGATCAATAACGATGTTCTGTCCGTCCGTGTAACCACGTTCACGCAGCCCTGTCACCACAGCGTTGAGGGTTGCGCGGCTCGCATCCGAGCCCTCGGAACGGCCATGCGAAAGGAGGCCTATTCGAGGTATGTTTGCCGGCTGTTGGGCCGACGCCACGAGCGGCCATGATGCCATCGCGCCTGCGGTGAAGCCGAAAAAGTCGCGCCGCCTCATCACCTCCCCCATCGCCAAAGAAAGGGCATTGCCGAGCCTTTTAGCACAGGCCCGCCACCAGGTTGAGTGATCGTCGATGTCGCGATGGGTCACTCCCAGACATCCAGCAGCCGTTGGGCGAGGTCCGCTTTGCCCTCAAAGACGGACATGGAGCAGACAAGTCAGCTACGTGCCAATTTCGACCAAACTGCATCGCGGCAAATCCAGCCTATTCGATCACCTCGTCGGCGAACCCGAGTAGCGGTAGCGGATAGATCAAGCCGAGCAATTTTGCGGTCTTCTGATTGATCACAAAGTCCACTTTCGTTGATTGTTCGACGGGCAAATCAGCGGGCGATGCGCCGTTGAGAATTTTTCCGGTATAGATGCCAACCAGTCGATAAGCGTCCTACGTGACATTCGTTTCAGTCTCGGTGTATCGGTTCGTCGGATTGACCAGAAGCGCAACCGTCCCTGCCTTGGGAGCAATTTCATGCAGCATTTGGACCCGCTTCGCGGTTAGGTCCGCCTGAAGGGCAGCGACGCCGGTCATATTGCCGCCCGGATGGCTTAGGCTGGTCACTAGACCGAATTGCACCGGGTCGATACCGAGGTAGAAGACGACGGGGATCGTCGTCGTGGCTGCCTTCACGACGAGCGCGGGAGTCGTGCCGCCGATAGCGGCGATCACGGCAACTTGACGACGAACCAAGTCGTCTGCCAGTGCCGGTAACCGCTCCATTTGAAATTTCGCCCATCGGTATTCGACGCGAACATTCGTGCCTTCGGTATGACCAGTCGCACGCAGTCCGTCGCGGAAGGGGCTCAGGAACGAAGCCTCGTCGGCTTGAGGCGTTCCAATACTCAGATACCCGACTGTAGGCGGAGGCGGCTGATGAAGTCCCGTCGCCTCACGGACCGACCGCTCCCAAGACCGACATCAGCACCCTACCACGCCGCCCGCATCGTGGGGGCCGGATTGTGCGGCACAGCAAAACGTGGGTGCGAAACGACGTGATGGGTCATCAGCGTCGATTTGGCCGTCGCTCGCGAGGTCCGCTCTGCCCCCGATACCCGCCGTGGGAGCAGACATTCAATTAGGCAGCGTTGTGCCAAGACCAGAAATGAGCGCTGTTTGATCACGTCTGCGGTGGCGAGCAGCAACCAGGGGACGATCAGACCGAACGCCTTGGCAGTCTTGAGGGGAGCCGGTCACCGCCTAATGAGAGGACATCCATCCTCGCCTGCCGGGCGAAACGCCCGGTCGCCCGGGATCGTCCCAATGATCTTGTAGTAGTCCCAAGGGCCGCTCGACTCAGCCGGCGTTTTTACTTGCACGAAGTACATGTCGTGCAGAAGCCTCCCGTCTTCGCGGAGCTTGCCGTCCCTTACGTAAAAATCATTGACCGGGATCTCACGCATTTTGGCCATGACCGGTTTCGCCTCATCGGTGCCGGCCGCCTCGATTGCGCGAAGATAGTGACGGATCGCGGAATAGACAGCGGCCTGTGCCGACGTAGGCATGCGTCCATGCCGGTCGAAGAAGCGCTTGGACCAGGCACGAGTTTCGTTGTCCCGATCCCAGTAAAACCCAGTGACAAAGCGCAAACCTTGCGCCGCTGGAAGCCCGAGACTGTGGATATCGGTGATGAAAGCAAGAAGGGAGACGAGCGTCTGACCACCGCGAGACAATCCGAACTCGTTTGCCTGCTTAGTGGAGTTGATCATGTCGCCGCCGGCATTTGCCAATGCGATGACTTTCGCGCCCGAGGCCTGCGCTTGCAGTAGATAAGAACTAAAATCTGCAGTATTGAGGGGATGGCGGACGCTCCCCAATACCCTTCCGCCGCTGGCTAGGACGGCGCTGCTTGCATCAGCCTCCATCGAATGACCAAAAGCGTAATCTACGGTAACGAAGTACCAGGTGTCCCCACCGCCTGCCACCACTGATCGAGCAAGCGTGTTGGTTAGTGCATATGAATCCTGGAGCCACGCGGCCTCATTGGGAGTGCAGTTCTTGCCTGTGAACGCAGTCGTTGCAACAGCACCGGCGATGGCAATGCGGTTCTTCTGGAGTGCAACCTGCTCGACCGCGAGCGCGACCGACGAATTGTCGAACCCTATCGCCATATCGACCTTATCGACATCAAACCATTGACGCGCAATGGCAGCGCCGATATCGGCTTTGCTTTGGTGGTCCCCCACCACAACATCGATCGGCTTGTCTAACACTTTGCCGCCGAAATCCTCGACAGCCATACGTGCGGCGATGACCGAGCCGGGTCCACCAAAATCAGCGTACAAACCGGACTGATCGTTCAACACACCAATTCGTACCAATTCGTCCGAAATCTGCGCCCTGGCTGTCCCGCTATAGGCGGACGCCAGACAGCCCAAAAGCACCGCGAGCAGCAGTAGCCGCACAGGCTCACCGTTTGTGTTCGGGATGAACGGCCGGCAAGAGATACTACTCATCGCTTGCTAAGACGGTCAATTCTTCGAGCATCAATAGGATTGCGTTGGAAATTGTCTCTTTGGAACGCAGCTGGGATAGGCGCCGCGAGCCAATTGGGTCGGTTTCTGCGTTATCAGCGTCATGTCAGGTTTACGCAATAACCGCTATGGCACGGACATTTCCGAAGCTGCAGCGAACTCTTGCCGTGACCAACCGAGTCTGCAAATCTTCCGCAAACGGATTACAAGGTCGCGGGCATGGGGGAACTCGTCTTTGAGCGGCAGGCGGCGGCCGAATACGACCGAGCGTTTGCGCATGTAACGAGATACTTCATGCCTTTCGTTCTGCGCGCGGCCCGCATAGCACGGGATATGCGCGTCCTTGACATCGCTGCTGGCACGGGGCTCTCGGCTGAGGCGGCCGTCTCCGCTGTCGGACCGAACGGTCACGTTACGGCCGCCGATGTCTCCCCCGCCATGGCCGAGAGGGCACGCGAGCGCCTAGGCGAAAAGCGCAATGCTTCCGTTCTGGTCGAGGACGCACAGGCTCTCTCGTTCTCAGACGAAGCTTTCGACGCGGTGATCTGCAATCTCGGGCTGATGTTCTTCCCCGAACCAGCACGGGGCCTCTCAGAGGTTCGTCGGGTGCTGCGTCCAGGCGGGCGGGCGGCAGTGTCGGTGAATACGGTGCCAGAGCGCTCGTATAATCACCAGATCAACCTCAAATTGACCCGGTATGTCCCTGGCTTGAGTGAAGCCGTCACTCGCACATTTTCGCTGAGCGAGGCGTCTCGGCTCAAAGAGTTGTTCGGTGAGGGCGGTTTTTCGCAGTTCGAGACACACACTGTGGAGCACACCTTTGTGCTGCCGTCATTTGACGCCTATTACGCCCCGTTTGAGCGGGGCGGCGCTTCGACCGGCCAGGCATTGGCAGGCTTGCCTGACGAAATTCGTCGGGCCGTGCGCGACGAAGTGCGGCGCGACTTCGGCGACACAAGCGGACCAATCGAGGTTGAGGTCGAGTACCGGATCGCTAGTGGCCAGCGCTAGGCGCGCTTCGTTTTGCGGCCTTTGGCGTCATCGGCTCCCAGGAGGATGGCGTTCAGCTGGTTTTACTCCTTGGCGATAAGAGCGACCGCGTCGATCTCGATGCGTGCCCCAAGCAGAAGGCCGGCGACCTGGACAGCGCTCGATGTGGGCGGATTATGCGGGAAGACTTCGCCGCGGACCTTGGAGAACTCGGCATAGGGTGCAAGGTCCGTGAGGTAGACCTTGATGCTCACGATCTTGTCCATGTCGGCGTCGAGCTTGCGCAGGGACTCGCGGATGCGATCGAAGGTGACGCGCACTTCCTGCTCGAAGCTGATCGGTTTCTTATCCGGCGGGATCGCCACGCCGACCTGACCCGAGACGAAGATCCAGCTGCCGGCTTCGGTATCGACACGCAGCGCCTCACTGAAGCTCTTCGCGATCGGGCTGGCGAGATGTCGCATTGTGCTCATGATGGGACCCTTTCCTGTATGAGCGGTCTCGATGGTCGGCGGCTAGTCCTGCAAGATGTCGAGGCCCGCTGTCCTGCGATCGATATCCGGTCCTTTTGGCATGCGGCATGGCGGCGTGGCGAGGGCACTTGTGAACCGCCGCATCAAATTAGCCCACCACCCGAAGCAGCGACGTCAGCAACGGGTCAAAATCTGACCTGGCGAGGTGGACAGAGCACGTCCGCTCTGGCCCCAATGTCAGACGTCGACTTGCTCGGCAATGGCTAGGGCATCATCCACCTCGATGCCGAGGTATCGAACCGTGCTTTCGATCCTGC